>Ga0134128_10000872_pt1 | contig 41029 bp, 73 predicted proteins | sample KB31754_FD_96462 | JGI IMG/M metagenome (GOLD analysis project Ga0134128, IMG submission 96462) | Terrestrial soil microbial communities with excess Nitrogen fertilizer from Kellogg Biological Station, Michigan, USA - KB3-175-4 | ecosystem: Environmental > Terrestrial > Soil > Unclassified ...
GATTAAGCTATGGCAGTTGATCTCCACCTGCTCAAAAGCGAGCTTGCCAATGACCCGCAGGCGCTCGGCCTCGTCGCCATGACCGACCAGGCGGCTGCCGATGCGCTCAATCTTGTCCGCGCCTGGGCGGCCTATCAGATCAACACTGCGCCCGTCGCAGCCGCGACTTTCTTTTCAAATCTCGATCCGACTGAGTTTCTGGCACTCACTCAGCTGAAGATCTCGCAGCTGCAGGCGGTCTTCCTTGCCGCGCCGATTAACCTGTCCGACCCATCCACGCAGGGAATTCTGCTCGGGATATTCACGGCCTCTCCAATCTCTAAGGCCAATGTCACGGCATTGGTTAAGCGCCAGGCGTCCCGCGCTGAAGTTGTGATGGGCATAGGCACGGTCGTGTCGGCCGCAGATGTTCACAACGCCCGAAATGGAGCCTGGTAAATGGCGATCTTAAGATCAACAGGAGTCCTGATTGGTACCTCTGAAACCGTTGGAGACACGATCGCTAATAACGCGACGGACACAGGCGCTGAGGTCGATGTGCTCGGCGATAACACCTCCGCAGGCGACATGGAGATCTACCTTGTCTTCACGAGCACGGTCACAGCCGGCACGATCGACATAAAGATCAACTCAATCCGCGTCACCGGCCAGGTCTACTCGAAGGTCGCTTTCGAACGCTCGTTTACACCGATCAACGGAACCCAAAAGATACCGATTGGGCGCGTGCCGGCCGCGCGTTTTATGAACGCCGAGGTCAAGAATAATGGGACTGGAGCGAATGCAACCAATGTCGCTCTGCTCTACACCCTGACGAAACTCAGCTAATGCCACTACCCGGAATGCGCCGTGATGGGCGCGTAAAACCTGAATGGGGAACACCGCTCGACACAGGACACCCGCTCTGCGAGGAGATTGCCGGCGTCTGGGCGATGTTGGAGGGAACTCCGATACTCGTAAGCGGGGGAGCAGTGGGGGTACTGGCAGATGCATTGGATCGTACGCCAGGGGTCATACCCGCATTCACCGGGCTGCAGCCAGTACCGGGGTACACCGGGAGCGCGATGCAGTTCCCGCATCTCAACCAGGCATTTGTAAATCTTCCGCTCACGGAAGCAGTCAATCACGCGAGCTCGTTTACGATCATGTCACGGTTTATGTGGACCGGAGGAACGCCATCTTACAACCCGGTTATGTCCCGATGGAACCAGGCCGGCAACATCGGGTATGGCCTCAGCATCGATCCATCTTTCCATATGCGCGGTGACTCCCAGAACGTCAGCGGCGGCGGTTTCACCGGGTCGGTCGCCGTCAGTGCGAACGTCTGGCACGACGTTGCTTTTACCGTAGATGGCGCAGGCCCACGGGGCATATATGTCGATGGGCTTCCAGACACACTCTCGGGCACGGGCGCAGTGCTTCCCGGCACGGGTGGAACGACCGTTGTCGCCGCGATCGGGCAGGACGGCTCGTTCGCCGCCTCTGCCAACACTCCTGAAATCCGTGGTTGGCAGGGACTAATCGAGTATGTTTACCTGTGGCATAGGGCGCTGAGAGCGCAGGAGATAGCCGATCTGCACTTTTCGCCTTATGGCATATTCGCGCCGACGACCCTTCAGAAATTCTATTCAATCGCGGCTGGCGCCTTTTCGAATATGGTGTCCATAGCTCGCGGCGTTGCGAGGGCAACAGCGGCCATCCTTGCGACCGGAACCACGCTCGGCATGAGCGCCAGCGTTGCCAGGGCGTACGCAGCGCCTCCGACCGGGGCAGGCGCGATCTCTGCCAGGAGTGCAGGCGTCTCACGCGATCTCGGAGCGCTCATAGGTTCGGGATCGATTTTCGGCAGGAGTGCGAGTGTTGCCAGAGCCTACGCAGCCTCGCCAGTGAGTGGAAGCTTCGTCTCGGGCACGAGCATTGGTGTCTCCCGCGATTTTGGCGCGCTCGTAGGATCGGGCTCGATCCTGGGCACAAGCGCAAGCGTTGCGCGGGCTTATGCAGCGCCACCGACCGGCGCAGGCGCGATCTCGGCGTTCTCGATCAGCGTCGGCAAAGCGCGGGCGGTCGCGCCCACGGATTACGTCGTTGTTGTGACCGGGCCGCCCAACCCTGCGAGCTTCGGTGCTGCATCCGCTGAGGCGAGCTATGGTGCCGCGCCCAGGCGCGCGAGTTATTCTGAGAGCAAAAAGCCATGAGCGCTCCTGTCGACAATGAGATGGATATTCGCCAGGGTGAGATTCAGGATGTGGAAGCGCAGATCACGTTTCTGACGGCGGCCACATTGACCGAGGTGAAATGCACGCTGCGAGACAATGCGAACCGCGTCGCAGGTGGGATAGAAGACGAGGCAGGCGAGTTCCTGAATTCGTCGAACGGCGTCGGTGCGAGCACGGATTGGATCGTCTGGTTTCCTGACTTCGACCCCACGACGCTCGAGCTGCAAAATGGAGATTATTATATGGAACTGCTATCGAAGCGCGGGGACGGCGAGAAATTCAAGCCTCGCGTAAAGATCACGCTGACAGACTGAGTGACCATGCTGAGAATGCCAAAAGCGCAGCCAGGCTTCCTGACGGATGCGCAGCTCGCGAGCCTGCGCGGGACGGTCACGCGAACGCTGCCCTGGTTCGCAACCGTGCTGAAGAATACGCCCACCAGGGACGCCGAAGACGATCTGCAGGACGACTGGTCCACGCCGATCGCGATTTACAACTGCGATATCGAATTCGTCACGGATGGCCGCGAAATGCCCGTCGGCGGGCAGATGGTGGCAGTAGGCAGCTACCTGATCACGCTGCCCTGGAACGCGGTGGTCGAGCCGGACCAGCGCCTTTCGATCAATAATCGGGTGTATGAGATCAACAACCGTTTCGATAACTGGACGGACCAGGCCGCCGTCTACGTGGATGCGGAGGAGGTGGAAGAGTGAGCATGTCAGGCAGCCGGGCGACTACGCCCGAGGAGAGCGCGGAGCACGATCGCGTGGTAGAGAAAGAGCGCGCGGAGATCGAAGCGCGGCGCACGGGCGTCGTCATCGATACCAGCGAAGTGAAGGGATCGAAAAAGGGTGCAAGCGACAGTCAAAACGACAATAACCCAAAACCGGGTCCCGGATTTGCTGAACCGGCTGCGCCCACGGCTTGAGAGGGTGCTCGAGAAGGCCGCTCACGATGTCGAGGCGCGCGCGAAGGTTTCGATCTTGAGCGGAGCGAAGACCGGCCGCATCTACGGAATTCACCAGGCGAGCGCGCCAGGCGAAGCGCCGGCCAACGAGATCGGCAACCTGGCGGCAGGTATCGCGGTCGCGCCGGGCCCGGCGCCGCTCTCTCGCATTATCGCTTCGAACGCGGAGTACTCCGAGAGGCTGGAGATGGGCAGCCCGGAGGGAACGATCGCGCCGCGTCCGTTCCTCGGGCCGGCGCTGGAGAGCGTGAGGCAGCCCTTCGTGCGGGCAGTGCAGCAGGTGGTAGAACGTGGCGCTTGAGACTGTCATCGTTGAGAAGTGGATGATCGATCTGATGCTGGCAGACGCCGCGATCGGCGCCCTGATCGGCACGGACATCTACCCGATCGTGGCGCCGCAGGGCTTGAAGCGTCCGTTTATGCTCGTGATCTACCAGCAGGGCAGCGACATCAATTCGATCGGCGAGCGCTCGCTGGCGCAGCCGCTGTTTCAGGTGAAGATGGTGGGACGGCACCAGGATGTCGCGACGCTGCGCGCCGGCGCGAACCGCATCGATGCACTGCTGCAGGATAAGCGCGTCGTGGTCGCCGGGTATCAAATCCGGGTGCAGCGGGAGATGGAAATTCGAACGCCGGACTTCGGTACCGGCGTGGAGTATGAGAACATGGGCGGGATGTATCGCTGCTGGGTGAGCCTGGCGGCTTAAAGTCTGGAGTTTGTCATGGCACTTATCGGCGAGGATTGCAGCATCAGCATCACTTTCGGGACGCAGGCGTTTTCAACGGGGATCATCACCTGGGGATCGATCGCGGCCGTGACCGGGAAGGCGCGGCGTATCTCTACGGAAGATAGTGTCGAGCTTGCCAACACCAAAGCGATCGGCAATCCGCGCAAGCTGCACCGCGGCCACTCGGGGAACACGCGCATCGATTTCGAGGCCGTCGTAGGCTGGGCAGGCTATCAGTTCCTCACGGCACGCGCCACCCCGATCGGGCTGCCGATCCGCGTCACGCTCCTGGAGATATCGAGCCTCGGAGCGGGCTCCGTGTTCGAGGGGATCGTCGAGAAGTGGAAGGGCGATATCCAATCGACGGAAGTCCAAATTGAGAGCATGAGCATCATGTGCGACATCGATCATGGGTAGAGTCTGGAGTTTCTGATGGCACTTATTGGCGAGGATTGTTCGATCTCTCTGCGGCTGGGCGGGGTTGTGGCGGGCGTGATCACCTGGGTCGCGTTCGGTACGATCACGGCTAAGGCGCGCAGGATCTCCGTGGAGGATAGCATCGAGCTGGCGAATACCAAAGCGATCGGCGACCCGCGCAAAAAGCATCGAGGTCACTCCGGCAGCTCGCGGATCGACCTCGAAGAAGTCGTAGGCTACGGCGGTTATGCCTTCCTCAGTTCGCGCGTCACGCCCATCGGCCTGGCGGCGGAGCTGACCATCAAGGAGATCTCCTCGCTCTCGACCGGCTCCGTGTTTACCGGAATCGTGGAAAAGTGGAAGGGCGATATCCAGTCCACCGAGGTTCAGATCGAGAGCATGTCGATCATGTGCGACATCGATGCCGCGTAAAGGAGCAGCCGTGAGTAAGACGCTTGACGAGCTGGCGGAGTCGTTGCCGGTCGATCCTACGATTGCGGAGGAGATCGATGCCAGCGAGTATCTGGGCGAAGAGCCGGGTACGACCGTGTTCGTGTTCCATGACCCCGGCGCGAACCAGCAGTTCCAGGCCAACAAAGACGCCAAGAAGCTCTGCTCGATGCCGGAGTTTTTCACGATGGTCGAGGAGCTGATGACGATCTCCTCGATGATGGCGCTCGCGCATGTGTCGCCGCCGTTTGCCAGTCCGCCCGGCATCACGTATGCGCGCCTGGCCAAGTATAATTCGAAGTTCTTCATGTGGCTGATGAACCGCTTCTTCGAGAAATTCCCACACCTACGCGACATGGAGGCAGCGATAAAGGCTGCAAAAAAACAGTCCTCCGTGGAGTAGAAGGGCGCGCGCGGATCGTGTGCCTGCGGAGGCTGCACCGTCTGCCATGTGAGATGAACCTCTCTTCCACGGAGCTGATCGAGCTGTTTGCGATCGATGAACTGATGATCGAGGCGGAAAAGAATGCTGCTGTCAAGCCTTGAGGTAAAACTAGGGATAAGCGGTGATGCGGCCGTAGTCCAGGGCCTCAAGCGACTGCAGCAGGCGGAGGACCAAGCGGCGGGCGGCAGCAGCGCTTTGTCGAGCGCGATGTCGGCCATGGAGATCCCGGCGCTGCGCGCGATCTCCGCTGCGACCGGCCTGGCGACGGCCCTGATCAGCCTCTCTGCGGGCGCGATCGCGGCCTCCGGCATCCGCCTCGCGGCGCAGTACGAGCGCGTGGAACTCGGATTTAAGACGCTCCTCGGTTCGGCGTCGGCGGCGCATCAGCTGATGGCCGATATCTCCAAGCTCGGACAGACCACCCCGTTTAAGACACAGGAATTGACGCAATATGCCAGGCAGCTGCTTGCCACCGACGCGAGCGCCAACAAAGCGGTGAACACGCTGCGAGTCCTGAAGGCCGTCACGGATACCATGGCAGCCACCGGCGGAACGACCGCGGACGTCGGCGAAGTGGCCAGCGTGATCGGTCAGATGCGAGTGGCGACTCATATCGACATCGAGCAGATCAAGACGCTCTCGAGACTCGGAGTGAATGTCACTGGCGTCTACAAGGCCGCGACCGGCAAGGACGTTGCGCCGCAGATCGCCATGGCGCGCCTGGCGAACATGCAGGGACCCAGAGCCGCGGAGACGCTCTTAAAGGGCATGGAGAAGCTGTACGGCGGCGCAGCGGCGTCTCAGGCGGCCACCGGCCTCGGCCTGCTGCAGAACATCATCGAGACGCTCGGACTGGTCTCGCTTCCGACAGGAGTGCTGCTGCTCGGGCTGATCAAGCCGATTGCGGCGATGGCGCTTCATATTTTGACGACCGCGCAGCACATCAACGAAATGACGCACGGAGTGGCCGGCCTCGCGACGATCCTGATCCTGCTCATTCGCGGGTGGACCGTGATCTCCTCGGTCTGCATTGCCGCCTACACTGCGACCACTCAGCTCACCGCGGCACTGATGGCCTACTCCAACGCGGCTCGCTCCGCCGCTGCCAGCACAACCACCGCGGCCGCGGCCTCAAGGACGGCGGCCGCCGCAAATACCGTTGCGGGAACAGCCGCGGCCGCGGGAGGAGCTGCAGCGAGCGGAGGGGCAGGCGCAGCGGTCGCGGGCGGCGCCGGAGCTGCTTCCGCTGCGTTCGGGCTCAAGTCGCTGTGGCCCCGGTTGATGGGAGGTGGACTGAAAGCGATCGGTCCGGAGATCGCCGCCATGCTTGGAGGCGCGCTGAAGTTTCTGAAGTCGCCGGGCGGCCTCGGTCTGGCGGGTCTCGGGCTGTCTCTTTTCGGCGGCTACCTGCAGGGATCCAAAAACAACGGAACAAAGAACACCGGCGACTATCTCTCCAATATCGGCGGTGCGATGGGTACGGCGAGCCTGGTGGCGCTGCTGCCCATTCCGCCGCTGATCAAGCTCGCGGTGATCGCGCTCTCGGGAGTCGGCGCCGGGCTTAAGACCTGGTGGGACAAGAGTCACGAGAAGCCGCCCACTGCGGAGAGCCCCATGGCGCTCACGAATGCGATCTTAAAGGATATCCACGCCGTTCTGATCGGAGGCGGAGACCGCGCGAACCGGGTGAAATCTGAGCTTGAAGCAGAGTACGCGATCCGCCATGCCGTGCTGACGGGCGGTGGCTAATGGCCTGGTGGCGCCTGACCCTCGATGTGCCCTTCAGCTTCTGCATCGAGCAGGGGTTTGCGCGCGATGTGAAGTCCTGCGACTTTCGGATCGAGAAATCGGCAGGCACCGGCTTCTCACCTCGCCTCTGGCGCGAGCCGATCCTCGGGATCGTGATGCTCAAGCCCTCCGTGCTGCAGCGCGGGTTTACCACCGACTTCAAAGGTCTCGGCACGTGGAATTATCGCGCCGCCTTCTGGAACGAAGTGCGCCGCGGTCAGGCGATCAAGAACTTCCCCAACCCCGCTCCAAACGCCGACCCGGATCAGCCGTTTGCCCTCCTCATGGCGCCCGTCAAGCCCGCCGGACAGCGCTACGAGCTGATTGAGCTGCTGATCCAAGAAGCGATCATGGCCATCAAGTTCGATGTGCTCTGGAAAGAGAATTACGATGACATGAAGTGGGTGATGCAGAGCACCTTCACCCTTGCTGAAGACGAAAGCTATGCGATCCACTACCATGGCCTCACCGACGAAATGGTGCGTAAGGAGAATTGGTTCTGCTTTCGCGTGGACACTCTCGGTATTCACTTTTCGCATACAGGCATCATGCGTGTCTACCAGTACGACCGGGCCGACCTGACGAAGCCGCCGATCTTCCTCCAGGAAGTCCAGATGTGTCACCCCGGGGACATCCTCAACCGGAGCGGATACTTCTACTTCATTCCCATTCCGAACGTCGGCCTGGCGGTCTACCACTCGCTGCAGCCGAAGAAGGCCGATATCTTCGGCGCTTCCGCGCGCAATGTCGCGGTCACAGGGAAGCTGATCCCGTGGTCGACCAGCTACGACGGCACGCACGCCTACCTGTTCCAGGCTTCGAATGTGTCGATCGGCATGAATCCCTATCACCCTACCCTCATCGGGTTCCAGGTGGTGCGATTCCCCACGACGGCGGAAGATTTCAACGACGGGCCTTTTTCCATCCCCTACAAGCCGACGCTCGCGCCCAGCTCTGTGACCGCTTCAGGCGTCGCGGACCGCGGCACGCTCTCGGCAGTACTGCAGGCCGCGGCGGGCGGCGCCCTGTGGGACCCGACGGCATCGGACTCGCATCTGGCTCGCGTCGCAATCACGCTGCAGACTGGCGATGCGAAATATACGCCGTTCTGCGGAACCTACTCCGTGCGCTGGCTGCCGGTGTTTGCGACCAGGGCGACGACTGCGCTTCCGCTCGCCTATCACACAACAGACGGAGTGGACCGCCTGGAGCGATTGGAATGGAGCGACAATGCCGACTCCCACTTCGAGGGAGAGGCGCAGATCCTGATCTACTCGATCGCCGGGCAGGTGATCATGTTCCGGGGCGACGCGACCTTCCTGCTGGAATATTCGCAGGACCAGGGCACAACCTGGTTCACCTACACCGGCGGGTTTGCCAAGCAATGGATCGTCGATGTGGAGTACTCGCCGAACTGGGGCACCTACTACCGGTGCAAAGTGCGGCTCTACGACATGTGGGAGCGCGGCGAAGAGACGCACGTTCTGTGGCAGATGGCGTTCGACAGCCTGGCCATCGGGCGCGCCTTAAACAATGTGCTGACCGGCATGGGCTTCTCGGTGATCGCCGATGCGGATCTGCCGGCAGAAGCGCTCACAACCACGCTGCAGTTTGCTCCGGACGGTCTTTCCTGGCGCTATTCGCCCAGGGAGGGCGAGAAATATCAGGACGTGATCGCGCTGCTGCTGCTCTATCTGCGCAAGCAAAACGTCCAATATCGGCTGCGGTTCAACTGGGCTGGCACTCCGCCGGCGTGGATCCTCGAGCTGCGGCCGCGCGATATTGCGACGATCGTCTCGCTGGTGCCGTTTGCGGCCTCTCGCAACGAGGGCGCGGGGATCTGGGACTACAGCAGCTGCCGGATGATGCCGGAGCCTCCGGAGGGCAACATCATCATCTGCGAAGGGCTGACGGTACCGGACCCTCAGCACGCCCTGCGCGTCACCGTCCCTCCGCTGGTCAATACAGGCAGCCTGAGCGATCCCACCAGCCCGGACTATCTCGGGCGCTCGCTGATCGTGAAGATCAATGTGCCGGAAGTGACGGACAACGATACGCTCACGAAGATGGCCAGGCGCTTCTACGACGCGATCGCGCACCGGCGGCTCAAGGCCAACATCGAGACGCAGCACTTCACCTGGATTCTCGCGCCGAACGTGCGAATCCAGGTTTACCGCACGGAGGGCTCGCTGATGCTCGATACCTGGATCAAGCGCCGGACGGTGGTCATCGAGAATTTCGATCAGGAAGTGGTGAAGTTCGACACGGATACGATCTGGGAAGAGCCGATCGGAAGAGCGTGATGAGGTGAGAGTATGAGCAGAGGCACTGAGATAACGCGTCTGGGGCTTCGGCGGATCATCGATCAGGCGCTGGGCATGAACCGGGTGAACACGCGTACGAATGCGCAGCGCGAAGCGGAGATCCGGATCATCAACCGCAACATGCTGCCGGTGCTGGTGGTTCCGGACGGGCAGCCGGTCACGCCGGCAACGATGGCTGCGAGCGGGGCGGCGGCGCCGCTTCAGGTTGGCAGCGCTTTTGCCTTCCTCGCAGGCTACAGCGCGCCGGCCGGGAGTCCGGCAGCAACGCCGGACTCGACCGGCCGCGGCGGTGACACCCATGTTGCCGTGCACGCTTTCGCCTCCGGAGGCTCGCGAGGGACGGCGGTCGGCGTCACCCTGTTTCCAGGCGCAGGCGCGGCGAGCGGCGGAAGCACCGGCACGGGATTGGCCACCGTGGTTTGATCTGCATTTGATGTCCGGCAATGTCCGGCAAGGGGGTTTGAATGTCCGGCACCGCTAAAACACATGTGAGCGAGCAGGTTTGTGGGGATTATGTGACTGGCATCTCACCGGCGGTGTCGCGGTGGGTCGGTCTCTTCTCGACGGCGCCCACCGACGTTGCGGCGACCGGCGTGGAGCTGGCCGGAGGCGCGTATGCCCGGCAGCCGATCACCTTCGGTGCGGGCGTCAATCAAACTCCGCATGGCAGGCTGTACACCAATAATCTGGCAGCCAACTTCGCGACGGCAACGACGAACTGGGGCACGCTGCCGGAGTATGGTGTCTTCGATGCGGTGTCCGGCGGGAACCTGATCTATCACGATGCGCTGACCGGCCCGCCTTCGGTCGTGATCGGCCAGACGTTCTCGCTGCCGGTGGGCACCGTCACCTACCTGGAGGACTGAGGCCGTGGCGCTCACTCCGATACCGTGCACGGACGCTTCCTTCACGCTCGCGCCAACGCTGGCAAGCCCGCCACCGTTCATCTCTGGCTTTGGTTATGCGGATGGGCCGACTGTATTCCACGAATGCTTTTTCGATTTCACACCGCTCCGTGACCTGTTCCATACGGCAGGTATCCAATTTTTCACCTACACGATTTCCTCCCGAGCGCATGATTGGGCGGAAGCCTTCGACGTACAGATCACGATGACACGGCCCGCATTGGCCGATATCACCTGGTTCGGCAGTGAATTTCGACATTCACCTCCCCCGACAAGCACCGGATACTACACAGGTTCTGGGACGCCGACACAACTATTCGACGAAGATGTTAAGAGCATCTTCGATACCGCTGCTTCGCCCGCCTTCTCTTTCGATCGGTATTTTCTACAGAGTCCAGTCTCACCGACGAACCTGCCCCTCTCCGTGCAGGCGGCGTGCGGCGTCAATCCTTTTCGGTTTTTCGTTCAGAACCTGGCTCCATTTCAATACTGGCATAACACGCGCACTCAGCTCGCCTACGCGACTCGCGCCACGCCGCCGATCCTTACGATCACAAACCTTATCGCGTGGTGCGATGGCGCCGCATGGGATTGTATCGACGCTTGCATTCCTCCGACCATTCCCAGCGGGCACACCGGCAGCGTCTGCGTAAAGAGGAGGTGGGTGCCCACGGCTTCACTGCCGAACGCGTTTGTCGGGCCTCCGGGTTACGGCGCGGACCTCGCACTGGGATCGCTGACAGGGTGCAACGTAGATGTCGTTGTGGGTTGCTTGACGTCTGCGCAGATAGCAGCGGGCCATTTCTCAGGGCCGTGGCAAGCCAATCTCATCACTTCCGCGCTCTGCACCTTCGCAGGCGTCGCTTACACGAGCGTTCTGAGCGGCAATTTCAATATTTCGGCGGGCGTGGTTTGTTCGGATACTCTGGAGGGCTCCGCGGCCGCGATCGAAGTAGACGGCCCGCGGCAATGGGTGCATGTGGGCGGCGGACAGCAGATCAAGACGTATGACAACGCGTTCAACTCTCTCTTCTCAGGCACCTTTCCGGTGACGACGTGGAGGAAGCTGCGCGCCGATCCTCGATTCGGGTCGCTGGCAGCGCTCGGATGGACCGCGGGCGTCACGCCGAAATACTCGGTGTGGCTTTCGACAGACGGCGGGCAGACCGCCAACAAGATCAGTGAGGTGAGCGCTACGAGCAGCATATTGGAGAGAGACAGCGAGCGGAACTGGCTGCTGTGGTTTACGGCGGACGGGGCGAACCTGGTGTCGGTGCAGATCAGCCTGGACGGAGGGCAAACGTACGCGGCTCCTGTCCCAGTGAACCTCGACACCGGCGGCCAGCTGCAGGCCGCGCTGCTGGATAGCTGCCAGGATTGTCGCTCCGGCGGGCGGTTGGGATTAATCTGCGCTCCAGGTTCCGATCCAAAGACACCCGGAACGACTGCTGTTATGGTGAGCGACGACGGCGGGCTGACGTTCCGGAAGGTGGTTTAGCGGAGGGCAGCTGTTTACTTCCGCCGCTTCATCCGATACCGCAGGAAGGCGAGAGCCACAATGAGCGCGAGCAGCAGGCTCTGCCAGTTGACATCGTTGAAGTTGCGCCAGGGGATCGGACCCATCGTCATTATCTCGTGTAGGGATTAAGCACGATCTCGATGCGCCGGGCGATCTTGCGCTTGATCTTCGCAGTCGCCCAATCTTCGGCCGAACGGGACCGTTCTTGCGCGGAGGCCTCCTCCAGCAGGTCCAGCCACAGGCGCCGCAGTTTGTTCTCCAGGTCCGCTTCGTCGCTGATCGGCTCACTCATCCTTTGTCCCTGATCCCATATTTACACGTTCCGCCGAGTCCGCAGGTCGGGCAAGAGCGCGGCCATGCCCCGCCGAGGTTGCGCAGGTACTTTTGGCAAGGCGTTGGCGGTGGATCGACATTCCCTTCCAGTTCATCCACTTTCTCAGCGAGCTCCGCGGTAAGGTGGATCAGCACTTGAAGCCGGTCCTCTTCGGTAGCGTAGCTTCCCGCCAGGGCTCTTATTTTCTCGCCAAGTGTCATTTCGCTCTCCGATCGGGCGCGTTGGGAAGATCGATCATCGACGCTCCTCGGTAGGCTTGCACGGCAGCGGGCGCCAGCTGGAGGTTCAGCGTCTCCTTATCGGTCATCTTGCGGCGGTAGTGGTATGCGATTCCGTGCTGCTGTTCGTAAAACTGGGCTTCAGCGCCCACCCCTTCAAGCGTCATCTTGACCGCTACCGCGACCGTCGTCCATTCGCGCCGCGTCCACGTCTCAACTCTGCGCAGGATGGGTATCGATACCGAGCATTGCCAGAGGGAACCTCCCCCGAAGAACTTCCCTCATTCAAGGCCGCTATTCGCGGTAAGCCCGATCACGACGCGCAGTCCGGTGACTTCCTGCGTCCAATAAAAGCGCTCGTTTAGCGTGTCGCTCGCCTCAAAACAAGGGTTGTCATAGGCGATCTGCTGATGTTTGCTCAGTCTCATAGCATCACCTTCTCCCCGCCGACTTCCAGGAACAAACACGACGGCGCCGAAGCTGAGCCATTCCCGAAGGGTGAACGGCGACCTCAATTCTTCTTCGGTGGCCATACCTCGTCTCCGTGGGTCATCAGCGCGATAATGAACTCATCCAGCACTCGCCGCGACTTGAGGCGAAGACACATCTGGATGTCGGTACCGGCGACTTTGTAGAGGATGCAGACGTGCTCGGGCTTTCCGGCGCCGTCGGGCTGCGGATGCCAGTTTGTGACCGCGAGGCCCTCGCATTCGACCACCTGCATATCGGCGTAATTGGTGGCTTTGTCGTCAGGCATGAACTTTGATGAGCTCCTTTACAAATTCTTCGACCGTTGGGATTATTTCCGTGATCTCGACGTCCAGGGCGCTTGCGATCTGGTATAGCCGGAGGAGCGGCATGGCCTGGACTCCCGCTTCGAAATTAACGATGGAGACTCTCGAGACCCCTATCTCGTCTGCAAGTTCTGCCTGCGAGATTCTTGGCGACCGTCTCAAGCGGAGGCGGCTCACGTTGTCGGCGATCAGCCGGTACAGCTGGCGTTCCGTGGTGGTCAAGGCTTGCGCTTCTTGAAGGAGATGAAGTGCTCTGTATTGATGTCTGCAATCGGGCTCCTGCCGATCATCAAGGCCGCGAAATTGCGCTCGTCAACTCCCATGGTGCCTACGATCTCCGTGGGCTCAAAGAAGGCGTCGCGGATCCGGTCCGCCACTTCGGGAGGGATCGCGCGTCTGTCGGGCCGCTCGGAGATCGTGAGCTGAAGCGCGTCTCTTCCGTTGAGGCGCGTGACTGTAAACATCATTCGAAGGCATAAGCCCGCATAGATCGTATCGTGGCTGTACTGATCGAGCAGCTTCGGGTTGGAGAGCGTGGCCAGCACCGGCAGCGGGTGCTCGATGGCGTGCGCCCTCATCCTGGCCGCGGTCGCGAGCAGCTCCTCCTCCTCAGTCATATCAGCCTCGCTTCCGCTTCTTCCTCTCCAATTGCTTCCGTCAATGCCAGGCTGATCATCGACCCGTTCAAGCAGTCCGGGCACTCGTCGCCGCCCGTCGAGCAGTTCGGGCAGTAATCTTCCCCGCAAAAGATGCACTGCTGCAGCACGCCGGTACAGATTGTACATACCTCATCATCGTCAACTTCCATCGGTCGAATTCCTCACGTCGCACCATGTCACCGCTAATCGATCTCGAACTCCAGCGCGGGCTGCAGGGCGGCGGCTGCCTGCCGGTCTGCCTCCTCCTGGGCGGCTCGCTCCTCGTCGGTGAGGCGTGTCCGGATGAAGCTGGCCAGCTCGGGCACACGTTCGGCGATAAGGCGGCCGTACTCGGGGCAGAAGTTGTTGTCCAAGCCAAAGTCCGTGCCGATGGGCTTGTCCCAGATATCAGTCTCGATGATCGGGTGGCAGTTGTACCGCAGATCCTCGTAGAGGTACCTCACGCCGACGCCGGCATGGCCCATCGATTTCAGCTCACAGGCGTGGCGGATCATTTTGTCGAGTATCCACTCGTTGGCATCGTGGAAGATCACGAATTTGGCGCTGTAGCCTTCGGGATACGCGGTCATAGAGGTAACTCGTTGGGTAAACTTTGCATAGTGGTCGGTCTCCTGATTAGATCGATCTCCGGACCGCCGCGCGGAGCGGGGATTCAGCGCGGCGGTTCTTTACAACTCCTTGACGTACTCTTGCTCCGGATCTCCGCCAGGCCGGTACCGCCCTGTGTCCGGATGACGGTGCCAACCGGACGGCTCGGCTTGCGTCTCCGGATCGAATTCGGCAAGTGACAGCAACGCTATCACGGGATGATCGTATCACCATACGTCGCTGTAGCCCGTAGGAGGCACTTCTCCGACGACAATCCGCGCCCGTCCGAATGTGAGCGGCACTATCCCTGCGAAGCGCGTTCCGCCGTGCGTGTGCTTGTAGGCGAGGAAGTAATCGTACGGGTCGTCGCTCTGATCATTGTAGTTCGGGTAGATGATCTCAGACGTCACATCCAGCACTCCAGAATCTTCGGGTCGTCCCTTGGATCGTGCGGCAGCCGGACCAGGCCGCGGGCTTCGAGGTGAAAGCGCAGCTCGTCAAGCGAGTGCGGCGTTCGGTAGAAGGTGGCGGGCGCCGTGAAAGCCTCGCCTCCTTTGACCTTCCAGCAGCGGCACACCCATTCGTTCGGAAAGTCGTCCGGATGATCGTAAATGGCGTAGATCCACACCTCGTGGTCGGTTTCATCGATCATAGCTGAGCCCTTGTGATCCCTAGGACTGCACGCTCCAGGTCCGTGAGATCCCAGACCGCGAGGACGGCGTAGAGGCCGCCTCCCAGGGCTTTGAGCAGGGCAGGGTCCACGGGCGCAACGATCTCCCAGCTGTCGACTTCGAACAGGATGTGATAGTTCTTCAGGGCATACGCCGGCCTGAACTGCGGCGGAATGCTGGGAACCATGGCTCGCTTGACCCGATCCCGGTGGAAGGGTTTGCCGTCCGCGGTGGCAGCTGCAGGAAAGGTCCCGAGCGGGATCCGGGTGCAGGTGGCGGCGATCATCTTGCCCCGGCTGTTCCGGTCGTAGAACCTGCAATCGTAGCGGTCTTTCGACCAATCCGGATTAAAGTCCACGCAGACCGTGCGCGTGTCAGCTCGCGCGATGGCCAGGTTCGGGTAGCCATTGGGCTTGAGCCCTCCGGCGCGCATGACCTGCGGCAGCGAAATGACCCGTTTACCGGCCGCGATCTCGCGATAGCCGCGCATGATGATCGCATCCTCTTCGCTGCCGCCTTCCGCGACGGCGGCCTTGTACTCCAGAAACGCCCGGCGCGCTTTGTCCGGTGGGATGATAAACGGTTGAAGATCCATAATGCCCTCCTGATTTGAGCTTTACTGCATTGACCGAAGTTGCCGATATTTTGTCAGCCGTCATCGCTCTCCAGGTCCTCACGCAGCTCTTCGACGATCTTGGCGTGCTTCTTGAGCGCCGCGACTTCGTTGGTGTACCGGTACATTTCCTCGCTTCGTGGACCGCCGAAGATCACTGTCTCCCAGAGGACGGGTTTACCGCTGCAGAAATTGTGATCCAGTCCGAGGAAGATGGTGGACACGGTAACGTCCGGCTTGACCTCGGTTCGCGCAAGCTGGCGGTTGGCAGCATCTTCGAACCATTTGGCCCATTCGAGCAGCTCCGCTGGCTTAGGCTCGCCTTCTGCGTCCAGGATATAGTAGAGGGGTCTCATTGGTCCACCTTCGTGTCGTTCCAAGATGCGATCAGGTTTTGGATCCAGTTTCGGCGCGGCGGCGCGATCAGCGCCGGCGGCCGCGACTGCATCTCCATCGCTCTGAGCTTCTGCTCATTCTCGACCTGAGCCTGGAGCTGCTCGATCTGGCGGTCCTTGGCGTGGAGCTGTTCCTTCAGGACCTCCAGCATGGAGGCGAGGACCTCGTACTGGACATCTCGCCGGACATCGCCGGACACTTCGGACACCGATTTCTGCCCGATAGCGTCCAGATCTGGCGCGATCGCCTTCGAATCTGGCTCGTTTGGCGCGTTTATGGCGCATTCTTCGGACATTACGCCGGACATTGCCGGACGCCAGCGCACCTTTGCCGGACGCACTTCAGGCGCTGTACGGTCCTCTTCGGGCAGGCCGGACACGACGCGTCGGGCCTGGCGCTCGCTCAAGTGGCGGCGCAGGGCGAACTCGGTGATGGTGATCCATTCTTCTGTATCGATCATGATGTTATCGACAATTGCGAGCTGATGAATGGCGAGCCTGGTGGAAATAGCTCGGGGTTACGTTTCCAGGCAGGTTTGAGCAGCTCCTGAGTGACGGCCTCGCGGTGAGATTCGACGCGGGAATTGTACGAGTCGATGTACTCCTGCCGCAGTCTGCCGATGGATTCGCGCATCCAATGGTACCGGTGCCAGATCGCATGCAGGCCACTCATATCCTCCGCCGCTCTCCGGACGAGAGTTGGAACTCCTGGCGGCCACTTGCGCCCCATGTATTTCTCGGTCAGCGCCCATGCTTCGAAGTCCGGGAGGGTCGGCGATGCGATATCGAGCGCCCGCTGCCAGATGTCCGAGGCAGTCGGCAGAAACGGCGACGACAGGATCACTCGAATGACGATCTCTTTAGCAATGCTGCTCGGAAGCGGCACAATCGCGGCGCTGTAGAGCCTTGCGACGGCAGGTCTCCATTCGTGCGATTTGCCTTTGCAGGCATATTGAGTTTGGATCAGCTCAAGCAGCTCCGAAGTCTGCACGTCACACTCGAAAGTCTCTTCCTCTGGTTCGGTCTCGTTCCACATCGTCATTGATTGGCTACCTTCTGTTCAAATTCAGCCCGGACTCTGGCTGCTACCTCAGCATTCGAAAGAGACGGCTTTGAGGCAGCCTGACTCGCGGCTCCTCCTGAAACCGCGCCGTGAAGCATACCGGGCAGCCCTGGCGTCTTTCGCTGCCTGTCAAGCTCGTCTGCAGCCCGGTTCTTGACGATGTTCCTGCAGTACGTGATCGCGTCTTTGATTTTGTACCGGTCTCCGGGCTTCATATTGCCGACGACAGACCTAACAATGTCAGGTGGGAATTTCTCCTTCGCCAAAATAGCGAGGAGCTTTGCATCCTGAGAGTCGTGTTCGTCGATCGGGTATCGTGTGTCGATTTGTAATTCCGGAGAGGCAGGCGTCGGACCGACAGACAGTCCGTCGGATTCCCCCTCAGTCTGTAAGTCAGTCGGAGATGCCGGGCGCGCGCGAGGGGGCTGATCACTTTTGTTGGCCGTTTGTGTGGGAGATGTCTGCTCCGTACGTACGGTTTGTGCATTCGCGGCGCTGGATTTGTTTGACGGAGCTGCTCCGTTTGTAAGCGTCTCGCGCGAGGTTTGTGCGGGGGCGACCGCTAGACCTAGCTCCGTTTCAATGCGCGTGAGCCTCGCATTAAGCTGCATTGCACGCGTGTTGGCGACGGCCTCCGCTGCGGCGGACCGGGCGGGATGTTCCTCTTCTGCTGTGGCTGTGGCGGCTGATGGAGCGAGCACGCCTGCACGACAGAGCTTGCCATCCACACGGACGAGCCAGCCGTATTCGATCATGCGATCTACGAACAAGGGGCGGTACTTATTGTTCAGCAGCCCCTGGAGCAGCCATTCGTCCGCGAGCTGCCCGTCTCCAGCGATGTGCAGCCTCACGATCACGGCGACGATGGCTTCCCGCCAGGTGGGGCGGAGATATTTGTAAAGGAAGTGATCGAACAGTTCTAGCGGGGGCACGTTCTGGCACATCGGCAGCACTCCTCAAATTTCTATCTCAGTGTCAATAGATTTGCCGTGCACCCCGTTTGGTATAATAGAGGTGCAGCACAGCGGATAAACGAATAGGTAAATCTATGGCGGCCCGGATCTGACTTGACAGGAGATCCGGGCCGCTTGGCGTTTAGACTACGCGGGCAGCGTCAGCACTGGCTGCGCCGCGACGCTCTCCTTCAGCGCGGCGATAGCGGCATCGATGGCCGTCATGTCCTGCGCTGCTACGGCCGCCTCCAGATCCGAGACTTTACTGTTGACATCTGTCTGGAACTGCGCATCCGCCGCGTTGTGGGCGTCCACATCCGCCTTCAGCTTATCAAGGTCCTCTTTTTCGCCTGCCATCTGTTTCTCCAATTTCTTGACCCGGCGCTCCAATTTCGGATCGCTGCCGAGCATGATGATAGTTGCCAAACCTGTTCCCCTTTCGATTCGGGGTGTAAGAGGCCCTGATTCCCTCCGAGATGCTGTCGGCCCGTCAGACCCGTCCCTACACCGGCGGTACGATGCGAACAGCATCTCGCAGGGAACGCTTAGACCTAACGCGTTCCCTATGCGCACGCCGCTCAGCGGCGCAGTATCCACAGCGTGACGATGATCAGACCGATGATCCCCACCACAAGCAAGCCGATCATGGCGACTCCGATGACGTTCGATCTCTGCCCTTCGAAAAAGGCGCGGTCGAGCGGATCGCCGTCTTCGGTCTCCTCCGGATGGTGCAGCGGCAGCCGCTCGATATGGTTGCGATCGTTGATGAGGGCCGAATACGGGCGGCTGCCCCGGTTGGAATGCACACGCATGGCTTGACCTCCAAAAGACGGTCGAGAGCCTGATTCACTCGATCGGCATATTCAAACGATTATTTGGTTGGAGAATTTTGTAAACTCTCCTCCGAGTGCCAGGAATGGCAGAACCCGCAGTACTTCTGCCTGATGTCTTCCGGGTGCCAGCTCGCCATTCCGCAGCAGAGGCAGCGGATCGCCGGCTGACAGGTCGCGAACAGAATGTACGTGCTGCAGCCGGCCTCGACCAGAGCCCGCCGCCGCAGGATCGCGTCGTTCCGCTCTTTCTTGAAACTCTCAGACTCAGGCATATCCGCCATCAGAACAGCGCCTCGATGCGCTCGATGTCTCGGTATCCCGCGCTGACCTGGCCTAGCCTGGAATTGTCGCACTGGACCCTCACCCAGGTGTCACCGAGATAGATAATTGTTCCGGTCATCTGCCCCAGGACCCGCACGCGATCTCCCACGACGAAGCGCTGCGATCGCGGGGCAACGGCTGCGTATTCTCCCGTGGGTGGGCGCTTGTTCATATCTCTCCCGGATGCAAGGCCATGTCGTGTTCGAAGGGCGCGGGGTCGAGCATATCGATCGGGACGCGCACACCCTCGCCGGGATAGCCCGAGCAGGCAAATTTCACCTCAGACCTACTCTCGTGGCAGGCATCACACATGACCGCGATCGCGCCGTCCTGGGGCAGCCCGCACTGCAGACAGCCCCACCCTCTGCCCTTCACCGGTCCGCGCTTGGAGAGCATGATAATGTTGCGGACCTTCTCGAAGCCGCCGCACGCGCAGCAGCTGCCCAGGTTCTCTGGCTCCTCTGGCTCCTCTGGCAGATCGTCGTAGTCCGGATCGTCGCACGGGTCTTTGCATTGCCAGTGATCGGGGTAGGTCGTACCCTCCTGAAAAATCAGGTCCATGTTGGCGGGGTCGTCTAGGACACCACAGATAGCACACCTGACCAGGGCGCTCATTCCGGCGCCCCCGCAATGCGGCACGCTTTCAAACCATCAATGACAGCCTGGGCGTCCTCTAGAACTTCTTCCCGGAGTTTTTGCGGCAGAAGATCGAGCGCGTTGACAATGGGCGGTGAACCATTACGCATGATGCGCTGGTTTACCAGGATCGTTGCGATCACTTCCTGCTCGGTTACGGGCTTCATTCCGGCGCCTCCTCCGTGAGCGCGGCGTAGGCCTGCGTCATGGCAGCGTCCAGGCGCTCGTGCTCCGCGTGGCATTCGGCGATCTCCGTTTTGTTTTTCGCGGCGCGATATCGTTCCAAGAGGTGGACGATCGGCTCGCAGTGGGCCATCACCACGGCGTTTCCGGCCGCGTGGTTGGGATCGTTGTCCGGAAATATCGTCGCGACGGCAGCCGCGTAGCGCTTCCCGGCCGGCTTGAGCCAGATCGCTTTGCCGTTCTCGGACCTGTCGATGATCAGCGGGCCAGGAGTGATCAACATGGGAAAGGCTCCATGGACAGCGTTCTCTTGAAGTCACAGGTGCCGTCGCAATACGAGGTACCGCAGCTGACGCACTGGACGTGCTGGTGGCCGTCGATGGTAAAGATCCAGAATTTATCTGCCCCACAGTCCGCGCAAATCGCGAATTTGGCACTGTGCGGCTGACCACGACCGCCGTCCTCTGCAACGACCCGGGTAACTGTTTTCACGGCCGTTCCCCCATTTCGCCGCTGCCGTTGCATATAGGGCGGGAGGTCTGATCGTACCGGTGGCCGGGCGGATCGTACCTCTGACCGAATGGCGCTGCGAACCGAAGAATCTCCTCGACGGGCGCGAACGAAAGCCAGGTGTAGTAAGCCCAATAGTCGAAAAGTGCGAAGCCTGGCTGCGCTCCCCAATCAATCATCAGTACCCATCTGTAAGGCCGAAGGCGATCGTCGTCGTGGACGCGGTTTCGCGCCTCGATTTCCAGGGTGTCGATTTCGGGTGATCGGAAGCTCACGACTGCACCTCTCTCTTGGCATTCGGCGCGCAAGCTGAGCAGATGTCCTCCTGGACCCACGAGCAGCCGCCAGGACAAGCGCATTCATCGGTACAGCCGCAAAATGAACAGACGCGCAGGTCTGCGGAACAGGTGACGCAGTATGCGACCACGGGAAACCGAGGATCGATGATAACCACCGTTCCGCGATTGCTATGGTAGGTGCGTCCGGCAATCAGCTGGAGCGTGCGGGCGCGCTGAACTTCCGTGTGGCAGCGGATGCAATACAACCGTGCGGGCAAATCTCTAACCTGGGTAGGATTGCAGTCGGGATTTGGGGTTTGGTATAATGTATCCGGCATAAGTAAATTCCTGTTTGGAATTGGGGCCGGGGCGCTGATCAGAGCGTTCCGGCCTTTTTCTGTGTCATTTCGCAATCATGTCAATCCTAAAGCGTAGACGCGGAGTTCCACCGCCCCCTGCCAGAGGGAACCTGGCCGTGCCGGTCCCAGCACTTCCTACGCGCGATCAATCCTCAGCAAACGGTGCATCTACCGGCCACTCCTCCGGATCGCTCCGCCTGGCCTGGTGCCGCGCTGCTGGATGCAGCGCTGCTCTGCCCTTCGCCGTGATCGTAAAGCCTGCGTACTCCGGCAGGTGCTGCACGCCCGGCTCGGTCGGGTCGAGCCGGGTGTCCCACGTGAGTTGATGGTTATTGAGCGTGACTAGCTTCATCGGCGTTCAGGCGGCTTGCGCTGCCAGCTCACGCGGATCTGGTTGAACTTCGATGTCAACCATGAAGTCTTGAGGGTTTGCTTTGAACGCCCGCGCGATCAATATCAACTCTGAGGCTTTCGGCTCGACTCCGTTGAAGATGTCACGCAGTCTAAGCTCCGGCATTCCGATCTTACTGCAGAGCCACTTGCGCGGCCTGCCGTCAAGGTGTTGCCGCAACGCCGCAACGCTGAACTTCAGATTCTTCGGCATCCAATTCCCTCCCGTTCGACTTTTCACCTTCTCACCGCACGAAACGATAAGTGTCCCTTATAATAGCAGCAATGTTACGGTAAATATACATTGTTGCAATCTTTTTTCATAAGAGGCAGGGTACTCTTGTTCAGACGAGATGGAGGGCAACATGGAACGGAACCGATTTGCGATAGAACTTGACCGGCGAATGAAGGCGCGGAGGATGCGCACTGGGCAGCTTGCAGCAGCTACAGGGGTTTCTCAGCCGCGGATCAGCCAGTACCTCAGCTGCACTCACCGGCCAGGGGAAGAGATGATCGAGAAGATTGCGGCCGCGCTGGATTGGCCTCTCCAGGATGCGCTGCACTGCGCGGGCTACCACCGGCCAGAACTCGACGCCGGCGCAGAGGAAATCGGCGCGGAGCTGGCGGATATCATCGATCCGCTGGAGCCGGAGGACCGGCGACTCGTCCTGTCACAGTTACGGGAGTGGGCGAGGGGTCTGGTGGGCATTTTGACGGAGACGAGGGGGATCACTTCAAAAGCAGGAAATCAGACACACAATTCTGTATTATGTATCACTTTTAACCGAACCGCCCGTCTATTCGCCGTATTTCTAACAGACTGTTGCTTGCTCGCGCATTCCCCGATACATCCAGTAGCAGCATAGGTTTCATCTGGTGAAACCCGCAGATGCTGCTAATGCCTACGTCGCCCACTGCAGGGCACGCAATCTGTCCCCGAATAGCGTGATCACCTACCGTCACGCCCTGGGCTGGATGGTGCGGTCCCTGCCGGATGCTGATTTTGCACAGATCACCTCTCCTCAAATCGATGCCGCCTGGTCCGCCATCGCCGATGCGGACGAGCTGGGACCCAACACGCTGCGCCTTTACCGGGTGATCATGGCGAGCTGGCTGGACTGGTCCATCCGGAAGGCGGGCCTGGCCCGGCACGCTCTGCGCGAAATCCCGCTCCCGAAGAAGGTCGCGCCCTTTCGGCCGAAGGTTTCGATCCAGCGCCTCTACGCGCTGCGGGCGGCCTGCGTGAGACTGAACTCCGACTACGAACGAGTGCGAGCGCTCGCCCTCCTGGAGACGCTCTGGTCCACGCTCACCCGGCGCGCGGAGGTGCGCAGCCTGCAGGTGCGCCATCTGCGTCTCGAGGACGACCCGCCCGAGATTCACATCGAGTGCGGAAAAGGCGGATGGTCTGGCAACATTCCGATCAGCGATCGCGCCGCCGGTGCGCTGCGAGACTGGCTTGCGGTCCGCGGCGATGCCGGGCACGATTGGCTCTGGTGCAACGAGGGAGAAAAGCGTCAGCGCATGGGGATGCATGCGCTGTACAAGCTGCTTGGCACTCTGGCGACCTCGGCCGGAATTGCGGTGGACGAGTGCAAGCCGCATGCCGTACGACGAGGATCCTCGACCGCGATGCTGCAGGCCGGGCAGGACCTCGGTACCGTCAGCCTGTATCTGCGGCATCGATCGATCCAAACGACAATGGATTATGTGGAGTCGAGCACTAATCGCCTGGCGAAGGTACGAAATTGGATGGAAGATGTCGAGAAGGCGGAAGCCAAGGAAGGTTCGAGGGACACTATCATCGAGGAAATCCGCGGTTACATGGCTGCCGCCCAGGAGCCCACGGTTCCGGCCGAGCAGCGGCCGCAGGCGAAGAGCGACCCGCGCGCCCACCGGCGCCGGATGCAGACAACGGTCCGGCATAGGCAGCAGCCAGAGTAAACACCAAACGGGAGAATCGGCGATTCTCCCGTTTGGCGGGGTGCTAACATGGCTCTCGCTGAGAGTTTACCACCAGGTGAACCTAATCAAGCAGCTTCGGCGCGGATTGCCTGGCACCGATCGGCGTGCGCTTTTCCGGCCGGAGCGTTGCAGCTCGTGCAGACGGCGCCGCTCGTGTTGATGGTCCGGGTCCCGCGCTGGAGCTGCTCGCGAGCTGCTCGGACCGGCTGATCCAGACGCTGATCAGTCTCCGCCTCCTCGCCCAGCTCCTCCATGGCGGCCATTCCGATGTTCACCGCATCGCGCAGCGCCCTTGCCTTTGCCCGCGTCTCCGCCATTCGCAGCAGGCAATTCTGCATCGCCGGCGTCACGTTGTTCGGCGCCGCATCGCCCAGGCCGCTGAACGATCGCTCGATGCCGTCCTTCTCCAGCACGATCGTTGCCGTGCAGATCGCGACCCTGTTGTTCGCGTCGGTCGGCGCCTGGATTAACTCAGTGGCGATCGACTTCAGGCCCTGCTGCGTTGCGAGGTCCAGGAGGCCAGCATAGAGGCAGAACGTCCGGCCCTGGCGCTCGATCAGAAATTCCTTCTTCACTGTCGTTCCTCCGTTTCGCTAAGAGTCTCTTCGATGATCTTCGCGCGTCGATCCAGGAATGCTTGCGCGTCAGCTTCGCTCTTTGGATCGTAGTCCAGGCCGTAGGCTGTGACGCACGCCCGGTGCGACTTCTCGCCATTGCTCACGGACTCGGCGCTCAATGTCTGATTGCAAAAGACACAATTCATGGTCTCGGTCTCCTATAGGTAGTCGATGCGGTTTCTCAGCTCGTTAATTTCTCGGGAGCGCTTCTCGATCCGCCGATCTTGCTCGGACTGGTAGACGCTCATTCCATCGATGCTGCTTTCCAGCTGCTCGATGCGGTCGCCGACCTCCTCGGAGACGATCGCCCGAATGAGATCCTCCAACCGCTCTGCCACGGTCGGCGGTGGAGTGGTGGTCGGCGGTCTGGTGATCTCAGCGGCATAGAGGCAGAAGGTCCGGCCCTGGCGCTCGACCAAAAACTCTTTTCTCACTTGCGTGTCTCCTTATAACTTTCCGTTTCTGGGTGATGTCAGCCGAATCAGCTTCAACTCGGCATCATCCGGGCTGTATATCCGGTATTCTCCGGCTTCGAAGCGCAGGTCCGCGGTCGCCGTCAGCGGTGCAGGCTCGCCTGCTTTTACACTCGCCAGGCTGCTGCACAATGTGCGAGCACGCTGAGGACTCACGACGATGTATTTCATTTCTGCCAGCCGAAGTCGTCTTCCATCCGTTTCTTGTAAACCTCGCGATCCGATCGCTTCTCCTCGTCGTCGATCGGCGCGGAGATCATGAGCGAAGAGGTATTAAGCTCGTCGGCATACGGATCGCTCTCGATCAACGCTCCTAGATTGAGCGCCTCGCGGTAGAGGCCGCAAATCTCGATCAGCAGCGGGACGCACGCCATGTCGTCCGCTGCACGGTAGGCCACCAGGCGGGCCACAAACCTCGCGACAATCGGATCCGAATTGAGCGTGTCGAGTGTCTTCACCAGCTCCGCCACCGGCGACGTCGCCGCCTTAGCAACGGGAGGCTCAACGGGCGCGGCCTTCGCAGCTGCCCGCAACTGCTCCAGTTCAGCGCGATCGGCGGCAAGCTGCGCCTGATCCGCTTCGGCCTGAACTCGCTGGTTGTACAGCTCGTGCAGTGCAAGGATCGTCGCGTCGCGGGCCATTTTCGCGGTCGTGTCGTACTCCTCGAATTGTTCAAGCCATTCACCGCTTGCGTCTTTGCGCGTGGCTGCCAGCGCCTCACACCGGGCCGTGATCTCCTGAGATGTCGCGCCGGCAAGAGTGATCGGCAGTCGGCGCAGCTCCTCGATCGCGGCCATGATCGCAGCCTGGCGGCCGGCTTCCGCCTGCTCACGCTCGATGCGCGCTCGCTCGATGCGGCTCTCCTCGGCGTTGATCTGCCCGGCTATCGGATCTTCGAGAGCGGAGATTTGCAGGGATATCCGCTTCGCTTCGCTGTCGATCAGCTTTGCCTGCTCCAGCACGGGCGCCTTGATCTTCACGCGCATCCGCTCGAGCGCGGTCCGATACCCGGCCAACTCCTTGCGCGCCGATTTCGCGGCCGACATCCCCGCGTCGCTGCCGACCTCGTAGAGCTTGCCAGCGTAGCGGCTGCGCAGCGCATCGAGCGCCGCGGCGGTTACACTGTATTCAGTGATCTGTGTTTGCATCATCGTCCTCCTACCAGGGCATACGCCAACTCCGCCGCGAAAACGACGAGCAGCGCGTAAATTCCAATATTCTTGAGGGTGCGCATCAGCCGATCTCCGCTTCGGCAATGCGCGCCATGTACGCGCTGTTCTCCGCGTTCTCATTCGCGGTCCCGAGAGCTGCTTCTAACTCAGCAATACGAGCGTGCAGCTTCGCCATCGTGCTGCGGTGGGCATCCGCGCGCAGATCCTCCTCCGCGAACTTCGCCTCACGCTCGCGCGCGCGCACGTAGGCTCGATCCTCAAACGGTACGGTTTTCAACTCTGTGCTCCTATTCTGGTAGAATAGGTGTGCCGGTCTTCGCAGGTTGGCACACCGCGCGCAGCGTCTTCCTAGGGGCGCTGCGCGCTGTTTGTTTGGTAGTATCATTATGGCTCAAAAGGATTGCTATGTCAATCCTTTTCACTCCAGAAACGATTAATTACACAATTCTTTATTGTGGTATACTGCGGGCATGAGACCGGAGAGCTACGTCACGATAATTGAGGCGGCGAAACTGCTCGATGTCCACCAGCAGGTTATTCGCCAGGCTGTTTGGGAAGGGCGTCTACCGTCCACGACAGTGTTCGGACGGATCGTGATTTCACGAGCTGACGTAGAGGCTTACCGTGCGCGCACCCGGCCTGATGGCGTGAAACCTCGAGGCCGGCCGAAGAAAGCTGTGTCGGGAGATGCCTGAAGACACGTCGATACCGGATGCGTTCGACCAGATGATTAAGGGGCCGTACGCCATCAATGACAAAATCGCGCGGCTAGAAAAGACCGTGAAGGCGCTCGCTAAGCGTGTTGAAGAATTGGAAGCGCGCGAGGAGCGGCGCCATCAAGAGGATATCGATCGTGCGGAACGAGGCGACGGATCGTGACTTCACCCTACAAAGTCTGCCCGGCCTGCCAACTGTCCTATGCATCGAGCCTGGCCGAATGCCCGCGCTGCGCTCACTTTCGGCGAAGTCAGCAGCCGGTACCAGTAGTGAAGAAGCCTTCCGGGTGGGACTGGCCAGCGTCGACTCCGCAGCAGTGGTTCAGCGGCCTGGCGGCGATCGCGGCGATCCTGTTCTTCTGCTGGGTGATCATCCCTTGGATGTTTCCTCGCGGCGGCCGGAATTCAAACGACGATCTGTACAAAGTCAAGTTTGGAATGCAGGTCGCCGACGTGCAGCAGATCATGGGAGAGCCGGACCAGTCGCAGGATTTTCAGAGTACCGGGATGCGGATGCAGATGTTCTATTACACCGTGGGCGGGCGGCAGGTGCAAATCGCTTTCCAGAACGGCCGCGTCGACTCGATCAACAGGTATTGAGAGGATGCTCTTTTTCCCGCACTACCACGAGCAGTCGCTGTACAGCACGTTCAAGCCGATGACCGGGCGGTGCGCCCGCTACGACTGCTCCAAGTGCGACTGGCATCTGCTGTTTGTGTACCCACGGACCGCTGAGACTGAGAGCGTAGAAGACTTTACCTGGCGCATTATTAGCGGCGCCGATGGGCCATGCCCGCACTTCCGACCGTTTCTCAACTCGCTTGTGCAGCCTCTTTTATAGCTGTCACTCTGTCAACCCCGCAACCGAAAAGGACATGCAGATTTGAACTTTCAGACAAGCGACGCTATGGTAGATGCCGCAATCGAGTGCTGCAGCGTCATTTATCATCATGGTCATCCTAAGCCAGGGGACATTAACCGCATCAGAGCAAAGTACGAGATTCCCATGGAGCTAATGGATTCTGTCATCAGTGAGGCCTGGATGATTATTCGAGCCGCCTTTATCAATGAGGTTGGCTTACGAAAAGAAGCGGGTGAGAAAACCAATGAAGCGTCTCCATACCTCGCTGGAATCTATATTCGATCAGTGCAACAGAATTATGCAAAGCCCGCGTTCATGCCTGAATCAAGCGAATGACCTCGTGGCGAGCCTCGGTGGGCGCCTCCAGAATGCAACCGCCGCAGAAACGTGCAATACTGACATGTAGACACGGTTAGTAGACACGTGGAGACGGAGTGCATGTCGCTGAGATAGTCCTGGCGCGGTACGAGCTGCGCTGTAGTGCCTGCAACAGGTTCATGGGAGAGCTGTTCGGAGACGAGATACGCCTTCGAACACGCTGCATGGGCCGAGACTGCCGCTGCTGGAACTGGTTTAAGGTCCATTGTGGCGTGCTCACCACCGGGCGGGCGCGGCAATCAGCCATCGATAAAGTCGCATAGAAATCTGATCTGCATGAGGCCATAGCGTCTCTTGGGTAGACCCCGAGAGGCGTTTTTTGTGTTTGGGCCGGCCAGGCGCCGGTCCACGAGGTTGACAGAGTGACAGCATTAAAAGCGGGTTGGGCGGAGAAATTCCTGGCGAAGCTCCGCGTTACCGGCAATGTGAGTGTAGCCGCTCACGCAGCGCGTGTGAGCAGGGCAGCGGCCTATAAGCGACGGAACGAGAACAAGAGATTCGCTACCGATTGGGACGATGCCATCCTAGAGGCAGGCGACTTCCTGGAGGAGGAGGCACGGCGCCGCGCGTTCACCGGCGTGCTGGAGCCTGTTTATGGCAGGGTCGGCAAGGATGAAGACGGCAAGATCGGGACGGTACGCAAGTATTCAGACACGCTGCTGATCTTCCTGCTCAAAGGCGCAAAACCGGGCAAGTATCGCGAGAACCATAAGCATGAGCTGAGCGGACCGGGCGGCGGCGCGATCCCCATTCGCGAGATTATCATCGAGCGCACGGCTGCGGCCGCCAGCGAGGAAGACGCTTGAGTCGACCAGACATCATCGTTGGCCACCTGATGAAGGTGATCATGCTCACGACGCCCGGCGGCAAGCGGACCGGCTCGACGCGTCCGGTCAAGGTGCTGCGCATCCTGCATCACGTGTATCCGAAAGGCGCCATACGTTCGGTCGAAGTGCAGACCGTTGACGACCTGCCGGTGCGAATCGAGTGGGTGGATCCAAAGTACCTTGTAGCGCTCTCGGAGGAGGATGCCTGACTTATACCGCGTCGACTCGGGGCGGCTGACGCTCAACATGCACGAGGGCCAGCTGCGCGCGTGGGATAGCAAACGCAGGTTCGTCTTTGTGCTCGCGGGAACGCAATCGGGCAAAACGTCATGGGGTCCGTGGTGGCTGCACCGGGAGATAAGCCGTACGGCCGATCCCACCGGAAAGGGGCAGATCCCCAACGACTATATCGCGGCGACGGCCTCTTATGATCTGTTCAAGCTCAAGATGCTGCCGACGCTGCGAGAAGTGTTCGAGCATACGCTCCGCATGGCGCGCTGGTGGAGCGGCGATCGCATCCTGGAGCTTCGTGATCCGAACACCGGGAAGTTTTGGGCCAACGATTCATCGGACCGGATGTGGGGCAGGATCGTGCTGCGGTCCGCGTCGTCCGGAGGCGGGCTCGAGTCGCTCACGGGGCGCGGAGCCTGGCTCGACGAGTGCGGACAGGACGAGTTTAGCTTAGAGACCTGGGAGGCAGTTCTCAGGCGACTCTCGCTGTTTCGCGGCCGCGTGCTGGGAACGACGACGCCCTACAACCTGGGCTGGATTCTGCAAGAGCTGTACAAGCCGTGGCTGGCTGGCAATCGCGATATCGCGATCATCAACTTTCCCAGCTACCTAAACCCGCTCTTTCCCATGGCGGAATACGAGCGGGCGCGGGCGACGATGCCGCTGCATCGGTTCCTGATGTTCTACCAGGGCCTCTTCGCGAAGCCCGCCGGTCTGATTTACGACTGCTTCGACGATGCGATCCATATGGTCAAGGACTTCGACATTCCGAAGACCTGGCCGCGATATGTTGGTATCGATTTCGGAGCGGTGAACACGGCGCTGCTGTGGATTGCAGAGGACCCAGGCCGGGGGCGTTACGTGGTCTACCGCGAATCGCTCTCGGGCGGGAAATCGACCCAGGAGCATGTGGACGAAGCGCTGGCGCTGGCCAAGAACGAGAATGTTGTGCTCTGGCTGGGCGGCGCCGGCAGCGAGGACCAGCAGCGGATGGACTGGAATTCGGCGGGGATCTCCGTTGGTCAGCCTTACGTTTCCGACGTCGAGGGCGGCATCATGCGGCCCTACGGGCTGTTCAAAACCAAGCGGTTGTTCGTCTTCGAGAGCTGCCGCGGCCTTCTCGCCGAGCTGGGCACCTACAAGCGCAAGCTCGACGAGAGCGGGCAGACCACGCATGAGATCGAAAATAAGCGGAAATTCCACCGGCTCGACGCGCTGCGCTACATCGGCTCTGGCCTTGTGGACGCGGGCGTGGTGCTCGGGCAGAACATCTGGAGTTAGGGAACGAGGTGAAGAGTGATCTCTGATCTGATCCTGCAGGCGGCCGCCATGGAGCAGCACGAGCGGCTGATTATGATTCGGACCGCCTGGGACGCCTACAAAGGGAAGTTGCCAGCCTCTCTCAAAGTCCAGATCGGGCAGCCGAACGACAATGTGAACCTCAACTTCGCACGCACGATCGTGGATGATGGCGTGTCGTTCCTCTTCGGGGACGAGGTGGAATTCGAGGCCGGGGATAAAACGGACGAGGCCTCCGACGATAGTTCCGCTCCAGACCCTGCCGACCAGTGGCTAAAGAAGTTCTGGGAGAAGAACCACAAGATGACGCTGCTTGGCGACGTGGCGCTCAACGGCGGCGTGTGCGGCCATGCGTTCCTGCGCGTGCGGCTGCCCGATGAGAGCAAGGGCGAGAAATTCCCCAGGCTGATCAACCTCGACCCCGCGACGGTGACACCGGTCTGGAATCCGGACGACTATCAGGATGTGCTCTTCTACGTGATCCAATGGAACGCGATCGAACCGCGCACCATGCGCCCTATGACGCGGCGGCAGGTGATCGAGTGTGCGGAGAATGGGCTTACCTGGTCGATCACGGACGAAGCGAGTTACGGCGACAGCAAAGTTTGGGTGACGCTCGACGAGCCGGAAATCTGGACCTTCCCCTGGGCGCCGATCTTCCACTGCCAGAACCTGCCCGCGCCGAACGAGTTCTGGGGGCAGAGCGACCTGGAGAGCGACGTGGTCGACGTGCTGAAATCCATCAATTACAATACGAGCAACATCGCGCGAATCCTGCGATTCCACGCGCACCCAAAAACGTGGGGATACGGATTTGCGCAGCGTGATCTGAAGGTCGATGTCGATAATACGATCGTGCTGCCCAATAAAGAAGCCAGGCTCCAAAACCTGGAGATGACCTCCGACCTGACCAGCTCGATCGAGTTTTACAAGCGGCTGAAGGAAGCGCTTCACGAGATCGCGCAGCATCCGGAGATTGCGACCGGCAAGCTGGAAAGCGCAGGCCCGCTCTCAGGCGTCGCGCTCAACATCCTGTATCGCCCGCTGCTGCAGAAAACCGCCAAGAAACGACGGCGCTATGGGGATATGCTGACGGACCTGAACTGCAAGATGCTCGAATTGGCCGGTTTCGGCGACCGCGACACACAGGAGATCGAGACGCACTGGCCGAACCTGCTGCCAGACGACGCGAAGGAAGAGGCGGATACCGCGCTCGTGCTGGAGGGCCTCGGTGTCAGCAAGGATACCCTGCTGCAGCGGCTCGGCTTCGATCCTGAGCTGGAGAAAGAAAAGAAAGCCAAAGAGGTCCAAGATGCGGCGGATGTCGGCGCTGCAATGTTGAAATCGTTCGACAAGGGACAAATACCGGGGCAAAACAGCAGCGTCCGTACAGCGTCCGACGGAGGTGACGAGTGATCGTCGAGAATAATCCGGCACTGGAGATATGGAAGTCCAACCGGCGCAAGATCATATATTTCGACGAAATGACGCTCCTGGATATCTTGGAGGGCAAGGTCGAACTACGTGACTTCGCCGACCTTCCTTCAGATGCGACTCCCATGCAGGTCTTTTACGAATTCCATCGCCGGTGCTGGAGTATGAGCATTCACAGCTCTGAATTTGAGACGGTCGAAATTGGGCACATGATTCCTTCTTTTCGAGAGGGTCTTGCCACCGTCTGTAAGCGCGTGGAAACTCCTCGCGAGGAAATCGTTCGCAAGCTCAGAGACCGCCTCACGAATAGCGACTATATGCACACCGGGCGAGATGAACTGGAGTCGGTGATCGCGTTGATCGATCAGAAACGGATTTAACTGTAATGACAGCAGTTGAGCGGGCGAAAGAGAAGGTCGGGCGACTCTTCGAAGCGTTGTCTGCACACAAGGATGTGCAATGGTCCGAACTAGTACGCGGCGGCTGGGAATCGCGAACGAGCCTACCAAGCGGGAGTGCGGTCGCTCATGTCGATCCGTCGGGCTATTACGAAGTCTATTACGAACTGAACGATCGCAGAATCGGCACGCTGATTGCCGGCAGCTTTGAGCAGTTGGAAATGGCGCAAGCCGGGCCGGACCGTCCGATTCGCAACATGGACACACAGTCTCCTGATGCGCAGCAGGCAGGGCAAGGTGTATATCCCGAATTCCAGCGGGCGCAGAGACCTTCATGACCGTCTACCAGCTCTCTCGCCAGTTCAAAGCCGAGCTGCTTTCGCGTGAGCGCGCCGGCGCGAGGGAGATGCTCGAATCCTACCGGGTTGCGTATCGCGAAATCATGGACGAGCTGCAGCAGCTCACCGACCAGATGGAGGCGCACGCCCGCACGCAGCTGCGTCGTCTGGAGCAGGGCTTAGAGCCGAAGCGTCTCGATGTCGCCTGGCTGCTGAAGGAGAAGCGGCTCACCGCGCTGCAGGCTCAGGTCCTCGCCCAGATGGAGAAGTTCGGCGCGATCGCGGGCCCCATGGTGGAACGGCTGAAATATGAGGCGGCCGCACGCGCCGAAGAGGACGCGCGCGAGCTGGCGTTTGCCGCGCTCGATGCGAAGGCCGCGCAGATCTCCGTCTCGTGGTCCACGCTTCCGATCGGCGCGTTCGAGAGTCTGGTGGGAACGTTCGACGCGCGATCGCCGGTCTCGAAGCTCTTCGCATCCTTCGCTCCGGAGGCGGGCTCCGGAGTGCGATCGGCGCTGATCAAGGGCGTGACGCTCGGCCAGGGGCCGCGGCTGATCGCCGATGCGGTCCGCAATGTGCTGGGAGTGCCGCTTACCAGGGCGCTGACAATCTCTCGCACTGAAACGCTTCGGAGCTACCGGGAGGCCTCGATTGCATCCTACGCAGCAAATCCGGATATTGTCCGGAAGTGGCGGTGGACCGCGACTAAGACGGCGCGGACATGCGCAATGTGCCTTGCGATGGATGGGCAGGAGTTCGATAACGATGTTCCCTTCGGATCGCATCCGAATTGCCGCTGCGTCCCGATACCGGTTACGCTATCGTGGGAGGAACTGGGTATCACCGGCATTCCTGAGACGTCTCCTCAGATCGAAAGCGGATCCGACTGGTTCGACCGTCAGGACAAGGTGACGCAGCTGCAGGTCCTCGGCCCGGCGAAGTTCGAACTCTTCGAGCGCGGCGAGATCAAGATCAGCGATCTGGTCGGATATCGAGACGATCCGGAGTGGGGGCCGGTGCGCTACGAAAAGAGCGCCAAATCCGTCGATTCGTGAAACTGTGGTATAGTGCAAGCAATGCGGGTTGGTGCAGGGGTAGCACGTCGGCCTCATAAGCCGAAGGTGGATGGTTCGAGTCCTTCACCCGCTCCCACGATTCTCCCGCCCAGGGTAGGCAGCGCGAAGTCCGCTTAAATGTGCGTACCTCTCCGCTGAGTTCGAAGACGGGCCGCCGGTCTTAGGGATCACGCGCGGGGCAACCTGCCCCGGAACACAGGCGGCATATTTACATAGATTTGTTGAGGCCTCGCGTCTCTTGGAAACCACCAAGAGACGCGTTTTTGTGTTTGGGAGGGTCCGGTTTCATGGCGGAAGTAGAGGCCCAGGCGGCCGCGGCGACACCCCCGGCGGGTGAGACCACACAGAGTCCAGCAGCAGCAGCGGAAGCGCAGGACGTTTCCTCGTTGCCTGAATGGGCGCAGAAGGTAATTCGAGACGAGCGGGCGGATGCGGCCAAGCATCGAACAAAGGCGACCGACCGCGACACGCTGGCAGCGGAGCTGAAGACATTCAAGGATGCTCAGCTCTCTGAACAGCAAAAGTTAGAGCAGAAAGCGGTTGAGCTTGAGAAGAAGGCGAACCAGACCGCGGAGGAGCTGCGCCAGGAGCGCGCCCATCGTGAAGTGGAACGCCAGGCGCGCAAACTGAACCTGGTGGACGAAGAGACGGCGCTCGCGCTGGTGGCCGCCCGCATCGAATATGACGATGCGGGGAAACCGACCAACGTGGAAGCGCTGCTCACCCAGCTCGCGAAAGACAAACCGTTCCTGGTCGGAGCGGATGCTGGTTCGGCGGCGGCGGCAAGGCCGGTGTCTTCAGCCGCCAACCCGAACCGGGGCGCGCAGGCGGGCGGGACGTTCACAACGACGCAGATCGCAGACAGAGCATTTTACGAGGCCAATCGCGACGCCATTATGGCGGCCTATCGCGACGGCCGCATCATCGAATAAGGCTGACGCCTGCTTAGAGCGCGCGCAGCCCGGAGGTTTCTCAAGTGGCTATTAACAGCATCGGGCGGACCCAGGCAGATACCGCCGGGTTTATCCCGATTATCTGGGCGCAGCGCGCGCTCGATGTGCTCCGCGCGAAGATCGTTCTCGCCAATTTCGTGGCGAGCGATGCTGACTACGAGCCGGGCTGGAAAGGCAAGACTCTCAACATTCCCTATCCGGGCACCTTCACGGCGCAGTCCAAAACCGAGGGCAACCCCGCAACCGTGCAGCAGCCGGCAAACGCGGCGACTGTGCCGGTGACGCTCTCCCAGCACAAGTATGTTGACTTCGTGATTGAGGATTGGGCGCAGGCGCAGTCGAGCTCAAAACTCATGGACCGCTGGATGAATCCGGCGATCGTCGCGCTGGTGGAGGACCTGGAGACCTACCTCTTCAGCTTCTACTCCTCGCTGACGGGAACCAGCGTCGGAACCTCCGGTACCAATATCGCCCGCGCGACCATCACCGCGGCGCGCGTCGCGCTGAACACCGCCAAGGTCCCCATGGAAGACCGCGCCCTGATCATCTCGCCGAAGGATGAAGGCGCTCTCCTCAACGACGCAACACTGCAGTCGTATTTCGCCTTCCGCCAGAATGAAGCGATCACCAACGGTAAGATCGGGGAAATCGACGGATTCAACATCGCGATGTCTCAGCTCGTTCCTGTGGTGGCTGGCACTCCCAACTCCACCAAGAATCTGGCGATACAGCGAGACTCCCTTCTGCTTGCCACGCGGCCGCTGCTTGACCCGCCGGCAGATTCTGGCGTCAAGACATCGGTTGTCCTGGACGAGAAGTCAGGCTTGTCGCTGCGATTCCAGTACCAGTACCGCATCGATTACCGCGGCATGTACTGTGGCTTCGATCTGCTCTACGGCGGAGTCGCCCTGCGACCGGGCAACGGCGGGGTAGTGCTCTCGTAATCGATCGCGCGGATCGGTCGGATCGGTCTGATCGGTCGGAGGAAACTTGAATGAAGTTTGTAGTCAATCCTGGCGGCGCCGTGCATGGCGTCGCCGACGAAGAGGTGGAGACGCTGGTCCGCGAGCGCGGGATGCGCCTGGCCACCGGCGAAGAGACGCAGGAGTACTTCCGGCTGCAGGGTCTCGACGAGGACGGACGCCCGCATCCGGACACGATGAAGTCGATCGAAGAGGCCAATGAGCGCCGGCGGCTGAACGAGAATGTGCGGCAGGAGAATGCGCCCACCGAGGCCTTCGCGACGCACAGCTCCGATAGCCCGCTTGCGAAGGTGCGCGAGGCGAAGCGCCAGCGCGTGCTAAGCGTGGAAGCCACTCTCACGCCGACCAACCCGCTGGAAGCGCATGTCGCCAAGCTGAACAAGGATATCGCGGACAATCAGGCCGTGATCGACGAAGCGAAAGCGGCGAACGCGGAAGCGCTCGGTACCTTTGACATCGATCCCAACCTGCCCGCCTCGACCAATCAGGCCGCCTGGCTCGGCAGCGCCGACCCGCATGTGCCCGAGGGTCAGGTCCCCACCGAGGCGCATCCCGCTCAGACGGATCAGACGGTCGGCGATAAGATCGCTGAAGCCGATAGCGGCAAGGCAAAAGCATCGTCTTCAAACCCGCAATCGGCCGATAAGCCTGCTGATCCGGCGGGTAACAACTGATGGCAGTCCGGGCGACAATGGCGGGCCTGATCGCCAAGATTCGAGCGCTGATTGGAGACAAGAATGCGCCACAGCAATTTAGCGATCAGGAGATACAGGACCAGCTCGACACCGTTCGGGATGTGGTCCGATATCAGGCATTGCGCCCGGCGCCAACTCCGGCGCCTAATACTGGGGTTGTTCAGTATCTGGACTTCTATGGAGAGACCGGCTACTGGGAAGCCGATGCGCAGGTGTTCGGCCCGGCCTGGCAGCCGCTCACTGCCGCCGATGCGGACTTCATCACGGGGCATTGGACTTTCGCGTCCAGCCAGATCCCCACGGTGTGGGTCGTCGGCAAGATTTATGATATCTACAGCGCGGCGGCAACGATGCTGGAGGAATGGATGGCGCAGGACGCCATTAACTCCTTCGACGTGAAGACCGGCGAGCGCACCTACTTCCGAAACCAGATCGCAAAGACGCGAGCTGGCCTGATAGACCGCTATCGAGCGAAGGCATGGGCCGTGACAGTCCGCCAGTACCGCGAGGATGCAATGCCGGATTCTGGCGGTGTGCCGGTCGCGGGCGACCGGATACAGGGTTAGCCGATGTCCGGAGAGACGGAAAAGCAGGTCAGCGGCTGGACGGTCGATACCCTGCACGCGCTGGTCCTACAGATGTTACACGACCGGGACAGCCTGGCCAACGAGCGGGCCGCCGCCGCGCAGGTCGCCCTGAAAACCGCGATCGACGCGCAGGACAAGCAGACGCAGCAAGCCCTAACTGCCGCCGACCGCGCCGTGGTCAAGGCAGAGCTCGCGACCGAGAAGCGGTTCGAAAGCGTGAACGAGTTTCGTAAGGCGCTCTCAGACCAGACGAGCAATTTTATGAGCCGGACGGAAGTCTTGAGCGAACTCGCGGGCCTCGCTGAAAAGATCGAGGCCCATTCAAACCGGCTCGGCTCGGTGATGACGCGCACGGAAGTCGATTCGCTGTTTACGTCGCAGTCGGCGACCTCGGCGGCGCGCTACCAGCAGATTTTAGATCAAGCGGCGATCACAGCGACGCGACTGGACAAAGCCGAGGGGACGCAGGGCGGGCTGAAGCTCGGTGCCGGTTTCATCGTGGGCGCTGTCGGCCTGACCGCGACGATCATCACGGTGATCTACGTGATTTTGAAAGGAACAGGGCACTGATGGCAAGAGCGTTGATTCGGATACTGGTTCTGGTGATCGTGGGCGCGGTGGCGTTCTGGCTGATCGGGATGCTGCCCTTCAGCGCGTTTATCATGGAGATCATCCGGGTACTCGTGATCCTGATCTGCCTGGTGTTCCTGATCGACACGTTCTACCCGTTCATCACCGGGCGCAACGCACCGCCGCCGCTCTGATGGAATTCTTTTTGACCTGCTGCTTTGCAATAGTTGTCGTCGCGTTTGTCCTCTGGTGGATGACCCTGCCGGAGAAAAGGAACAGAAAGTGAACATCTTTCAGCAGATTACGAATTGGGCCAAGGCCCGGCTGCACATCAAGCCGACTGAGCTGAAGGGCACGCCCGGCGTGAAGGACCCGGCGGCGCTTGCAAACCATGTAAACACAATCATCGGGACGGCCGTGGATGCGGCGGCCGCCCTGGGGCCTGGCGTTGCCATCAATGCGCTGACGATCCATGGCGATCAGCTCAAGGGCGCGCCCGGCATTATCGGCGAGCAGCATGATGCGGTCGCCGGCGTCATCAATTCCATCGTGGCGGGCAAGCTGGCCAACCAGTGACACAGCAGCCGATAACGCCGATCGTGGATGTTTCGGTGGTCAAAACCAACATCGGGCAGCAGATCACGCGGGCAACGATCTCGGTTGTCATGGCGCTCGGTGCGCTGCTCACGTTCGTTTCGACCAATCAGCAGCAGATTCAGACGCTCTTTCCTAACGTGAAATGGATCGGCGCTGCGCTGCTCGCAGGCGGCCTGGTGGCGAGGATGCTGCAGGAGATCCTGCTCGCTTTTAACATCCATGTGGTGCCGGGAGTGAAGCGATGACGAATTTCCACGAGCTGGTCCCGCTTCCACCGCTCACTGACATCAATTCCGGGCTTTCTGCCTGCAAGCAATCGACGATGTTTGAGCTGTTCGGACGCCCTGGCCGGTTGACGGTGGACTGCTCGCGGCAGACGGACGCGTTGAACGCGCAGATGATCACGGCGGGAGTCGGGCCGTTTCAGGTGAGCGGCTGGAAGCCGGCCGTCATCAGTCTCCGCGCGGTCATGGGCGAAGTGAAGGCTCACGATCCGGGGCTGTACGCTGTCGTGAGAAGCGCCGGAATGCTTTGCTGCCGGGCGGTTCGTGGAAGCCAGTCCAACTACTCTAATCATAGTTGGGGCACCGCTATTGACCTGGAAATAGAGTCGCAGCTCGATCAACTTGGAGCGAAGATGTGTCAGCGCGGCATCCTGGAACTCTATCCCTACTTCCACGCGCACGGCTGGTTCTGGGCTGCGGGATATACCGGGAGAAAAGACCCGATGCATTTTGAGCTGGCAGATGAGACCGTGCGAGCGATGTTTAAGGCGCTGGTCCACTGATGGCAAAGCAGCCAGGCTCGATATTGCTGAACGGCGTCCGCTATCAGCTCATGCTGCTGAAGGTTGAATCTCGGAATGTTCGAGGTATCCCGATGTCGCTGACTCTGCTTGAGGAAGAGCAGAAGATCAATATCGAGGAAGGCATGGAGTTCATCACGGCCTACATTCAAGAGCAGAATTTAGAAGGCACGATCTAATGAGCAGATATTGGGACAGCCGGGGCAGTTCGGGCGGCGCGGTCGCGATGCAGCAAATCCACCTTCGCGTTCATATGGAGTGGCTGGCAGCGCAGTACAACCGGGGAGTGATGGTCACAAGCGACGGGCAGCCGACGAAGGACGGGATCGAGTGGCTGCGCAGGTACCCGAAGGTGGCAGACACTTCGTGAAGCTCTTTGCACCCATGGCGGCGATCTGTGCATCGGACAATAACAAGTCGATCGGCACCTGGCTCGATGATGTGGGCCGCGAGGGGCACAGCGTCACCACCAAGACCATGCCCACAGGCTGCTCCGTGGGGGATGTGTTCGAAGCGATCCAGGGGGCGGCGCCGGCGCACACACAGATGTTCGGGGCGCTGCCAATCCCGTCGGTGCGATCTGATGTAGACGGGCATACCAACCCGGACGGCACCCTGCGCGCCGGCGACTGCCTCGGGCCGTATTGTTCGAATTCGCTCGACGTGTGGAAGCCGGATTCGAATGGGATCTATGGCAATCAATTCGGTTTTGCGTATGCGCCCGCCGTGCGGACGGTCTCGATGATCGATGGGAGCAATCTAGCGCAAATCGGCACCGAAGCCGTTGTGATAGACAAGATGCTCGCCTATAACCACGCTTATCGAACCGGTCTCACCGACTACGGCGGCGAGGCGTGCTTTGTGGATTATCTGGACCAGCTGCTGGTCATTCGGCCCCGGATCATGGCCGACCTCCAGGCCGTGGTCGGAGGCGAGGCCCAGGTGCATGATCTGTCGACCAATGTAGACGCAGACAGATACCACTTCTTTCAGGTGAATGCCGGCAAGCGCTTTTTGGCGGGCGGATTCTTTGATGGCGGGCTGGGCCGGGACATGACGGTCGGCGAGTACAACACGGGATCGATGCTAGATTTCGCGAGTGGCTCCGTGCTGGTGGCCGTGGTCTTGATGTTTTGTTCCACTGCCTGGATGATGCGCTATTGGCCGCTGCAGAGGGCTGCGCTGGTGGGTGGCTCGGTGGCAGTGCTGTACGATCAGTGGGCGCGTTTTTGGCTGACCGGATGGGATGAGACGACGCCGCTTTGTTCGATCCTGTTGCCGCAGATGATCGCAAACATCGACATGATCTTTGGCGGCGTCGGGGATTACACGGTTCTGAGAAGGGTGGGCGACATGGCGGTAGACCCGCGAGTGGACGCGCTGACCACGCGAGTATCGGCGCTGGAGCAGGAGATGGCCGCGCTGGGTACCGCGAGCGTGATCGTGGCCCCTCCGGGCATTGTGATCTCAAGCGCAATGTATATTCGCCTCGACGGGCAGGGCAGCTTCGATACGACCGCGGAAGTTGCCGCGCTGGTCTCGGCCGGGCGGGCCTGGGACGCGGGCCACAACTTAAGAGACCCGGCAGTCGGCTTTGAAAAGCGCCTGCGGGTGAAGGGCACAAAGAACGGCGCCCCTTTCGATGTGACGTTTTCCCAGTGGCAGATTGTGAGCTTCTAAGGAGAGATCATGCCTAAAAGTCAAGCGTACGCGCTGGCGTTGCTCAAGCACTATTTTCAAAACCTTGCGATCGTCAACGTGGGAGATGCGCCGGGCTTGCTGCCAGCCGGTACGGTCGGCTCTCTCTATGTCGCTTTGCACACGGCAGATCCGGGCAAAACGGGCGATCAGACGACCAACGAGGCGGCCTATACAGGCTATGCGCGCGTGGGCGTTGTGCGATCGGCGGCGGGCTGGACTTGCGCAGGCACCCCGATTCCGACGAGCGTTAACGCGGCTGCCGTCAACTTCGCGCCCTGTACGGGCGGCGCAAGTACAGTCGGATGGTTCTCCGTGGGGGTGGCCGCGGCGGGCGCGTCCGTCTTCGGCTATAGCGGCCAGTTCTCCACGACGCTCTACGATGGCGTTGCCAATGTGTCCGACACGCTCACCATCCCTGGAAACCCGTTTGTGGTCAACGACACGCTCGTGTTCTCCGTGGACAACGGCGAGGCCATTCCTGCGGGCATCACAGCCGGGACGATCTATTTCGTGAAGACCAGCGCCGGCAACGACATCACGATCTCCGCAACGCTCGGCGGCGCGCAGCTCGATGTGACAGCGGCTTCGGTATTCACGGTCGGCAAGATCGCGACATTGGCTATCAGCAACGGCATCACGCCCTCATTCGCGATCGGCGCTTTAGTCATGGCGGAGGATTAAGCTATGGCAGTTGATCTCCACCTGCTCAAAAGCGAGCTTGCCAATGACCCGCAGGCGCTCGGCCTCGTCGCCATGACCGACCAGGCGGCTGCCGATGCGCTCAATCTTGTCCGCGCC
>Ga0134128_10000874_pt1 | contig 40995 bp, 26 predicted proteins | sample KB31754_FD_96462 | JGI IMG/M metagenome (GOLD analysis project Ga0134128, IMG submission 96462) | Terrestrial soil microbial communities with excess Nitrogen fertilizer from Kellogg Biological Station, Michigan, USA - KB3-175-4 | ecosystem: Environmental > Terrestrial > Soil > Unclassified ...
ACGCCGATGGTCAGCAGCAAAACCGGCGTGAAAATCACCGCCTGCAGGAACCGCACGTTCGTGGCTCGTTCGGCCCAATCGCGATATTTGGGCGCGAGCCTCCACGCGAGCACCAGAAGCAGCACGATGACGCCCCAAACGAAATCGGCGAAGTACAAAATGTACTGCGCGCGCGAATATTTCACCGCCTTTTCGTAAAGGTACGGCGGCAACGTGTAGGCCTTGACCTCTGGCTGATTCTTTTCTGTTTGGGTTGACGGCGCGGATGCCGGGGGCTGCGTCTGCTGCGGCAGCACCTTGGCGGAAGCTGTCACCGTGCCCTTTGCCGTTCCTCCGCGGGGAGCCGCGCCCATCGTCGCGATCGCGGCAAACAAAAATGCGAGTGCGAGTCCCGCAAAAAATTGTCGGGTACGGAATCCAGTCATCATTTGCCCTCCGCTGAACGAACCATGGCGAACCCTCAAACTTTCGCGGGATTATGCGCCCAGCCGCCCGCTCTCACAAGCGCTATCGTGATTGATGGGCATCGCTTTCGGCGGCGTCGCCGTCTAATGAGCAACGAAACATGAAACGAATCATGCTCATTCTTGCTTCTGCGTGGCTGGTGTTCGCTGGCAGCGCGGTCTGCCGGGCGGCGTTTTCGCAAAGCGTGCCGCCTGCGACGCAGAGGCAATCACAAAATGCATCCACGCCTCGGGCCCAAAACTCCTCGACTTCGACCGTCGAGCTCGCCGGCAAACGTCTCTCTTTTGAACAGATGCTTCCCGCGCTTCCCCGGCGAGTGCAGTCCAAATCGGGCGCGCCCGGCGACATGGTGAATTTGCTGATCGTTGGCTCGAAGGAACAGATCGTCGGCGCGTTCCAGGCCGCCGGCTGGATCCAGCCCGATAAGACGGCGCAAGACGCCATCGTCCACGCCATTCAGGAGACCATGGCCCACAAGGCGTACGCCGAGATGCCCATCAGCCAACTCTATCTTTTTGGCCGCCCGCAGGATTTCGGATTCGTTGAGGGCATGCCTATCCAAGTTGTCGCCGAGCGAAATCATTTTCGCGTGTGGCGGACGCCGTGGCTCGATTCCCACGGACGCACCGTGTGGGCCGGCGCGGGCACGCACGACGTCGGTATCGAGAAAGATCAATCCGGCACGCTGACGCACCGCATTGACCCGAACGTGGATACCGAACGTGATTACATTCTTCAGACGCTTCAAGACTCGGGCATGGTCGCCACAACGGAATACCTCACACCCGTTGATCCTGTTCGCCAAGCAGTCACCGCCACCGGCGACACCTATCATTCCGACGGCCGCATCCTCGTAATTTTTCTTAGGTAACTTCTGGCAGTGCACGCTTCAGATGTTAGTTGGCGCGGGAATCCGCAATAGCATCTTTGAATTTTAGCGTTAGCGGGCGTACGCTTGGGGCAGAGCACGAGGACAAGTGGACTGATGAATGACCAGGTGCCTCTTTGGGCGCGTCCCAGAACCTGCTCTAGCCGGGACTTCACGATGCGGCTAGCATAGGGGAAGGCGGTCCCGAGGAAAATCATGAGATATGGTACGAGATGCGCGAATATTGCGGCACTGCTAATTTTTGTGGCCGGAATTTCCTCAGCGGGATTCGCTGCCGCTCCTCAATCGAGCCAGCAGTGCGGTCAGTCCGTCGCCGGAGCCGCCCGTAAAGCACAGGAAAAAGAGAAGGAAGCTCCCAAGGCGAAAACGGTCTGGACAAATGACAACATTCCGAACACGCCGGGAGGACTAAGCGTTGTGGGACAGCCCGCGCCTTCGTCTTCCTCAGCCGTGGCAGGTTCCACCGAGTCTACCCCTGCGAATGCGAAAGCGACGGCAGAGCCGGACAAAGAAAATCTCGCCGCCGAACGTGCCAAGGCATTAAGCGATCTCGAAAACGCCAGGAAGCAACTTGACAGCATGAAAACGGATCTCGATATTGCGCAGCGCGAGTACAGTCTCGACTCCGCGCAGCTTTACGGCACCCCGGATTATTCGAAGGATCAGCAGGGCCAGGCGAAAGTCGACGCGGAAAAATCTGCGATCGCCGCCAAGCAGCAGGCCGTCGACGCGGCACAAAAGAAAGTTGGCGACCTCGAGAAAGTGCTGAAATCTCTCGGCGGAGAAGAGAAGCCCGCGCCACCACCAAACCCGGCACCCGCCGCCCCCTCGCTGAAACCCTAGGACACTTCCTCGCTTACTCAGCGCGTCCCCCAGCCGCCGCCAATCCTCGCCCAAGAAACGCCCCTGCAATCGCCCCACAATATATGGTGCACCTTTCCTCTTGACACACCAGGCCGCACCGCGCAAAATCCCATTCCAGATTTTTGTGGACGTGAATGAATGCTCGCAGCGCGAGCCGCTCAGCCCCGAAAGCCTTAGTCAGCGCACGGCTTCAGTTTTTGCTGAGGTACGAAGGGCCGCGCCAAAAACGAGGTGCGTATGGTATTTCTGCCTGGCCGCACTGTGCAGTGCGTTAATCCGGACTGCGCCGCGCGCGGCCACTGGCTTCGCGTGGAAATGGCTCCAGTGGAACGCTGCTCGAATTGCGGCGCATCGCTCCGCAACGTGCCTCCGCCGCTCCCGCCGCGCCTCCGGATGCGTCCCAGGCCCCTTGTCAGCTATCGCCCGCGCGCACGCTAAGCTCTAGCGGTGCCGGCGGGTCATGTTTTGCTTTCTGAATGCACGGTTAGAAAATTGGTTTCGCGGATTTGGTTGCGGCCACATCGTCCCCGCAGCCCTTTCGTCAACGCCTTATTAGCGGCGCCCGCGTGCTGAACGTCGGCCATTGGCCACTGCTTTATTCGACGACCCAATTCGCCCCCCGCATCCGAGCAAAAAATGAAAAAGGCCCCGATTCCTCGGGGCCTTTTCCACATTTGAACTGATACCGTCCGCTAGAACTGATACCGCAATGCAAACTGCATTACGCGCGGGTTGGTTAGCAGGTGGGTGTAGTTCCCGAACGTGGATGCACTGTCAAGCGAAAGCGACGCGGACTGAACATCGAAACGCTTAAGGTTAAAGACATTGAAAGTGTCCCAGACGAGCCGCAGTTCGTGACTCTCGTTGTAGGGCATCTTCCACGCTTTTCCCACTTCGAGGTCTGTGTCGAAGAACCCATCGCCACGGATCTGGTTGCGCGCCCCTGAAAATCCTGGCAGTGGCACGCCGAAGCTGCCGGCGGTGGCTGGCCCGTTGGGAAATATATTGAAGAGCGTCCCGTTGCCACCCGACGCGAGGCTTCCCTCATCGACGAGCGTTCGGCCAGTCTTCACCTTGGAGAGCGCGATTGCCTCGCCAGTCAGCTGCCAGTTGGTTTCAAAGCAGAAGCACGTTGCCACGTTAACCGGAAATCCGCTGGACCACCGCGTTAGCCCGGAGACTTGCCACCCACCGATGACCGCGTCCAGCCCTTTGCTGATATGGCCCGCATAGGCGCGTCCTATGCCGATAGGCAACTGCCAATACCAATGGGCATTGATTTGGTGCCGGAGGTCGAAATCGGACGGCCCTCGGAGCTGATTCGGGCTCCAGGAATTGATGACGTTGCCGCCGAGGCCGCCCCATTCGCCAACGCGTTCGGCGTCCGAAGCGATGTCAAGTGACTTGGAGTACGTGTAATTGATGTTAAACCCAAGTCCCTGCGACATCTGTTTTTGGAACGTGACTTCCATGGCGTTGTACGACGAGTTGGAAATCGACCGCCACGCGTAAAGCGAAGAATACTGCGAATTGAACCAGCTGAAGGGCCCAGTATTCGCGAAGTAAAAATTATCGGGCGTTCCGGCTGTCGACAGGGTGCCCGGAAGTCCAGTCACGTCGAGGAAAAATAGACCTGTCGTTTCGTTGTCGGCGTTGCACAGATATGTTGCATAAACGGCCTGCACGATGTCTGAGGTTGGCCCGCCGCAACCCGGCCCGAAGGTCGAGTTTCCGGGGTTGTACTGATCGCCGGCCGCTAGTGGCTGCATCATATTTTGCCAATAAGCCCCGGTGGGACCGATGGTTGAGGATGTAACCGACGAAATCGGGGCGCCGTTTCCGCCATTCGACCTGGCCAGCGTTGCCATGGCCTGCGCCGCCTGGAAATAAGTTATCCCCGACTTTGGATCTTTTAGGTCCTTGGGCATCGCAAGGTCTTCTTGCGCGAGCAGCCGATGAGCAAGATGTCCGGTGTAGGCGACTTCCAGGCTCATATTGTGCGCGAACTGGCGCTGAACGGAGAAGTCGATCGCGTAGGAATACGGGCTCTTGATCGAGCTATCGAGTCCCCAGCAAATGCAAAAATTCCCCGGAGGGAACGTCTGCGGGAAGTTTGCCGGTGGCGCCGGAGTGAAGATCGCCGCGCCGTTGTTGTCAACCGTGGGGATTGTGTTCAGGCTCGTGAGCCGCGGTGAGGAGCTCGCTGATTCGGTCTGAGCTGGGTTCGTGAGCAAGGACGACAGCCCGAACGAGCCGTTTTGATCGAAGGTCGAGAGCATTCCCTGGCCAAAATGGTCATAGTACATGCCGAACCCGGCGCGAACGACGGTTTTGTCACCATCGCCTACCAGTCTCTTGAGCCAATCCCAACTGGGCTCGGGTGACCACGCAAGAGAAATTCGAGGAGCGAAATTCTTCTTCTGCGATGGCCAAAGGTCCGGCTTGCCGTTCGACCTGCCCGCCAATCCGAACTGAATCAGCGGGTCCTGGTTGGAAGGAACGTCTTGGACCATGTTGGCGCCGCGCGTGTTGAACCACTGGCCCAAATTAAACGTGGGTGCCACTTCCTGGCCATTCGTTTCCCAAGGTGCTGTGTCGATTCCGTAGCGAAGGCCATAGTTAAAGGTCAAATTAGGCCGAATCTTCCAGGAATCTTGAGCGTAAAATTCATATTCGTACAATGCGAAATTCCGCTGAACAGGTGCGCCTTGCGCCAGTGCAGTCCCCGTTCCGTTGCTGCTGACATGAAAGTTGTATTGCGCGTCAACTTCCGTAACCATGCCCAGCAGTCCAATCAGCGGAAAGTCATATCCATTGTTGAATCCCGGATCCACCTTGGGGAAGCCATTGTTCGCTGGATTAAACGGGCTCGCCCGGTTTGCGAATCCGCCCGTGTTCAACCAGGCAGCATTGGCACTTCCGTCGCTGAAAGAATTCGACTGGCTCAAAGACCCATTGTGGATAAGCAGGATGTTGGTCCCAAAGGTGAACGTGTGATTCCCGCGCGTCCATGCCAGGTCATCCGCGATGTTGTGAACCGGGAACTGAAAACTGTTCGTTCGCGTGATACCTTGGTCCAGATGGCGGATGGTAATGAACGGTTGCGTGCTGTTGCCCGAATCGGAAATGCTCTGCCGGGTCAGCCCGTAGCGCAAATTATTTACGAGGTTGGAGCGCAAAACCGCGGTGTAGCCCACTACCATGCCCTTACTTAAATCGACTCTTTGCGTTTCCGGTACCGTTCCAGGCAGGAACTGCGGGGAAATAACATTAACGTCGTCACGACCGCGTCCGCTCCAGAAAATGGTGTGATTGCCATTGGCCGTAAGCTTATAGTCGACGCGCCCGATCAGCCAATCGTCCTTCTGAGGCTCCGCGGCGGAAAACCGAAAGCCCTCGAAATTGAGCCCGTCGCCGACAGTCTGGTCATTCGGCAGCGGATAGGTGTTGAAGTAATTCAGAACCGCCGTGCTGGGACCCAGTGCCAGGGGATCCATTCCCTTGATCTGTGCTGCATTAAGCGCAAAAGTGCCGGGTGCCACGTTGTAACTCGTGCCACTCAAGCCGGTAATTGTCCCGCCGGGACAAGTGGCGCTTGCGTCGCAGTTATACTGAATAACACCATCACGAAGGGCAGCCGATGGAATCTCGCGCACGGCGCTGGTGCCCTGAGCAACGCGATGGCCTTCGTAGTTCAAGAAGAAGAACAACCGGTCGTGTTTGACTGGACCGCCGATCGCACCTCCGAAAACGTTGCGAACCAGCTGCGTGGGCTTATTCGGCTGGCCCTGCGATGCTTCGGCTGACTTGATGAAGAAATCGTTGGCTTCCCCAAAGGAACTGCGGTTGGACTCGTAGAGCGAGCCGTGGAATGCGTTGGTTCCCGGAGTGGTCGTCAGCGCGACTTGCGCACCCGCCGAACGGCCCTGGTCCGCGCCGTAGTTGGACGTGGTAACGCGAAATTCCTGCACCGAATCAACAGTGACGGGCAACACGGAAGTGAAAGCCTGGCCGCCGCCCTGATCGTTGGCGTCCGCGCCGTCAATCGTGACGTTGCTCTGGTCGCTGCGCTCGCCGTTCACGGCGCCGCTGCGCGTGTCGTTTGTGTTGCTTAGGATGTCGTTGCGATCGGAGGTATACACAACGCCGGGCTGGAGGCTCAACAGTTGCACGACGTTGCCGCCCTCGATCGGCAAATTTTGAATCAAATTCCCGTTCATCGTGTTGCCTTCGCTCGCGTCGGTTGTATTCAGCAGGGGTGCCTGCTCGGTCACCGTTACCGTCTGCGTGGCCGCCCCGATCTTCATCCTTACATTAAGCGTCGCGGGCAGATTGACGAGGAGCTCGACCCCTTTCTGTTCAAACTTGGCAAAACCCGCGCCCTCGACGGCCAGGCTGTAGTGCCCTGGCTGCACTTGGGAGAAGACGTAGCTGCCTTCCTGGTCTGTCGTCGCCGTGCGTGCAAGGTTCGTATCCGTATTCGTCAGGGTCACGGTCGCGTTCGGAATCGCGGCGTTGCTGGGATCAGTTACCGTCCCGCGAATCGACGTCGTCGCCTGCCCCCAGGCAGAGCCACTCCCAAGAGAGACTACAACAACCAAAATCACCAACACACACAGCAGCCAGGCTCGCTTCACAGTCCACCCCCGCGAATTTGTTTGAATTATGCTTGCGGATGCACGGCCGCGACCGCGAACCCGCGTCGCCAACCCCGTGCACCTTGATAAGAAAGCCTCTAGGATATTTCCCCCGGGCTACACAGCTACGGGACCAGACACCGTAATTGCCGTTCAATTTTGCAAGCGGTGTACCACAATTCAGTCTTTCGTTCAACGAAAAGTTAAAGCGCAGAAAATGAGCACATTGATTGAGCATTGTCCCAGACAGGTGCTCTCGCGCGGCCGCCCGGAATCTACTCTAAACTGTATTTCCCTACATAAACTGGAATTGGGATCCAACAAGACGCAGCGTCTTACCGCCTCCAGTGGCCCTCTCAAAGGAACCCGAAGGATTCTGGGCGCAAAAAAAAGCGGCCGGTGGGGGTTCCGGCCGCTGTGGGCATGGGGTGATGGAGGTGCACTGATTTCGGGATCCGATGGCGCGGGGGGACGCAACACCGAACCTCGAACACATCGTCATTCTGCCTTCGCCCACCCATCGCGTCGATAGGCCGCAAGGTTCAATTCGTCCTGGTACCGTAGTACTGCCCAGGCCTTGTAACTGCCCCGTGTGCTTTTCGTCAGACCCCGTCATCCCACTCAAATGGGCCACTTATTCTCCGGGTCGCGGTGGCGCCTCCGGCGGGCCTATCGTTATATAGGGTACGTTTGCGTCTCTGAGGGCGTTGTTCAGGTTGGCGAGGTCCGTGTTCACGATCGTATGCACGGAATCCAGCGCCGTGCTCAGTTCCTGTGAGATTCCCCCCATTTCGTCTTTTTCCCCCTGCGTTGGCGCGGCGGTGTACCCCTCGATCTGGAACATCAGTCGCCCGACGCGTTGCGGCAGCGGCGGAGGCGTGTAATGCAGCGGTCCACCTGCTCCCCCGAAGCCGCGCTCGGTAACGAACTTGCCGCTGAGCTCATTCACTTTCTTGGAGAGCGCCTCGGCCTGTTTGCGAATGTTCTCAGGGATTTTCGGCGCGCCCGGTTTTTTCCACGCTGCCAGCGTGTCCGTGAGCGATTTTTTCAGTCCTCCGATTGTTTTTTCACCCTCATCTGCCCGTTTGTAGAGGTCATACAATTGCATCTGCATCTCGTGACGCGCAGCGCGATCCGCCGCGCTGATCTGTATGCGGGGGTCCTCCTCCACTTTCACGCTCTGCGTCTGCGAATTATCTCCAAGCGCCACTTTCACCGTGTACGTCCCGGGCTCGACCATCGGCCCGCGTGCGCCCCCGCCGAAGAAGCCCTGCGCTTGCGCCGCCAACTGTTCAGGAGTGGGTTTCACCGGCGGGTCGTACCGCAGGTCCCAGTTTACGCGGTTGATTCCTGCTCCGGGTTTCGCATCAGTGATTTCACGGACCGTCTTTCCCGACGAATCAAGCACCGTAATCTGGATTTTCTGGTCCTTCGCCGGCTTCGCTTTCAGGTAGAAATCGATTGACGCTCCATCCGGCGGATTCGGTCCCAGAAAGACCTGCTGCCCGTCGAACCAGCGGTTCTGGTAAATCCGCCATGCGACCGTGTCGCGAATCGGGAAAAGATGCAGGTCTTCGCCCAGCACTTTATCGTTCAATTGCTGCAGCGCCGTTATATTGTCGAGGATATAGATCGATCGGCCGTGCGTTGCCAAAATCAAATCGTTTTCGCGCGGCTGAATTTGAATGTCGTCCACGGGAACCGTCGGCAGTCCCATGCCCAACTTGTTCCACTGCGCCCCCCCATCGAGCGAAAAATAGGTGCCGAATTCCATTCCTACGAAAAGCATATTCGGATCGTCCGGATGCTCGCGAATCACGTGTATCGTGCCCGTGCTCTCGTGCAACCCCACCGACAGTGACTTCCACGTTTGCCCGTAATTCGTCGTCTTGAAAAGGTACACGTGAAAATCATTGGAACGGTGTCCATCGAACGTCACATACGCCGTTCCATCGCCCGACTTCGACGCCACCACGCGCGTCACATACGTCCCCTTCGGCACTCCGGGCACGCGATCCGCCACGTTCTTCCAACTCTGTCCGCCGTCGCGTGACACTTGCAGATTTCCGTCGTCTGTTCCCACCCACAGCACAGACGTGTTGGCCGGCGACTCATCAATTGTAGTGATCGTCGGATACCATTCGACTCCGTCGTACAGCGATTGCGTGTCCTTCGAGGGTAGCTGCCCCAGAATCGGTAGAGTGTTCCGGTCGACGCCCGTCGTCAGATCGTCTCCCAGGCGCGTCCACGTGTTTCCGCGATCCGTCGACTTGAACAGAAAATTTCCGCCGTAATAAATCGTGTTGTGATCCTTGGTCGAAATCAGCAGGGGAGAATTCCAGTTGAATCGGTACGGCGGTTGTCCCTCCGGCGGCACGGGACGAATATTCAACGCTTCGTTCGTGCGCAAATCGCGCCGGCTCAAATTGCCGTCCTGCGATTCCGTGTAAATCGTCTGTGGATCTGCGGGATCAGGCTTCACGTAAAATCCATCTCCGCCTCCCACCATGAACCACGCGCTGTTCGGTATGCCGCCCGCGAAAAACGTCCGGCTCGGCCCGCACCATTCCGCATTGTCCTGGTAACCGGCGCAAACGTGATATGGCTGCTGATTGTCGTAGCCGACCTCGTACGCCTGCCCCAGCGGCATCACGTTCAAGTGATCCCAGTCGCGCCCTGCATCGTGACTAACATAAACGCCGCCGTCGCAGCCGGCGAGCATGTAATTTGAATCATTCGGGTCGATCCAGATCGCGTGGAAGTCGCTGTGCACTTCGCGCCCGCGGGTGGTCACGAAAGTTTTCCCGCCATCCTCGGAATAGGCTAGCTGCACGCCGCCCGTCCAAATGCGCAAATCGTTATTGGGATCGATGCGGATCTGGCTGAAATATGACGGCCGCGGATTTGTCGCGCTCATTTTCGTCCACGTCGCGCCGCTGTCTTCGCTCCGGAACACGCCGCCTTTTTCGTTCTGCACCAGCGCATAAACGATGCTGGGGTTCCGGCGGTAAACCGCCAGGCCGATTCTTCCCGTGTTGCCATTGGCCGGCAAATCCTTCGTCAACTTATTCCACGTCGCGCCACCATCCGTCGTTTTGTAAATGCCGCTGCCCGGCCCACCGCCGTTGAACCCCCACGCCGTGCGTCGCCGTTCATACGCGGCCGCGTAAAGAGTCGTCGGGCTCTGCGGATCAATCGCCACATCATTCACGCCCGTGTCGTCGTTTATAAAAAGGACTTTGTTCCACGTCTTGCCGCCGTCGGCGGTCTTGAAGAGGCCGCGTTCTGCATTCGGACCCCACAGGTGTCCCACCGCCGCCACATACGCTACGTCCGAATTCCTGGGATCTACAACGATTCTGCCGATTGCCTGCGTGTCGTCGAGGCCCACGTGCGTCCAGGTGTTTCCCGCGTCAGTCGAACGATAAACACCGTTGCCCCACGAAGCGCTCTGCCGGTTATTCGCCTCGCCCGTGCCCACGTAAATAACCGACGGATTCGACGGAGCCACCGCCAGCGCGCCGATCGACGGATTCGGCTCGATGTCCCACACCGATTTCCACGTCATTCCTCCGTCCACCGATTTCCACACGCCGCCCGCCGCAGCTCCCAGATAGATCGTCTTCGGATCCGTTTCCGCCACGGCAAAATCGTCAATGCGCCCGCCCATGATTGCCGGCCCAATTGCGCGCATCTTCAGATTGCTCGTCGCTGAGTCAATCGTCGGCGGCCCGGCTTGCTCCGCTGGCCGACCAGCGCGCTCCTGCGCCGCGGCACGCGTCGCAAACATCGTGCACGCGAATCCGAACAGCAGCAACATCGCCGCCAACACATTCTGCAACCGACTCGACCGCACGTGGAATTGCCTCATCGAACTCACCTCGCAAGAATATTTTTCGCGCAATCGCGACACAAACTCACTAGCCTCTGCCGTGGCGCCCGTGGCAAACGACAAGCGAGAGACGAAATCGCCACTTCCTCCGAATTTCAACTCGAAGCCCGCCGAGCGAACACCCCGATGTTGCTACAGACGCACGTGCTACCCCGCGCGTTTCCTCGTGCTGCGAGGGGCAGCTTTTCTCTTGAGCAGAATTTAACGGGACGGCAGCGAGCGCGGTTAACTTACATCACTCTGGCGCCGACTTCCAAGATACCCCGATTATTGCGACAGTTATCAGGTTTACTGGCAGCCGGGCAGGCGGAAGGAGCCGATTTTTGTGCTGTAGCCCGCGCCGAAGCTTGGTCTGCGGCTTACGTCGTTTGTCTCGCCGGCTTTGACGTAGTCGCCGACGTACCAGAAAGTGCAGTCGTCGCTGGGGTCCATCGCCGTCGTTGTGTAATCTTCCCATCGCAGCGTATTCGTTTGCGCGGCCTCGCCGTTGACCAGCACCGTCTCATGCAGCGTCAACACGCCCTTCGTATCGGCATCGAGTCGCGCGGCAAATCGTTGCCCGGCGAAGTTCGTAGCTCCGCCAAACGAATAGCCCACCCCGATGTCACCCTTCTTGTCCATCGCGATGCTGGGCATCCAGCGGTAAAAACCGTCCGGCGCATAGGTGCCCTGTTGATAGAGAACGGGATCGCGTTTTTCGTCGAGACGGAATTCGTACCAGCGCACGCCTCCGCCGCCAGCTTTCGTCGCAATGGAGTGCGCGGCGACGATTGACTCGTGGCCGCCTATCCTGCGGTAGACGAGCCGCTGCATGATTTTGTCGCCCTGCGCGTCCAGCCGCTGATCCGTGCCGGGCTGCGGGACGCAATTCGACAATTGGCCGTTGCACAAATAGTGGTATGGCGCCACATTGATTTTCACCGGGCCGCTGGCCTTTGTATTAGCGGGATTCTGCCAGTCCACATGAACCTTCCAAAAATAGATCCCATCGTCATCGAAGATGCCTTTCAGCTGCGTGCCGCCCGCCGCCATCATGATGTTCGGCGCGCCGGGTGGCGGCAGCTCCTGGCCGTCGATGTCCGCGTTATTCAGAAAGTTCACGTCGTCAATGACGATGCATTGCTCCGTGGCGGCCTGGCCCTTGAGCATCCTGTTGCGGTCCGCGATGCAATCATGTTTCTGAATCACGGTGTCGCCGGTGCTCGTGGGAACGTAGTAGCCATCGGGCCAGATTGCAGGCCGCGGATAGTCAGGGAACAGAGTTCTCTCGAACGCGTAGCGATAATACGCGCCCAGAGGATCGCTGCTCGTGCTTACCGCGTAGCACATGGCGTACGTTCCCTGCGACTCCGCGAGATTCTTGGGCGGCGCCGCGGGTGCTCCCGGCTCCGATGGCTGGCCCGGACGTGCAGCCTCTCCGTGCAGAGCTGCTCTCCCCGGCGTCCGCTCTTCGCCGTGGCTTTCGAATTCGCCCGGTGCAATCCGACTGAAGATCGGCATCACGATCAGCCAACGTCCCGCCAACTGATCGTAGCGGACCACCGCGTCGCCGTTGTCGCGCGCCTCGCAAACACCCCCGAAGCCCGAGAAAATCACATTTGTCGGCACCGGTCCGTACAGCACCGTTCCGCTCTTGTCGTACCGCGCGCCTTTCTTTGTGAAAACCGCCAGCCGCGAGTTCACGATCTGCACAATATTGCCTGGGCCGGCCGCGAGGCTATTGTCCGATGGGTTGCGGTTGAACGCACGAGCGGCCGGCGTCTCTTGAGGACCTTCGAATCCAACGCCGAGCCCGTCGAAGCTCTCGATCAGTGGCGCGGCCGGCCGTTCTCCCTGCGATGTTTGCTCCACTGCTGCGCCGGTTGGCGTAATCGCCGGCGGCGCAGGAGGCTCACGCTTTTGCGTCGTGTCTTGGTGATCCGGCGAAGTCCCGCACGATGCGTTTCCGCAATCGGCAGGTCGAACCTCCGAGGTCGTTGTCGTCGATGATGTCGGGCGCAGCAGCTCCAGCGGCCGCGAGACGTCGAACGCCATCGCGCGATGAATCACCAGTGAGCCAGTCGCTGACCCCGCCATCTCCGTCATCTGGCTCGCGGTTGTCCTCGCGTGGCTCCGGTCCAGCCCGAAGCTCCCAGTGCCGCGTCCGGCAAAGAAAATCCCCGCGACTAGCATCGCGCCCGCCGCGATTCGCCGTGCCCTAAGTACGCGATTCATCTTCGCCTCGTCACAGTTCTTACAGACGCCCCGCATCATTCTCGCGTTTCTCCCAATCGCAGGCCGTGCAGTTGAACACCGTGCGGCGGCGTGGTAGCCTCGGCCATCCCCGCAGACTGCTACGCGGCCCGCTCATTTGCGCGCCAGCCGCGATACGGGAACCTTATTGTGGGAATTTCCGCCGCCAAACTCGAACGCACCAATCTCGAATCAGCCATTCGCGAAATCGTGATGGGCCTCTTGCGCGAACTGGGAAATCCCCGCGCGCTTGAGGAATTCGTCCGCAAAGGCGAAACGGCGCATCTCGAGCGCGATCTGGGGCTCGGCAGCTTGGAACGAGTCGAGCTGCTGCTGCGCCTCGACAACGCCTTCTCGATTCACTTGCCGGAGAAAGTGATCGCGGAAGCCGATACCGCCGCCGATTTGCTCGAAGCCGTTCTGCAGCAACTTTCCACTTCGACAAATGGTGCGTCCGCGGACGATTCTCGCATCTCCGGCTCGCGTATTCGCGATTTCCATTCCGCAGTTCCCGACGAAATGCGTCGAAATTTGCGCGACGAGATTGCCCGTGCCGAAACCCTCACCGATGTCTTTCGCATTCGCGCGCGCCTCAACCCCGAAACCGCCCACATTCATTTGTACGAAGAGGATGGCACGGTCCGCACGATCACCTGCGGCGAATTGTTCGCCCGCGCCTCTGCCGTTGCAGTCGAGCTTGCGCGCCGCGGAATTTCCGCCGGTGACACCGTCGCGATCATGCTTCCGACCAGCGCGGATTTTTTCTGGACTTTCGCCGGCACGCTGCTCGCGGGCGCGATTCCCGTTCCCATTTATCCGCCGTTCCGCGCCGACCGCATCGGGGAATACGCCGCGCGCCAGGCCGGAATTTTGCGCAACGCCGAAGCACGCTTGCTGGTCACTTTTCGTCGCGCCGAATCCGTCGCGAAGTTGCTCGAGCCGCAGGTGAAATCGCTTCGCGGCGTCGTCACTGCGGAACGTCTGGCGTCTTCCGCGAGTGCGTCTGTGCCGCCTCCTACTGAAATTCGTGCCGTGGATGACGCGCCGCACCGCGCGCGTCCCAGCGACATCGCCTTTCTGCAATATACTTCCGGCTCCACGGGAAATCCCAAGGGCGTGATTCTGACGCACGCGAATTTGCTCGAGAATCTCCGCTCCATCACCGAATACGTTGGCATGCGAGACGACGACGTGGTCGTCAGCTGGCTGCCGCTCTATCACGACATGGGACTGATTGGCGCGTGGTTTGTGCCGCTCGTCACCGGAGTTCCGCTGGTGGCGCTCTCGCCGCTGGCATTCCTCAGCCGGCCCGAGCGTTGGCTGCGCGCGATTCACGAGCATCGTGGTACGCTCAGTCCCGCGCCGAATTTTGCCTATGAGCTGTGCGTGCGCAAAATTCCGGAGAGCGCTCTCGAAGGCCTCGATTTAAGTTCTTGGCGCGCCGCTTTGAATGGCGCGGAGCCTGTTCGCCCTCAAACCGTCGCCCGCTTCGTCGAGAAGTTCGCCCGCTGCGGCTTTCGCCGCGAAGCGTTGCTTTCCGTTTACGGTTTGGCCGAAGCATCGCTCGGCGTGGCGGCTCCGCGCATGGGCCGTGGTGCGCGCACCGATCGCATTCGCCGCGCCGAATTTGAAAACGAAGGCCACGCAGTCGCGGCGGCTCCCGACGAACAAAACATTCTCGAATTTGTTTCCGCCGGCCAGCCATTGCCGCGCATGGAAATTTCCGTCGTCGACGCCGAGGGCCGCTCTCTCACCGAACGCCTCGCCGGCCGCTTGCTCTTTCGCGGCCCTTCGGCGACCTCCGGCTATTACCGGAATTCCGAGGCCACGCGCGAACTGATACGCGCAGACGGCTGGCTCGATTCCGGTGACCTTGCTTACATAGCTGAAGGCGAGCTTTACATCACCGGACGCGCGAAAGACGTGATCATTAAGGGTGGCCGCAATCTTCATCCCCAGGAAATCGAAGAAATCGCCGGGCGCGTCGACGGCGTTCGCAGCGGATGCGTGGTTGCCTTCGGCGCGCCCGATGAAGCCAGCGGCACTGAGCGATTGGTCGTCACGGCGGAAGCGCGCGACCTCACTCAGCGCGACCGCATCGCGCAGGAAATCACGCAGCAGGTCAGCGATTCTCTGGGCCTCCCGCCGGACGTCGTGGAAATTCTCCCCATGCATTCCATTCCAAAAACGTCGAGCGGAAAACTTCGTCGCGCCGAAACGCGCCGCCTCTACCTCGACGGAAAATTGGGCAAGCGGCAGGCGCCCTCGTGGATGCAAATCAGCAAGCTTGCCGCGCGCGGAATTGTTCCCAGATTGTTTTTGACCGCGAAGAAAGTTTTGCGGCGCGGCGCTGAAATTATTTATGGTCTGTGCGCTCTCGCACTTTTCGGAATTGCAGCGGCCCTGGTTTGGCTGATTCTTTTGCCCATGCGCAGCCGCAGAATTTCCGCCGCGATCCTCAGCCGCAGCGCGCGCGTTTTGCTTTCGCTGGCCGCCATCCGCGTCCGCGTCGAGGGCCGCGACACTTTCGCGCAATGGAAATTGACCCCGCCGTGGATTTTCGCGCCCAATCATTCCAGTTATCTCGACATTCTTGTCTTGCTCGCGTTCCTTCCCGCCCAGGCGCGCTACGTCGCCAAGGGAGAAATTTATTCCATGCCGCTCGTCGGCACCATGGCGAAACGCTGCGGATATTTTGCATTTGACCGCGCCGACCCCGAGGCGCGCATCGCGCAGTCGAAAGAAATCGAGCGCGCTCTGGGCCGCGGCGAATCCGTGGTGATTTATCCCGAAGGGACCTTCACCGCCGCGCGGGGCGTGCGTCCATTTCAGTTGGGCGCGTTCAAGGCCGCTGTGGATACGGGGCGCCCGATTTGTCCCGTCGCCGTCCGCGGCGCACGCGAATTGCTGCGCGACAAAACGCTGCTCCCCAAGCCGGGCCGCATCACGCTCACTTTTGGCCCGCTCGTCACTTCGCGAGCCACCGCGAAAGAAGCCGCCAGTGCGGGGCAGACGAATGACCCGCATGGAAATGGCTGGCAGGAAATCGTCCGCCTGCGCGACGAGACGCGTGAAATCATCGCGCGTGGCGCCGCCGAGCCCCTGCTTTAGCGGTTTTCCCCACGACCATCCCGAAAGCAATTTCCTGATTTTAGTAAAGAACGCGGAACTTAATTGTGTGCGGAATTGCCTTCAGGTCTTCCCTGATTTTCGGATTGTACGCTGTGCTGATATCCGTGATCGCGTAGCCGATGGTCTGCGAAGTCTTCAAATATTGCCCCAGAATATTGGCCTTATGCCGCGCGAACACCTTGTTGATCTGCGCCAGCATTCCGGGAATGTTTTCGTGGATGTGAATCAAGCGGTGCGCATTCATGATTTTCGGCAGCTGCACGTTCGGGAAATTCACGCTGTACATGGTGCTGCCCGTTTGAAAATATTCGATGATTCGCTCGGAGACAAAAGCGCCGATGTCTTTTTGCGCTTCTTCCGTGCTGCCCGCCACGTGCGGCGTCAGAATCACTTGTTCCATGCCCTGCAGCGGCGAAATGAACGGGTCGGCGTTGCCGCGCGGCTCGCGCGGAAACACGTCGATCGCCGCGGCGCGCAATTTTCCGGTTTTCAACGCTTCCGCCAGGGCCTGATCGTCCACCACAAATCCGCGGCTGGCATTCAGGAAAATCGCTCCGTGTTTCATCTGCGCGAATTCCTTCTTGCCGATTAAATTGCGGTTTTCGGGACGTCCGTCCACGTGCAGCGTAATGATGTCGGCGGTTTTGAAAAGTTGCTCGAGCGACGCCGCCTTTTTCGCATTCCCTAAAACGAGTTTTTCCTCCACGTCATGAAAATGGACTTCCATGCCCAGCGTTTCGGCCAGCACGGAAAGTTGCGAGCCGATTTTGCCATAGCCCACGATGCCCAGCTTCTTGCCGCGAATCTCATTGCTCCCGGCTGCGGACTTGTCCCAAACGCCGCGATGAAGTTTTTCGCTTTTCCCGAATACGCCGCGCGTCAGCAAAATAATTTCGCCCAGGATAAGCTCGACCACACTGCGCGTGCTGCTGTACGGCGCGTTGAAAACGGCGATTCCTTTGGTCGTGCACGCATCCAGATCGATTTGATCCGTGCCGATGCAGAACGCTCCAATTGCGTCCAACCGGCTGGCGCGCGCGACGACACGCGAGGTCATTTTGGTCTTCGAGCGAATGCCAACGACCGAAATCCCCGCCAGCTTGCTGGACAGGACGTCCTCTTCTTCAACGCCTTGGGCGAGCTCCGCGACCGCGTACCCTGCTTCGCGGAATTTCGCTGTCGCGCCGGGGTGAACGTTTTCGAGCAGCAAGACTTTCTGTGCGAGTTCTTTCATGTTTGTGTGAGGAGATCCGCGCTAATCGGACAGGCTGCTAAAAAAGTCTCTGCTGCTCGCTTCCCAAATTCCTTTCTATGGTATCCCATTCCCTTTGTCGCGGCCATCTCCTCGAACCGCTGTAGTGACCCAGTGTCCGGTACCGCGTTAATTAGGACTTGCATGAGTAGCAGTTCGTCCTTGTCGCAAATGGATCAGAGCGTCTACGATCTACCCACCATTGTGCTGTCTTCGGGATTTATGCAGCAGCCCGCCTTTCCGGGGGTCTCCTCGGCCCCGCAAGTATTTCCTGACGCACGCTTGCCGCCTTCGCCCCTCTGTGGCACGCTAGCCCTCCGGCCATGGCCCCTAAAAAGCATCCCGTCAATCCGCTCGACGAACTCGCGCACCGTCGCGCAGAAGCCGAAGCAGGTGGCGGCGCTGAACGCCGCGAGCGCGAGCATAAAGAAGGAAAACTCAGCGCGCGCGAGCGCATCGAATTGCTTCTGGACGAAAATTCATTCGAAGAGCTCGACGAATTCGTCAAGCACCATTGTACCGATTTCGGCATGACCGAGCAGCGTCCTTCCGGCGATGGCTTCGTTTGCGGCTTTGGACGCATTGACGGCCGTCTGGTTTACGTTTTCGCGCAGGACTTCACCGTCTTCGGCGGCTCGCTTTCCGAATCGAACGCCGGCAAGATCACGAAAGTCATGAAGCTCGCGATGAGCACGGGTGCGCCTGTGATTGGCTTGAACGATTCCGGAGGCGCGCGCATTCAGGAAGGTGTGATGTCTCTTGCCGGATACGCCGATATTTTTCTGCTGAACACGCTTGCCAGCGGCGTGGTCCCACAAATCAGCGCCGTCATGGGCCCATGCGCCGGCGGCGCCGTCTATTCTCCGGCTATCACCGATTTTATTTTCATGACGGAGAAAACTTCCTACATGTTCGTCACCGGTCCTGACGTCATCAAGACCGTCACGCATGAGGAAGTCACCAAGCACGAACTCGGCGGCGCGATGACGCACAATTCCAAAAGCGGCGTCGCTCATTTCATTGCGCGTGATGACAAAGAATGCCTCGCGATGATTCGCGAGCTTCTCAGTTTCCTGCCGTCCAATAATCTTGACGATCCGCCGCGCCGCGCCACGAGCGACCCCGTTGACCGCACCGACGCTTCGCTCAATTCCGTCATTCCCGAAGATCCGATGGTCCCCTACGACATGAAAGACGTCATTCATTCCATCGTTGACGATAGATATCTCTTTGAAGTCCACGAACACTACGCAAAAAATCTCGTCGTCGGTTTCGCGCGCCTCGACGGCCGCCCCGTCGGTGTTGTCGCCAATCAGCCTGCGTTTCTCGCCGGCGTGCTCGACATCAACGCGTCTGTAAAAGGAGCGCGGTTCGTGCGTTTCTGCGATGCATTTAATATTCCTCTCATCACGTTTGAAGACGTTCCCGGGTTTTTACCCGGCACGCAGCAGGAATTCGGCGGCATCATCAAGCACGGCGCGAAATTGCTTTTTGCGTATGCCGAAGCCACCGTTCCCAAAATCACCGTTATCACGCGCAAAGCTTACGGCGGCGCATATTGCGTCATGTCGTCGAAACACATTCGCACCGACATTAATTTCGCGTGGCCCACCGCGGAAATTGCGGTCATGGGTCCCGAAGGCGCGGTGAATATTGTCTACAGACGCGAAATTGAGCGCGTTCCTGAATCCGAACGTGAGAATTTGCGCCGGGAGAAAATCGCGGAGTTTCGCGAGCGTTTCGCTAATCCTTACGTTGCCGCCGAGCGCGGCTACATTGATGCCATCATTACCCCTGCCGAAACCCGCGTAAAACTCATCGCCGCTCTCCGCTCCCTGGAAAACAAGCGCGACACCAACCCCCGCAAAAAGCACGGCAATATCCCGTTGTGACATTTCGTGAAGTGTATTTCGTCGCCATCGATCCTGTGAATCAATTCAGAAGGAACCGTCGCATGCTAGAATTCGTCGCGGCGTCTGTTTTCAAATGTTCAAAAAGATCCTGATCGCGAATCGCGGAGAAATCGCGGTGCGCATTTTGCGCGCGTGCCGCGAAATGAATATTCCCGCCGTGGTTGTTTTCAGCGAGGCGGATCGCACGTCCCTTCACGTGCGCATGGCCGACGAAGCGTATTCCATCGGCCCCGCTCCGTCGCGCGACAGCTATCTCGTCATCGATAAAATTCTCGCCGTCGCGCGCGCCTCCGGCTGCGACGCTTTGCATCCCGGCTACGGCTTTCTGGCGGAGAATCCGAATCTCGCGCGTGCCTGCGCCGCAGCAGGCATCACTTTCATTGGACCGTCGCCCGGCGCGATGGAGCGCTTGGGTTCAAAAACGGCCGCGCGTCAACTCGCGCGCGAGGCTAATGTCCACACGGTTCCCGGTACGCTCGATCCTATCGAGCGAATCAGCGACGCAACGAAAGTGGCGCGCCAAATCGGATTTCCTGTCGTGCTCAAAGCCGTCGCCGGCGGAGGCGGCAAGGGCATGCGCTTGGTCGAGCGCGAAAGCGAACTGGCCTCCGCGTGGCGCGACGCTTCGTCCGAGGCGACGAACGCTTTCGGCGACGGCCGCATGTATCTGGAGAAGTTTCTCGTACATCCGAGGCACATCGAAATTCAAATTCTGGGCGACCATCACGGACGCATGATTTATTTGGGCGAGCGCGAATGTTCGGTGCAGCGCCGCTACCAGAAAGTAATCGAGGAAGCTCCGTCGCCATTCGTGACGGCGGAGCTTCGGCGAGCCATGGGTGAGGCGGCGGTGAAACTCGCGCGCGCCGGCGGCTACACGAACGCGGGCACGCTCGAATTTCTCGTCGACGCGCAGCGCAATTTCTATTTCCTCGAAATGAACACGCGCCTTCAGGTCGAGCATCCCGTCACGGAATTGGTGACGTCGTGTGATTTGGTGAAGCTGCAAATTCGCGTCGCTGCCGGCGAACCGCTGCCCCTCGCGCAGGAAAATATCGACCTGCGCGGCCACGCCATCGAGTGCCGCATTTACGCGGAGGACCCGGACAATAGTTTTTTCCCTTCGCCCGGCACAATTCTCGCGCGCAATGTTCCTTCGGGCCCTGGAATTCGGCTCGATGATGGAGTCTACGCTGGATGGACCGTACCGACGGACTACGATCCGATGCTCGGGAAATTAATTGTGTGGGGCAACGATCGCAACGAAGCGATGGCGCGAATGGGGCGTGCTCTCGATGAGTATTATGTGGGAGGCATAAAGACCAACGTTGGCCTGTTTCGCCGAATTCTGGCCGCGCCGGAATTTGTGCGCGGTGAAATTCATACGAAATGGCTCGACGAATTTTTGCTACGCACCGCCGCGCCCGTCTCCGCGGCATCACCGCAGAAGTCCAAACGCGATTCACTTGCGGAAGATGCCGCAGTGTTGGCAGCGGGCATGTGGCACATGAATCGCAGGGCCGCGACAAATCCGGCGCGCCCCGCGCCAAATGATTCGGCATCGCGATGGAAGGCCGAAGGCCGCCGCGAGCAACTTGCCAATGAGCCGCGCCACAAATGAAACTCGAACTGAGCATCGGAGACCGCGCTCGCAATATTGAAATCGAGCGGCACGACGGGCAATTTCGCTTCCGCATCGACGGTCGGGCCGTGGCCGCGGACGTACTGCAGGTTCAGCCCGACGTGTATTCCGTGTTGATCAATGGCGAAGCGTTTGAAGCCCATATCGAATGCGGCGCGAGCGGGCTGCACGTTCACATTGACGGCCGGAAATTTCCAATGGCGATTGCCGGTCCGCGCCAGTGGCGGCGCGACCGCAACCTAATTGCCGCAGCGGAAGGACATCAGCCGATCGTTTCGTCAATGCCCGGTAAAGTAGTGCGCGTGATGGTGCGCACCGGCGATGCTGTGGAAGCGGGACAAGGATTGCTAGTCGTGGAAGCGATGAAAATGCAGAATGAAATCAAATCGCCTAAAGCCGGCAAGATCGAGCGCATCGCCGCGCAAGAGGGACAAACCGTCAACGCAGGTGAAGTTCTCGCCGTGATCGTCTGAGCAAAATCAGTTCTAACAAATCAGTGCGGAAAAATCACGACCCAGGAAATTGTTATTTTTCCGTGGCGTCGTCGGCGGGAAGCTTGCCCGCCGATTCCACAACTTCCTTCGCAAGATAATTTGTCACGTGGGCTTGATCGCGTGCGGTAGTCAAATAAGCGGCCTTCAGCAATTGTTCGCGACGATTTTGCAGCGTAGAGCGAATGGATTGCTGCACCTGAGGATCGGAAAGTTGCCGCTGTCCCGCAGGCTCCCGCGTAATCAGCTTCAGGATATGAATACCGTCTTTCAGTTCGACGGGTTTGCTCACTTGTCCCGGCTGAAGACTGAGCACGGCGTTTTTCAGCGCCGGATCAGTCTGATTCAGGGAGGACTGCGGAATAAATCCAAGGTCGCCGCCGTTGGCGCCGTTGGAGTCCTCGGAATAATCCATGGCGAGTTGCGCGAAATCGGCGCCGGAGGCGAGCCTCGATTCCAGCAGGGTGACTTTCGCCTTTGCCTCAACGGGAGTTTTCGCATCGTCGCTCTTGCGATTATGAATGGCGGGATCGGGGTGTGGCGTCACCACGATTTGCGCCACATGATACTGCGGCTCCGCGACGCTGAACTGCGCTCTGTTCTGATTGTAAAATCCGGTGACGTCGGCATCAGTAATCGTGATTTTCGAAACCACTTCACGATTCAGCAATTTCTGAATCGACAGTTCGCGGCGAATTTCCTTCTTCAGATCGTCGACGGTTAATCCGTTTTCCTGAAGCTTCTTTTGGAATTCGTCCTCGGTGAACGTGGCCTTTGATTCGTTGAATTTATTTTCGACTTCGCCGTCGGTGGCGACCAGGTTCGCGGCTTTTGCGCGCTGAAAGAGAATTTCATTGTTGACAAGCTGGTCGAGAATGCTCAGCTTGAGCGAAAGCGCTTCGTCGTGGGAAGCGGGTGCGCCCTGCGACTGCTCGCGGCTGTGGAAATATTTCTCCACTTCGCTGCGGTCGACCGGCGTTCCATTCACTTCGGCCCAGACATTCGCGCTGGGCGCCTGCTGGTTTCGACACGAGCTTGCCAGAACGCAGGCCACCAGGGCCGCGAGAAGCGTCATCTTTTTCAGCAACGTGGAGCTCCTTCGAGAGACGTGATGGGCTTCAGGCGGCCTTCCGGACGCGGCCGGCGCGGATGCAAGCGGTGCAAACGCGTACGTGCTTTCGCGCGCCGTCCACAACGGCCTTGACGCGCCGCAAATTCGGATTCCACCGCCGTCGCCGCAGGTTATTGGCGTGGCTGATTGTGTTGCCAAAACTTGGTTTCTTGCCGCAAATTTCGCAAACGAGTGCCATTGTTTCTCCGGTTTATTCCGTAAAATGATGGAGATCATCCTATCAGAGATTGACCGCGCCCGAAAGCACGTGAATTTCATCGTGTCTGGTAGGGCGTCATTGCCGCGGTGGCGGAGCGTGCACATTGACACCGGGCTGTTCGCAAGGGAACATTTCTGCGATACTCTGCTCTGGGGTCATCGTGGCGCGCCATCACAGGCGCGTCCATCTAACTGCTATTCTCGCTCTCCATTTCTTGGAGGAGGACGCTATGAGCAAAATCGCATTCATTCTAGTGTTTGCTCTATTCACGCCGTTCGTGGCACAGGCTCAGGCCAGGAAATTCGACGCATTCGTAGGGTACAGTTTCCAGCGCCTCGAGGGCTTTCCGTCAAACGCGAACATGAGCGGATGGGAAGGCGCGCTGACATACAAATTCACGCCGTATTTGGGGGTAACAGCCGACGCGAGCGCGCAATATGGAACGCTCACCGGCTCGCGCATCAATTACCACAACATTCTCGTGGGTCCTGAAATATCGCTTCCGCGGAAGATTTCTCCGTTCGTGCATGTGCTTTTGGGTGATGGAAGGTCCAGCGTCTTCGGCGTGACCAGCAAAACGTTCGCGGTCGCAGTCGGCGGCGGCGTGGATTACCGCGTCACCGACCTGATTTCAATCCGCATGGCTCAATTCGATGTAATCACCGGTTCTACGAAGCAGACATCCAGCGACGGGCGGTTCTCCGCTGGCATTGTGTTCCACTTCTGAAGCGCGCCGGGCACAAGAAAATTCCCGGCACGCACACAAGTGGGATTCCGACACGCGAGGGGGCGGAGATTCACGCCTTCGCGCGGTGTGAGGTTTCCTGATCGGGACGCGGTGTCGCCGCCCGAGGCCATGCCGGGCCTGCACCGGCGCCGGTTTGCTGTATCGCAGCAGCAATTTCGCCGAGATCCTTCTCGTTGAGCTGGAGATTCGCCGCTCCGATCCATGCATCCACCTGCTCCGGTTTGCGCGCGCCTATGATTGCACCCGTGACGCCGGGGCATGCGAGTACCCACGCAACAGCCACCGCGGAGACCGAAACGTCGTGGCGCTCCGCGATCGGACGCAACGCGTCGCGCAGCGCCAGATTGTTTTTCAGATTCGGCTGCTGAAATTCGGCGGCATTGCGGCGCCAGTCGTCCTGGGGCATTTTTGCGACGCGCTCGGCCGTGAACGTATCGGTCAACAAACCGGACTGCATGGGGCTGTAACAAATCACGCCCGTGTGGTTCCGCGCGCACCAGGTAATATTGTTTTCTGCGGCGGCGCGATTGATCAACGAAAACGGCGGCTGCAGCGAGTCAACGTGGCGGATGGCTTCGCAGCTCTGCATCAACTTCGCGTCGAAATTCGAAACCCCCGCCGCGCGTACTTTTCCCTCACTCACAAGCTGCGCCATCGTGGCCCAGGAATCCTCGATGGGCACGCCGCTTTCATCCGGCCAGTGGAATTGGTAAAGGTCAATGCGTTCGACGCCGAGCCGCCGGAGGGAAGCTTCGCACTCCGCGCGGATGGATTCCGGCTTGAGGCTGCGTTTGCCCGGGACCATGCGGTTCATTGGGTCCCACACGACGCCGCACTTGGTGAACACGAGCGGCCGCTCCGAGGGCGAGAGTTCATGTAACAGTTTGCCGACAAGCTCCTCGGAATGCCCCAGCCCGTAAACGGCGGCGGTGTCGATCCAGTTGATGCCAAGTTCGAGAACATGTTGCATGGTCGAGAGCGAAGCTGCGTCGTCCTGCGGCCCCCAGGCGAATGCCCAGTCGCCGCCTCCAATGGCCCACGTGCCGAAGCCGACCGTCGTGATTTCCATTCCGCTCGAGCCCAATTTACGTTTCGGCAAACTCATTTTCACCTCCGCAAGTCCAGCATGACGTTTCCCAAATGGCTGCATAGGATGGCCACAAATATTATGACGCGATTTTTCGGTGATGGTTGCGTTTTTTGCGCGGCGCGGCAGGCGCGTCCCGCGCAGTAAAAGCGCCGAGGGGTCATTAACGGCTTCCTGGCAAACTGCTAGAATCTCGCGTAAAAGTGGATCGCCGAATCACGAAACCGCAATTTTGTATTTCACGTCTTGTAGCTGAACATCGTTGCGCGGGTATATACTCGCGCGTTCCGCATTCGTGTTTTCCAAGGAGAATTTCAAACGTGAGCTATCTTCGGCATTTCCTCCGTTTTTTTGCGGCTACTTTCATCGGCGTGGCGATTTTCGGCGCGATGGCGCCGCAGCGTGCGGTCGCGCAGCAGGGCGCGCAGCAAATTAACGAAAACTTGTATGGCGGGATGCACTGGCGGCTGATTGGGCCGTTCCGCGGAGGCCGCGCTGTTGCCGTCACTGGCGTGCCGGGCCAGCCGGACGTTTTTTATTTTGGCGCGGTCGGCGGCGGCGTGTGGAAGACCACGAATGCGGGCTTGACGTGGAAGCCGGTATTCGATTCGGAGCATATAGCGTCGATTGGCGCGATAGCCGTGGCGCCGTCGGAGCCGAATGTGATTTACGTGGGCTCGGGCGAGCCGGATATGCGCTCGGATATTTCCTATGGCAACGGAATGTACAAGTCGACGGACGGCGGCGAGACGTGGAAGCACATCGGACTGGAAGATACGCGCCAGATCGCGTCGATCCTTGTCGACCCGCGCGATCCCAATTTGGTTTACGTTGGGGCGCTGGGGCATTCGTACGGCCCGAATGCGGAGCGCGGCGTGTTTCGCTCAACGGATGGCGGCGCGACGTGGAAGAAGATTTTATTCAAGGACGAAAACACAGGCGCGATCGATTTGGCGTTCGATCCGCAAAATACAAAAACGATTTACGCGGCGCTGTGGCAGACGCGGCGGCCTCCATGGAACGTTTATCCGCCGTCGAATGGCCCGGGAAGTGGGCTTTACAAATCAACCGACGGCGGCGACAAGTGGACGCAGCTTACGAATGGACTGCCGACGGAAGGGCTGGGGCGAATTGGCGTGGCGGTGGCGCCGAGCAATTCAAATCGCGTGTACGCGATTGTCGATGCGAAAGGTGGAGGGCTGTACCGCTCGGATGACGCGGGCCAAACGTGGAAGCTCGCGGACAATGAATCGCGCATTTGGGGGCGCGGATGGTATTTCGGTGGCGTGACCGTCGACCCCAAAAATTCCGACGTGCTTTACGTGATGAATACTTCGACCTACCGCTCGACAGACGGCGGGCAGAGTTTCACGGCGATTAAAGGCGCGCCGGGAGGCGACGATTATCACACGCTGTGGATCGAGCCGAATGATCCCGACCGAATGATATTGGGAAGCGACCAGGGCGTGGTGGTCAGCGTCGACGGCGCGCAATCGTGGAGTTCCTGGTACAACCAGCCGACGGCGCAGTTTTATCACGTGGCCGTGGACAATCAGTTTCCGTATTGGGTTTACGGCGCGCAGCAGGACAGCGGCGCGGCGGGAACGTCGAGCCACAGTCGCCATCGCGGCATCAGTTCGCGCGACTGGCTGCCATTGGGAGTGGGCGGCGAGAACGGCTACATTGCGCCGGATCCGCTGCACACGGGAATTCTTTTTGGTGGCACGGTCACACGCGAAAATGTTTTCACCGGTGCTACCGCACAAGTGACGCCCGAACTCGCGCATCCTGGCGATTACCGGCACACGTGGACGCAGCCGCTGGTTTTTTCGCCAGCCGATCCGTACGCGCTCTATTTCGGCACGCAAGTGCTGTTCAAGACCACCGACGGCGGCCAGAGTTGGCAAATCGTCAGTACGGATTTAACGCGTCCCGCTCCTGGCGTGCCGGCGAATCTGGATCCCACGACGGCGAAAGATCAGGACGGCAACGGCGAGCACGGATTGATTTACACGATTTCGCCTTCACCGATGGCTGCGGATGAAATTTGGATTGGCACCGACGACGGCAACATTCAAATGACCACTGACGGCGGGAAAAATTGGCAGAACGTCACGCCAACTGACCTGACTCCGTGGAGCAAAGTCACTTTTGTAGAAGCTTCGCACTTCGACCAGAACGAAGCGTACGCAGCGGTCGACCGCCATCGGCTCGACGACATCAAGCCGTACATTTACAAAACGCGCGATGCGGGGAAAACGTGGCAGCCGATTACGGCCGGGATTCCTGACGGCAGTTACGTCAACGTGATTCGCGAAGATCCCGCGCGGCGCGGATTGCTTTACGCGGGTACGGAAAAGGGAGTGTTCGTTTCGTTCAATGACGGTGGTCAATGGCAGCCGTTGCAACTGAATCTGCCTACGGTGCCGATTCGCGACCTGGTGATTCATGGCGCGGACCTGGTGGCGGCGACGCATGGGCGCTCGTTCTGGATTCTCGATGATGTGACGCCGCTGCGCGAAGCGTCGCAGCAAATTGCGAATTCTCCGGCGTATCTTTTCAAGCCGGAGACGGCATACCGCGTGCGGCCTGGTTCTGACGAAGGCACGCCGCTGCCGGCGGAAATTCCCGCGGGAGAAAATCCTCCCGATGGCGCGATGATTGACTACTACTTGAAAACTGCCGCCGCAGGTCCGGTGACGCTCGAAATTTTCGACAGCAATGGGAAACTGATGCGTCGCTATTCCAGCGCCGAGCGCATACCCCCAGTGAATGAGAAGCAACTCGATATTCCGGCAGCGTGGGTGCACCCGGCGGAGCCGCTCTCGGCCGCGGCGGGCATGCACCGTTTCGTTTGGGATTTGCATTATCCGGGCGCGGGCGGCGGACGGCGCGGCGGCAATGCCGCTTTGGCTGCGATGTTCGGCTTCGGCGGCGGCCCGTGGGCGGTTCCCGGGGATTACACCGTGAAGTTGACGGCCGACGGGCAAACTTATTCGCAGCCGCTGACGATAAAAATGGATCCGCGCGTGAAAGTGTCACAGGCGGACCTCGAAAAACAGTTGGAGCTGACGCAGCAGGTGCTGGCGCGGACGGCGGAAGTGAATGCAGCGTCACAGCAAGCGGCGGCTCTGCAAAAACGATTACAGGAGATTGCCGGCCAGATCACGTCGAGCAAAGAAAAGAAACTTGCCGATACAGTGGACGAACTCAACAAGCGAGTGAGCGCGATTCTCGGCAAGCCGCCCGCCGGGGAATTGGGCGGCACGCCCGAGCCGACGGACCGCACAACTCTGCGATATGTTTCCGGCGCTTTGGGGCAGGTGGAACGCGTAGTGGAAAGCGACGACGCGGCGCCGTCAGCCGATGCGTCGGCCGCGTATGCGCAGGACGATCAAATCGCGCAAGCGGCGCTCGCGAAATGGGAAACGATTGTATCCACCGATTTGCCCGCGCTGAACAAAGACCTGCATCGCGCGAAAATCGACGAAATCGAGCTGGGCAGAGTTCGCCCCGCCGGCGGAGAAAATTAGACGGGCGGCAGAATATCGTTTGGGGCGATTCTGCGTTGTGAAGAACGCCAGCACCCTTAAAAGCCAAGGGCGCGGTACCGGTAGGCTTAAACATAATCCGAGGTGAGATACGCGGGTGTATTGACCTGCGGAAGAGGCGGGACCTAAAATGGAGCTCCCACCAGCCCGTGAGCGGGTTAACCCGCAGCAAAGGATTCCGCAATGGCCAGAGTAACTGAAATAAATGTGAATGGGACGCGGCACGCAATCGACGTGGACGGCGACGCCACCTTACTGAGCGTCCTGCGCGATCAGCTTGATTTGACCGGCACGAAATACGGATGCGGCGAAGGGCAATGCGCCGCGTGTACGGTGCTGATTGACGGCAACCCGCGGCACTCCTGCCAGACGAAAGTGGGCAGCGTGGGTCAGCGGCAAATCACGACGATCGAAGGGCTCGAGAAAGATGGCAAGCTTCATCCCGTGCAGCAGGCGTTCATGGATGTGGACGCGATGCAATGCGCATACTGCACTTCGGGGATGATTCTGGGCAGCGTGGCGCTGCTCAAGAGCAATCCGCGTCCGAGCGAAGCGGAAATCGTCGAGTACATGAACGGGCACATTTGCCGGTGCGGCGTCTATCAACGCATTGGCCAAGCCATCGCGCTGGCGTCGGAGCGCATGAAGGGAGGCGCGGCATGAGCGCGGCACCGGAGACAAAAATAGTCCTCGAACCGGAACGTTACGAACTTCGCGCGACGCCGATGCATTTGTTCGCCATGGATCGCCGCGACTTCATGAAAGCGATCGGCGGCGGCATAGCGATTTTGCTGGTGGCGAAGGATGCGCTAGCGCTCCAGGAATCTGGGCGACGCACGGGAATGCGCGAAAACATGCCGCGCGAAATCAATGCGTGGCTGCACATTGCGCAGGACGGAAGCATTACGGTCTTCACCGGAAAAGTTGAAATTGGGCAGAACATCCGGACTTCGCTGACGCAAACAGTTGCCGACGAGTTGCACGTCGAACTCGCGTCCATTGCCATGGTGATGGGCGACACGCAACTGACGCCGTTTGATGCGGGGACATTTGGCAGCCGCACCACTCCGCAGATGGGAACGCAGCTTCGGCGAGTAGCGTGGGCGGCGCGCGATGTTTTGACGGGCCTCGCCGCGAAGCACTGGAATGTGGACGCGAGCCGGCTTGTGGCGGAGAACGGAAAAATTTCCGAGCGGTCGGGCGGACGTTCGATCACTTACGCCGAACTTGCGCAGGGCCAGTCGCTCGCGCAGATGATGCCGACGGAGGATCCTGTAACTCCTGCGACAGAATGGAAAATTGCGGGGCAGCCGGTCCGCAAGATTGCCGCGCGTGATTTTGTCACCGGGCGGCACAAGTACACGCCGGACTTGAAGCGGCCGGGAATGCTCTATGGCAAAGTGGTGCGTCCCAGCGCATTTGGTGCGACGCTGATTTCCGCGGATGTGAGCGCGGCAAAGGCAATGCCGGGCGTGACGGTGGTTCGCGACGGCGATTTCATCGGCGTGGCGGCTCCCGATGAACTGACCGCGGAACGCGCGGCGGAGGTGATTAAAGCGGAATGGAAAACGACGCCTCAAATCTCCAATAAAGAGCTTTTCGAATTTGTGAAGAAGAACGCGGAGCAGAATCCGGCGGAAGAAAACCGCTATCGTCAAACAAAAGGCTCGATTAGCGGCGGATTGTCCGCGGCGGCTCACCGCCTCGAGTCGGAGTATCACATTTCGTATATCGCCCACAGCCCGCTGGAGCCGCGCGCGGCGCTGGCGGAATGGAAAGACGGCAAAGTGACTGTGTGGACGGGAACGCAGCGGCCGTTCGCCGTGCGCGAAGAGCTGGCGCAGGCGTTCCATCTTTCGAATGACAATGTGCGCGTGATCGTGCCGGACACGGGCGCGGCGTACGGCGGAAAACATACCGGTGAATGCGCGGTGGAGGCGGCGCGGCTTGCGCAAGGCGCGCAGAAGCCTGTGCATTTGATGTGGACGCGCGAAGAGGAATTTACGTGGGCGTATTTCCGTCCCGCGGGTGTGATTGAAATCAAAAGCGGCGTGAGCGCCGACGGCATGCTGACGGCGTGGGAATTTCACAATTACAATTCGGGCGCGGCGGCGATTGCCACGATGTACGATGTGCCGAACCAGCTCACCGAATTTCATCCCGTGAACTCGCCGCTGCGGCAAGGATCGTACCGCTCGCTTGCTGCTTGCGCGAATCATTTCGCGCGCGAGTCGCACATGGACGATTGCGCGCATGCCGCTGGAGTCGATCCGCTCGAATTCCGCATGAAAAATTTGAAGGAGCCGAGGCTGCGCGCCGTTTACGAAGCAGCCGCGCAGAAATTCGGCTGGCAGAATCGCAAAGCGACGCCGGAACGCGGTTTCGGCATCGCGGCGGCATCGATAAGGGCGGCCACCTCGCCACGTGCGCGGAAGTGGCCGTGGATCGCGCATCGGGCGAAGTGAAAATTGTGCGCGTGGTGCAGGCGTTCGAGTGCGGCGCGATTGTGAATCCCGAGGGCCTGGAGAATTCCATTTCTGGCGCGATCACGATGGGAATTAGCGGCGCTTTATATGAAGCGATCGAGTTCGACAATGGCCGCATTTTGAATCCGCGATTCTCGCAATATCGCGTGGGACGGTTTAAGGATGAGCCGAAAATCGAGGTGGTGCTCGTCGACCGCAAGGATCAGCCCTCGGCAGGCGCGGGCGAAACGCCCATTGTGGGACTTGCCCCCGCTGTGGGCAACGCGATTTTCAACGCCACGGGCATGCGCATTCGCACCATGCCCATGCTGCCTGGCGGCAAACTGCCTCAGCCTGCCTGAGTTTGCTTAAGGTGTCCCCACGAATCCCGGCTGAGGCGCTGCGATGAAATATTCTCTCGGGCGTTACGTCTATGGTGTGACGACGATCGGTTCCGGCATCTGCGCCTTGGTGTGGCACAACTACGACGCGCTTACAGCCATTCCTCACCGCGGGATTCTTATCTATATCCTGGCCATCATCGAAATCCTTGCAGGTGTAGCCGTTCTACGGCCGGGAACGGCCCGAGCCGGCGCTGGCGCACTCGGTGCAATCTACTGTTTCTTCGCCTTGCTGGGCGTACCGCTCATCATCAAGCATCCGCTCGTCTACAATAACTTTGGCAACTTCTTCGAACAATTTTCTTACGTCTCAGGCGCTTTGATCCTGTTTGCTGTTTCCGGTCCAACTGCCGCGCCTCGAACCACAAGATTGGCTAAGCTCGGGTATTACTCCTTCGGTATTTGTGTTGTCTCGTTCGCATTGGAACAGTTTTTCTATCTTTCTGCCACGGCAAGTCTTGTTCCGAAATGGATTCCGCCTGGACAAATGTTCTGGGCAATTGCCACCACCGTCGCGTTTGCCCTTGCCGCTATCGCTCTACTCACGGGGGTCGTGGCCCTGCTCGCGTCTCGATTGAACACCGCGATGCTCGTGGGTTTTTTGTTGCTGGTATGGCTACCGGCGCTTTTTACCAATCCGCATAGTTTTGTGAACTGGTCCGAAAGTCTGGAGACTCTCGCGATCGCCGCGTCCACGTGGATTGTCGCGGACTTTCTCGGCCACTGTCGCTCAGCAAAGTCTGCGTCCGCGAGTTTGGGTTAGTGACCTTGCTCTCTGGTCAGCCAGTTAAAATGTATTTTCAAATCACTCCGGTGATACGGCTTAAGCCGGCCCCGGGCAGTTGCCGCTTGTTTCTACTTCGAGGCTGATTTCGCCTGCAACTGTTTCCACTTCGCGAGCATGGACGCGAGCTTCGCTTCGAGCGTGCGCGCGGCGCTTTCCTGCGTCACCGTCGGCGCGGCATCGGAGCCGTCGACTTGCGCGTAAAGTCCAGCGAATTCGAGGTTCACGCGCATGAAGCTGTCGCCGCCGCCACGACCAAAGAATGCTCCAGGACCGCCAGCACCTCCTTCAAGACTGGCCGCTTGTTCGCCCAGGGCAGCGTCGCCGCCACGCTGCTTCAAGTCTTCGCGGAATTTCTTGACCTGTTGCATCGCGTCGTAGCTGCGGTCCATTCCTGCCGCCAGTCGCCGCTCCATCGCGAATTGCGCGGCCAGCGCGAGCGGAGTGGCGTGAACGCGCGGGTCTTCCTTCACCGTGAGAGTTTGCGAATATGTGTGCCCGCCTGCCGTCAGCTTGACAGTGTAGATTCCAGGCAAGGCGCGCGGGCCAAGCGGATATTGCGGCGTGCGGTGCGGAACGGCCGCGATGGGATACCCGTAGCGCAGAGTTTCGGGCGTTGTGTAATGCAAGTTCCAAACCCAGCGATGCATTCCTGATTCCGCTGACAAGATTTTGGGTTCTTGAATCCAGTATGTCGGGATAATTTGCGATTTCGATTGCTCTTCCAAAGTGTATGGAGGCTGATCGGTGCTCGAATAACGACGCACCAGTTTTCCGGCGTGATCGAAAATCTCGAGCGTCACATCGCCTGACGATGAGCCGCCGAGGTAATAATCAATGATCGCGCCGTCGGGCGGATTCTTGCCGGCGGGAACTTCGGGAGGCAGGGGCGTGTCCGTGTTGGTATCGCGACGATAGCGATAGGCGGACGCTGGTTCGAAAAGATGCGCGTCCGATTTCGAGATGGCGTCGGAAAGTTGGCGCAGCGGTGTGATGTCGTCAAGAATCCAGAACCCGCGGCCGTGGGTGCCCACCAAGAGATCGCTATCGTGAATCCAAAGATCGCGCATGGACGTGTGCGGCAAATTCAATTGCAGCGACTGCCAGTGGTCCCCGGCATCAAATGAAACCCAAACTTCTGTTTCCGTGCCCGCGAATAAAAGATTCTTGCGTTCGGGATCTTCGCGAACCGTGTTCACGGGCTCATTTTCCGGCAGGCCGTCGGAGATGAGTTGCCAATGCCTGCCGCCGTCGTCGGTGCGGTAGATGTAGGGCTTCATGTCATTGATGCGGAAGCGGCTGACCGAAGCGAACGCGGTGTTCACGTCGAAATGCGACGCAACGATCTGCGTTACCTTGCTCCACGGCGTCATTGCGGGCGGCGTGACGTCCTTCCAATTCTTGCCGCCATCACGCGTCACCCAAATCAAACCGTCATCGGTGCCGGCCCAAAGCAGATTGACGTCCTTTGGTGACGGTCCGAGTGAATAAATCGCGCCGCGAGGCTTGTCCGCCTGCGCGTCGTTCTTGTCCATGTCGCCGAGGCTCTCCGGAATGCCGGGCTTCTTGCGCGTCAAATCAGGGCTGATGGTCTGCCACGATTGGCCGCCGTTCGTGGTTTTGAAAAGCACGTTCGCCGCGTAATAAAGAATGTGCGGATCGACGGGCGAAAACATGATTGGCTGCGTGCGGTCCGCGCGGTAGTTATCCGCAGCGGCGCCAATCGGGGTGACGTCTTGTTTCTGTCCGGTGGTCCAGTCGTACTTCGAGACTTCCGTTCTGCCGGCTCCGTAGACAATGTCGGGATTCAGAGGGTCGGGCGCGACGTAGCCATATTCGATTACGCCCACGGGATGCCATTCGCGAAATGTGATTTCGCCGTCGTTTCCGCGGCTGGCGATGCCGGCTGAGCCGCTCTCCTGCTGGCCGCCGTAGACGTAGTAGGGAAACCGATTGTCGGTTATGACGTGATAAAACTGTGCGGTCGGCTGCGTGTACCAGGAGCTCCACGTCTTGCCGCCATTCACGCTGACAATCGCACCTTGGTCGCTCGTGAGGAGAATCGTGTCCGGATTCTTTGGATTGATCCAGATGTTTTGATAATCGTCGCCCCCGGGAGCGCCTTTGAGGGCCTCCCAGGTTTTCGCGCCGTCGGTGGATTTGAACGTGACGGTGCTGGTCGAATAAACGATGTCAGGATTTTTCGGGTCGACCCGCAAAACGCACAGATCGCCTCCGCCGATGCGGCCTGTGGGACGGCGGTCGGTGGTGGCCAGCGTCCACCTGGCGCCTGCATCATCGGAGCGATAGATGCCGACTCCGCTGCGGCCGTACGCAATGGAGGCGTAGATTCGGTGGGAATCGCTCGGTGCGATGGCGGTGTGCACTTGAACGATTGCGTCGGGCAAACCTCCGGCGAGCTGAGTCCACTTGGCTCCGCCGTCGGTGGATTTGTAAAGGCCGCTATTGGGGCCGTTGTATTCGTTGCCGTCTTCCCATGGGCCCGAGACGGAATCCCAAAGAGAAGCGTAAGCGACATTCGGATTGGACGGGTCGATTTCGACACTGCCGCCGCCGGTGTATTGATCTTTTTCGCTGGAGAGAACTTTTTGCCAGCTCTGCCCGCCATCAGTCGTGCGGAAAATTCCGCGTTGTTCGCTGGGACCATAGGGATGACCGACGACAGCGACGAGCACGTGGTCAGGATTGCGCGGATCGATAGCCAGTTCGGCGATTTGGAAAGCGTCGTCGAGACCGACATGCGTCCAAGTTTTTCCCGCGTCCGTCGATTTGTAGACTCCGTTGCCGACGGAAAGGTCCGGGCGCTGCAAACCTTCGCCGCTGCCGACGTAAATTATGTTGGGGTTTGAGGGCGCGACTTCAATTGCACCGATGGACTGTGTGGGCTCGGCGTCAAAAATAGGATTCCAGGTCTCGCCGTAATCGGTGCTCTTCCAGACGCCACCGTTCACCTGCGCGATGTAGAAGACGTTCGGCTGGCTCGCGACGCCGGAAATGGCTTTGGTGCGCCCTCCGCGAAACGGACCTATCATTCGCCAGCGCATGTCCTGGTAAAGGTTTGGGGAATACTGCTGCGCCATCACGGGCGCGAGTGCGGTTGTGGCAACGAAGGCAAGAGCTACCAGGGCAATGCGGCGAATCTGAATCAAGTTGCACCTCTCCATTTGGCGGAAAAACAGGAGAGCATAAATCATTCCGGGCGCAGCGCGAAAAGAAATATTTGCGCGAAGGCGCTTGCAGGCGGGGGCGAGGGCCGGGCCCGAGCCGTATCATTCCTTGGGGCAAGCTGGCAAAATAGGCTAACGTGCGAGAGCGCCCTGGAGGCGATGCAGTGACTGACAAGTCTAAAGGCCCGGCGATACGCAATGTGTCGGATACGGCGCGTTGGGTAGCCTTTTACCGCGCGATGGAGACGGACCGGAAGGACGCGATTTTTCACGATCCTTACGCGCGAAAGCTTGCGGGGGCGCGCGGCGAGGAAATTGTAAACACGTTGCGCGGAGGCAAGCGCCAGGCGTGGGCAATGATTGTCCGCACTGCGTTGCTGGACGACATGCTGCTACGCACCATCGCGGGCGAGGAAATCGATCTGGTGGTGAATCTGGCGGCAGGCCTCGACACGCGGCCGTACAGGCTGGCGTTGCCCGTCGGGTTGCAATGGGTGGAAGTGGACCTGCCGGAGATGATCGCGTACAAGACGGAAATGCTGGGGAGTGAGACTCCGCATTGCCAACTGGAGCGCATGACGCTTGACCTGGCCGATGATGCCGCACGCCGCGAGTTATTCGCGCGACTGGACGCCAGCGCGAGGCGCGCTTTGGTGATCACGGAAGGCCTGCTCGCATATCTTTCCGAGGAGCACGTGGGGAAACTTGCGGGCGATTTGCACATGTGCAGGCATTTTCAATACTGGCTTACGGATATTGCTTCGCCGAAAGTTAAACAAATGATGGAAAAGCACTGGGGCAAGGAATTGCGCGCCGCGGGTGCGCCCATCCAGTTCGCTCCGGCAGTTGGCGAGGAATTTTTCCGCCCGTTTGGCTGGCAGGCGATCGAATTTCGCGGATTTTTTCAGGCTTCGCGCGAGTTCAACCGGCCCATGCCCGGCGACTGGATGATCCGGTTGTGGGCCAAGCTGATGCCGAGGCGCACGGCAAAAATGATGAAGCTTTGGCGCTCGGGTGCGACTCTTCTTCGTCGCGCGTGATGAGGATTATTTGCGGCGCGGAGATTGCTGAGTCGCAGCAGGCTTCGGCAGCTCTCCGAAAACCGCGACGCCCGTCGGAGTTCCCACAAAAACTCTTCCGCCCGCAATCATCGGCGTAATGAATTTGTTGCCGGTGATTTCGTCACGCTTGCGCTGTTGGTTGCTGTTGTAAAGCTCCCTGGCTAGATCGTTCGCTTCATACGCGCGAAGCACGGCGGGAGAATTGTTTTCAATCGTCCACACGATCGCGTCTTTCGTGCCGTTCGCGGAAATGCTCGGAGTGGTTCCGGGATAGCCGAACGTAATGGCGGTCTTCGACGCGGCCGGGCCGATCACGCGCGCGTTGGCAATCTTGAACGCGCGCAGCGAATCGTCGACCGCGCCATAATACAGCGTGTGATGGAAATAAGCGGGCGCCGCAAAGACGCCTCCCGTTCCCCCAAGCCCCTCGGAATCGTCGTTTCCGGTGCGCGGAACAGCTTGATAGATGGCGTTGTCATTGCTTGGATTGAACTTGCCCATCGAATCGCGATTCACGACGTAAATAACGTCGTCTTTGCCTGCGCCGACGGCGAGGCGATGCGTCTTTCCTGAATTGTCCTGAATATCCGGCAAGACCATGGCGCCGCCGGAGCCGAGATCCAAATCCTTTCTCGATTCTTCCACTGTGTCATGCATCATGAAGTAATCGTTCACCGCCAGCTTCCGGTCAACGGTTGAAAGTTTCATGAACGCGTTGCCGTAATCTCCTTTTTCCGGGAATCCCTGCGAGTTGAGAGTGGTGTCGAACGTGCCGTTGCCCGCAAGAAAATAAATATTGCCAGATGAATCGGCGGCGAGGCCCGCGCCGGACATCCAGATCGCGCCTTCGCTGCCATTGGGCATGATGTTGAGGACGCTGGTTTGCTTTAAAGCGCGCGCGTCGTAACCGATGATCCAGCCGGTGTAGGGGTCGAAATCGCAATGCGAGGCCCAACTTGTATAGACAACGCCATTGAGCAGCAGCAGGCCCGCGCGTTCTTTGTATTGCTTGGGATCGAAATCGACCTGGCCGTTTGAATTGGGCATGGCCGAGCCGGGATAGGTGGCCTCAATCGTCTGAGGACTGTCGTCAAGTTCAGCGCCGGTGGTGATATCGAGGGCGTGCAGGCGCTGAAAGTATTTTCCGGAGCTGTCTTTGGACATCGCGACGACGTAAATCGCGCCATGAGGTCCCGTCTGCAAATCAATCACCGGCGTTGACGTAACTCCGATTTCCGGTTTCACCTGGCCGCAACCCCGATCGTCGCTGGGGGATTCGTCGGGTCCGAGCAGGGATACCTGCCACAGCTGCGCGGAAGTATCCGCATCAAAGGCGTAGACCAGGTCGTGCTCCGTCGCCACGAAGACAACATTATGCTTCGCGCGCGCGATTGTGAGTTGCGAAACGTAAAGCGGTTCCGCGTCCACAAGGCCCTGCACGGACAGGAAGGCAATCTTGCCGAAATCGCGGGAGTTCACGTTGCGAGGCGTCAAAACTGTTTCGTGGGCGTAGAGGCCCGTACGCGCATTGTCATTATGGTAAGTGAGGACGTCGGTCGAACTGCCTGCCGCCGGCGCGGCGTCCGCTGGCTCAGTCGTTGGAGTCGAGTCGGCAGGCTGCGCCACGGAGCTGGGCTCGCTGGAATGTGAGCGGCTGCATCCGGCGATCGCGACGGCGCCACAGAATGCGATGACTGCGGCGACGGCGAAGGTGCATGTTCTGCTTCTCAAAATGGCATAGTTCAAAGGGATTTTCCTCAAAAAGCGATGCTTTCGCGACGAATCAAACAGTAGATGTTTCCGCCGCACGTAAGATGCGAAGAAAACGCTTCTCGTTGCGAGGAAGTCGACACTATGAGCCCGCCGGGCGGCGGTGCTGGCCGAAGCTGACTTCGATGGGCGTGTCCTTCGGCAAGACCAGATTATTGCCGCGCGTGATGAAATGGAAATAGACCGATTCACCCGCGCCCACGAATCCCATCACTTGCCCGAACGCGCGCGACTGCAGCCCGATGCCGAGCGCAAAGCCGATCAGTTTGTAGCCCGAGCCGCCAGCGACGCTCGTCTTTCCCGGGTCGCCACCCTGGTCGACGGTGCCTCGATCTTCATCGGTGCGCATCGTCGAAGTCGCAATGGCCACGGATAGGGCGGTACGCAGCACGCGCGATTCTTTATCGCTGGCGACGCTCGTGTCGCCTTCCGAATCGAGCTTGATGTGCGACGATTTCGCGACTTCAATTCCTTCGAGAGCCATCTCCACGGGCTGCGGCGTGCTCAACGGCAATTGAACGCGTTGCAGCGTAAAGTGCAGCTGGCCGTTGCGATGCATTCGCCGCGCAGGTTCCGCGTGCACCACCATGCCTTGAAGCTCGGTGCCGACGGGCAGCAAAAGTTTCCTCTCTGGAGAGAAAACGGGGCGCGTGAGGATGGCGCTGACGGGCGTCCCCAGATGCGCGGTGGCCGAACTCAGAGGAGTTGCGAGGCGAGCGTATGCTTCATTATTCACCGCGGGGAGCTTGCCCATCGCCCCCATTTCTTCCGCAGGTAGCGCAACCGATCCGAATTCGAGGGGCTGTTCGAGCTCGGCGTCGAACACGGTTCCGGCCGCGATTTTCTGTTTGTGATACGGCCATTCGTTCCAAGCGAATTGTTTCCCGTGCTGCCACACGGCTGAGGGTTTTATTTGTGCAATAGCAAGATGCCATTGCTGGCCGAGCAGGCCGCGAGCGCGGTGAACGGCTCCGTTTTTCTGCGGATTGGTTTCCAGGCGAATGACTGGGCCGACGTCGGGGACTACCCTAGTGCGCAGCGGCATGCGCGTGCCGTCTTTCAGAATCAGCACATCGAATTCGACTTGGACGGCGCGGTGCGGCGAAAAATCGGCGTTCAGATACGCAGCGGTGCGCTTCATTTTTGAAGGCGAGAGTAGTTCCGTGATGTGACCGTCGACTTCGGTATCTTTGGGAATTACGACGCGGTCAAAAGAATAAATCGGTTCCGTGGTGAACGCTTGAATGGGCTGGCCGACTTTTTTCGTCGGCACCGATTCCTTCAGCATCACGCGCAGGGGAACTCCGGCGTCGATGACGAGTTGCAGGGGAGGCGGAACGATCGGCGGAGAATTCTGCAAGAATGCGAGGTCGCTGTCGCCTCCCGGTATATCTTTTTGGTCCGTCGTTTGCGCGGGTGGCCTGCGCTTCAGCTTCGGGAAATTCTGTTGAGGTGCTTGCGCGGGGAGATTCAGCGCCATCGCAAAGAAAAGTGACATTCCAATTGCTGAGTTTCGTGAGAGGTTGTTCATTTTGCTTCCTGTCCCGTGGCCGATAACCTGTTTGGGGTACGCCGCGCGCGCTGATGGCCTTCCAAACATGATAGCTGAAAACGGGCCGCGAGTTGCCCGAAGGGTGAAATTATTGTAGGCGCGAGGCGGTACAGTTCAAATTATACGATTGCACTGATTGACTTCCACGCTTCAGACACGTGAAGATGGAGTTTTCCGATTTACGCACCAGACTTCGCTGCGTGTTCATGATCTCACGCGTACATGATTTAAGGATGCGTTGGGACGTGATGGGCGGCGGGCGGAGTGAAGTCGTATGACGACGAGGACTGAAATCGCTGGCGGGTTGCATCGCATGACGCGCGAAGAGCGCGTTCGCGCGGCGTTCTACCGCGGCCGCGACCTGACGCTCGAGAATCCGCTGTATCTCCGCGCCGTGCGAACGCTGATCGATGAACTGCTGCGCGAAGATACGGAGCCGGCAGATTTGACGGTGGAGGCCATGGGAATCGCGGCGCGTCCCTGCATCGTAGAGATTCGCGCCAAGGAAGCGGGAGTTATCGCGGGGGTTGCCGAGGCTGGATGGATTTACGAGCGCTCGCGGCAAAAGGCGGCCGCGATTATCGATGACGGCGGTGATGTTGCGGCGGGCGATGTGATCTTGCGCATAACGGGCGACGTGCGGACTTTGCTGACTCTGGAGCGCACAGTTGTGAATCTGATGCAGCGGATGAGCGGCATCGCCACGGCGACGAAGAAACTGGTTGCGGCCGCCCGGCAAGCGTCGTCGACGGCGAACGTGGTTGGAACGCGCAAGACGGCATGGGGACTGCTGGATAAGCGCGCGATTCACTGCGGCGGAGGCGGGACACACCGGCTGAGCTTGGGCGATGCGATTCTGGTTAAGACAAATCACCTGCGACTCGCATCCAATGAGGTATCCAATGCCACGCTGCGGCGGGCATGGGAACAGAAGAAGTCGGCGGCGTTTTTCGAAGTTGAAGTGGCGGACATGGAGGAGGCACTAATCGTGGCGCGCGTGCTTGGCGAGTTGCAGCCGTCGAGCGAGGCCTGCCCGTGCATTCTGATGCTCGACAATTTTTCGGCGGCAGATGCCGGGCGCGCAGTGCAATCGCTGCGCAACGCGAACCTGTATGATTCCCTGCTCGTTGAAGCGAGCGGTAATGTGTCCGAGGAATCGGTGGCGGCCTATGCGGCGGCTGGCGTGGACGCGATTTCCATCGGCGCGCTCACGCATTCCGTCCGCGCGCTCGATTTGAGCGCAAAGATCGTTCCCGAGGCGAGGTGATTCAGGCGTGAGCGAAGCAGCAAATCCCATTCCGTTTGAGGCGCGCTATTCCGTGCCACCCATCGAGTCAATCAACGACTCGCCCGCGGAAATCCGCTTGAAGCAGGAGCGCATTGCGCGGCTGAAAGAAGAACGCAATGCGGTGATTTTGGCGCACAACTACCAGCGCGACGAAGTGCAGGAGATCGCTGATTTTGTCGGAGACTCGCTCGGGCTTTCGCAACAGGCCGCGGCAACGCCCGCCGACGTGATTGTTTTTTGCGGCGTGCACTTCATGGCCGAAACGGCGGCGATTTTGTGTCCGCAGAAAATCGTGCTGCTGCCGGATTTGCGCGCGGGTTGTTCGCTGGCGGCGACAATCACCGCCGACGAGCTTCGCGC
>Ga0134128_10000875_pt1 | contig 40992 bp, 36 predicted proteins | sample KB31754_FD_96462 | JGI IMG/M metagenome (GOLD analysis project Ga0134128, IMG submission 96462) | Terrestrial soil microbial communities with excess Nitrogen fertilizer from Kellogg Biological Station, Michigan, USA - KB3-175-4 | ecosystem: Environmental > Terrestrial > Soil > Unclassified ...
AAACGGGTGTTCATTTCCAGGAAATAAAAATTCAGATTTTCATCTACCAGGAATTCTACAGTACCCGCACCATGATATTTACATGCCCTAGCTACAGCCACCGCACATTCCCCCATTGCCTTCCTAATATCGGGAGTTAAACAACTGGATGGCGCTTCTTCTATCAGCTTCTGATGGCGTCGTTGTATAGAGCATTCACGCTCGAAAAGATATACATAGTTTCCATGCTGGTCGCCCATCAACTGTATCTCTATATGGCGCGGTGAGCCAACATATTTTTCAATGAACACATCATCATTTCCAAAGGCACTCAACGCTTCACTCTTTGCTGTTCTCATCTTCTCCTCAATTTCAGCATTGTTCTCTACCACACGCATCCCTTTACCTCCTCCGCCTGCTGATGCTTTAATAAGTATGGGGTACCCAATTTTATCAGCTATCGCTTTTGCTTCCGTTGCATCTTTTATGGGATCCTCAGTGCCTGGCACCATTGGCACATTAAACTTTTTTGCTGCCTGCTTTGCAGCGATCTTACTACCCATTATCTCTATAGAATAAGCGGACGGTCCGATAAAAATTAATCCCGCATCACTAACTGCCCTGGAGAATCCTGCATTTTCACTCAGGAAGCCATATCCCGGATGTATGGCATCAGCATTCATCTTTTTAGCAACCTCTATTATCTTATGCCCTAATAGATATGATTGAGAAGAAGGAGCAGGGCCAATACATACAGCCTCATCAGCATAACGCACAAAAGGCATATTTCTATCCGCTTCGGAAAATACTGCTACAGTTTTTATACCCATTTCTTTTGCCGTACGCATTACACGCATCGCAATTTCACCACGGTTGGCAACAAGTAGTTTTTGCATGGGGCTAAGATAAATTAAAAAATATCAACCCTGTGTTTTGTCTAATAAAAACATTTGCTATTTCTTTAATAAGAGCTTACTCCTTTATAATTTTATAGCTCTGCATATTACCATTGAAATATACTTGTAGAATATAAAGGCCATTACTGTAATTGTCTAAATCTATGGTATTATGAGTGGCATTCAAGCGTTTATTGGCATTTATGCGCTGCCCTAAACTATTTAGCAATGCTATTGACGCATCTTTATAATCCGGCAATAAAATATTTACAGTACCATTTGTTATAGTAGGATAAACCTGAATTGTGCTACTACTCTGCAAAATGTTTTTTATACCTGTACTACCTTTCAGTTTCACTATCCATCCATCATACCCTCCGTGATTGCCTGTCACATCTCCATCGGTTGAGTTTGTATATCCTGCTATTATAAAACCACCATCTGTTGTTTGTCTGATACATTGACCCACATTATTATTACTTCCACCTAATAATTTATTCCATATTATATGTCCTGTGCTATCATAGCTTTTTACATACACTTTATCTGTAGAACTTGATGCTGAATTACCTTGCCCGCACACTACGTAGCCGTTTATAGTTTGCCTGACAGATGATAATACACTTCCGCTTAAACTATCTGAAGCCTGCCAGATAAAACTTCCTGTTGGATCAATGAGTTTAATATTTGCATTTGTACTATTCCATCCAGCAAATACATAATTACCATCACGCGTCAATGCAACATCATTTATACCTGCATCTTCGTCTTTCACGTAGATCTCGTCGCCATTTACATTCAGTTTTCCCAACACACCATAAGTTGTAATATCATAATTATAAAAGCCTGTAAAAATATAGCCATCACTAGTTTCCTTAATAGATGTTGCCTGACCACCATCATACATGAAATTCCAGAAAATATTGCCTGCACTGTCAAATTTCCTCACAAGGATTTCATCAGTAGCTGTTAGGGTATCTCCACAAGCCACATAAACACCGTCTTTGGATTGTATGACGTCAAAACCTCTGATATCAACCGCCCACACTACATTACCGTTTGCATCTACTTTCATGGTTTTGTCACCAATTGCAACATACCCTCCATCAGTTGTTTGCCTTACATTCCTTATTTTACCCAGAGAGTCTGACCAATAAGTTTTTTCCCAATCTATACTACCGTCTGCATGTAATTTCATCAGCCATGCTCCTTTTATGCCTTTGTTACCGCTGAGATCTCCATCAACTGATAATGTTGAACCGGCAACAATAAAACCTCCGTCTTTTGTTTGTTCTACACAATAAATCCTGTCTTCTTTACTGCCACCCAGACATTTCTGCCATTCAATATCAGGTGATTGCGCCAACAACGAATTACATGAAAAAGAGAAAAAAATGATCAGCACATGAAAAAGAGAAAAAATTCTGTTCATAGGTTATTAAAATTATCAAATGTTATTGCAAATATATATTATCGTATTAAAGCGATATCACCTTTTATCAAAAGCTCTTCACCCTCCTGTGAGTGTCCTTTCACAAAATAGTAATAAGATCCTATTTCGCACGGCACTCCTTTAAACCTGCCATCCCATCCCTGCATATAGGTCTTGGTCGTAAATATTTCTTGTCCCCACCTATTATAGATATGAAAACTTTCGAAGACAAAATCGCAAGCAATTATAGGATAAACAAGGTCATTTTTCCCATCTCCATTGGGGGTAAACGCACTTGGCATAAATACATTAGGCTGCTTATCCGCATCTACTATTATACTCCCTTTCGAACTACATCCATTTGCACCAATGCCGGTAACATAAAAAGTTGTTGTGTTTTGAGGTGATACTATCGGTTGCGAAGATGCGCTGTCATCACAATATTTAGCTGGTTGCCAACTATAATTTATAGCTCCAGTCGCAAATAACTGTACAGTTTTGTTAGTGCAGGATATTATTTGCCCATTGCTATTCAATATTAATGTAGGGCCAGGTAATATTTTGACTTGCAAAGAGTCTTTACCTACACAACCACCGTTATCAGTACCAGTAACTATATAGGTAGTAGTAACAGATGCGGTAGATATGGGATCTGCACTATTGGGATCACTGAGGCTGTATGGAGGCAACCATGAATAAGTAGCAGCGCCGTATGCATGCAATTGAGCAGTGGTCCCCTGACAAATTGTAGTATCGCCTGAAGTAGTTATGGGAATAGGATGGACTAAATTAATAGTTGTGTTGGCTGTATCAGCACATCCTTGTTTATTCGACACTATTAAGGACACTGTATAATTCCCGGTATTGGAATATTGATGTGTTGTATTGTAGTTAGTATCAGTGGCACCATCTCCAAAACTCCACAAATATGACGATGCAGTATCTCCGTTTATATGAACTGCATCAAACATTGCCTTAATACAATTTATAGCAGAGTCCGCAATAGTATAATTTATATTGTTGGACAATGATACAGTAGTTGCAAAACTATCGGTACATCCGTTTTTGTTAGTCGCAACAAGCGATACGGGATAGGTGCCACTATTATTATAATTATGCGTAACAGGATTACCTGTACCAGTAGTGCTATCTCCAAAATTCCATGTAAAGCTCACTGCATTCTCGCTACTTAACGAGTTTGCGGTAAACAGTAAGCGACGACACTTGACTATAGAATCGTAGATACTATAATTCATTGCAGCTGGTTTTATAGTAACAGAAGTATCGAGCGTATCAGGGCATCCCTGGCTATTGAGAAGAAGTAAGATTACGGGATAGGTACCAGTATCAGAATAATTATAATTGGTGGGATTACCTATACCCGAAGAACCATCACCAAAGTTCCAGGTATACTTACTGGCTAAGTCTCCACTAATACGTGATGCCGAGAATTGCACAGCAGTACAATTGTATATAGAATCTTTAATTGCATACTTCATGGGCAATACATTAATCTTTACTGTATCATACAAAGTATCTGCATAGCCTACAGAATCCATTGTTGCAAGGGTTACATAGTATGTGCCATTAGCAGCATAAGTATGTGTAACTGCAATACCGGTATCAGTGCTGCCATCTCCAAAACTCCATTTATAGCTTAGCCTAAAGCTGCTGTTAGTGCTATCTTTAAAATAAGCTGTATAGCATTTTATTGAATCTTTTATGGATTGAAAATACACGCAAGGTGTAAATGCAACATCAGCTATCATGAAATCATTACCAAACCATGATTTATTCGTGTCTGTTATTCTTATCGTTATCATGTTTGTATCAGCAACCCAGCAAGCACTGTTAAAATGCCATATCCCTGCCGAATCTCCATTAGTCGTATAGGAAGATATTGTATCATTGTTGATAAGTATATCCAGAGTCGGTTGTGCTGATATATAAACCCCGGAGTCGATTGTGTTACAATAATAGTTGAAGTTATATTTAATACCTTTTATTACTGGGATATTTACATACCGTAAAACATCGTATGGCAACTTTGCAAAATTTGGATAAGGGAGTGAAGAGCTTTTAACTGCAGCACCATCATAAATAAGGAAATGCCCCTTGCCGCCAGGCCCCGGAATACTTCCAAAACTGGTCCATATATGGTAACCAGCACTATAAACTGAATCTACATTTCTTGTCCAATAAATCTTTCCATATCCATAATCAAATGTATCACTATAATCGGTTTGAAAACCGACGCTAGAATCTAATGTGTTAGGATCGGAGAAATCGCCATTTACTATTAAAGTTTTACCAGGCCAGCTACAGGTGCAGCTTTGGGCAAATGTTTTAGAAAATATAAGGGTGCTAAGTATAATTATTACATATTTAGCTATTAGGGTCTTCTTCAATGTATTAGATTTACAGACTGCAAGATATTAATATTTATTCCTCGTTCATTATCAATTTTATACTATTAGTCAATGTACTAAAACCGTCGCTGCCATTGTTGCTGGCGTAATTGTAATTGCGTCTGCTGGCGTTGCAATAATTGCTGTTGCTGCTGCAAGAGCTGCAAATGCCCTGGGGGTGAGGGCGGTTGTTTTGTTTCTTCCTGTTTTTGCTGTTGTACTTGTTGCTGAAGGATGTTGCTTTGCTTTTCCAGGCTTTCTTTTGTTCGTGTAAAGCTTGGAGATGATGCAATAGCCGGCGCTGCAGAAGCTTTACCTGGTTGTGTGCCTATTTGAGCAATTAATTCTTTTGACTGATTTATTGTTTGCAGGCTATTCTTGTTTATTGTTGCCATTACTGCAATTTGTGATTTTAATGAGTCCACTGTTTTTGTATGTGTTGCATTTTCAGTTGCATTAGTAGCAATAATATTTGTAATAATACTGTTTGCTGAATCTATAGAGGTTTGTGCTTCATTTAGAATTTGCACTGCTTCCTGTTTGTCACTGAAGATTGCATTTGTCGGGAAAACTATATGAAGGAAAAAATCCCCGACAGACGCTTGCTTGGAAGAGCTCTTTGAAACGGCATTTGTATTATCTACAATACCCTGCCTTGCTTTATCAAGCATATTATTTGTTCCTGTAAGTGATGTAAATAGCAACGCTGAATTGATGGTAATTCCAAATGCCTTTTGCTGCATTGATACAGGCTTGGTACGCTTAAAAAAAACGACTACGTAAAAAATACTGAGAACAAGAACTATCAGCACCAATATATTATTGGGCATCCATTTATTTGTTATTGTCATATATAAATACAACATGACGTTTATCAAAGCAGTAAGATAACCTGTCGCAAGACTGAAATCCTTTGTCGTATTGTTATCAAAAAATTTTGGGCTGCTGGCATCCGGCAGCTCTTGCCCTGAATTGACGACATTATTACTTTGGGGTGTTGCCATAAGTTTCGATTTAATCAGATTTTTATGGGGTAGCATTATTACACCTTTAATATACTAAAATATATAATATTATAGCATTTGTATATATTTCTACTTAAGCATCCTTTACAAATCTTCTTATCTTTGTCCGCTTCTTTTATATGAATGACCATAATCATAAAAAACCTCTATTACTTACCGGCCTGGTAGGAATGAAATGCCCCAATTGCCGCAAGGGGAATGTATTTGTCAATAAGAGCGTTCTCCCTTTGGGTAAATGCCTTGCCATGGTAGATAATTGCAGTGTATGTGGCCAGAAAATGAAGTATGAAAGCAATAATGGCGGTGGAATAAACTACGCATTAACCATGATGCTTTTCTTTCTGAATCTTTTATGGTACTGGCCCATATTTGGTCTTTCATATAAGGATAATAGCATTTTCTATTTTCTAATTGCCAGCATTATTGTGGTGATAGTATTGCAGCCATGGCTGATGAGACTTTCACGAATGATATACCTTTATATGTTTATACACTATGGCAGCAAAACATAATTATTGCTTCTGATTCTGCCTTAATGTTCTTACGTATATTTCTATTTGCGCAATATCCGAATCAGGTATCGCATCTTTAAAGGCGGGCATTGTGTTCCTTCCATTTTTTATAGTCGTTACTATCCCTTCGCTGTCCAGCATTGTCATTGAGAGATCTACAGCATTGTTGTTCCGGGCATTTCCATTTACACCATGACATGCACTGCATCGTTGTTGGAATAGTTCCTCACCACGTTTTGTATTTGCCAACTCATTATGGGTAGCGCCTGTATCGCTTCCGGCTGGTTTATACGTATATATGGGTGTATTGCTTCCTCCATTATTATTACAGGAAAACAAGAACATGAATCCTAAAAAAATACAACTTATGATAATGTAGGATGCCAGAAAAGGTTTCATTTTACTTTATTTAAATTAATAAACTGTAAAACGATATTCCAAAACTATACCATCAGTATATTACTCCTGTTTCTTATCCGGCTTATTCTTTTTTTTATCACCATAACTATACATTGCCAATTTCTTACCTTCTTCTGAATCCTTTACCAGGTTATCCAGTCTTTTCAATTGTGTGGTCTCTTGTTTTGCACTCATTATCCAATGAATAGTATGCTCCCGATACCAGGGCGCCTGTGCCTGGAAAAAAGTCCATGCCTTTTTATTTGCTTTCAGTTTTTTTTCATAATCAGGATTTAAGGTGTGCTTTTCACTTTCCTTTTCGTAGCTATAAAGGTTAGCCTTTTTCTGATCGCGCTCTTTATACACTTTAAACCCGGCGGGCTGCACCATACCCTCCTTTATCAGCTCTTCAATACGATTGATATTAATTGCACTCCAGATGCTTTTGGACTTCCGGGAAGTAAATCTAATTGTATAACTAACCTCGTCGATGCCTTTGCGAACTGCATCTATCCATCCATAAGCAAGCGCTTCATCAAGTGCCTGCTTATAAGTGATACCTTCCTTTTTTGAACTCGTTTTATAAAACCCAATCCATACTTCTTTTGCTGTTTCATGATTCTTTTTCAACCATGTATGAAATTCCTTTTGCGATTTAAAGAAGGTGGGCTTGTCCATAGTACTCAAATAGTTTTATTAATATACTTAATCTCTTTAGCGGGAAAAATCTTTTCCAACAATTTATTTAGCCTCTCTTTTGTATTCTTTGGTTTCTTTTTTATGGGCAATACGGAATAAGAAAATTCACTCATTTCTTTTATGATCTCCTCATTACTTCTTGAAGCAAAGTAATTTGCAAGCAAAAACTTACTTATTTCTTCTGTCCATTCGTTTTTATTACTCCAATAGTGAGCTATATACTTATCTGCAGACTCCAAGTCATATGCTTCACTAAGTGCTAATGACACTGAAAATTGCTCAATAAGGCCTTGTTTAACTCCATCTTTACACATGGCATCGCAAATTTTCAATGCTGTTAAGATGCTTTTTTCACCATTATTGTTAGGAATAGCGATAACTCCGGCGTTCCACATACATTTTTTTTCATCCACTATTATCCCTTCGTATGTTTTGCCCTTCAACTGACTCCACATTGTTTTCGCAGTCTTGTTACGAGCTTGAGATATAGGGCCCTCATTCTCATGCATTAAGGCCTTTCCAGATAATAATAGTTTTTTAAAATCACTGAAACCATTATATAAAAAAGTATCCCCATCGAGATATACAACAGGTTTACCGCGATACATATCGCACACCAGCTCTATTGCCTTTAGCTTTAATCTCCATAAATAATTATAATCACCTTTCCACTCTTTTACTTTTTTACTATCGATAGTTATCACCATTACCTTGTCAGCCAGAAAATTATAATAATCGGGGTGATCGGTTATGATGTTTATGCTATTAATGCCCGGTGCATTTGTGAGAAAAGAGTATATAGAAAATGCAGCCTGAAGGCGCATATTGATGTTATCACCAATAGCTATGTACACCAAATTCATATCTTATCTATTGCTTTATTTGATTTATCAGCCTGAAAAATAAGAATTTATCCTCTCAAAGAAATTTTTTGAAGCACGAAGGCTACTTCATTAGTCTTGTTTCCCCAATTTTTTAAAATAAATGACTTTGGGGTAAAATTCAGCTTTACAACGGATACAATCCTTTACAGGCAATTGTTTCATCGCATGCCTGCCAGTAACAATTACCACAACTATTGCCCAATCATGCCCCATTTTCGCCTCAGCTTCTAATTTTTGTCATTAATAAATTTCATAAAGGGTAAATCATTATAGCCTTTACTATATAAATATTGGATAAATACCCCCAACAAAAAAATCGGTTTTTTATCATTATAACAGAAATGTATAATGGTTATGCTAATAGTGTATAATGATAAAACAATACAGGCACAATGTTTTATCGAATACCAGATAAAAGCAAAACCATGAAGATTATTAAAATAGTTGCGCTGTGGACAGGTGTGTTATTATTTGCAGCTTGTAAAAATATTAATCACACACGAGGAGATTCGCAAGATAAGTTTGTTGCAGATACTACCACAATTGCCAAACAAAAACCTGATACATTTAAAACTGATACCCCCAGCTCTACCAATGGGCCAGATAACGCCCCGCCTGCAGACTCCACAATGAAAAAATAAGGAAAGGAATTATTAGCCTATTACATGATCAATGATAGTAAGGCATACTGGCACCATAGCAATGATTGCTGATATGCTTATAACTATAACTTTTACTTTGTTTTTATCTTTTTTGCTTTTCATTGGATGAAAATTTCTTTTTATGTCACAAAGATGGACGGCAACGGTATTGTAAACAATTTTTAAAATATGATTAACTAAGCGTTTAATATCGGTTAACAAATCATTTAAGATCCATGCAGTTTTTGAAATATCAGGGTATTGGCGCGGTTTTTATGTGTCTTACCAAACATATAGTCATGAGAGACAGGAAAGCTATACTCAAAGAATTTGATAAGATTATTCCCACAGATTATGATATTGAAGGGATAATTGTAGCGCTGATAACAGTTACATTATTACTTGTCTTCAGCTATATGGTTATTAATGGCAAATAAATCTTATAGGCTAACAATAGTTGGCATGGTCTTTTGAACGAATAAGCTGAATCAAAAATGTATTAATTATGAGATCTCTATTGTATATAATCGCAGTAATACTGATAATAGGCTGGGTATTAGGTGCATTTGTATGGAACGCCGGTAGTCTTATTCATATTTTACTGGTTTTAGCTATTATTTCCTTATTGCTAGGATTTATCAGACGCGGTACTGTAGATTAAATTTTTTATTCCTCTCCATATATCCTCTGTTGTTTTTTCTAGAAGCTACAGTTCCGCTGTAGCTTCTTTCTTATGCATTTTTCTTATTAGATTATTTAATTATTAATTAACCAGTGAATTTTAGGTAGTTTCAAAATTTCTACAAAATCAGGCATTAGTTTCACGCCTGATAAATTATCAGGTTTCCGAGATGAGGTATATTATTTCCGCAGTATTATTAGTAGCAATCCACATCCACTGCTTTTCACAAGAAGATCCCAAAACAATCAGTACGTGCAAAATAACAGGTATTGTTATTGATTCAACATCAGAGCAACCAATAGAATATGCAACTGTTTCAGTCTTTAAAAAGGGAGATAGTAAACCTGTGAACGGGATGATAACAGATAGTAAAGGTGCTTTTCAGATCAATGATCTTAAACCTGATGTATATAGTGTAAAGATTGATTTTATCAGTTATCAATCCAAAACTATAAACAATGTAGTATTGACTAACCGGAAAAAAAATGCAGATATCGGAGAAATATTTCTTTCTGATAATTCTAAATCGCTGCAAGGTGTAACTGTAACAGGGCAACGCAGCTATATGGAGAACCATATTGACAAACTGGTATTTAATGTAGAGAAAGATATTACCAGCCAGGGAGGTACAGCAACAGACGTTTTAAAAAAAGTTCCACAAGTTTCTGTAGATGTGGATGGTAATGTGGAATTACTGGGCAATTCCAATGTGCGGATATTTATCAACGGTAAGCCTTCGGCAATGTTTGATAATGACCTGGCAGATGCGCTGCAAGCCATCCCTGCCAGCCAAATAAAAAGCATAGAGGTGATAACCAGCCCGGGAGCAAAATATGATGCAGAAGGGACAGCAGGCATCATCAACATAGTGCTAAAAGATAATAAATCGCATGGGATAAATGGCAATGTAACATTATCTGGCGGAACTAGGCTTGAAAATGGATCAGCCAATATAAATGCGCGAAAGGGCGCATTTAGCCTAAATGCGTCACTAAGTGGTAATGCAATGCTGCCAAGCACTACCCCCAGTAGCCTGAATAGAATAGCTACCGATAGCTCCGGTAATAAAACAGGCTTAATACAAAACGGACAGGGCACTACCCAAAGAACAGGCTACAGAGCACAAATAGGGGCCGAATGGAACATTACAAAAAAGGATGACATAACTGTTTCTATCAGCGAAAACGAATTTGGTTATAAAACAAATGGCCCTACCAATCAACAAGAAATAATTTATGCTCCTAACTCAACAGGGATATTAAATGACATTAGTACATTAAGAACCTCTAATAATAATTTCACTTTCCGAAGCCTGGACTGGAATGTAGATTATAAAAAAACTTTTAACACAGAGGGACAGGAGCTGGATATTTCTTATCAACAAAACAACGCAAACCATACTACATTTTTTGATCAACAACAATTTTACACTTCGAGTGACTCATTATTTTCCGGAGCAAAAGGCAACAATAATGCGAAGGACCGAGAGACATACCTGATAATAGATTATTCGCAACCAATAAATAAAAAAGTAAGCATTGATATGGGGGCGAAAGGTTCGTTCAGTAATATAAAAAGCTATGCCGACTACTATGCGTTGGATGCATTAGCAGATGTATATAATATGGATGTTTCGCAAATTGATAATTTTAATTATAATCAAAATGTATATGCAGGTTATGTTTCTGCAACATACAATATCTCTAAAGACTATAAGCTAAAAGTAGGCTTAAGAGATGAGGTAACAGATACAAAGGCTGATAATTCGGGTATTGAAGCGGGCGTTATCCCTTCCTATAATACAGTGGTGCCTACAGCAACCCTTGTGCGAACTTTTGCCAACAACCAAACTCTGAAACTAAGCTATACAAGAAGACTGGAACGACCACGATACCGAGAACTGAATCCATTTATCAATGCAACAGATCCTACAAACCTAAGCGCGGGAAACCCATTACTAAAACCTGAGATAGGACATAGTGTAGAGCTATCATATTTTAAAACTTTCACCAAGGGTGGTTCTATTCTTGTGACAGGATATTACCGCTACAATGTGGATGATATACAAACCTATGTGCAATATTATACGTCCCTGGCGGCAGGAGATTCCGTATATAAAAATGTAGCGGTAACCACAGATGTAAATGTTGGCTCACAACAACTGGCAGGATTAAATATTTACGTTAATATTCCAATAACGCAACAGCTTGAAATTCGTGGCAATTTTAATGGGTTTGATAAATATATTGTGAGCAATATACCCGCAGAAGGAACTTCAAACAGCTTTAATTACAGATCGAATATAAACGCGACTTATCAATTAGGTAATGATATCGCCTTTGAATTTTTTGGCAACTTTAATTCGGTGCGCCATGAGATACAAGGAACATTCCCTTCATTCACCACCTACAACTTTGCAGCTAGGAAATATTTATTTAAGAAAAAAGCAAGCATCGCATTTACTACTACCGATCCATTTAACAAATACGTGAACCAGCCAACAAATGTTTCGGGAGTTAATTTTTATTATGTAACCGACAGAAAACTACCCTATCGTTCATTTGGATTAAGCATTTCATATAAATTTGGTAAAATGGAATACAAGGCCAAAAAAGATGACCACACAGATGAAAATAATCCTGATGATGCAAATTGATATCAAAAGTTAGTGGCTCATAAAAAATGTTTCTTCTTTTTTTATTTTGCACTGTTGTATATTTACTGATAGCTAAACTATTTACAACCTTAAGATATATGTCGACTATAAACGAGCGTAAAAAAGACGCTATAATAATTACTTTAATAATTATCTCTTTTCTAGATTTTTTCACATTTCTCGTTATTGACACCCCCTCGATAAGGATCGGTATCGTGCTATCGTTTCTACTTTCTATAGCGGCAGCTTTTATTGGAAAAGATAGAAGAATAGGTGGTGTATATGCAGTAATAGCTACATTTTTTTTAAGTGTATTAGGTTTTATTATCGTCTTAGCCTCTCCCAGATTGAAAGATGAGGAATACAAAGAAAAACTACTCGACAATGCATCTAAAAAAGATGCATTAGATCATTTGATCAAGCTAAATGAGCTTAAAAAGGAAGGTATATTAACAGAGGAAGAATTTGCCATACAAAAGAAAAAAATTCTTGACGAACAATAAATTTACCTGATCTCTACTAACTGATAATTCCTGATTTTCCTTATTGTTACGTAGAATTATATTTTATTATTTATCAGTATCCTGTGCTATTTGCAGCGATGTCATCAGGGCAGCGTAACAGGCCTATTATGTTAACGTATATGTTAATAACATAGCAATCAAGTAATTGAAATTTGTTATCGCCGTAAAATTGACAATTAATTGCTGTTAATACTAAGTAATGGAAATTACAGAACGGGACGACAAGTATTTTCTGAAGTTATCGAATGGCGAACTGGAGCTGACTGAAAAGCAGGTTCAGTCGTTGGTAGAGCGTGGGGCTGTAATCCGTAATAGTCTACGCAACTGGATAGAAAAATTTTCACACAGGCAGTGGCAGGTGAAGAAAGTACCCAACACTGCAGAAGCATTTATAAAAGCAGACGAATTTTTTGATAACATCATTCGCGAGTTTCAGGAAATGTTTCTTGCCGCAAACAACCAACAACAAACAGGCGAAAGAATGCTTGAGTTTTGCGGCTCCCAGGTGCAAAAACTAAGAAAAGAAAGAGATGGCAGCAAAGATCACCCCTTCGCTGATTATCAAATACTTTGCTGGTTAAGAATTATCTCTTTTATAAAAAGCATGACAAGCACAAGAATTGTTGTCGCTACAAATGGCAGCATATACTAAAACTGCTGCTAATTATTTCCAGTTCTTCAAAAGCCTTCTGATAACAATAATCTCACCAGTATGATAGCTATTATGATCGGCAATTAGCATTGCTTCCCGTAACAGATTCTGTCCATCACCCCAAGGGAACGGCTTATATAAATCACTGCCCTCATCTTTCAATAATTCCACAAATTCATCCTGGTCCTCTTTAATTTGTTTTATAGTTTTTTCCCATTGTGCATTATCCTTTGGATCTTTTTCTTTTGGCCAATAACTTTCAGGCCATTTAGGAGATCGATGATTTGCGTTCCTTGAAAACTCAAGAATATCCCATTGTGTAATGCGTATATGCTCCACGATCTGCCAGATACTATAGGGCAAATTTTCAGGTACAACACCTCTTAATTTTTCATGCAGTCCATTTATTGCATTATCGAAAGACGCATGAGCCTGCTCCCCCTGCAGCAGCTTAATTAATTGCTCCCTTACTATATCGTCCTGTTTTGAGCTATCTTTATTCATAAGGCAAGTTTAACATGAAACTAAAAACATGTGCCAATTATTAATAAAAAAATATTTTTTGCACCTTTAATATTAAACTCGGAATAACTTATTGATGAAGAAATGTTTGCTTTTAGCTATACTTCTGTTATTTGTCATTGAGGGATATGGACAACCCACCTTTAATACCGGATGGCATACCTATAAGGCAACTACACTCTACAGAGAATATAATTACAACATCAGCTACAAAGACAGTTTCAGAATATGGCTTTCTGACAGCACACAAGTATTTATATCTCCCGACAGCTCAATAACAATGAGCCAGGATCATTCACTATATGATAAGGTAGACCATAAAACAGTTAATTACTTTGGCAAGAACAAGCAGATAAATAAAAAGGAAGAATACAGGAATGATGTGCTGCAACATGTAAGCACATGGAAATATGATACCAAAAACAGGCTTAGCTCTTACAGTGTGGTAGATGAGCACAAGAATACCAACATAACAAAGACATACGAATACGACAAAACAAAAGACGGAGAAAGCACTGTAACTGAATGTTCATACTTCAACGGAAGAGTGGAATTTTATACAACCGACTACTATGATAAAAGAAATGTAAAATACAAGGAAGTGCGACTGAATGATAACAGGAAAGACGTGGTGCACATTGAATCATATAAATATGACGCGAGCGGCAAGCTAAAAGAAAGATCAGTTTTCTTTCCTGAATTCAGAGTGACTAAAAAGTTTGTGGAGAATGGAGGTGATTCAAAATGCTACAAGCAAGTCCCGGCAAACAAAGAGACGGCAAGTGCAGCTAATAAAGAAGCATTTATAAAAAAACAATTGATAAAATATCAAAGCGTGATAACGGGCAAAGGTTGTGAGGATATGGAATATCATCTATACTTTATCAAACCAATCTGTGAGCTAATTATAAAAAAAGAGCGCAACAAAGGGACAGTGTGTATCCGCTTTAAAGAAAGCTATAAATAATTATCAAAGCTATTTCATTAATCATTTTATCTTTCTGTCCCGATGGCAAATAAAAAGAGCAAAAAAAGAGGATTCTGGCGAAGTATATTTCGCATTATATTATTCTTATTCGTTTCGTCTTTGCTGTATCTGATCATTTGCAAATGGGTGCTCCCACCTATTACCATAACACAAACAGTATCCTTAATAGAAGGATATGGCCTGAACAGAGACTATGTGAGTTGGAACGAAATATCACCCAATGTGAAACTGGCAGCCATCGCAAGTGAAGACCAACTGTTTCCCGAACATGGAGGATTTGACTGGAAAGCAATAGAAAAAAGCATTAATGGCAAGACAGGAAGAAAGCATCGCATAAGAGGAGCAGGAGCAAGCACCATCAGCCAGCAAACAGCAAAAAATGTTTTTTTATGGCAAGGCGAGGGAGTATCGAGATACATAAGAAAAGTACCGGAATTTTACTTTACTGAGCTAATAGAGAAAATATGGGGCAAAAAAAGAATACTTGAAGTATACCTGAATGTGATAGAAATGGGCCCCGGGGTATACGGAATAGAGGCTGCATCTAAAAGATATTTTGGCAAACACGCAAAAGACCTTACCAGAGCTCAAGCAGCAATGATCATCGCTTGTCTGCCTAACCCTAAAAGATTTACAGTAAAGCCCGCTTGCGGATGGGTAAGATGGCGGTACCCACAAATAATGCGACAAATGGATAACCTGGAAGGAGATCCGGATATAGATGCATTAGTTAAATAATTTATAAAATATATATAGTCGCGGGCATAATATTTTATCTATTACTTAAAAAAGTAGTTTATGAAATTATTAAAGCTCAGTTTTCTTGCTATTCTGATCGGGACATTTATTTCATGTACCGCAAATCATGCTTCTAATAATGGCAGCAGCACTCCCATAGACTCAACAAATACTAAAGGCTCTCCACCTGCGACTTATGGAGCCAACGATCCGGCCAGAGATAAAGACAGCAATAGAACGAATGTAAATGACACCGGCACCAAGGCAAATAATGTGCATAATACAGGCTACGATAGCGTGAAAAAATAACTATAAACGGACATCATATTAAAAAGGCGGCATGATGTTTTATAAATAAATTAACAAAAAATATTCAACCATGAAAACAATAAAATTTTCGAGCCTGATACTTGTGTTAGGATTATTTTTCGTGTCGTGTAGTAATGGAAACAATAATAATTCTACCAATACCGATTCAACAGCTACGACGGATACCATGAATTCTTCGTCTACCACGAGCCCGGCCGATACTACTATGAGCCGTGCTGATACCAGCAATTCGGCAAATGGAAGTAGCAATACCACTACTGCGGGCAAAAAAAATAATAACCGTGAAATAGTAAATGGCAGCGCTACACCAAGAACTAAAATGCAAAATGATATTGGAACTGAAACAGATTATAACAAGCCTGCAAAAAAGGGTGAAGGCAAAGGCAGCAATACAGGATATGTAAATAAAGATAGCGTAGATAATAGTGCAAACATCGGTAATAGCCGATAATGAACCTTGAATAAATCAGAAAATATAAAAAGCCGTCTGTAAAAACAGACGGCTTTAATTTTATATAGAGAAATTAATTAAGCTACTGATTCTTTCTTAAGAACTTTTGCCATAGTAATACCAATATTAGCAGGGCTGTCTACGACATGAATACCACATTCACGCATGATTTTCATTTTAGCGGCTGCAGTATCATCTGCGCCACCGATGATGGCACCAGCATGCCCCATACGACGACCGGGAGGGGCTGTCTGGCCTGCGATGAACCCAACCACAGGTTTATTCATATTATTCTTTAACCAATTAGCGGCTTCGGCTTCCATAGTTCCACCAATTTCGCCAATCATTATGATACCATCAGTTTCAGGGTCGTTCATTAAAAGCTCTACAGCTTCTTTGGTAGTAGTACCAATGATCGGGTCACCACCTATGCCTATTGCCGTAGAAATACCGAGACCGGCTTTTACCACCTGATCAGCGGCTTCGTAAGTGAGCGTTCCGGATTTGGAAACAACACCTATACGACCGGGCTTAAAAACAAAACCAGGCATAATACCAACTTTAGCCTCACCCGCCGTAATAACGCCGGGACAGTTAGGACCAATCAATCGGCTGCCTGTACCTTTTATATATTCACGGGCTTTCACCATATCCTGTACAGGAATACCCTCAGTAATGCAAATACTAGCCTTGATACCTGCATCAGCTGCTTCCATGATTGCATCAGCAGCAAAAGCTGGCGGTACAAATATTATTGAAACATCAGCACCAGTATCATTTACTGCATCCTTGACAGTATTAAACACAGGGCGATCAAGATGTTGTGTCCCCCCTTTTGAAGGAGTTACGCCACCTACCACATTTGTACCATATTCAATCATCTGGCTGGCATGAAATGTACCTTCCGTGCCCGTGAAGCCTTGTACTATTATTTTTGAATTTTTATTTACTAAAACGCCCATGAAATAAATTATTAAACAATAAATAAGACTATTTATTAAAAAATGATAACGCGGGCAAAATTAAGGGAAATGTGAGCAAAAGCAAATCAAATAAATTCCTGTAAATAAAAGCAACCCAACTATTTTGTAAGAAACACCGTCTATGTAAATAGAAAAAACAATTTGCTAGTATATATCGCTGCTACACGGTATATATTTATACAATAAAAGAGTTGTAATGGGTAATCAATTCTAGATTTCGAAGGCCGGTATCTACCGGCTTTTTCTTTATCTGTACAATAGTAATACAATAACGGCTAATCTAATAGGAATCCGGGGATTTTTTAAGCACAAATTAAAATAATCAAGCATTATAATTTTCTAAATTCAACAAAATCAGATAACTAGCTATAAATATATAATCTTTAACTTCGCCCCGAATAATTTTCAATCTGTACGATCATTTATTATGGGTCTTTTCGATAAACTTTTTAAAAGAAATAAAGAACAACAGGAACAAAAGGAGGCGCTTGACGAAGGGCTAAAAAAAACGAAACAAGGTTTTTTTTCAAAGATCACAAAAGCTATAGCCGGAAAGGATAAAGTAGACGAAGAGGTACTGGACCAGCTTGAAGAAGCCCTGGTGGGTGCCGATGTAGGTATTGACACAACCGTCACAATTATCAACCATATAGAAGCACGCGTAGCAAAAGATAAATTCCTCGGCACTTCTGAGCTGAATAGTATATTGCAGGAAGAAATAATGGGGATACTTACTTCATCCCCGACAAACGAATTTGAAACCTTTGATATACCCGCGGGTAAAAAACCATACGTAGTATTGGTAGTGGGCGTAAATGGAGTCGGGAAAACAACTACAATAGGCAAACTGGCATATAACTATAAGAAAAATGGCAAGAGTGTGCTTTTAGGAGCCGCAGACACATTCCGAGCTGCGGCTGTTGACCAATTAACAATTTGGAGTGAGCGAGTAGGTGTGCCAATAGTAAAAAAAGAAATGGGCAGCGACCCAAGCTCAGTAGCATTCGATGCTGTGCAAAGTGGCATTGCCAGAGATGCCGACGTAGTGATTATTGATACCGCAGGCCGGTTGCATAATAAGGCGCATCTGATGGATGAGCTGAGCAAAATACGCAGAGTAATAAGCAAAAAAATATCCGATGCACCACATGAAGTACTGCTGGTGCTTGATGGCAGCACGGGACAAAATGCGCTTGAGCAAGCCAAACATTTTACGGCAGCTACTGATGTAACAGCTATGGCCATTACTAAATTGGATGGAACTGCCAAAGGTGGTGTAGTATTAGCTATTGCCAACCAATTTAAAATACCTGTGAAATATATAGGCGTAGGCGAAAAAATGGAAGACCTGCAGATCTTTAATAAGGCAGAATTTGTAGATAGCCTCTTTAGCCTGGAGCAATAAAAAACTCTTTTTAATGTTTATCTTTTGCACCGAATGAAAGGTATCATTATATACATCCTGCTTTTTTCAGCTGTGATCATTGCAGTGCTGCTGCATGGAGCAAAAATCCACCAGCAGCAGGACGATATAGATAAGATGGGAGTGACGCTTCACAAGCTTGATAGCATACTTCCTGTTAATTCTAATATTTCTCTCAAAATAATAAATCCAAAGGGAGATGTTTATTTCTGGAGCAGATATGTGTTAGCTCCACGTTTTGTTTCATTAAAATACGAGAACAACGTTTATGATACTGTGCTGACCATACAAGATGCCAGTCTGAAAGATACAATACCTACCAACAGGAAGCTGCTTTGGAAAAATAGTGACGGACAAAATAATTATCTACTAACAAGCAGTAATTGATAATGAGAAATGACAGCCGTCAAATATTATTTTTAGGGCTTTCTGCAAGTTGCATCAGCTTTTTATATTTCTTATCTCTTGTTATTCATTTAAATTTTGTTGTTACAGTATTACTCACAGCTTTTTGCATCCGGCAATTATATGTCTGGATGAAAAAAGGTCTTAGCAATATTGCGCAGGAAAAGTCCGTACATGAAGGATGGTATTGGGCTATTATGGTTATCGGCGTTTTCCTTATCACTAACAGAACCTATTATTTCGCGGAAAAACATGGAGGGTATGATGCTTACGCAATATGGAATTATCATGCCGAGATGCTGGCGCACCAATACAGCTGGAAAAAACTTTTCCTATATACTCATTTCGGACATCCTGACTATCCATATTGCCTGCCTGCATTTTTAGGTTTTTTCTTCCGGTTGTTTCATGACCATTATACAGTTCTTATTCCTTTTGCATTCAGCTTTCTGATAACCCTGTGTACACCGTTATTGATATACACAGAGTTGTTTAAAAAGAATATAGTTATTGCAGCTCTTATTTTAATACTGTTTGCTACAGATGATTATTTCCTGAAACAAGGCGTATCGCAATATGCAGATACTTTACTCGCATTTTTCTTTTTATGCGCAATTATCTGCATGCAACATTACAAAGAAAATAAAAAGTTAATCGTACTATGTGCAGCTTTTTTAGGATGCTGCATGTGGACAAAGAACGAAGGCTCAATACTATCTGTTATTTTTGTACTGTTCCATGCACGCACTATATTTTCAAAGCATAACTTCAAATATTTTTTAGCAGGAATAATTGTACCTCTACTAATAATCACATTTTTTAAAGTGGCCTATGCTCCCGCTAATGACTTAATAAGCAATCAGGCTGCTTCTCCTTATTTAAAATTATTTCAGGCAGGGCGTTATAAGATGATCTATGACAAATTAGTTGTAAATCTGAATACATTATTTCCCGTCGTGAAGATCGGGCTGATGGTTTATATTATCTTTTGCATCGTGGAAAGAAAACTGCCCAACAAGGAATTTGTAATGTTGCTTGTGTGTATGGGTGCATATTTTATGATCTATGTGTTTACGCCTTATGACGTGGCTTGGCATTTAAATACCTCACAAGACAGGCTCATGCACCATCTAATGCCGGCTATGATGTATGTATTGGGATTGCAATTTTCAAGAGTGCAGTTCGTATTATCCAAGCAGCAATCGCTTTAGCTCAACTATACCTTCGGTAGCCGGTTTTTCGATAGGTATTACATTTCTAAATCTATTTACCGAAGGGATACGCATATCAATAATATATTTTTTGATCTCATGCCTTATATAATCCATTAATCCCGCAGCCGGATAAACAACAAGCGATGTTCCAATCAAGACAAATATATCTGCACTATACATAACAGGTATCGCAGCTTCCATCATCGGGACAGGCTCCTCAAACCATACTACATGAGGACGGAATTGAGAACCGTCATCAGCCAAGTCACCTAATTTTATATCATCTGTGATCTCATACAATTTATATTCATTTTGTATACTCCGCATTTTTAATATCTCACCATGCAGATGCAAAACGTTAGTAGAACCTGCCCGCTCGTGCAGATCGTCTATATTTTGTGTGATAATATGCACATCGTAATGTTCCTGAAGATCAGCCAAGCCCTTGTGTGCAGAATTGGGTTGGGCTTCGAGTACATTTTTTCTTCGCTGATTGTAAAAATCCAATACTAATTGAGGGTCTCTACGCCATGCCCCCGGTGTTGCCACATCTTCCACATTATAGCCCTCCCATAATCCATCACTATCCCTGAACGTTCTTAATCCGCTTTCAGCGCTTATTCCGGCACCAGTTAACACGACCAATTTGAGTTTAGCCATAAACTCTGCATTTACAACAAAAGTATCTATAAAAAGAAAAAGTGAGCTAATGCTCACTATAATCCAAATGCTTTACGCAATTTTTTATGCTAAATGAGACAAGATATATGGTACAAGAGCAACAAGAACAGCACCCAACAGAGCATATACCATAGTTTTCCGTTGCTTTCTGCTCATTATTTTGGGTCTTAAATTGATCTTTTGTTTCATAGTTTCACGAGATTGAATTCACAAACCTTTGCAAAGGACATGGATGAAATAATATCATTGTACCGAATAAAAGTTATGCCACTTGTTCCTTTTGTTTCAAGTGCATCAACATTTCATCGGTCATTTTGTTGAGATCGAATTCATTTCGCCATCCCCAATCGTTGCGTGCTGCGCTATCATCTATGCTTTGTGGCCAGCCATTTGCAATTTGCTGACGGAAATCAGGAGCGTATGAAATTTTAAAATCAGGGATATGGAGCCTTATTGCTTCAGCAATTTCTTTTGGAGAAAAGCTCATTGCAGAAATGTTGTATGCCATGCGTGTCTTTACCTTATCAGCGGATGCTTCCATTAATTCGATAGTACCACGAATTGCATCGTCCATATACATCATGGGCAGATAAGTATCTTCTGAAAGAAAGCATGTGTACTGCTCATTCTTTAGTGCCTCATGATATATTTCTACCGCATAATCCGTCGTTCCCCCACCCGGTTCTGACTTCCAGCTAATAAGGCCTGGATAGCGCAGACTGCGTACATCCAATCCCCACCGCTGATTATAATACTGGCACCAAAGCTCACCCGCATACTTACTTACACCGTAAACCGTTCGTGGTTCTATAATTGTTTGTTGTGGTGTGTGCTGGCGTGGTGTAGTTGGACCAAAAACAGCAATAGAACTTGGCCAATATATTTTAGTAAGTTTCTCCTGTACTCCCAAATCTAGAACCTGCAAAAGACTCTTCATATTGATATCCCAGGCACGATTCGGATCTTTTTCACCTGTTGCAGAAAGCAACGCAGCTAATAAATATATCTGTGTTATACTTTCTTTCTTTACCAAATCGTGAGTTGCAGTGGCATCCATTGCATTCAGCACTGTATAGGGACCTGTACCTTTTAATAAAGGATGCTCCTCACGAATATCTGTAGCTACTACATTGTCATTACCATAAACTTTGCGCAATGCAAGAGTAAGCTCTACACCGATTTGACCACATGCACCAATTATTAGTATCTTTTCCTGTTTCATTTAATTGTTTCTGTGAAAGACCACAAAATAATACAATCACTACTTATTCGACTGCAAAATTTACTTTCTCGGGCACATTTACATTTTCCTCAATCATCTTTATAAACTGGTCGAACAGATAACGGGAATCATGAGGGCCGGGAGTTGCTTCGGGGTGGTATTGTACTGAAAAAGCCTGCTTATTCTTCATCCTGATACCTTCTATTGAGCCATCATTGAGATTTACATGTGTTATTTCAATATTATCATTATTCTTTACAGCTTCCGGGTCTACGCCAAAACCATGATTTTGAGTAGTGATCTCTGCCCTGCCAGTTATCAAATTTTTTACCGGATGGTTTAATCCGCGGTGACCATGATGCATTTTAAATGTAGGGATGTCGTTAGCACGCGCTAATAGCTGATGACCCAGGCATATACCAAAGAATGGTTTATTTGTTGTTAATATATCTTTTACAGTTTTCACCGCATAATCCATAGAACCCGGATCACCAGGGCCATTTGAAATAAAATAGCCATGCGGCTTAAACTCTTCCAGAGTAGCTAAATCAGTTTTTGCCGGAAATATCTTTAAGAAAGCATTACGCTCTGCAAGGTTCTGTAAAATATTTATCTTAACTCCATAATCCAAAACAGCGACACGATATGGAGCATTTGGAGACCCGACCGTATATGGCTCTTTGGTAGAAATTTCGGAAGACAGTTCAAGACCATCCATATTTGGCACTTTGGCTAATTCAGCCTTTAGGCCAGCTTCATGGCTGATCTCTGTCGAGATCACACAATTCATTGCACCTTTGCTGCGTATATGCTGTACTAATGCTCGTGTATCTACATCGTAAATAGATACAATATTGTTTTTAAGGAGATAATCTTCAAGCCCGTCATTAGCCGTCATACGGCTGTAGCGATGCGATATGTTCTTAGCAATCAGGCCCTTTATTTTCACAGAATCCGATTCAACATCCTCATCCTTCACACCATAATTGCCAATGTAGGCACTGTTCATAATGAGTACCTGACCCGTGTATGAAGGATCAGTAAACACTTCCTGGTAACCAGTCATCCCGGTATTAAAGCAAATCTCACCGCCGGTAGTACCTTTGGCGCCGAAGGATTTTCCCTTAAATAAAGTCCCGTCTTCCAGCAGCAGCCAGGCGGGACTATTTTCGTATTTTGCAGCAGGCATAATGGCTGCAAAATTAATTAAAAAGATGTAGTAAAAATGTAAAAAATGCAATCTGATAGTAAAAATGTTACTATGTGGATATTTACCATTTACAAGCACTTTTCTATATTTGTGGATCAGGAATAAAAGCGGAAGTAGCTCAGCTGGTAGAGCATCACCTTCCCAAGGTGAGGGTCGCGAGTTCGAACCTCGTCTTCCGCTCTTAATTTTTTAACACGATCCCAGAATTGAACTTAACAAGCTTCTCCCAGTCAATTTCCCCGTCATTGTTGCAGAATGTAGCTGTGAATTCTTTTGTAAATTTATTTATCATTTGCGCATAGGACACCATAAATTCATCATTTTGCTCTTTGGCTCTATATCCCAATGGCTCAATTATTTTCGTATATAGTTCCGAATCCCCAGATATAAATTCCCAAAATTTCTGACCACAATACTTGAAATAGTCTCCTTTGTCAGAGTTATTATCTCTGCCATAACAACAACCGTTTACTGCAATAACATTAATTTGGGAGTTGCTTGTTCTAATTGTTTTTTTTGCAGTTTTAAAATCAGTTGTCATTTTCCCTATTTGACTACTATTACCCCAATTAGGTCCCGATTTTATAGTAACAATATGTCTAACCCCATCTTTGTCAAACTCTAAATCAATTCCAGTAATGCCCGATTTTCTTCCTTTATACACTTTTTCATTAATAAATATTGCTAATCCTTCAAGCCAATCCCCAAATATTGTTTCTTCCTGTGAAGAAATGTATGCATCAGTTAGGCTTTTAATAATATCCTGAGCCGTTAAAATATATTTTGCTTTAAAAAGATATGGATTTTTCTTGCTAAGGACAGTATTTAACTTAAGATTGCTTAAACCCGCAATTCTCTTTTGATGAAATGTATTAATATTTTGTTCAACGTACATCAATACGTCGCTTAGATTTAGTTTTTCCATATTTTATGTTGGGTTCGAGCAAATAGAGTTCTACAGGTCGAATCTCTTTATTGACCATTTTGTAATATTCAGGCATAATTTCAATTCCAATTGAATTTCGTTTCATTCTTTTTGCGACAAACAATGTTGTGCCTGATCCCATGAACGGGTCTAATACTGTGTCCTTTTCTTTGGTAAATAAATTAATAAACCACTCTGGTAATTCTTCAGGGAAAGCTGCACTGTGATTTTTATTACTACATTCAGTTGCTAAATGCAAAACATTGGTAGGATAAGCTTTATCTCTATCTAACCAATTTGAAATATTCTTTCCAAAGCCACTTCCGACTTTTGAATTATCCCGGATTTTATCTGTATTACTTAATTTTTTTAAACGTGTTTTTGCCCAATCTCCCATTGGAACCATTACTTCATCCTGATACATGTTAAACTTCTTGTCCTTATTGAATTGAAGAAGTCGTTCCCATGCATCTCTAAACCTATTGGGCCATTTGCCCGGATAACAATTTTTTTTATGCCATATAAATTCTTCCGTCCACAGCCAGCCTTGTTTGCGCATGGCTAAAATCAACTCCATAACATAAGTGCTACGCTCACCATCCAGAACTTTTTCTTTAATATTTAGAATAAATGTACCTGTAGGTTTTAAGACGCGAAATAGCTCTTTCGATATAGGCAGAAACCATTCAACATATTTATCCGGATGAATTCCCCCATAAGTGCCTTTACGTTGATCAGCATAGGGGGGAGATGTAACAATAAGATCAATCGAATTCTCAGGAATTTTCTTAAGTTCTTCTTTGCAATCTCCTAAAAAGGCTTCTGTCTTTATCTCCATTTTCACTTCTTTAAACAAAGTAAATTTACTTTGAAACAAATTCTTTAATTCATTCAAGTTATTCACAATTAGTGAATAACCTTTATTTATAAATATTAAAACCTAAAACGCACATTACCAAAAATTCCGAAACATCCTGAAAGTAGTTCACGAAAAGCATGAGAAGGCCATCACCTCGGAAAAGTGAGGGTCGTGAACTCGAACTTCGTCTTCCGCTGTCTTCTGAATCTTAGCCTGTAAGGATTTAAATAAAACATAAAATTTTTTATAGCTATTCTACTCACTTCCACATATATTTATTAAAAGAAGTACTTAATTGTAAAATATTTATAATTTCAATAAAACTTAGAGTTAAAATGGATATTATAGAAAAAACACCTGATCTCTTTTTAGAATTAGCTGAGGCCAGGATGGAACTGTTTGAATTCGAAAAAATAGTAACAGATAAAACGGCATCATTCCTAATATCAAAAGATAAATTACATGGTAATCAATCGTCCACAGATATGATTCCCATTTTAAAAGAATGGAATCAAATTTTGGAAATGGAAATAGAGATAGAAAACATTATAAAAAAAGTAAATATATTAGAGGTACGGGTTATAGAAGCTTTTGAGTTTTTCTTAAATATTTCAAAAATAACAGTGTCAATGAAGCAAGGACCTCCTCAGGTAATCGAATTTAACAGAGAGACCAAGCAATTGTCCATGCACAGTATATAAAACAAGGCATATTGGGGAAAATATATGTTTAGGGTTGCTTCAAATTGTTGTTGTCCCAGGGTTCGAATCTCGTTTTCTGCCTTTAGTAAATCATTTTTATTCCTTTGCCGCATACTATTAACCAGACTTATAGTTCCTCTTTTTATTTTTAACATCTAAGTATTTTGATTCCATGTAAATAATCATTTACTTTGTATCTCAAAGTGCTTTTTATGTATCCAAACAACAAGGACACTTCACTTGAAACTCTGAAAGAAATACGCAGCATTATGGATCGGTCTGCACGGTTTCTTTCTCTTAGCGGCTGGAGTGGTATATGGGCAGGTTGCACAGCGTTAGCCGGTGCAGGTGTCGCATATAATTGGTTACTGCAATTACCATCTCAGAATAACACTTATAAGCTTCTTCCTTCCCCAGAGCAACATGAAACGTATGCTACTACGATGTTGCGATTCCTGATATTGGCGATTATAGTTTTTATAGTTGCTCTTGCAGGTGGCTATTTTTTCACACAAAGAAGAGCAAAAGAAGAGGGACAACCGGTGTGGAATACTGCCTCCAAGCTAATGTTTATACAAATCGCGATACCACTTGTTGCAGGGAGTATTTTTTCATTAGGTTTCCTGTATTATGGGCATGTAATATATATAGCACCTGCCTGCCTCGTGTTTTATGGACTGGCATTAATAAACGGCAGTAAATATACTATATCCGATATCCGCTACTTAGGATTATTAGAAGTTACATTAGGATGTATCAACCAATTCCTGCCGGGCTATGGATTATATTTTTGGGCTGTAGGGTTTGGCATATTGCACATTTTGTACGGTATTATAATGTGGAATAAATATGAGAAAAAAAGGCCAATAGTACAAGGATGATGAAGAATCCGATAGAGCAACTGAATAAAATATTTGATAGCCGCATACGAATCGGTATTATGAGTGCATTGATGGTAAATGAGAATGTCAATTTTAATGATCTAAAGGCATTAATAAATGTGACAGATGGCAACCTGGCATCACATTTAAAAACATTGGAAGAGAATAATTATATAAAGGTGGAAAAAGGATTTATAGGACGTAAAACAAATACAACATATGCCATTACTATAACAGGAGAAAAAGCATTCCGCAATCACCTTGATGCACTTGAAAAAATCATCAAGAATATGAGCTAAAATTTTTTTTCATTATTCACTTTGAAAAACAAAGTACTTTAAAAAAAATAAAATCAACTATTATGATGACAGAAACATTCCCAACCTTTTGGGAGCGAAACAAGATCCTGATAAAAGGATTCCTTATCGGTTTTTTAATACTAATAATGCTCATACCGACAGCTTTTCTCTTTAGTTTAGTGAGGGAACGGCAGAACAGGCAAGAAGAAGTAATATCAGAGGTAAGCAACAAATGGGCTTCGCAGCAAACAATAAAAGGTCCGATACTATTGGTACCTTATAAAACAGAAGAGACCAATGACCAGGGGAAATTAGTACAAGTGATAAGGAATGCTTATTTCCTACCTGATGTATTAACTATAGATGGGAATTTAAAGCCTGAAGAAAGACACCGAAGTCTGTATAATGTAACGTTATATAAATCGGACCTGGTGTTATCGGGAGAATTTCATCCTCTTCCAGTACAGAAACTGCAATTAGCTCCTGAAAATATGTTGTGGAATGATGCGCATCTACTGCTGGGTATTAATGATGCCAGAGGGCTGGAAGATGAAGTATCATTAATGTGGAATAATACTACACAGCAATTAGAAGCAGGAGTACCAGAAAATAATGTATTGAAAGAAGGATTGAGTGTACCTGTATCTATTGATTCACAAAAGGCTACCTCATTTGCTATCAATATCCACTTGAAAGGATCATCCTATTTGTATTTTACTCCAGTGGGTAAAACAACAGATGTTACGATACAATCATCGTGGAAAGATCCTGCATTTGATGGTGCTTACCTGCCAACACAAACACCGGTAGTAGCAAATAATGGCTTTACAGCAAAATGGAAAGTGCTGCAAGTATCCCGCAACTACCCTCAATTCTGGAAAGAAGAAAATTATAAGCTTGATAGTTCTGCATTCGGAGTAAAGCTACTACAACCTACAGATAGTTATGCTAAAACCGATCGTTCTGTAAAATATGCTATCCTCTTCATTGCACTCACTTTCATTATATTCTTCTTCCTTGAGATATTTCAAAAGAAACAAATTCATCCATTACAATACCTGCTGGTTGGATTTGCGCTTAGTATATTTTATACCCTGCTGCTATCTATTTCTGAATACACAGGTTTTAATATTGCATACTTAATTGCATCCACGGCTACTGTGGGGCTGATCGGATTATATGTATGGGGCATATTTAGACAAATAAAAATAACTTTGGGATTTACTGTAGCATTGGGAGCTTTGTATACTTATATATTTATACTGATACAGCTGCAGGATTATGCCTTGTTATTTGGCAGTATCGGTTTGTTCATTATACTAGCTATTATCATGTATTACTCAAGAAAGATAGACTGGTATGGAATGGGAAAACATCAATTAGAACACCGGGCAATATAATTTTAATTCTAAATTGCAGCAATCATTAAACAATTAATGATTGCTGCAATTTATATTTTTAAAAGCTCTTACAGGCTTCGTTAGAACTCAAAGTGAACACTACCAAAAATTCCAAAATACTTAGACATTAACTCACCTGGAAGCGGCTGGGGTGTTACTCTCCAAACAAAATCTATACGGAAAACGTGAAAGATATTTGATACGCCTGTACCTAACTCGACATACGGATTGCCTTGCAATGAGCGAAACGGATATCCTTTGTTAAAATTCAGAAGTTCGTTTGCATCACTTAATGAACCTATTATTGCTTTGGCTGTCCAGAATTGACGAAGCTTTAATCTCTTTAAACCCGGTATATAATTAAAGACGCCTCCTCCTATATCGTGCTCTAAATTAATTCCTAAATACTGATCGCTTACAAACTCATATTCATTCATCATTTCGAAAGCATACATGTTATAATATAAGTATTCATTTCCCGGATGAATTTCGAGCAAGGGATATGGTAGTGAATTGGTATTAAGATATTTTCCTGCAAAGATGTTATAATACAAGCTGCCTGCCGGTGGTATTTTTACAGTGTTAGATACCGAGAAGCGTATTTTTTGATAATCATATCCGCTATTTAAAATACTTTTTAAGCCAACTCCCAATTCTAATTCTGCGATAGGATATCGGCTGCCCAGACTCACTCGTAAATATTGCCCTTCGTAAAACTTTTCCTTGTAGGCAAATCTTAGCTTCAAATTCAATTCAGTGTTTATGACACTATTTGACGGCTGGCCATTATCGTCTGTAAATATTCCTGTGACAGGTAGTGGTGCAAATGGAGTGAAGTCGCGATGTATAACGGTAAGCTTATGACTGAAGCCACTGTAATATTCTTTAAAATATTCAAACCTGCTTTCATCCGCAAAGGCAAGTTTATATGGGATGCCCGGCTTACGGAAAAGAGAACTGAAAATATTGTCAGCGCTTATTGCCTGATCGTAATAATTGGTGCTGTGGTCTATATCGTGAATGTAGGAAGCATATACATAAGAACGCGGTTTGCGATTAAGCAACCACAACCCCGTAAGGCCATACTTAAATGCCTGGTCTTTATCCCCATAAGCAAGATAACCTGAGAAGTGCATATCCTTCAGCTTGTAAGGCGTACCAAGAGAAATACGAAACCTATTACCTTCGATAGTGTTGTAGCTATACAAATAATAATAGGGGCCTAACTGTATAGGACCGACATCTATGACACCGCTTGCCAGAAATTTTACTGTCTTTTTTATGGCTTTTGTAACGGGCATTTCATCGATAGTATCTATCATTTTATAGATGCCTTTCTCATCCCTATTTAGCGAATCAGGGCGATGTGATGCCCACCACTCATCATCTTTTTCCCGTGCAGAATCGCTTACAATAACGTCTTCTTTCCATTGTTTATCGTCGAGTACCCGCGTGACTGAGGTATCGTTTACTATTATATTATGGTAAGTAGTGGTCTTACGCCCTATTACGCCAAAAATATTTGCATCATATGCGGAAAAAGACGCAACAAATTTGTCTTTAATACAAAACCAAAGAGTATCATTAACCGGAGCAAACTCCTGGTAAAGATTCACACGTTTCACCCAATCTATATTGGCTACTTTTGGTACTTCCATATTCATGCGCTGAATGGCATACATAGAATCCACTACCCAAAAATCGCCAGAAAAACAGCGCTCTGCATCGCGGCGAGGTTCAAATTCTACCAATATTATATTGTGCCCATAGGCCTGTTCTGTGTCTTTTATCTTGTATTTATAATACAATAAGGCTTCGTTGCTGATGGGACTTACAAACCGCAAATCGAAAACGGGAATAAAGTTTTTGTAGATATTTACGTTTTGATACAAGCTACCCAGATATTTTGTGATGCTCTGATTTTTGATGCCCTTTACATAGCTCCCTTTGATAAACTCTCTTTGCTTTTTCGGATGCTTTCTAAAATAATATTCTGACAACGTTTCCGTCATGTAGATTGGCAAAAAGGGCTCTTTGTCTGTAGTAGAATCGAAGTTGTTGTATATGAAACCATATTTTTTAAGAATTGGTATTTTCATGAACTGTGATTTGGGTAGCCTGTCCACATCCAATTCCAGCTTATTATAAGATTCGTATTTGTAGTTTTCTGTCTTGTCGGGATTATTGTACGGCTTTCGGCTAATTATATGTTTTACCAGTAGTATTGCAGGGTCTTCTCCTGCATGTAACACAAATTCATTTAAAGATTTTGTAGCTCTGCCTAATTCGGCTATTAAATTATATTCGTGTTTGTCTTTCTTTAAAATATAATCGTAACGAGCATATCCGATAGCCTGTACTCTTAATGTGTCTTTAAAGACTGATGATTTTAAAGTAAAGTTTCCATTGAGATCTGCAACCGTCCCAACTGACGAATGGACAAGTAAAACAGTTGCGAATGGAATACCCTCCCCTGTGTGATTATCTTCTACCCTTCCGTTTATAACATAGCCGTTTGTTGTAGCAGCACTACTTTGTACTTTACCGGTATCAATCACAATATGCTTAGATGTATCTGATACAACTGAATCCTTTGGGCTAGTTGTATTTACAATGTGAGTGGTATCCTGGTGATGTGTAGTATCCGGTTGTTGAAAATTGTTTGTTTTTACTAAAGAATCTTCTACTCGTTGTAAAGTATCGGTATGAGAAATCAGTGAGTCCTTTGTTTGAGCATAAAGAGGCCTATATGCAACTAAAATAAATCCAAGTATAAAAACAACCTTTCTAAGAATCATAGAATTACGGGCCAATATTCGGCAATGTAACGAATTGGGCTGATTATAGACCACTATCCATTACCTTCTATAAATATTTACAGATGTATAACAAATATCGTTCCCTGAATAGTAGATTGGAAAATGGAGCAAAGGTTTATATTACAACTATAATAATTTAATTTATAATAAAATATGCAGCAATTGTCATTTCCCAAATTTCTTTTTTAGCAGGCTGAGTGCATCATTCATATCCAATTTGGAAACATCTTTATGCTCCTCTTTTTTGTGAAACTGCTTTTGCTGAGGCCTGTCTTTCCTGGCAGGCGCTTCCAAAGTTTGTTTGATCGATAATGATATCCGCTTGCGTGTTATATCCACTTCAAGCACTTTTACATTTACTTTTTGATTTAGTTTCAGCGCTTCATTGGGGTCAGTAATATAAGTGTGTGATATTTCAGAAACATGCACAAGGCCATCCTGTTTTACACCAATATCTACAAAGGCTCCGAATCGGGTAATATTAGTAACAACTCCGGGAACAACCATACCTACTGTTACATCTTCTATGCTGTATATATTGGCAAACTCAAATTGCTGTGCCTCGCTGCGCGGGTCAAGGCCGGGTTTCTTTAGTTCGTTCATTATATCACGAATGGTATGTTCTCCCAGGTTTTCGGTGATATATTTTTTACTGTCCAGCTTGTTTACCAGGCTTTCGTTACCAATCAGGGCTTTTACTTCTGTACCAGAATCAGCAGCCATGCGAGCTACAATGTCATAAGCTTCCGGGTGCACTGCACTTGCGTCGAGCGGATTGTCGCCTTCTTTAATACGAAGAAATCCTGCACACTGCTCGAATACTTTATTGCCGAGACGCGGCACATGCAATAGTTGCTTGCGGCTGGTGAAACTGCCCGATTCACTTCTATATTTTACAATGTTTTCAGCCAATGATGGGCCAATACCACTTACATAACTCAACAAGTGCTTACTGGCAGTATTCAGATTAACCCCAACCATATTCACACAACTAACAACTGTCTGGTCAAGGCGTTCTTTTAAACGAACCTGGTTAACATCGTGCTGATACTGGCCTACACCAATACTTTTGGGATCTATCTTCACCAGCTCAGCTAACGGGTCCATCAAACGACGGCCTATACTTACAGCACCACGTACTGTAATATCCTGTTCGGGGAATTCTTCACGGGCAGTTTCTGAAGCCGAATAGACTGATGCGCCATCCTCATTAACCAGAAAAATTGACAGACCGAGATCCAGCTTTTTTATGAATTGTTCTGTTTCTCTCCCTGCGGTGCCATCGCCTATTGCTATAGTTTGTATGTTATATTGAGCAGCAAGACTACGAATAGTATGTTCAGCTGCAATCAGCTTATTTGGTTCATGTATGTAAATGAGATCTGTTTTCTTTAGCTCTCCTTTTTCATCGAGACATACTATTTTGCAGCCCGTGCGATAACCCGGATCGATAGCGAGCACTCTCTTGCTTCCCAGTGGCGAACTTAATAATAACTGCCTAAGATTTTCTGCGAAAACATTTATTGCTTCTTCATCTGCCTTTTGCTTTAGTAGCATTCTGAATTCACTTTCAAGGCTGGGCTGCAACAATCGACGATAAGCATCTTTAGTTGCCTTTTTCACTTGTTCCGATGCCTCGTTCAATGCTTTTATGAATGTCTTTTCAATACCGGATAAAGCAACTTCTTCTTCAGGTGCAATGACCATCCTTAATACACCTTCCATGAAGCCACGCATGATAGCCAATATACGATGAGAAGGTATTTTTGATACAGGCTCAGAAAAATCGAAATAGTCTTTGTACTTAACCCCTTCTGTTTCTTTATCTGCAAGCACCTTGCTCTGTACTGTCGCTGTGGTGTCGAATAACCTACGCATGCCTGCACGTACCTGAGCGTCTTCATTTATCATTTCAGCGATAATATCTCTCGCGCCCTGCAAAGCCTCATCTGCAGTTTTTACTTTATCATTAATATAGGCTTCTGCCTCAGTTGAGGGCATGATATTGCGTTGCTTCAATATCAATAAAGCAAGAGGCTCTAAGCCATTTTCTCGGGCTGTCTGTGCTTTGGTTTTGCGTTTGGGTTTGTATGGCAGATAGATATCTTCCAATTCCGCGATTGTAGTAGCGGCATTTATTTTTTCCTGCAAGGCTTCTGTCATTTTGCCCTGCTCGGTAATTGTCTTTTCTATAAATGCTTTGCGTTCTGAAAACTCTTTCTGAAACTTAGCTTCGTCCTGTATATTCTGTACCTGTACTTCATCCAGAGCACCTGTACGGTCCTTACGGTAACGAGCAATAAACGGGATTGTGGCCCCTTCACCTAATAATTGTAATACAGTAGCAACTTGCTGTTCTCTTAAATTCAATTTAGCGGCGACGCTCGCAGAAAATTCCAACATCTGTTTTGATTAAGCGTGCGAATGTAATAGTAGGAATGGAAATGCAAAAAGAAAATTTGTAATAATGTTTAATTGCTTTACAATGACTGCTCATAAAAAAATTGATGTATGAGATTATCAAACCTTTAAAATTCCCCATAAAAACTAAAAAACTGATTTTCTCATCTTATTATTGATAATCAATTTATTATTTTATGCCCCAATCATTACCAAGTTTTACCAGAAAATTTCCCATTTTTGCCCCATCTTTTCTTTTCTATCATGTATTGTCCGAGTTAGTTCCTTGATTTAGGAGATTCTTCACTTCGCGGCTTTCGCACAAAGGCTTTGGGCTTCATTCAGAATGACAACATGGGTTAGGCGGTTTGATACTTGGTTTCCTTGATTTAGGAGATTCTTCATTGCGCGGCTTTCGCACAAAGGCTTTGGGCTTCATTCAGAATGACAACATGGTGAGGGCTGTGGTTCTTTGCTTAAGGAGATTCTTCATTTCGCACTAAGCACAAGGCTAAGCGGCTACATTCTGAATGACAAAATCTTTGTGAGAGAATATTTGTCGTTACAAATTTATTAATAAGTAAAATAGGAGTGCAAAAAAGATAACAACAATAAACCCCGATACAATATGAAAATTTGGCAATAAGACAATGTGCCAATGGCGGGGTATTCGAGTTGAAAAGCTTTTAGGAAATATCTAAAATAGAAATCCCCGGCAGTGCCGGGGATTTCTTTAAAATTATTATTTTCTATATGATTATCTTCTTCTGCCGAATAATCTTAACATCATTAAAAACAGGTTAATGAAATCGAGGTAAAGGCTCAATGCACCTAATACAGAAAGCTTTTTTGTATCGTCAGCAGATACACCTTCATATTCTGCACCGGCGCCAATACGTTTTAGCTTTTGTACGTCGTAAGCGGTAAGACCTGTAAATACTGCTACACCTACTATACTGATAACATAATCCAATGTGGGGCTATGTAAAAAAAAGTTAATAAAAAAGCTTATCAAGACACCAATAAGCGCCATGTATAAGATACGACCGAAAGATGTCAGGTCTTGTTTTGTAGTGTAGCCCATTATTGCCATGACACCAAAAGTAGCAGCAGAGGATGCAAAGCAACCTATCAAAGAGGTAGATGTGTATGCTAATAGAACAAAGCTTAAAGAAATTCCAGTAATCGCTGAATATGCCAGGAATAATAAGGCAAGGACAGGTAAAGAAAGTCTTTGATAGCCAAAATTCATAAGCAATACAAAACCTATAGGAGAGAATAGCACTATCCATCCTAGCATGTTCATTTTGCCTGTGTTGAGGTCAATCAGGTAAGAAAGCAATGAGGTATTTTCCGCAAAAAGAAAAGCAAACAAAGTAGAAACGCCGAGCGCAACAAACATCCACAAAAAGACATTAGCCATAAATTTTCTGGATGCCTCCTGGGTGGCCACATTAGAATCCGTGTTTAATACTGTGTAGTTCGTAAAGGGGCGTTGTTGGTTATAATTTTCCATGATTTTTATAAATATTTAAATATTTCAGTAAAATTAATCAGGAAATGGCAATTACTATAAAAAGATGTTCACAAATATTGTTAAATAATTGATTTCCTTAATGTTGCTTAAATAGCAGGATAACAACTATATGAGTGATATATTTTTTTAAATTTGCCCGCTAAATGTCCAAAAACATCAGGCATTAAAAAACAAGATTTAACCAATAACAACTAATAAAAACTTCTTAATGGCTAAGATTAAAGTAGCAAATCCCGTAGTGGAGATGGATGGCGATGAAATGACACGTGTCATCTGGAAATACATAAAAGACAAGCTGATCCTCCCCTATATAGATGTAGATATAAAATATTACGACCTTGGTGTAGAGCATCGTGACGCAACAAACGACCAGGTAACTGTAGATGCTGCCAATGCCATTAAAGAAATAGGCGTAGGCATAAAATGTGCTACTATTACGCCGGACGAAGCACGCGTAAAGGAATTTAACCTGAAACAAATGTGGAAAAGCCCTAACGGAACCATACGTAATATACTGGATGGGACTGTTTTCCGGGAACCAATTGTGATCAGCAATATACCAAGACTGGTGCCTAACTGGACAGCACCGATTTGTATAGGACGTCACGCATTTGGCGACCAATATCGCGCTACAGATTTTGTAGTAAAGGGCAAAGGAAAGCTTACTATGAAATTTGAAGCTGAAAACGGTGAAGTGACCGAGTATGAAGTCTTTAATTTTAAAGGTGGTGGTGTGGCACTAGGAATGTATAATACTGATGAATCTATTCGTGGTTTTGCTCATGCCTGCTTTAACATGGCTCTGCAAAAGAAATGGCCGCTTTATTTTTCATCGAAGAATACGATACTTAAAAAGTACGACGGTCGCTTTAAAGACATTTTCCAGGAAATCTATGAAAATGAATTCAAAGCTGAATTTGAAAAAAATGGCCTGACCTATGAGCACCGCCTGATAGATGACATGGTAGCCAGCGCATTGAAATGGCATGGCAACTTTGTATGGGCATGTAAAAATTATGATGGCGATGTGCAAAGTGATACTGTAGCCCAGGGTTTTGGTTCGCTTGGATTGATGACTTCTACATTGATCACACCTGATGGCAATACTATGGAAGCAGAAGCGGCACATGGCACTGTAACACGCCACTATCGTGAATATCAAAAAGGAAATCCAACGTCTACCAACCCGATAGCTTCTATCTACGCATGGACACAGGGACTTGCTTTTCGTGGCAAACTGGATAACAACCAGGAGCTAATTAACTTCTGCCATGCGCTTGAAAAAGTATGCATCGAAACAGTGGAAGAAGGAAAAATGACGAAAGACCTTGCAGTGTGCATACATGGTAATAAAGTGACTCATGGTAAGGACTATTTGTATACTGAGGAATTTATGGATGCACTGGATGAAAATCTGAAAAAGAAGATAGGTAAGTAATATTACTGCATTATAATTCTACTCCGGTTATGGCACGTTGCTGTAACCGGATTTTTTATTGTGAAATCACTTCAAGCAATTCTACCGGCAGTAAACCAGGTTGCATACTGCTATAATCAACTGCACTGCTGTAAACATATTGGGTAGGTTCAAACACGATCCCTTCTTTTACCGGATTGTAATGCAGATAATGTAATCTCTCTTTTATTTTTTGGGGCGTATCTAATGTTATTGGATGATTATCCTGCTGCCAAAATTGGTACTGCGTATTATTGCTGTTTTGTTTACCTGCACTATTAAACAACCACAGCATCCATGATTTCCGGCTTTCGTGATTATTTGTTTCGATAGCTTTAATAATATGATTTGAGGTATATTTCTTGAAATCTCTCACAATATCTTGTAGCTTGTTATATTCTGAACTTATTATCAGATGTATGTGATTATTCATTATTACCCATGCATGTAATCTTAATTGCTTTTGGTCGATGCAATACCTTAAGCTCTCTACTATAATATCCTTATATAATGGCCTGCTTAACGCATCTACCCATTGAACTGTAGCAAATGTTATGAAATGAGGTATATAACTTTCTGCAAAGCGATATCGGGTTGCCATAGTCAAATATATAGCTATTTAGCTGTAGAATTTGGTTGCCGAAGTCCTGCTTATCATTTTAGAATCGCTATTGGGCTGTAGAATTTATTTTGCCGGACAGAGTCCTGCTTTTTATTAGTGATTTAAGTCCGCCTTCGGAAGACTTAAACCAGTGAGGGAATCACTTCAAGCAATTCTGCTGTAGAATTTGGTTGCCGAAGTCCTGCTTATCATTTTAGAATCGCTATTGGGCTGTAGAATTTATTTGCCGGACAGAGTCCTGCTTTTTATTAGTGATTTAAGTCCACCTTCGGAAGACTTAAACCAGTGAGGGGCTTTCTGGGTCTTGATAACTATCTCTAAATTAATAAAGTCTGTATTACTGGCTACATTAAACCAATTTATAAACTAAACAGCCAACCTATCAATTTATACAGCTATTTTTGCTTCCAAATTTTATAACCTGAATGAATCTGGAATTCAATAAAAATGAGGATGCCATGCGGCTGGCCATTAGCCAGATGCGCCAGCGTCATGCACAGATAAGCCTGGGTGGTGGAAAAAAAGCGATAGAAAAGGCAAAAGAAAAAGGGAAAATGTCGCCACGTGAGCGCATACAATACCTTATTGATAAGGATAGTGTTTTTACGGAGCTTGGGGCATTTGCAGGTTATGAAATGTACCCAGAATACGGCGGTTGCCCTGCTGGCGGCACCGTAGCAGGAATTGGTTATGTGAGCGGGAGGCAGTGCATTATAGTGGCTAATGATAATACAGTGAAGGCCGGGGCATGGTTTCCTATCACAGGGAAGAAAAACCTGAGGATGCAGGAGATAGCTATGGAAAACCATTTGCCTGTAATATATATAGTAGATAGTGCGGGTGTTTTTCTACCCATGCAGGACGAGATATTTCCAGATAAGGAACATTTTGGACGTGTGTTCAGAAATAATGCGCAGATGAGCGCGATGGGCATAACGCAGATAGCTGCCGTGATGGGCAGTTGCGTGGCCGGTGGCGCTTACCTGCCTATAATGAGTGATGAAACGCTGATGGTAGAAGGCAATGGCTCTATCTTTCTTGCCGGCCCTTACCTGGTGAAGGCTGCAATTGGGGAAGATATAGATATACAAACGCTTGGTGGTGCCAAAACACATACGGAGGTAAGTGGGATCGCCGATTATAAATTTGATACTGAACAGGAATGTCTTGACCATGTGCGTCGCATTATGGACAAGATGGGTGAGCAGCCCAAAGCCGGATATGACCGAGTAAAACCAATACTCCCTAAAAAAGACCCTAAGGAAATATATGGGCTAGTGTCTGTAGAGAATAATAAGACATACGATATAGTAGAAGTTATAGAACGCATAGTAGATAATTCTGAGTTCGACCAGTTTAAGGAAGATTATGGTAAGACAATAGTGTGTGGGTATGCCCGTATAGATGGATGGGCTGTGGGCATAGTTGCCAACCAGAGAAAAATAGTAAAAAGTGGCAAGGGCGAGATGCAGATGGGTGGTGTGATATATAATGATAGTGCCGATAAGGCAGCTCGTTTTATACTCAATTGCAATCAGAAAAAAATACCGCTGGTTTTTCTGCAGGATGTTACGGGATTTATGGTAGGAAGCAGAAGTGAACATGCAGGTATCATTAAGGATGGAGCAAAGCTGGTAAATGCTGTTGCGAATTCCACTGTGCCTAAAATCACTATTATTATTGGCAATTCTTATGGAGCAGGTAATTATGCAATGTGTGGCAAAGCATACGATCCACGATTTATCTATGCATGGCCCAATGCTAAAATAGCGGTGATGGGTGGTGAGCAAGCTGCAAAAACACTACTACAAATACAAGTAGCTTCTCTAAAATCTAAGGGACAGGAAATAGATCCTGAAAAGGAAAAGGCCATGCTGAAAGAAATAACAGACCGGTATAACAGCCAAACATCAGCTTATTATGCAGCGGCTCGCCTATGGGTGGACGAGATCATTGATCCTGTAGAAACAAGAAATGTTATATCTGAAGGGATAAAAGCTGCTAACCAAGCTCCAGATAATAAGGAATTTAAGGTTGGCGTATTCCAGGTATAATATAATTATACGTTAATTAGGTATAATTTTATTGTCTCAAATGATAGCAGAGCTGAACAACATCAAATGATAGAGCTAAAGAATGTAAGTAAGAGTTTTGGAGATAAGCAGGTGCTGCAGGATGTATCTGCTTCAATGAAGCCGGGTAAAACAAACCTTGTAATAGGCACAAGCGGTAGCGGGAAAACTGTGCTGATGAAAATAATGATAGGCCTAATGTCTGTGGACAGCGGATCAGTAATGTATGAAGGAGAGGATATTACAAAAATGACTGAAAAGGAGCTAAAGGAAGTGAGAAAGCAGATAGGTATGCTTTTTCAAGGCTCCGCATTGTTTGACAGTAAAACAGTGGAACAAAATATAATGTTCCCTTTGGATATGTTCACAGACATGAGCAAATCCGATAAATTAAAAAGAGTGAATGAAGTGCTGGACAGAGTGAACCTTGAGGATGTAAATAATAAATACCCCGCAGAAATAAGTGGTGGGATGAAAAAAAGAGTTGCATTAGCCCGCGCTATCGTATTGAATCCCAAATATCTCTTTTGTGATGAACCTAACTCGGGTTTGGACCCTCAGACATCGCTTGTAATAGATAAGCTGATAAAGGAAATAACTATAGAGTATAAGATAACCACAGTCATTAATACCCACGATATGAATACCGTGATGGAAAGCGGGGACCATATAGTATATATGTACCAGGGGCATAAAAAGTGGGAAGGCAGCAATAAGGACATTATTTTCAGTAAGGATAAGGAGCTAAATGACTTTATATTTGCCTCAGACTTTCTTGCAAAAGCTAAAGAAATGAGCATGTTGGAAGCCAACGGAAAAGTTCCTGATAATACCCCCTCTAATAATAAGTAGGAATTTCTCTTCTTTAAATATTAACCGCCTGATATTTTTTTCAACATTACATATTAATGTTAGCAATAAATAGCTAAAAAAATTATTTTAGCAACCATTCTAACATTTTGCAAGCAGCCTACGTCAAACAGAACTAAAGGGTTATTGCCAAATTCGATTAATGGACGTTGACTGAACAGGAGAATATATTCGATCAGAGGAACCAGAATAAGCCTTCATCCGACTTTGAGCATATTCAAAGCCTGATAAGAGAATGTATTGCCGGAAATAGAAAATCTCAAAAAGCTTTATATGAAAAATATTCCCCATTCATATATGGTGTAATAAGACGATATGTACCCAATACGAACATAGCCCAGGAAATATTAAATGACGCATTTTATAAAATACTGACAAAACTCAGCCAGTATTCATACAAAGGTGCATTTGAGGGATGGATGCGCCGTATAGTAATCAATATCATAACAGACCATTTCCGTAAAGAATTTACAAACAAGGAAGCCTATAAAGTAGATATCGACACTTATGATGCCTATGTTGACAGCGATTCTATCGGGAAGATCTCGTATAAAGAGCTGCTTGATGTAGTTCATGGCTTACCAAACACACAAAG
>Ga0134128_10000876_pt1 | contig 40984 bp, 38 predicted proteins | sample KB31754_FD_96462 | JGI IMG/M metagenome (GOLD analysis project Ga0134128, IMG submission 96462) | Terrestrial soil microbial communities with excess Nitrogen fertilizer from Kellogg Biological Station, Michigan, USA - KB3-175-4 | ecosystem: Environmental > Terrestrial > Soil > Unclassified ...
ACACCGCCTCAAAGACGATGCGGTAGGGACTGGCTTGCGGTCCAACCAGGTTATTACGCATGCACAGCATAACCGGATATCTGTACTTTGGATTCACCGGGTGAATTTTGAAATAGGTTCTAGTTGTGACAGGCAGGCTTCATGGATTTCCACTTCCAGGGTGAGACGGGATTAGGTTCAGCCCACAGGCCCTTTCCCGCGGCTCTGGCCAGTTCCTCCATATCTTTATCTTTAAGGGCTTGATCGTCGGACTCGTCCGGCTGCACCCAGGCGAGTCCCTCTTTGACCAACTCATGGGCAATCTGCCGCCCATCAGACAGTAGGATATCGGCGGTCATCCGACCCTGTCGATCACGTTTCAAATCTCGCACGACCACTTCACGGTTGGCGATGTAGGCAGCCGTCGCACGCTTCGCCTGTTTTCCATAAGACTGCTTCAGCTCGGGACAATCCCCATCGCGAAGATAAACCATGTCCTTTCGGCCTTGATGGTGGATTGTCAGGCGATCTCCCTCGTGAACCATGAGGACTCGTGCAACGAAGTCTGCCCAGGCGGCTGTCGAGCCGACCAACATGAGAATCAGACACAGGACGGCGGAACATTTTCCCATGATTCCGCATGCTACCCATCTCAGATCATCCCGCCAATGAATTCTCGATTTGGCGCACGAAAGGCAGGTGAAAGATGGGGAGAGGCTCCGCCCGAAGCCCCTTGACCACACTATCCCTGAAGCGTAGAGTGAAATCTTAATACCGCCTCGTCGTTTAGGAGGTGGGGGCCATGCTCGCCGTGGGAATACCGCACCGACCGACTGAGCATGGCAAGTGCGGCCTCTGCTCTCTTTTATCTCTTATCAATTATCCCGCTGAGTTGTCTTGGGAAAATGTTACCGGGCTCCTGAGCTCGGTAAACCTTTTCGATATAATGCGTCGACACATGTGTAATTGCCTGATGTGGCAAGGAGAAGGAGGTAGGTATGTCGTACCGCTATAACACCATCGATATCATCGTAGGCGTCGGGATGTGTGCAATTCTCTTTGGAGGACTTCTGTTGTTTCTCGCTGCCAACGGGACCTATCAGGCTGTCCTGCCACAGGCGCTTGCGCTCGAACAATCGTCAGAAATCGGGACCGGCATGAGTGCGCTCCAGCCCGCCATCGGTCACGCTATCGTCGAAAAGATACTCCTCGAACGTCGCAATAACCGAGCCGTGGCTCAATCCGTCTCTGAGTGGAATCGTACGTCGCTTGCATACCTGGAGTTCGCGTCCGGCTCAGGCAGTATGTTGAAATCCGTGATGCGCCACGCTCAAGCCGTGCCGATCGGTCACATGGCGCGCGTGGAAGGTATTAAGGGACGAGCGATCGTCAACTTCACGACTCGCGGCATCCGTCATGATCTCTTGTCGGCCGATCAGTATGGCACCATCTACAACATGAAGATGATCAGCGCGATCGAAGCTCAAGGACAGCGCCTGCATGACCAATTCGCTTCTACCTGGCAAGCCACACTCGGACACCGCATCGTCGAGGCGGCGCAACACGACTGGTTCCAGGCAGGCGCAATTCAAGAGCGGCTTGGCTCGGCTCTGGTCCAGGTGGTTCGGGCACAAATGAGCTCCGAAGAAGGGCTGGCAGCGCAACAAGAGCAGCTGGCGAGCTTGATATTCGCCGCCGTTCGCAACGAGGTCATAACAGATCGCCCGACGCAGCCAATTGTCGCCGCACCTTCGGTAGTAGCGATGTCTTCAGAAAATATCACCGTGGCTTCTACTGAATCAGCGTCATGGCCGGAGATCCCAATGGCCTACTTGATTGCCGCCGGTCTTCTGTTGACCGCCGTCTTTTGGGGAGGCCTTTCCATGGCGGCGCAGGGCAGAGAGGCGAAGGCGCTCGCTCAGATGAGACGTGAGGCAGACCGCTGGGCGTTTCGCATGGCGGCTTAAGACAAACGTGAATGTTACACCGGTGCTCGACAGAATCAGGAGACACGTCGTTGGGCACCGGTGAGTCGGATTCGTATGAAGAGGGGAATCTCTACGTCAAATCGCAGCCAGAAGAATCCAACCCATCACGTCGATACTGGAGCAGGATCTCGATCCATCAGACTGCTCATTGTCGAAGCCCAACGGCTGTTCAGGCAAAGTCTGCGGGTGCTCTTGGAACGGGAACGAGATATCGCTGCCGTGGTGGAAGCAACGGATGCGCGCGAGGCCTATCGACTGGCCATCGAACACAAACCCGACATCGCCTTGCTGGACGTGGATATGCCTGATCTCGACGTAGAATCAGTCACGAAACTCGTCCGCAAACAGCTCCCCAACACGCGAGTGCTGCTGCTGGCTCGGTATGATGAGGACAGCAGGATTGTCGCAGCCATGCAAGCTGGAGCCTTCGGCTACATCCTGAAGGACACCGATTGTACGGACTTCCTGCGCATTACCAGAGCCACCATGAAGGGAGAACACATCTTGTCTCCGGTCATGTCCGAACGCTTCGTCCATACCGTTCCCGGTGCGGTGCGGCAAACCCATGAGGACAACAAGCTTCTGCTTTCCAGTCTGACTGACCGTGAACGAGAGATATTGGCTTGCGCGGCTGTCGGTCGGAGCAACAAGGAAATTGCCGACCAGTTATGTGTTTCGATCGATACCGTGAAAACACATCTGCATCATATTTATCAAAAACTCTCCGTCGACGGACGTGTCGAGGCCATTCTCACCTATCTCAAGGCTCAGTGATCTCTTCTCAAGGCTCAGTGATCTCTTTTTAGCCGACACTCACTCAATCGGTGTAGGCCGCAATTCACTCTTGTAGGCGATAGCCCCGAAGCGGTCTACCTCTTAACATGAAGACAAATGCTGAGGTTGGTCTAGACGCCCCTACTCGTAAATAATGTTTAATGAAGCTCCCCGCAGCAAGCTGCGGGGTATCACAGAACTCAATTCCGAAGACTTCTCGGAAGGAGAGGCCAACCCCGTAGCGAGCTACGGGGAATGTCAAGTTCAATCAAGGAGGTGACGGCTATGCGTCAGCTACATGTCATGGATGAGCTAAAGTCCGAGCCAGCATGGGCGTTCTTGTATGCAGCGTTCTTTATCGGGATCGTGGTCTTCGCACTTCTGTCCGGCGGTTTCATGGGATGATCGGTCTATGGACGATTGCCGCAGCTGGAGTGTGACGAAGTAAGCGCTTACCGTCGAGGCGGAAATGCCTGCCGGAGCCGTCTAGCAGCGGCTCCGGCTATTCATTGTCACGTTATCAGACTCTCAGTTTCTTACCAGGCAGCTTTCCTCGTTCGCAATCCACAGCGCCATGTGATACACTCATGCCACAGGAATTCTGATTTTGGCGCTTATCCCTTCCTTGTTCTGTTCATGCGCGATTGAATTGATCAGTCTAGGGTGACGCCGTTAGGCAAGAGTCTTTTGTCAGACGTCAAGCCCTGTAGCGAGATGCCTTGCCTTCACGCTAAGAGAACCAACCACGTGACTGGTCACACAGGGAGTGAATGTTTATGAGTACCACAAAGCATAATCCACCGCCACCTGCGGGCCGTTGGGTCCGTATCCCAGATGGCACGAAGGTACGACATCGTTCGGAGGCCTATGACGGTGTCATCGATGGCTTGACAGAGATCGTATCCGGCTCGGAGCGCAACCCTGACGGAAAAACACAATATCGCATAAACGTAGGCGACAATGCGCGATTGCTCGTCTCGGAGGATCACCTCAATATTTTGCTCGACAACAAAAATTTGGTTCTGCTCGCTCGCGAATCCGAACTGTATCGTCGGAACGTCACCGACCGACTACGGGCGGTATTTGCGGAAGATCGATTCGTGACGATCGGCAACAAGGAACCGCCATCGCCGAACAAGTAGATGTCGTTTGAAGGCAGATTCTGCCGCGTATAGGTCAAATGAAAACTTTGAATCGGAGAAGCGATGAATACATCATGGGGGACCAAAGCCTCGCACCGACGGAAGCGGGCCATTCGTAGAACGAAGGTCCGCTGGGATCTGCTCGGGCTACAGGATCCGGAACAGACGACGTCGACAACGTCGATAGACGATATTCGCCGACAGATCATCTCAGCGGCAAGCCAGGGTCTGAGCCCTGATACACTATCCCGTTCTCATGCAAAGGATGGACGTCCAAAACCGCGTCCCAAGGCATCGGTGGCCACGCGCAAGCGTGGTGCCGCTTCACAGTAGGACCTTATCTAGGTGCCTTGCACCTGAAAGGAGGGCATCATCGCAGGAACAGGTAAAACCACAAGCGCTAAGCGAGACCGTGAGAAAGCGCTTCGGCAAAAACAACGCGACAAAGAAGAACGTCGTGCACAGCGGAAGGCCACCAAGGTCAAACGGCCGACACAAGAAGGGGAAGACCCTGACCTCGCCGGCTTGCAATGGGGTCCACAACCCCCACTCTTTTGATCAGCATCACCGGTTGCGTCTATTCGCTCGTGATTCGCCTCTCTGTTCTATATCGGCTCTGCGTCCCTAAATCGACGATTGCGGTAGACCGCCAATGTGGAAGCGAGGGCGGCTTTCAACTCCAGGCGCTTGGGCTTGCCGGTTGAGGTACAAGGCACTTCTTCTCCAAATCGAATAATCTTTGGACATTTCGAGAACGGAAGCCATTGACGACAATGCGCAAGTAATTCGGCTTTGGTGGGAGGAGGGACTCCCTCGCGCAGCACCACATAAGCGGCGATTTCCTCCCCGTAGTAGCGATGTTCGAACGGCACGGCCATCGCGAATCGGACGAGAGGATGACGCCTCAACACCTCATCGATTTCCAGCGGAGCAATGTTGACACCGCCTCGAATAATCAATTCCTTGAAGCGACCCGAAATGAAAAAAAATGGTCGCCCCGGCTTATCCTGAACGTAAAAACCCTCGTCTCCAGAACGAAACCAACCCCGTTGAAATGCCGCATTATTGGCATCGTCCTGCTTGAAGTAGCCGATACATACAGTCCCGCCGCGGATGCATATTTCTCCTCTCGCCATTTCGGGCAGCGGTCGTCCATCATCGTCCAGAATTGCCATTTGGTTATGTCGCAGCGGGACTCCGATCGAAGGGAACTCGTAATCTCTGAGCCAGTGACGATGCTCATCGCGTGACAAGTCATTCGGCAGAAAACACGAATAACAGGTCGCTTCAGACAAGCCGTAGCCGTGACAGATCGGAAACCTGAATCGGTCTTCGAACCGCATCGCGGTGTCTTTGAGCAAGGGACCCGCACCACACATGAATCCGCCAAATCCATCCAGCATATAGGCTCCCACATCTTCATTTGCGTCGAGAAGAAATTCGAGTAGAGTCGGTACCACACTGACGCAGGTCACTCGCTCTTCGTGTAGTCGTCGCCAGAACGTCGCGCTCTTGAACTTGCGATTCAGGACAATGCTGCCTCTGCAATAAAAGGGAGTGATCAGAGTGACGACGATCCCGTTCACGTGATGAATCGGGAGCACGCACATCAGGCGGGCGTCCGCGCCAAACCGATGCCACTCGGTGATCGCATCGGCATCAAGGAGCAAATTCCCCACGGTGAGAACCACGCCTTTGGATAGACCGGTGGTTCCGGACGTATAGACGATGAGCGCTTCGTCGTCCATACTGGACGTATAAGAGGCTGTGCCCCAGGAAGAGAAGGACGCCGCTATATTAGCTTTCGCCCTGTGCTTCGGGCCTTCTACAAAACCGTCATTATCCAACGCAATGACATGACGTAAGGCCGGAAGTTTACGTTGAAGATCCTTCATCTCTTCGAGAAGGCTGTGCCAACAACAGACGGCTGAGGCCTCGGAATGTTCTAGGATAAAGCGTTTCTTATTCGTGGACTCTTCGATGTTGATCGGGACAATCGTGATACCCGATATCCATGCCGCAAAGTACAACACCACAGTGACATCATGATTGAAGAGAATCGTCGCCAAACGGTCCCCTGCTCTTAAGCCAACCCGATCATGCAAGAACGCAGCAACCGATTGGACGACTGTCCCAAATTCTCCGTAACTGTAGACATAGCGGACAGCCCGATCATCGTCGCAATAGGTCAACAATGTCCGGTTGACTAGGTCGCGATCATAGACGCGGGATTTGAAGAAGTCCGCGAATGAGCTCCATGGAAGTGGAGGACAGAGTCCTTCGACTTTCCGTGCCTGCGCGATATGGTCAGGTACGGCGATCAAGTGGGACATATTCCCTCTTCGGCGGTCCCGTGTAGAGCGCGCGCGGTCTCATCAACCGGTTGTGATCTTGTTGTTCGATGACATGAGCGCACCATCCGGCAATGCGCGAGCAAACAAACAGCGGTGTGTAAAGAACACGAGGAATCCCCATCAGGAGATAGGCGACCGCCGTATAGAAATCCAGGTTGGGATGGAGACCTTTCTCCTGCTCCATGACATGGTCGACAGTCGTGGCAATCTCGTACCATCGGTGATCGCCGCAAATCCGACTCAACGATTCGGCATGCCGTTGAATGATGACTGATCGAGCGTCGCCTTTCTTGAGCACGCGGTGACCGAAACCCATAATCCGGTGTTTCTTCGCGAGTGCCTCTCGTACCCACATTTCGGCCCGTTCACGGCTACCGATATCGAGAAACATTTCGGCCACAGCTTCGTTGGCCCCGCCATGGAGCGGCCCCTTGAGCGCCCCGATCGCCGAGGTAATGGCCGAGTACAGATCCGTCATCGTCGAGGCCGTGACACGGGCGGCGAACGTAGACGCATTGAATTCGTGTTCCGCATACAACGTGAGGGAGACGTCCAGAACCCGAGCCATGGCTTTCGCCTGGTCATCCTCCATCCGACCGGTGAGGAGATAAAGCAGGTTTTCAGCGACGCTCAGGTTTTCTCGTGGTCGAACCCGAGGCTTGCCGTTCATAAGCCGATAAGAAGTCGCAATCACCAGCGGGAGTTGCGCCAACAGCCGAACCGATTTCCGAACGTTCGCATCGTGCGAATGATCGGCTGCATCCGCATCAGCCATGCCCAACAGCGAGACACCCGTTCGGACGATGTCCATCGGGTGGGCACTGGAAGGCACCGCGCCGAGGAATACTTCGAGCAGACGAGGGAGCACAGCGTTGTCAACAAGGTCTGCTGAGAACTCTGTTAACTCTTTTTGATTCGGCAGATGGCCGAACAACAGCAGATAGGCGATCTCCTCAAACATGCTGTGCTCAGCCAAATCACGGATCGGATAGCCTCGATAGAGGAGACCGGCCTCTCCTTCATCGACGAGGCAGAGAGCCGATTCTCCGGCGATCACTCCCTCAAGGCCGGGGTGATATGCAGGATGGTCCTTCACCTGAGTCGCGAGAGACGCATTCATGACGATGCTCATACATCCTCCCTTCCCGGTACGCTCAGGAATCGGTGTACCGGAGCAGACTGTATAGTTCTCGCCGCGTCATCATGCGATGAAGCCAGTCCTTCTGAGACCCGAACAGCTTCAGTTCAGCCAGCAACCTATCAATGGCTTGCAAGGACGTCCGCAACCCCGTCACAGGAAAGAGCACGCCGCGATACCCTAGCTTCTCGAATTCCGCGACGCGCAACAGCGGTGTTTTCCCGAATTCCGTCATATTGGCGATCAATGGAACGGTAACTGCCCGTTGATGGATTTCGTGGGCAAAGATTCGAAACTCTTCCGCTGACTCCAGAGCCTCAGGAAACAGCGCGTCCGCACCAGCCTCCACATAGGTCGCGGCACGTTGAACAGCCGCCTTCAGCCCCTCCACGCCGCGGGCGTCGGTGCGGGCAATGATCATGAAATCTCGATCGTTTTTCGCATGTACAGCCGCCTCTATTTTGGCTGTCATTTCTTCTACAGACACCAAACTTTTCCCCGAAAGATGGCCGCACTTCTTGGTCGTTTCTTGATCTTCGATCTGCATGCCCGCGAGATCATTCTCCTCGAACACCCTCACTGCCTCGGCGACGGATGGCGGACCGCCATATCCTGTGTCGGCATCGACAATGGTCGGGATCGAGACCGAACGGGCAATTCTTTCCGCCTCCGTCGCCATATCACTGAGCGTCAGAAGCCCAATATCCTGCAGACCACGGCAAGCGGATATCGCGGCGCCTGAGACATACGCGATTTCGTAGCCGGCTCGTTCGATCTGCATCGCGACCAGCGCGTTGAATGCTCCAGGAATAGCGAGAGTGCGTGTGGCCAACAATTCGCGCAAGCGAGATGTCTTCGTGGATCTCTTTCCCTCTATCATTGTCGCCACGCTTCTCCTCAACCTTACACTCGGCCTCGGCCTTTCACGTTCAGCAGCGGCATGAGTGTGCCGATGTCCTTGACCCGATCAAGGCTCCACACGAATTCGATAAGCTTGTCGATGCGAGGACGATTCAGCCGGGCGCCGACTAACCGACGAAACTTTGCCTCCAGATCACGATCCGACATCGGATTGCCGGGATGTCCTACCGGCACGTCGACTTGACTCATGTAGGTTTTCTGCGCCTCGGTCTTGATTGTGATCCTGGTCGGCATGGTCTTGGGGTAGCGTCCCATGAAATCGGACTGTTGCACGACACGGATCTTCTTCATCAGACTCCGCACGGCTGGATCGTGCAATCGTTTCCGGCCGAATGACTGCAGTGTTACGTGACCGTAGAGCAATGCCGTTGCGACGCAATAGGGGAAGCTATGATCAGCCGTCTCTCTCGTGGCCGGCTGCCATTTTTCAGGATCGCGCCCGATGATTTCGATGGCCACGGCATAACTCCCGATCTCAACATCCACGACATGGTCGACAGCATGAGATCCTTCTGCTTTCATCAGTTCATTGCGAAGCGCCAACGCCGCCTCGACCGCAGTCTGCGCGTGATACTCGACTGGGTAATGTTTGATATAGGTGTCCAAGATCTTGAACTGAGGATACTGGCTCGCGGGGGCAGACTCCTTTCCGTTGGGGTCTGTCTCCTTCAGAATAGGACAGGCACCGGCCTCCGTCCGGAGCCAGTCCCTCGGCCCCTGTCCCCGTTCTGCAGCGAATGGCGCCAGCTCCAGTGGTCCCGAAACCAGTTTCATGAAACCCTTTTCACCTTCGAAGATAGGCGACGGTCCTGTCATAGCCAGCTGCGCCAGCATGGCAGCGAACACACTATTGCGTGCGGCGTTCGAAAAGGCGCAGGCTTTCCACATGGACAGATCCCCGACCCGCGTCTGCCGAAGAGCCATATTCGCAATGCCGGCCAGATTGATTGCCTGCACCGTCTGTGCATTGGAAAGTTTCATGAGCTTGGCGGCACCGAGGACAGAAGAGAAGAGGCCGTAGGTCACATGGTCCCAACCGCGTGGGCGTAGCGCCGCAGCGTCACAGAGACGACACTGGATTTCATAGGCGAGCGCGATGGCTTCCATCACGCATTTACCGGACGCGTGGACAGCCTCGCCGACCGCAAGAATGGCGGGAATATTATCGGAAGGGTGTGCCGGTTCTTTCGAAAGATAGGTATCGTTGAAATCAAGATACCGGACCAGTCCGCCGTTTGCGAAGGTCGCAAGATCGGGCAGGGTTTTGTGACCGGTGCCCCACAGCGTGGCGCCCTGCGGCACCTTGACGGTCTGGGCAATCAGGCGGGCGACTCGACAGGGCGGTGCATTCCACGCTCCGAGTGCGCAGCCAAGACTGTCGAGCGTGCGCCGTTTGACTTCGCGCGCAACGGTATCCGGTAAATCACCGTAGCGCAACGCTTGGCAATACCGAGCGAGGCGATCTGCGAGCATCGGCCGTCCCTTTCGGATCTATGCCATCTCTTCATCCCTCACACGTGACGCTTCACGACTTCATGCTTCTGTTTCGGCCAATTTCGGCTGCCGCTTTTCCAAAAATGCCTGCGCGGCTTCGTGTTTGTCGGAAGTGGCGCACAATCGGCCGAATAATTCCGCTTCCCTGGCCAGGCCTTCTGACAGTGGGATGTCGATTCCCCCTCTAATCGCATGAAGCGCGGCCTCGATAGCAGCTTTCCCGTGCGCGGTCATCGAGGCGGCAATGGCTTCAACCTGTGCGATCAACTCGTGCGGCGACACCACTCGGCTCAGCAGACCGATTCGCAACGCCTCCTCTGCGGAGACACTCTTACCCGTCAAGATCATTTCCGCCGCCTTGGAAGGCCCGACGATTCGCGGCAACCGCTGGGTTCCGCCAAAGCCTGGGATGAGACCGAGTTTGATTTCCGGAAGCCCCAACATTGCGCCTGCAGCCGCCACTCGAATGTGGCAGGCCAGTGCGAGTTCAAGCCCACCGCCGACACACGTTCCATTGATCGCGGCAAGAACCGGCTTGTCTGACCGCTCAATACGGTTGAGCAGCGCCTGTCCGCGAGAAGCAAACTCCGAACCGCTGTGCTCTGTATGAAGATGAGCCAGTTCATTGATGTCGGCGCCCGCGCAGAAAAAACGTCCTGTGCCGGTCACGATCACCACTCGGACGTACTCGTCTTCCTCCAACTCGCTCAGGACGAGCTCAAGCTCCTTGAGCACGGAAAAATTCAGCACATTGGCCGGGGGATTATGGAGAGTGATCCGTGCGACATGATGAGAAATCGTCAATAATTGATGTGGCATAGGTCCTCCAAACCAAGCTTCGCTCGTGCCGGCGGCTCATCGGGCGCAGCCTTCTTCATTGTCGCCGCCGGATAACTCCCTTCGACTTTTCATCTTTCCATTCCTCACTCTACCCAAGGGGTTCGACTGGACGTTAGCGATTTCTGGCTTCACCGACATGTCCGACACCACAGGATTGTTGATACCTTGTCATTGCGGCAGCGAGCTCCGGAATCCCTTCGCCTGTCGTCGCCACTGTACGCAACACATTCGGACACCATTCCCGCAGATCTCGTAACGTGTTATCCGCGTCAGGAAGATCTCCCTTGTTGACGACGACGATATGTGCGACTTCCAATAGTCCGGCCTTCATCGCTTGAACCTCGTCGCCCAGGCCAGGCGCCACCACTGCCACAACAATATGCGCGAGATCGACGATGTCGACTTCATTCTGGCCGACCCCGATGGTCTCAATCAGAATCACCTCATATCCGGCTGCTTCCAATACCAGCGCTGCATCGCCGGTCGCTGGAGCAAGCCCCCCATGATGTCCACGAGTGGCCATGCTTCTGACATACACGTCGTGATCCAGAGCATGTTCCTGCATTCTGATACGGTCACCCAACAGAGCACCGCCCGTGAGGGGACTGCTGATATCAACCGCCAACACGCCGACTTTCAACCCACGCCGCCGATATAGACTCACTAAGCGATCGACAACCGTACTCTTTCCCGCTCCGGGATACCCCGTTACCCCGATCACGGTCGTCCTCCGCGAGGTATTGTTGAGGAAACGCAGCACTTCTCTGGCGCCCGGATGGTTTTCCAGCAAGGAGATCAGACGTGATACGGCGCGGACGTTTCCGGCTCTAACTTGCTCAGCTAAGGTCATCAAGTCGCGGATGTCGCACATGAACATGTGTGAACCGATGGGACTCATGCAGCACCCTCATACGCGGTTTGCTCTGTCTGTACCTGTGATAAACGTGACGATAGTCGGCGGTTCAGCACCTTACCGATCTCCCTTGCCGCCGCAATGACCTTGTGTTCATCCACGACAAGCGAAGCGCCGGATGCCTTTAGCGCATAGACCACGTCTTCCGTCGCAACGTTCCCCGACGCCCCTGGCGCGTACGGACACCCTCCGATCCCCCCTGCAGCTGTGTCGAACGCCTCGATGCTGTACTCTGTCCACGCGGTCAGGACATTGGCCACAGCCATGCCGCAGGTATCATGAACGTGAAGGGAGAGACGGCTCCGATTGATGCGTGGCACTATTTCATCTAATAACTTTCGGATATCCCGAGGAGCAGCCTTTCCAACAGTGTCCCCGAGAGAGATTTCGTCTACCCCAAGATCGAGTAACTGCAGCACCACATCCAGAACCTGCGACGGCTGGACGACACCTTCAAAGGGACAATGGGTCACGGTAGAAACGTACCCACGCACGGTCATGTCATCACGTTTCGCACCGAATACCACCGGTCTGAATCGCTTGATCGACTCGTCAATCGCGCAGTTAATGTTCCGTTGTGTGAACAAGTCGGATGCCGCCGTAAAGACGGCAATCTTATTCACCCCCACCGCCCTCGCCCGTTCCAATCCCCGTTCGTTCGGCACCAGCGCCGAATAGATAACGCCGGGCAGTCGCTCGATCCTCCGGAACACCTCGTCGGAATCCGCCAATTGTGGAACGGCACGAGGCGACACAAACGACCCTGCTTCGATCTCTGCCACACCGCTCTTGGACAAGGCATCCACAAACGCCACCTTGGCCTCCGTGGGGACGACGTCCGATTCATTCTGCAGTCCGTCTCGTGGACCGACCTCGACGATCCGGATCACAGCCGCATTTGCCTTTGGTCCGTTGCCCTCTCGCATCATGCGACGCTCCACAGCAGCCTCTTTACTCCACGCCTGTCGATATAACCCAGTTCGGTGTTCGGTGTTCGCGAAAGGCACGAATCCCTTCCTGCCCTTCAGATGAAAGGCGAGCCCCTACGTTCCCTTCGACACAAGCCTTCCAACGCTCGCCATCGGACAGACAGTAAAGTCGGCGTAACAGCGCCTTCGTGTCCCGCACAGCCTGCGGAGCGAGATGGGTAATCCGTTCAGTCAATGATGCGACATGGGCTCCTAGCGCAGCCGGTTCAACGACATCATGGATCAGACCGTTGTCTTGAGCGATCGATGCGGAAAACGGTTCACCGGTTAGACAGAATCGTCGCGCAAAAGAGCCCCCGGTCTTCGTAAGCACGAAGGGCGCGATCACAGCGGGGACCAACCCCAAACGGACCTCGCTGAACGCGAATGTTGCATTCGCAGCAGCTACGGCGATGTCGCACGCTGCAATCAACCCGATTCCTCCGCCATAGACAGCTCCCTGAATGCATCCGATCACGGGACAAGGACATTCATCAATAGAACGAAGCATCGTCATGAGCTGTTCGGCGTCCTGTCGCGCTTCTGGTGTGGACACGATTCGATCGGTCCTCATCCAGTCGAGGTCTGCCCCAGCACAAAATGTCGGACCCCTACCGGTCAAGACGATTGCGCGCACCGAGTGATCCTGTCCCAATGTCGTAAAGGCTTCGCACAGTTCCTCCACCATGCGGGCATCGAACGCGTTCCGTCGATCAGGCCGATTTAAGGTCACCCGTGCGCACCCTTTACTCGACTCAACGAGGATCAGCGTAGAATGCTTCATGGGGCGCCTCACATGCGAAAAACAGGGAAGTGCGACGAGCGGATCGGCGTCATCATTGCGACGTCAAGACACAGACCGAGAATTGTACGTGTATCCACTGGATCGATGATCCCATCATCCCAGAGCCGTGCCGTACTGAAATAGGGACTGCCCTCCCGCTCGTACTGGGCTCGTATCGAGTCCATGATCCTTCGCTGCTCGTCTTCCGACGGGGACCCTTTGTCACGGGCTCTTTGCTGCTGCTTCACCGCCAAGAGTACCTGGGCAGCCTGTTGCGCCCCCATCACCGACGTCCGCGCATTGGGCCAGAGAAAGAGAAAGCGTGGAGCGTAGGCCCGTCCGCACATGGCATAATTACCGGCGCCATGAGAGGCGCCTATAATAATGGTGAATTTCGGGACATCGGCAGTCGCCACCGCTTGCACCATCTTGGCGCCATCCTTGATGATCCCTCTCGTCTCGTACTCCTTACCGACCATGAAGCCTGTGATGTTTTGGAGAAACACCAGCGGCAGCCGTCGCTGGGCGCAGAGTTGGACGAAGTGGGCGCCTTTTAAGGCGGTCTCGGAGAACAGCACGCCGTTGTTCGCGACGATGCCGACTTGGTGCCCCATCCAACGGGCGAAACCACACATGAGCGTTCGGCCGTAGCGGGCCTTAAACTCATGAAAGCGGCTGCCGTCCACCAAGCGGGCAATGACTTCATGGGCATCGAAGGTCTGCCGTGGATTGTTTGGAATGAGTCCATACAGCTCGTCGGACGGATAGCGCGGCTCTTCGATCGATGTCGGTCTGCGAAGGACCGGACGTCGAGGCAGTGTCTCAATGATCGACCGGCAGATCTCCAGCGCCTCGTGGTCATTGTCCGCCAGGTGATCGCTCACGCCTGAGAGCCTGGTGTGTAGATCGGCGCCGCCGAGCTCTTCCGCCGTGACCTCTTCGCCGGTTGCCGCTTTGACCAGCGGAGGTCCAGCCAGATAAATGGTGCCGGTCCCTTTGACGATCACGTTCTCGTCACACATGGCCGGCACATAGGCGCCACCGGCGGTGCACATCCCCATGACGACGGCAATTTGAGGAACACCGAGAGCGGACATACGCGCCTGGTTATAAAAGATCCGTCCGAAGTGTTCCTTGTCGGCGAAGACATCGGCCTGCATCGGGAGAAACACGCCGCCTGAATCCACGAGGTAGATTGCGGGCAGTCGGTTTTCCAACGCGATCTCCTGAGCCCGGAGATGTTTCTTGATCGTCATGGGGAAATAGGTCCCGCCTTTAACCGTCGCGTCGTTGGCGGCGATGACACAGGGCCGTCCCGACACATAGCCGATACCTGTCACCAGACCTGCAGCGGAGATCTGGTCGTCGTACATCCCGGATGCTGCCAAGGGACTGAGTTCCAGCCAGCCTCCATTAGGATCGAGCAACTTCGCGATACGGTCACGGGCGGTCAGTTTGCCACGTTGTTGATGAAGGGCGATTGCTTCCGGCGGCCCTCCGGATCGAGCGAGGGTGAGATGTTTCTGGAGGTCCGCCACCAAACTCTCATAGTGCGCACGATTCGAGGCGAATTCGCGGGAGGCGGCAATCACCGAAGTCGTCAACGTGCGCATGGTTCTTCAGCCATGTGGTTTGAGCCCTTTGACGAACGTCACGATCTCCTGGACAGGCGCACCGGGCCTGAACAGGGCCTTCACGCCGTCCGCTGTGAGCGCCGCGACATCTTCATCGGGAATGATTCCGCCGCCGAACAAGGCGATGTCCTCTGCATCCTGTTCGTTGAGGAGTTCGAGAACGCGTCGGAACAGCGTCTTATGGGCTCCTGAAAGGATGCTCAAACCGATCGCATCCACATTCTCTTGGATCGCCGTATTGACGACCTGTTCCGGCGTCTGATGCAGACCGGTATAGACGACTTCCATCCCGGCATCTCGCAATGCACGGGCGATGAGCTTCACACCTCGATCATGGCCGTCGAGGCCGACTTTGCCGATCAGAATCCGCAGGGGCGCACTCGCTACTGCCATGCTGTCACCTCACGAAGAAAATATTTGCCATTCTGATCCCTTCGAACGTATCCCGCCTGAACCACGGGATCATGTTCGAAGAGCAGCAGCCATCGCTCTTCAAACGCCCGATCCAACACCCATCGTTTCGTCTCCAGGGTCTGAATGGGAAAGAGATCGTAGCTCATGATGTAGGGAAGCGGCAGATGCGAGACGGTCGGAATCAGGTCTCCCAGGAAAAAGGCGATCTGCCCTTCCGATTCGATTTTGACGCTCTGATGGTAGCGTGTATGGCCGGCGGTGACGACTGCGGTCACGCCGGGAACGAGTTCCGTATCGCCATGCAGGAATTCCCACTGATTGATGGAATCGATTGGTGTAAAGTTGTCCGGGCGGTAGCTGGCTCTAGTCCGTTCATTGGCGCGAGCAGCATCTTCAAATTCACCCTGTTGAATGACGTAACGCGCCTGAGGGAAAACCGCCCTGATACTCCCATCCTCTCCACTCATGGTATTTCCCCCGGCATGGTCAAAATGCAGATGCGTGTTGATGACCAGATGGATATCATCCGGCCCCAGACCTAGCCGCTTGAGAGATTCCAGTATCGTCGGCGTTCGCTCGACGGCGAACATGTTCCGAAACTTCTCGTCTTCCTTTGTTCCCAGTCCGGTGTCCACCAGGATATTTCTTCCGTTCGCTCTAATCAGTAAAGCAGTGAGGCTAAGGGAGATCCGATTCAACTCATCGGCAGGACAACATTTTCCCCACAGGGCCTTCGGCACAACCCCAAACATGGCTCCCCCATCCAGCCGGAACCGACCGTCGCTCACGGGATAAATGTCAAACGCACCGAGCTTCATAATCCTCTCTCCATACCTCCTGGCCTCGGCTGGAAGGTTCGGGGCACGGAGGCTTTCGCCATAGCGCCGAATCTGATTCAGTAGCAAATGGATGCGCCTATCCTTCCCATCCTCCATTCGGCAGTGGACGACCAGAATGCCTCCCACTGCGCGCATGCGACGAGCACCGCCCGTTATGATCACAATCTGATCGACCTTGGGTGCGCGTCGCGCGAGCACAGGAGGCATCCTGGTTGTCCGCTGCCATCACAACACCACCGGCTCCCGATACGTTCCCAACACTTCTTTCAAGGCCATGCATATTTCACCTAATGTCGCCTTGGCTTTCACCGCGTCGATGAGATACGGCATCACGTTCTCGCCACACGAAGCCGCTTCCTGCAACGCCTCGACGGTGCCGGCCATCTTGAAGGAATCGCGACATTTGCGTAGATCCGAAAGACGCGCCACCTGTTCCTGTTCGACATCCTGTCCGATCTTGAAGATCGGGATCGGACGTTCCACCGGTTCCACATACTCGTTGACACCCACGATAATCCGCTCTTTTCGTTCCGACTCGCGCAGATACCGTTGCGAGGCGTCAAGGATTTCGCGCTGTGGAAATCCCCGTTCGATCGCTCGGATCATGCCGCCCATGTCATCCAATCGATGAAAGTAATCCTGCGCCGCTTCCTCCAGGCGATTCGTGAGGGTTTCGACATAATAAGAACCGCCGAGAGGATCGACGCTATTGGTGACTTCGCTCTCCTGCGCAATAATCTGTTGCGTGCGCAGCGCCAGTTTCACCGCATCTTCGGTCGGAAGCGCGAGCGTTTCGTCCATCGAATTGGTATGGAGGGACTGCGCGCCGCCCAAGACGGCGGCCAGAGCCTGGATCGTCGTACGGACTACATTGTTCATGGGCTGTTGTGCCGTGAGGGAACAGCCGGCGGTCTGCGCGTGACAGCGGAGCTGCACCGAACGCGGATCGCCGGGCCGGTATCGACGTGTCATTTCGCGGGCCCATAGCCGACGGGCCGCGCGGAACTTGGCGATCTCCTCAAAAAAGTCATTGTGCGCGTTGAAAAAGAACGAGAGCTGCGGAGCGAATCGGTCCACGGGAAGACCGGCTTTGACCGCCGCTTCCACATAGGTCAGACCGTTGTACAGAGTAAAGGCCAGTTCCTGGATCGCGGTCGAGCCGGCTTCCCGAATGTGATACCCGCTGATACTGACCGGATGCCATTTGGGGACATGCTCGGAACAATACGCGATGGTATCGGTGATCAAACGGAGCGAGGGTTCCGGCGGAAAGAGCCACTCTTTCTGCGCAATGTATTCCTTCAGAATATCGTTCTGCAATGTGCCGTTCAGTCGCTCAAGACGGATGCCGCGCTTCTCCGCGACCGCGAGATACATCGCAAAGATCACGGCTGCCGGACCGTTGATCGTCATCGACGTGGTGACCTGATCAAGTGGAATGTCCTCGAACAGTCGCTCCATATCGTCGAGCGACGAGATCGCGACACCGCAGCGACCGATCTCACCGTGTGCGAGCAGGCTGTCTGCATCAATCCCCATCAGCGTGGGCATGTCAAACGCGACGCTTAAGCCGTTTTGCCCATGTTGGAGAAGATATTTGAACCGACGGTTGGTGTCCTCCGCCGATCCGAAGCCGGCGAACTGTCGCATGGTCCAGAGCCGGCCACGATACATAGTCGGATAGACCCCTCGCGTGTACGGGAACTGGCCTGGTGCTCCAAGCTCCTCGTCCGGCGACCAGTCCTTTAAATCGTCGTGGGTATACACCAGGTTGGTATCGAATCCTGAGAGAGAGGTGAATCTCGGTTTACGTTCTTGCATCGATCTGCTCCAGACCGTGCTGAGAAACAGGGACCAAGATCAAAACTTACCGTTTATCGCTTCCTGCCGTTCGGTCTTCCCTTCGTAGACATAGAATCCGCGGCCGCACTTCCGTCCCAACCACCCTGCTTCAACATATCGACGGAGTAAGGGGCACGCGCGAAATTTGGGATCACCCAAGTCTTGATGCAAAACATCGCAGATGGCCAGCACTGTATCCAAACCGATGCGGTCGGCAAGTGCCAGTGGTCCCACGGGATGATTGGCGCCCGCGGTCATCGCTATATCGATGTCTTCCGCCGACGCGACTCTTTCTTCCAATGCGAAAATCGCTTCATTGATCATGGGAATCAGCACGCGGTTCACAATGAATCCCGGCACATCGTTAGCCACAACCGGTGTTTTCCCCAAGCGCTTTGCCAAATCGAGCGCGAGTTGCGTCGTTCGTTCGGATGTTTCCAACCCACGAACCACCTCCACGAGGCGCATCACGGGCGCAGGATTCATGAAATGCAGGCCGACGATGCGGTCTGGCCTGCCGGAGGCGGCTCCCAACTTCGTGATTGAAATGGATGAGGTGTTGCTCGCGAGCACCACCTGTGGTGCGCAGATTCGATTCAATTGGGCGAAGAGTTCCTGCTTCACCGTGAGATCTTCCGGAACTGCTTCGATGACCAGTTGCACATCTCGCAAGCGATCAAGCTGCCCCAGTGGACGGACGAGCGCCAATACCTCTCCGGCCTGATGATCGGTAAGACTGCCTCGTTCAACTGCGCGTTGCAGTCCCACGCGGATCTTGGAAATGGCTGCTGTTAACGGTGGTTCGGCGACATCGACAAGGAGAACTTCATAGCCGACGGTTGCACAGACCTGGCTGATGCCGCGGCCCATCTGGCCGGCTCCCACAATCCCTATTTTTTTGATGTCCTCAAGCTTCATGGCGTCGAACCTCCATCCTTCGTCAACATCACCCATCCATCGTGACGGAGCGTGAGGCCTGACGAGTGTCGATCGACGACTTTCTATCGTTCGACGATCATTGCCAACGCTTCTCCTCCGCCGATACAGAGGCCGGCCAGTCCACGCCTCGCTCCGCGTGCGGCCATGGCGTGGAGCAGCGTCGTAAGGATGCGCCCGCCGGTTGCCCCGATGGGATGACCGAGCGCAACCGCTCCGCCGTTCACATTGACCTTCTTTTCGTCGAGTCCCAACTCACGGTTGATCGCCAGAGAGACGGCTGAAAAGGCTTCGTTGATTTCGAACAAATCGATGTCACCGACCGTGAAGCCCGTTTTCTTGAGCACCCGTTTGATGGCCTCGATCGGCGCGATCGTAAACCACTCCGGCGCCAGCGCCGCTCCGGCGTAGCCGACGATGCACGCCATCGGGATAAGCCCGAGGCGTGCCGCCTCCTCTTCCGCCATGACCACCAACGCAGCCGCCCCATCATTACAGGAGGGGGAATTACCCACCGTCAGAACGCCGTCGTCCTGGAATACCGGCTTGAGCTCACGCATTCTGCTCAGATCGACTCGATTCGGCTCTTCGTCTTCCATGACCGCCACCGCTGGACCTTTGCGTTGCGACACTTCGACCGGCGCAATTTCCTGTGTAAAGATTCCGGTCGCGATCGCCTCACGCGCCCGCCGGTAGCTTTCGAGGGCGAAATCATCCAGTTCTGCTCTCGTCAACCGATACTTGGCCGCACAGAGTTCACCGCCGTTTCCCATGTGGAACTTATTGTAGACATCCCACAGCCCGTCTTTGACGAGGCTGTCGACCAATTCGGCATGTCCCAGCCGATAGCCCTGTCGCGCTTTCTCCAACAAATATGGCGCACGGGTCATGTTTTCCATTCCACCAGCTACGACAATGCTCGCCTCTCCAAGCACAATGGCTTGGTATGCCATAATCGCCGTCTGTAGGCTGGACCCGCAGACTTTGTTCACCGTCGTGGCTCCGATTGAATGGGGAATTCCGGCTCCGATCGATGCCTGTCTGGCAGGCGCCTGTCCCAGACCGGCGCTGAGGACGCAACCCATATAGACCTGGTCTACACGATCCGGCGGCACCTGAATCCGCTTCAACGCTTCGGCAATGGCAAGACTGCCTAATTTTGTCGCCGGCACCTGGCTGAACATGCCGTTGAAACTGCCCATCGGTGTCCGTACGGCGCTGACGATGACTGCGCGTGTCGTCCGGTTCACAGGATCTGCTCCCAATGACTGTGTTCGAGATAGTGTTTCACCTTAGCCATGAATTGATCCGCCGTCGCCCCATCAATGACCCGGTGGTCGAACGACAAGCTAAGATACCCCATCGGTCGAATGGCGATCGCATCGTCGATGACGACGGCTCGTTTCTGAATTGCGCCGATACCCAGAATGGCGATTTGCGGTTGATGGATGATCGGGGTGCTGAGCAAGCTGCCGAATCCGCCATGATTCGTGATCGTGAACGTTCCATCTTGAATCTCTTCGGGGATCAACTTCTTGGACCTGGCTCGTTCCGCAAGATCCGCAATTTCTTTGGCCAGCTGGGCCAATCCTTTTCGATCGGCATATCGCACCACCGGCACCAAGAGTCCGTCTTCGAGCGCCGTGGCGATTCCCATATGGATATCTTTCTTGACCACGATGCCTTGCTCGCCCCATGACGAGTTCACGATCGAGACATCTCGAATGGCTCTGGTTGCGGCGCGGACGACAAACGGCAAATAGGTCAAGCGGCGGCTCTGTCCTGAGTCCTGTCGAAGGGTCTCTCGGAATTTGGTGATGCTCGAAAAGTCCGCCTCAAAAAAGGTGGTGACATGCGCGGATGTCTGCTTGCTCCTGACCATCCGATCGGCGATGGTCTTGCGCATCTGTGTGAAGGGGAGAAGTTCTTCGCCCATGGAAGGTTCACTCGCTATAGCGGCGACGTCGACCTGAGAACCGCTCTGAGCGATAAAGTCGAGGACATCCTTCTTGGTGACCCGGCCGCCGACCCCGGTCCCCTTCACCTGCGAAAGCTCGATTCCATGCTCCCTTGCCAGCTGCCGGACGGCCGGAGAGTGATGTTGATCTCCAGCCGGAGTCGATGCCATAGGACGGACAACCACTCCGCCGACTCGGTTGACGACTTCCCAAGGCGGCGCACTGTCGATACGCGCCAGCAAGGTGCCGACAGGAACCGTCTTCCCCTCATGAACGATGATTTCGTTCAACAAGCCCGTGGCAGGCGAGGGAATTTCCAATGTCACCTTTTCGGTTTCGACTTCCAAGAGCGACTCGTCCTTTTGAATCATCCCTCCAACAGGGATGAGCCACTTCACGACCGTCCCTTCGGCGATGCTCTCTCCAAGCTGAGGCATGATGATGTCGGTAGCCATACTCACGTACTGGGTAATGAATGCTGAGGACTGAATTGGGCATCTTGCGAATATGAGGTTCTTTGGTCCTCAGCCCTCATAACTCAGTCCTCAGTCCTTTTTAATACGCCGCCAACTTCCGCGCTGCCGAGACAATGTCGCTCGTCTTCGGGAGGAAAAACTCTTCCAGCGGCGTGCTGAACGGCACCGGCGTGTCCGGCGGCGCGATACGCACAATCGGCCCGTCCAAACAGTCAAAACAGTCTTCCGCCAACCGCGCGGCGATTTCAGCCCCGATACCACCGGTTTTGTTGTCCTCATGCAGAAGAATGGCTTTGCTGGTTTTGCGCACGGACGAATAAATGGCTTCCTTGTCAATCGGGATCAACGTGCGTAGGTCGATCACTTCCAGATCGATCCCCTCGTCGGCTAATGTCTGCGCAGATTCGAGCGCCAGATGCACCATTGCGCCGTAGGTGATGACCGAAATGTCGTTGCCGACCCGCTTTATATCGGCCTTTCCGAGTGGCACCACGAAGTCTTCTTGAGGCAATGCAGATTTGATACGTCGGTAGAGGAATTTGTGCTCAAAGTAGATCACCGGGTTGGGGTCGCGAATCGCCGCCTTGAGGAGCCCTTTGGCATCATACGGCGTAGACGGGGCGACCAACTTGAGCCCCGGAGAGTGGAAGAACCAACCTTCCGGACATTCAGAATGGAACGGCCCGCCATGCACGCCGCCGCCGAACGGCGCGCGGATAACCATGGGCACAGCAGCTCCCCACCTGTAATGATTCTTGGCTGCGACTTCAGTGATCTGGTCGAAGGCGCAGGAAATAAAGTCCGCGAACTGCATCTCTACGACTGGACGCAGTCCCATCATGGCTGCACCGATCGCGGCGCCGACAATTCCGGACTCGGCAAGCGGCGTATCCAACACCCGCCACTCACCATACTTTTGGAGAAACCCTTCGGTAATCTTGAAGGCCCCACCGTACGTCCCGATATCTTCGCCCATCAAGAACACCCGCTCATCCCTGGCCATTTCCTCGTCCAAGGCTTGCGAAATTGCATCCACGTAACTGACATCCTCCGTAGCTTCAGTCATGGTCATCATGATAGAAGGCTCCTTCTGTGTCGATAGCTGACAGCTAATAACTGTCGGCTTTGTCTGCGAACACGCCTTCCAACACCTCAGGTCCTTCCGGTAGAGGGGCCTGCTCCGCAAATTCCACACCGGCCTCGACTTCTTTTTTTACTCGTTCGACGACTTCCTGGAAATACGAGTCGTCACCATAACTAAGCTGTTTGAGCAACTGCTCAGCTTTCAGGATCGGATCTTCTTTCTTCCACTCTTCCAGTAGTTCTGGCGGGACATATTTGGCCGGGTCATGCTCCGAATGGCCATGCATCCGCATGGTTTTGAATTCAAGAAAGGTCGGCCCTTCCCCTGCTCGGGCTCTTGCAATCGCATATTTTGCCGCCAGATAGACGGCGGCCACATCATTGCCGTCCACTATTTCACCGGGCATGCCATAGGCTTTTGCGCGATCCACGACGTTCGGGACCGCCATCTGTAGACGAATCGGCGTCGAGTAGGCGTATTGATTGTTGTTGCAGTAGAAGACGACAGGAAGCTTCCGCACCGCCGCCAAGTTCATCGCTTCGTGAAAATCGCCTCGGCTGGTTCCTCCGTCGCCCGTACCCGTGAAGACGACGCGGGATTCTCCTCTGATCTTGAACGCCAAGGCCGCACCGGCTGCTACCGGAAGATTATCTGCCAGATGGCTGACAAATCCGAAGACTCCTCGCCTGAGGTCTCCCATATGAACGTTGCCGTCTTTCCCTTTGCTCGGGCCGGCCCTTTTCCCAAGATACTGTGCGAGAACCTCGCCGGGCGTGAACCCACGAATGAGAAAGGCGCCCATGTCTCGATGATAGGGAGCGATGATATCGTCGCGCTCAAGGGCGGAGGCATAACCGACGGCGATCGCCTCCATTCCGTGACTAGTATAGACTCCACCGACAATACGTCCCTGTCGGTAGAGAGCCGTAATGCGGTCCTCCAGCGCTCTGGTGAGCCGAAGGTAATGGTACATCTGGAGCAGGTCGTCTCGCTTGATCTCCTTGGCGGTGACTGCAACGTCCATGACAGCCTCCACGTCGTTGCCTTACAAAGCCGGCATATCCTTCCATGACAATAAGAGTTGTTTTGCACTGCATAGTGGACAGTGCGCCGGCTCCCATTGTGGCATATCGAGGTCCGTCGTGTAGTAGAAGGGATGTCGTGCGATTAATTCGTTCATCAATGGAAACTGACCGCTGTCACGGCGGGCAAAGACCATCATCCCTGCCAACAGACCTCCATGGTCGGTGATGACCTTGCCGAGTTTGCCGACGCAATTGCCGCGCGTCGTGACATCGTTGAGCGCCACAAAATGTTCACCGGCTTTGATCGCACCAACATTGATGTCCGTCCCGATCCGTCCTGTCTCACAACTGTATGGTGTCAGCGCGACGCGCAACCCCGTCGTGTCATGAAGGACATCCGCAATTCCTTGTGCGAGCAACTCGGCTGCTGAACCGGTCGCTACAAGGCCGGTTATTGGGGGATGTTGAAACGTCCGCCTGATCCAGTCCGCCATATCGCCGGCCAACTGTCGGATCAATTCAGGACAACGAGCGATGGATTCGAAACGCAGATAGGTCGCCGTATGGTGACCTGACACAACCTCCACATGAGTATCGAAGAAGACCGCACGGGAAGTACGCAGAATGTTCAGGATGTCCTTCTGTCTCAGATTGGTGGACGAACCAACGCGAATAAGGGGGTTCAACTTTGCATCGATCGCCGGCCCTCCGTAGAGCAGACGATGTTGATCCACCATTTCTGCAAGAACCAGCTCAGCCGTGCTGACCGGCATCTTCATCCCCTTGTGTTGCACTCACAACCCGAGTCCTTAGAACCCCGATCGGCTGAATGTCCAACTCCACCACGTCGTTCGGCTTCAAGTAGCGATCCAGTTCCAGGCCACAGCCCCCTCCCACTGTTCCCGAACCGAAGACATCTCCCGGATAGATCGTTTCGCTTCGCGACACGTGCGCGATCATCTGAGCAAAAGACCAGTGGATCGTCCCGAATCGTCCTCGCGACCATTCTTCTCCGTTGACCCTTGCAATCATCGTCAAGGAACCGAGGTCGGCAATCTCATCGCGGGTTACGAGACAGGGGCCCAGCGCCGTCGCGAAGTCCTTGCCCTTTGCCGGACCCAATCGACAGGCCATTTCTTGGAATTGAATATCACGCGCGCTGAAGTCGTTCATGATCGTATAACCGGCAATGTAGTCTTCTGCCAACCGTTCGGAGATGTCCCGGCCCTTTCGCCCAATGACACAGGCCAGCTCCAACTCGTAGTCCAACTTCGTCGTCTCCAACGGCCACAACAGAGTCTCGTCCGGCCCGATGATCGTGCGATGGTTCCCCTTGTAGTACACCGGAGCCTTATACCATTCCGGCGGGATCGGCTGTCCCCGCTTCTTCGACGTTGCCGCAATGTGGTCTTCAAACGCGATGAAATCGCGAAGCGAGGATGGATTGGGAAGAGGAGCAGCGAATTGAACAACAGGGGCCGCATACACGATCGTCTCGCCGGACGGCCCTTTGATTGAGGTGGGAAGCGCAGTCACATAATCTTTCGCTCGACGCGCTGCCGCTAGCGTGGAAGATCCTCCTTCGAGAAACTCCAACATGGTCGGCGGAACCTGGGCGTCGGCTAGTCGGCGTGGTTGTGCTTCCTGTTGATCCGCCAGCCAACGGGCATAAGCCATGTTCAAGTCCACGATTTGTTGCCCGTGTGTCGCTCCCACCCTGGTGAATGTACCGATGGAGGTTCTGACTCGAAAACTGACGAGCTTCATCGACGACTCCAACTCAATGCGTAGTCCTTGATCTCCACCGAATCCATCTCCGGTTGAACCGTGAAGGGAGCCTTGGATTCGATCATCACCGCCACTTCGCTGGTGTGCATCTTCGTTTTGGCCGCTTGGACCGCCTGTGGTTGTGGGCCATGATGAATTCCCTGCGGGTGTAATGTGAGCATCCCCGCGTGAATCCCCGCCCGACTGAAGAATTCTCCATCATGATAGAACAGCACTTCATCGTAGTCGGCATTTCGATGGTAAAAGGGCACGCGCAACGCCTCCGGATCACTTTCCAGCGGCCTCGGCGCAAAAGTGGAAATGAGGCATCCTCCGGCTTGGAACGTCTGATGGACGCTCGGCGGCAGATGGTAGCGGGGACTGACGACGGGACGGAAATCCCGCACGTTGAGTTTGGCAACCCAGAGATCTCCTTTCCAGCCGACGACATCCATGGGATAGAAGGGATAGGCTACCGCTGTCCACTCACTTTGACGTTTGATGCGGACCTCCCATGCTTGATCATCTGTTTCGACCGGCTCCACCGCGTCCAATTCTGGAGCGAGTAGCACGCCTTTATCGAACAGCGCATGTTGCCCAAGAGGGCCTCGATCAGGCATCGTCATAGGAATGGGCGTCTCGACTATCAGCGAAACAGATGGTCCTGTATCGACGTGCATTCGATAGGTCGTCCCTTTGGGGATCACCACGTAATCGCCTGGTTCATAGGACAGAACGCCATAATCAGTCTCAACCCTCCCTCTACCCTGATGCACGAAATGGACTTCATCTCCATCGGCATTGCGCACGAAATAGGGCATCGTCTCTCGTCGGTAGGAAATGTGGAGACTGACATCCTGGCTTTGCATCATCAACAGTGATTGCGTGGTACTGGATAATACAGTCTCGGGAATCTCTGTGCAGGATAATACAGTCTCGGGAATCTCTGTGCAGGCAAAGGCCCGCGGCCTCAGCTTCCCTTCGATCGTGATCCACGCTGTGGGGGGATGTGTCCGGTAGAGATGAGAAACCGCTCCAGCAAATCCGTTTCGTCCATGCTCCTCTTCATGAAGCCCTTCGGGAATGCCGACATGGGCCTGGTTGGGAACTTTTCCTCTCCGCGTGAGATACATGGCCGGCTCCCGACAAAAAGGAGATTGCCCGGTTAGGATGCCTTTTTCAGCGGTTTCTTTTGCTTTTGCACGGACATCGACGATGAGCCGTAATCAATAATTGTCTTCTCAACCCCGGCAGTTTGATCGCGTTCGATATCCTTGTACAGCGACTCCACCGTGCTTCGGACAAACGTTTTCGCGGTTTCTTCACCATGCTGTCGTTGGGTCAGCTCGATGAACAGTCCACTGTTCGGGAAAAGAGGATAGGTGAAGCGTTGTTTCAGCGGTCCAAACCCATCCCGCCCCTCTTTGACTGACCCACTAAACTTCACGCCATGCGCCTCCCACTCGCGACACACCGCATCGATATCTTCGACTTCGAAAGCAACGTGCTGCACGCCTTGTCCATACTTTTCTATAAATTCGTTGATTTGAGACTTTCCCGTCTTGTTACGACCCTGCATGAGGGCGATCTTGGCGGCTCCACGCTGCACGACGACAGTATTCATCGATGAGGTGTTACTTCCGACATCTCTGGCTGACCAGATCACTTCAAAACCCAAGATCTTGGCGAACAGGAATTCAGCAGCTTCAAGATTGTCAACACAGAGGGTGACGTGATCAAAACCGATTGTCTGTTTCATGAAGCCTCCGCATCCTGTCACGAAAAACCTTTACATCAATTCTCATGCATCATTATATGATGTTGTTTTACTATTATTCACAGTTGAATACAAGACATCCGGCAGTTAAATTTTCATCGCTAGATCAGTATCATTATATCTTTATTGACAATTACGATCGTTCGCCTATTGCCATTATAATATAAAAACTATATTATGTACTTGCAATCTATTCGGAGGTGCCCATGACATTTCATCAAGAAATGAGACGGCTGGTGCTCGAGCATAGTGCCATCAATAACTCATACCTGGATCGCTTCCGAGCAGGAGATCTCACTGACTTGGACCTCAAGGAATTCGCATTCGAGTTCTACAACTTTTCGCGATTTTTTCCCAAAATCCTGATGTCCCAGCTGGTACATACTGAAGACGAGCGGGTGGCCGATGAACTGACCAAGGTCCTATACTCCGAATTGGGCGATGGACAAACCCGTCATCGGCATGAACTCCTCTATCGAAGCTTTTTGCGATCCGTTGATATCGACATACACGAAGCCATGACTCGACCGATGCTTCCGTCGACCCACACCTATATAGAGGGGATGGAACGACTCTATACCGACGGAAATCACGCCAAGGCGCTGGGAGCATCTTTTGGGCTCGAGAACATGGCCATCACGATGTGGGATCATTTGATTCCTGGTCTTACCCACCTGAAACTCCGTTACCCTCAAATGGACCTTGCCTATTTCACATTTCACCGGCAACTTGAGGTCACTCACGAGGAGGCAATGGAACACGCGGTCGTGGCGATGCAAGGAACGGATGAGACCGGGATGTCCAAACAGGATGAAGATGATTTTCGTTCCGGCGTCGATGCGGTACTCGGCTATTTGGAAGGGTTCTGGGCAGGTTTGGAACAACGGAAGACGATCTCTGATAACACGTGGACTGGCTTAGCTCAGCGGCATGCGAGTTAGCGCCGTGAGCGATATAGCGGGCGTGCATGTGCGTGCGTGATAGTGAGGGAGGGTCTTATGCGACAGACTTGGATCAGCCAATATGATTCCGAGGTACCCTCAAGCGTCAATTATCCGGAATGGACCGTTCCGGATCTTCTGCGACACTCATCGGACCGTTTCGCGAACTCCCCTGCACTCCTGTTTTATGGCACATGCATCTCCTATAGAGAATTGGACGACCTTGCGACTCGTTTTGCGCTTGGATTGCGACGGCTCGGTGTCAGTCAAGGCGATCGGGTCGCCATCATGCTTCCCAATATTCCGCAGACGGTTATCGCCTATTACGGAATTCTGAAAGCCGGCGCCGTCGTCGTGCCGACCAATCCGCTCTACGTTGAACGAGAAATTCGGGCGCAACTGACCGATGCAGAGGCGGAGACGATGGTCGTCCTTGACCTACTCTACCCTCGCGTTCGAGCAGTGAGGGAAGCGACGACGCTCCCCAAGCGGATCATCGTCACCGGCGTTCAGGACTATCTCCCCTTCTTCAAGAAACTCCTCTATCCCATCAAGGCTCGGGTAGACAAACGTTGGGTTTCCGTCGAAAAAGCCCCACCCGTATATGATTTCCTCGAACTCCTGCGCATCAACTCTGTAAACGGCGCAGATTATTCCGCCGATCTGCCTCTCGTACGACCGACCGATCTCGCGCAACTGCAATATACCGGTGGAACGACGGGAACAGCCAAAGGCGTGATGCTCACGCACCGTAATGTGGTCGTCAATACACTGCAGGGCCGATACTGGTCCCCTGATTTTCGTGAAGGGCAGGAAATCTTCTTGGGTGCCATCCCATTTTTCCACTCCTACGGTCAGACCACCTGTCAGAACCTTGCCATTGCGACAGGATGTGCAGTGGTCCTTCTCCCTCGGTTCCATGCAGACGAGGTCATCAAAGCGATCCATACCCATCGCATTACCATGTTTTCGGGTGTGCCCATGATGTATTCGATGATCACTGAACATCCGGATGCCACGCGCTATGACTTACGCTCATTGCGGGTGTGTCTGAGCGGGGCCAGCTCGCTTCCTGCCGATGTGCAGGAGCGGTTCGAAAGCCTCACCGGAGCAAGAATTTCAGAGGGCTATGGCCTGACTGAAGCCAGTCCCACGACCCACTGTAACCCGATGCACGGGAAGCATCCGTCGGGCTCGATGGGACTTCCCTTCCCCGATACCGAGGCGCGGGTCGTGGACTCAGACAACGGACTGGAAGACGTGCCGAATGGCGAAACGGGTGAATTGATCGTGCGAGGGCCTCAGATAATGCTGGGATACTGGAACAAGGAAGACGAAACACGTGCCGTGCTGCGCGATGGATGGCTGCATACCGGCGACCTCGTCCGCCGGGACGATCGCGGATACTTCTACTTTGTCGATCGCAAGAAGGACATCATCAAGTCGCGAGGAGAAACGGTGTACCCACGGGAGATCGAAGAAGTCTTGCGTCAACACCAGGCGGTGTCCGAAGCCGCCGTGGTTGGGGTTGCGGATCACGACTATGGAGAAGTCATCAAAGCCTACGTCGTGGCGAAACCGGGATTGCTCATCACCGAGCAGGCATTGATCACGCACTGCGCCGGATTGCTGGCGCGATACAAGATTCCGTCGATCGTGGAATTTCGTCAGGAGTTGCCGAGAACGGTCATTGGCAAGGTGCTGCGCAGGGTGATGCGTGCCGAGGCTGCTCAGGCCGACACCAAAGAGCAGCTTCATGGACAGGCGGTGTGAGCCGTTCGGATGGAGGGCCCTATGAAAGATCTCGTGATCGTGGCCGGTGTGCGGACGCCGATCGGTAACTTCGGTGGCGCATTGAAGGACGTCCCGCCTCAACGACTCGGGGAACTGGTCGTCCGCGAAGTCGTCGCGCGGAGCGGGCTTGATCCCAGACTGATTGAGGAGGTCATCTTTGGCTGCGTCGGACAACCGAGTGACGCATTCAACATCGCCCGCGTCATTGCTCTCCAAGCCGGACTCCCCCTCACAATTCCGGCGTACACCGTGCAGCGCAACTGTTCCTCGGGGCTCCAACCGTTCGTCAATGCCTTTCAAAATCTCCAGAGTCACGATGCGGACGTGCAGATCGTAGGCGGCGTCGAAAGCATGAGTCGTGCGCCGTTTCTGTCCCGGGACATGCGATGGGGCAAGCGACTACGGCATGCTGAGTTCATCGACAGCATTTGGGAAGGATTGACGGACCCTGTTTGCGGCCAGCTCATGGGACGGACAGCGGAGACCTTGGCCGAGGAGTTGGGGATCACAAGGGAGGAACAGGATCGGTTTGCGGTCGAGAGCCATCACCGTGCATTCAAGGCGGTTCGCGAGGGCAAGCTGAAAGAGGAAATCCACCCCGTCACGGTTTCCAAATCGGTTGGAGGCCGAGAGGTCGCCCCGCTCGTGGTCGCGCAAGACGAAGGTCCGAACGTCGCTCTCACTGAACCGCAACTGTCTCTCTATCCGCCTCTCTTCAAAGAGGGAGGCACCGTGACAGCGGGGAACAGTTGTCCACTGAACGACGGAGCAGCCGCAGCGGTCGTCATGTCGGCCGAACGGGCGCGAGACCTTGGCCTACAGGCGCTCGGTCGCATCAGAAGTTATGCCTTTGTGGGAGTCGATCCGGCGCGTATGGGCATCGGGCCGGTGCAGGCGCTGCCGGCGGCGCTTAAGCGAGCGGACATCCAGTTGACGGACCTCGACCTGATCGAGGTGAACGAAGCATTCGCCGCTCAGTACCTGGCCGTCGAACGGCAGTTGGGCCTCAAACGTGAGATCGTCAACGTCAACGGCGGCGCCATCGCATTGGGCCATCCGGTCGGAATGACCGGCACAAGGCTCGTCATCACGATGCTCTGTGAAATGCGCCGTCGCAGCTCGGCGCTGGGCGCGGTGACGATGTGCGTAGGCGGCGGCCAAGGAGCAGCAATGATCTTGGAGCAAGTGTAACCAACCGGTCATCAGTCGTCGGCAACTCTGTTACCGACCAATGGCGGGATGCTGAAGGCTGAGAACCGAACGTATGGAGCGGAGCCAGCGATGTATATCTACAAGGTCGGCGTCGTGGGGGCTGGTACCATGGGGGCGCAAATCGCGGAAGTGGTGAGCTACGCCGGAGTTCCGGTCGTGCTGGCCGATGTGAACCTCACGTCAGCGCAACGGGGTATCGAGACCGTACGCGCCATCTATCAGGCGCGTGTGGACAAGGGGAAGATGAGTCCGCAGCAATTGGAAGAGAAGATGTTGCTCGTGACCCCATCGTCGGGCCTGGAAGGGTTCAAGGATGTCGACCTGGTGATCGAAGCGGTTTCGGAAGACATGAAACTCAAGGAGCTGATATTCCGCGAGTTGGATCAAGTCTGTCCACCCAGCGCGATCTTGGCGAGTAACACGTCGGCGCTGTCTATTTCTGGGATCGGAGCCGCGACGAAACGCCCCGACAAGGTCATCGGTCTCCATTTCTTCAATCCTGCTTATGTCATGCGGCTCGTAGAGAGCGTACCGGGGTTGGCCACTTCCCCGCAAACCGTCGACGATGCAGTGAGCTTCACCGAAAGCATCGGAAAATTACCGGTTGTGGTGAAGGAATGCGCGGGATTCCTGGTTAACCGCGTATTGATGACCTATGTGAACGAAGCCGTTCGTGCCTTGCAAGAAGGAGCCGCCAGTCTACAAGAAATCGATCAGGACATGGTCGCCTTCGGCATGCCGGTCGGTCCGCTCGCTCTTCTCGACGCGGTGGGCCTTGATATTTCGTTCGAGGTCGCACGCATCTTGTACCGTAGCTATGGGCCTCGCATGACGCCGGCTCCCCTGCTTGAAGCCATGTTGAAAGCCGGCCGTCTAGGAGTCAAATCAGGTCATGGGTTTTATGACTATGGCAGCGAAAAGGAAGGCGGTCGCGATCAGGAGATGGAACAACTTCTCAACGAAGTCCGGCCGCGCGGCGAATGCGGCGCGACTCGATGGAACCCCTCACGATTGCTCCTGGCCATGACCAATGAGGCCGTTATTGCGCTCCAAGAAGGAGTCGCCTCCGCAGCGGACATCGATCTGGCGATGATGGCTGGGATCGGCTACCCCAAGGAAAAGGAAGGACCGCTGCATTTCGCAGATCAGCTGGGCATTGATCAGGTTCTGCGCGAGCTTGAGGATTTCGCCCAAACGTTGGGGCCACGCTTTTGGCCCGCGCCGATGTTGCGGCGGATGGTCGACGCCGGTTTTAGGGGGCGCATGACGGGACGGGGGTTTTTCACGTATTGATAGTTGCCGGATCGGTCTCCGAATAGGACGAGGAAGGAATACGCGTCATGACTGCCATAGCGGGAACCATGCACGGTTGCAAGATTGAAGAAGGCGTTGCGCTGGTGACGCTCAATCATCCACCTGTCAACGCCCTCACACCCGAACTGCTTACCGAGCTGGCCGATACATTCGACTCGCTCGCGATGGATGATGCGGTGAAGGTTGTCGTCCTCACCGGAACCGGCCGGTTTTTTGTCGCAGGCGCCGATATCCGAGTGCTGGCCTCCATCCCGTCGTCAGTGGAGGGCGAGGCGATGGCTCGCCAGGGACAGATGATATTGAACAAGATTGAAGCTCTTGAAAAACCGGTCATTGCGGCGATCAACGGCGCCTGTTTGGGTGGAGGATTGGAATTGGCCATGTGCTGTCACATGCGCCTCGCAATAGAATGCGCCAAACTTGGCCAGCCGGAAATCAACCTGGGCATCATGCCGGGATTCGGCGGCACTCAACGTCTTCCTCGGCTGATCGGCCAATCCAAAGCCATGGAATTGATCCTGACAGGCGAGTCCGTTTCAGCTCAAGAGGCCATGAGTCTGGGTTTGGTATCCCAAGTAGTAGCGGCTGATGATCTCCTGCGCCAAACGCTGGGGCTGGCGCGCACGATGGCTTCAAAAAGCCAAGTGGCGCTTCGTGCATCTCTTCGAGCGATCCGCCAGGGTACAAGCCTCGATTTTTCCGACGGCTTGGCGTTGGAAGCCCGTTTGTTCGGTGAATTATGTGATACCGAAGATCGGAAAGAAGGAACAGCCGCTTTTTTGGAGAAACGGCAGCCTCGGTTCAAGAACTGCTAGTCTCCAAGAAGACAGCGACAGCTAGGAGACATGATGCAGGTTCAACGTTCGACCAAATTGGGCTTGGCGCTGACGGGGGGAGGCTTCACGGGCTATCTCTTCGAAGTCGGCGCCTTGACGGCATTGGATGATCTGCTCGGTGACTCGTTTACCAGCAACGATTTCGACATGTATATCGGCGTGAGCGCCGGATCCGCCATCGCCGCTCTACTGGCACAAGGGGTCACGCCCCAAGAAATCCTCGAGACGAATTTGTCCGGAACACGTCCGTACTACTTCGAGCATCGGGATATTTTCAGACCTGCAATCGGCGAAGGGATAAAGACGATCTGGCGTGCAACGAAACAACTGATCCCATTGGTGCGACTGTATGCGCGTAACTATCAGGAGATGACGTTCATCGACCTGCTGGACAAGGCTCAAGATGCACTCCCAAGCGGCATTTACCGATTGGAGCCCTTCGCCCGATACCTCGAGAAAACGTTCATGGCCAAGGGTTTGGGGCTGCGGTTTACCGACCTTCGAAAAGACCTGTACATCCCGGCCATCGATTTGGAATCCGGGAAATGCGTGATCTTCGGCGAGGAAGGCCGGCGGGACATTTCCATCGCCCAGGCCGTGACTGCCTCCTCCGCCGCGCCGATCTATTTCTGTCCAGTGCGCATCGATGGCCGCGATTATATCGACGCGGGGATCGGGCGACCCGCGTTCTTCGACTTAGCCATCGCGAAACACGTAGACCTCATGGTGATGATCAATCCGATGGGTCGCATTCCACTCCCCAGTTCGTCATGGGCAGAGTCGGCTCTCACGAAGCGCCACTGTCGTCTTCGAGACAAGGGATTCTTGACTATCGGTGAGCAGGCCAGCCGGATTAATCTTGACGCTCGCATGTCTCAGGCATTGACGATGTTCCGACAGGACTGTCCGAATAAAGAACTGATGATGGTCACACCTGGTCCCCACGATGCACTCCTGTTTGAGCGAAGTTTTCTAAGCTATCAAGACCGAGTACATCTTCTGCGAGCCGGATATCAGTCGGTCGTAACATTGGCGTGCAACGCATACAAGAACCTTCACACGCAGTTTGCGCGTCATGGGATCGCTCTTGAACGAACTAGATTTGAAGATCGCGCCAGGTCACGCATGGCACAGCTTGATCAGATCGTGGGGGTCTTTTCGCCTCCACAGCGACCGGTCACAGGCGTGGCGATCGGTCTCGATACCGCTCGAACTGCTCTGCACCAAGCCAAGTAGGATGAGATGACGATGGTGAACAAGAATCCTCTCTTTCACGGCTCGCTCGCCGTCGCGGAAGCCTCGCGGGATCGGACTCCCTATTCGGGCTTTCTGGCCGGCCTGTTCGAGGGAGTGGTTCGTCGCCATCTCTTTCGAGCACAGTCAATCCCGCCGCTCCGCGACACAGCGAAGGAATTCCTTGAACAGCTGCGCCTCCTTCTGATCGAGAAAGTTGATCCAGAGCGCATCGACCGAGAGGGGGAAGTCGGTGAGGATGTGCTCGAGGCGCTCAAGAACATCGGCGCCTTCGGCCTGAAAATTCCGGCCATCTATGGAGGACTCGACTTGACCCAGTCGGAGTACCACCATGCGGCGATCCTACTCGGGAGCCACGACGCCGCGACCACGGTGCTGATTTCGGCGCACAACTCGATCGGAGTAGCGGAACCAGTCAAGCTCATCGGGAATCGCGAGCAGCAACAACGATTCTTGCCACGCCTTGCGCGTGGCGACATTTCCGGGTTTGCGCTTACAGAGAAAGGTGCCGGCTGCGATATTTGGGACCTTAGAAGCTACGCCATCCCAGTACGCGAGAGCGGTGTTCTAGTGGGCTATCGATTGACCGGTGAAAAACTGTACACGACGAACGCGCCCAAACGGCACAATGAGTTCCTGGCGTCGCTCCTGGTGGTGATTGCTCAAATCGTCAATCATCCGGATGATGTCACTCGCCCCAAATCGGAACGGCGGTTCGGGGCCTTTGTCGTCGACACCCGTACACCGGGGTGCCGCTGCACCAGACTCAAGTATATGGGCGTACGCGGCATCTACAACGGCGCCGTCCGGTTTGACAACGTCTTCGTCCAAGTGGCCGACCGTTTAGGAGCTGAGGGAGAAGGGTTACGGCAAGCCTTGGAAAGTTTGACTATAGGCCGGCTTACCCTTCCCGCTGCGTGCCTCGGAAACCTGAAACAATGTCTCCGGCTCGCCCGACTTCGCGCGCAGCAGCGCATCCAATACGACCGTCCGATCGGTGAGCACACGGACATCGGATCAAAAATCGTGCGCATGGCTTCACGCATTCTCGCGCTGGAGGCATTGGTCACAATCACGGGGATTTGGGCCGATGCCAAGAGCGATGTGCGGCTTGAGTCGGCCGCCGTCAAGATCCTCGCGACCGAATGGCTGCTCGAATCTGTGCTCGATCTGTTCCGCATTTATGGCGGACGCGGATTCGAAACATCAGAATCGCTCCGGCTTCATGGTGACCCGCCGGCGCCGATCGAGCGCATGATTCGCGACTCGCTGATCAACGTGATTTGGGAGGGGACGAACAGTATCCTCACGCTCTGGATCGGGCGTGAAGGATTGGGTGAGTACGTATCCCACGGTAAAGCCTTCTTGGAATTCCAGATCGGCGAGATGGCACAGGCTCTGCCGTTCTTCGCCAAAGTCGTGGGCCGTTCCTTCAACCGCTTGCCCCGGATTGAAGGATGGCCGACTTCCGCCTCATCTGAATCGATATGGGAGCGGTTCGTCACGAAGAAGTCCCGCGAACTCGCACAAAAGTCGTTGTGGGTCACAGCTCGTCATCGTCAAGGCCTCGCGCGTAAGCAACTCTTGATGACACATCTGGTCAAAGCCGGAATGCAACTCTTTGCGGTGGAATCGTTGGTATGGTACGCCTCGCAAGAGCATGTCGCATGGGATCATCAGGTGGCCGATGGGCTCTTACAGCACTTTTGCTCACAGGTCGAAGACGAGTTCAATCCCAGACCCTTGCTCTCTCTCAGACGATCGTTATGGCAGGACGATTCGCATGTGTTCCGCTTGGCGCAGGATATTCTTGCCGGCAAGGCTGAATGGCTGGAAGAGGGGATCCTGGCCTGGCACCCGCACAGCCGGGATGACCAGCTCTCATCCACGATGGGAGAACAGTTGGCGGAATTTCCCATGAAGAACTGAGCGATGCGAGAACGCCGCTGGCGGGCTTTTTCAGCACCCTGCTAGACAGGAGGATCACCCCATGACGAGGCCAGCATGACGGAAATTGCGGAATACTTCGAATTGGTCAAGGACCGCTATGGATTAAGCAGCGATTACGCCTTGGCTGAAAAACTCGGGATCGCACAACCGGAAGCGAATCTCATGCGCCGTGGACTCAAAATCCCGAAGCCGGAGTTGTGCATCAAGATCGCTAAACTTGTGAACAAGAACCCGGTCGAACTTCTCCTGATCGCTCAAAAAGACAAGGCCCCGAGACAGGCCAAAGAATACTGGACCTTGGCGCTGACCGCCGTGGGCGTCATGCTTCATGTCCCTAAAAGCCCGAAATACATCCCGCGGAAGGTGGCAGCCATCGGGCAGGAACTCCGCCAGCTTGAAACGCAGACCTTGCTCTATGAAGGAGCCGAAGCGAACGCGGAGGCCGTTCGACTCGTTCAGACGGCTGAGGAGTCCATCGACGCGATCATGGAGCGATGGAACATCTGGAAAAAGGGAGAGGCGTTATATCCAAGCTACCTCCTGGCGAACCAAGCGGCGGTCAAACGGGGCGTCACGATCCGTCGCCTTTTGGTCCTGACGCGTGAGCAAATGCAGCAAGAGTCGGTCATTACGGATGCCATCCAAGTCATGGACGACCAGCATCGGGCCGGCATCAAGATCTGCTTTGCATTCCGTGAAGATCTCGAACGAGCGGCTGCCTTTCAACGTTTCGAGGAAGACTACAGGCAGCAGGGAGCTGCGCGGGATCTCAACACTGCGAGCTTTGACCGGGAAATTCTTATTTTTTCCCGATCCTACGGTCAAGTGCAGCTCGGAATAGCGGGTCCCATCACACCCATTACCATGATCAATCGACTGGAAATCACGTGGAAGCCTGAGTTGCTGCGGGAGCTTGACCCGGCTCCGCTCTTCGACATGACCCGATACGTCTTCGACTATTCCGGCCCATGGGCTTTCAAGGTGGAATTGGAGCGATTCACGAAAGCGAGCACATGAAATTCAGGTCGGAGCCGTTCAAGATCAAGGTGGTGGAGCCCCTAGGCCGAATAACGTGCGAGGAGAGGGAGCGGTTGTTGGCGAGGCGGAACTGATGACCGCATGAGGAAAGATTATGGCCAACCTGTTCAGAGGGTTCGAGCGAATCGAAGAGGCCCGAGAGCGGTTAGCAGGCCAGAGTTTCATGGTGGGGCTGTTCGCAGGAAGGCCGGACTTTTCACTTCTCCTCATGCCGGAGGAGTCACCGGAAGACAAGGTTGCCTGGGAAGAATTCGGTCCCCGCCTGGAAACCTTTCTCATGGCGCAGGTCGATCCCGATGAAATCGAACGGACCGCGAAGATCCCCGACTCCATCCTGAAAGGACTCTTTGCGCTCGGCGCCTTCGGCATGAAAATTCCCCGACAGTATGGGGGACTCGGATTCTCATACACGAACTATGGTCGTGCTCTCATGCTCATGGCGAGCTGGAGCAATGCGCTGGCTCTCACAGTCGCCGTGCCGCAATCCATCGGCATTGCCATGCCCATTCTGTTATTCGGGACCGAGGAGCAGAAATGCAAGTACTTGCCTATCGTCGCACGAGAAGCTATCTCGGCTTTTGCCCTTACGGAACCGATGACCGGGTCCGACGCCGCAAACATTGCGACGGAGGCTATCTTAGATTCCACCGGGACGACGTTTGTCGTGAACGGCGAAAAACTGTGGTGCACGAACGGTCCCATCGCCCACTACGTGACGCTGATCGCGCGCGTGCCGGTGAAGTCGACACAACAGAATGGGCAAACCAGGTGGGAACCGGTTCCGAATGACAAAGGAGCAGACGATCACGTACACACCGCCTTCATCCTTGATATGCGGACACCTGGTGTTCGTATTCGACAACACTGTCAATTTGAAGGCTGTCGAGGCATCGAGAACGCTCACATGACGTTTACGGATGTACATATCCCGAAGGAGAATGTTATCGGTGAAGTGGGCCGAGGGCTAAAATACGCCTTGACCATCCTCAACGTGGGTCGGGCGGTCAGCATCCCGGCGATCTGCCTGGGTATGGCCAAACAAGCCTGGCAACCCACGCTCGATCAGGCCAATCAGCGACTCACCTTCCAAAAGCCTCTCGGTACCAGGCAAACACAGCGCATGAGACTGGGCCGCATGGCTTCGAATCTCTTTGCTATGGAGGCCCTCGCGCTCATGGCCTGGCGAATGGCAGATCAGCATACCTACGATGTCAGGATCGAGGCAGCCCTGGCCAAGCTCTTCTGCTCCGAGAAGACTATTCAGTTCCTAAAAGACGCCCAAGTCATCTTTGGAGGGATGGGATACGAAACCGCTCACTCTAAGTGGGTTCGTGGGGAGCCTGCGTTCGGCATTGAACAGCTGGTCCGCGATGCGGAGATGTACCGCATCGGAGAAGGCGCCACTGATATCCTGCGACCATTCGTCGCGCGTGAGGGGCTCGATATGCACCTTGGGCTGGTCGGACCTCTCTTCGACGAACGAACGACAGGCGTTTATCGATTCATCGAGTTGCAGCGACTTCTGAGATTTTATGTTCCTTGGTACGTGAATCAATGGAGAGGCGGCCGATTACCGGTTCACCCGGAGTTCCGACATTCGAATGTACGCTCCAAATTGATCTTCGTGGAACGTGCGAGTCGGCGGCTCGCACGGACGATCTTCTACTCCATGCTGCTCCATGGCCAAGCGCTTCGAGACGATCAAGGTCGGCAAAACCGGATCGAGATGATCGGCGAAGACCTGTTGGCCATCGCAACAACCGCGCTGTATGCCGAAGCGCAAGACCGGACCGCTGCGCATCCGGAAGTTTGGGAGCTCGTCGAGGAATGTTTTCGAGAAGCCAAGCAACGTGTCGAACACAACATCAAGGGACTGATCCGCAATCAGGATACCGTGGTGGCGGCGATTGGGGAAAAAGCCCTCAGCGATCGGTATCCTTCACTCATCAGCGGAATCATCCAGCGCGATCTTCAAGACTACTCACGCCACGAGAGTGTTCTTAAGGCCGGAGACGTGAACATGCATACGGTTGTCTGATTCCAATGGGACATTTCTTGAATTGCGCACCGATACGGTTACCCATCCATAAAGCGAAACAAAACAAAGACAGCTTATGCGCGCCTGGTTGATGGAGTCTTATGATGGGGTTGAAAAGCTGCGGCTTGGCGAGGTGCCCGATCCTCAACCAGGTCCGACAGAGGTGCTGCTCAAAGTGAGGTATGCCGCACTCAATCCCGCTGATGCGTTCCTGGCACAAGGACTCTATCCGGCCAAACCCACTCTGCCACACATCCTTGGACGTGATGGCCTGGGCGATGTCGAAGCCGTGGGCTCGCGCGTGGCAGACATCCGCATGGGTGAAAGAGTTGGGATTCTGCGTTGCGAGACAGGAGTGGAATCGCCTGGAACTCTGGCCGAGAAAGTCGTCGTCCCTGCGGAAAGTCTAGTCCGAATCCCCGTCGACTGGTCTCTCGAAAAAATGGCCGGCGCTCCGCTGGTCTTCTTAACCGCCTGGCAGGCCTTGACCCAGTGGAACGATCCACCTGCCCCTCCCCCGGAGAGATCAATCCTCCTCGTGACCGGCGCGTCAGGCGGAGTCGGCGTGGCATCCGTGCTGCTTGGAAAATCGATGAATCTGATCATGGTGGCTTTATCACGTGACGCACAGAAGAGAACCAAGCTGAAGACGCTCGGAGCTGATGTCGTGTTCGATCCAGAGGACAAGAATCTCGTGAAGGCCATATCCGCTGCGATCAGTCCGAAGAAGATAGATCTGGCTGTGGACTGCGTCGGTGGCAAACTCTTCCCTCAAGTCATTGCCCTGCTCGGTTATGGCGGCAAGATCAGCGTCGTCGGCAGGAGCGGAGGCACGGTCCCGGAATTCAATACGGCGACCTTGTTATTCCGCCGCATTCGGATCGGTGGTGTCTCGGTCGGGGATTATACGGCACAGGCAGCTCAGACTGCGTGGAAAGAGATTGTCGATCGACTGAACGCTATAGGACAACGGCCACAGGTCGACAGCATCGTTTCATTCGAAGAGGTCAAGAAAGGATTTGCACGATTGGCACAGGGCCCGATGGGGAAAGTATTGGTTCGGGTGGCTGGTTGATAGCTGCGATTCGGCATCGCTCTATTGTTCATGACCTCACAAGCAACCTCACCATACATGCTCGACTCATCGATTTCCCTTCGGTCCCTGCTGACGCTCCCTCCATATTTGAGGACAAAACTTGATGCAACTAAATATTGTTTGCGTCAGGGAGTGGAAGTCTCACAACCGTACGATTACCCAGTAGTGAGTTTGGAGCTGGCGACTCGGATTGAACGGGCGACCTGCAGTTTACGAAACCGTCAAAGCGGGGGCATCGCAACCTCCTGAAAACCTTGGAATCCACTAGTAAACACTGGCGAATCAGCTTGCTTGATGCTTCCTCGTACTTCCCCGGATTTCCCTCAGATTCCCCGCCTATTCCCTGATCTTCCCCCGATTTTGTGGACACCGGGTTACGCGACAGCCGCCTTTGCTTCGAACTCGGCGGGGGACTGATAGCCAAGGGTCGAGTGGCGTCGCTGCCGATTATAAAATACTTCGAG
>Ga0134128_10000877_pt1 | contig 40981 bp, 42 predicted proteins | sample KB31754_FD_96462 | JGI IMG/M metagenome (GOLD analysis project Ga0134128, IMG submission 96462) | Terrestrial soil microbial communities with excess Nitrogen fertilizer from Kellogg Biological Station, Michigan, USA - KB3-175-4 | ecosystem: Environmental > Terrestrial > Soil > Unclassified ...
CAGTAATGAGCCGCTCGATGGTTAAGATTCCGGAGCTGACGTCTTTGGGACGCCTGCCCATGTGGACGAAATACCAGCCGTTTCCGCCGCGCTGCTGGAAGCACACCCAGTGGCTGTGCCGCACAATGGCCTCTGAAGGCTGGTAGAGAAAGAATTCGGCCTCGCCTCCGGCGTGCAGTTCAATCTGCCCGCAGAACGAGCCGTAGGGCGAATGGTACGCGCCGGTTAAGCGATTGCCGTACTGGACCCATCCAGCTTGTTCCCAGTACGGCTGCTCCTGGCGAGTTACGGGAATGGCGGCCTCGCGTGCCGCGGGCGGCCGGGACATAAAGTCCCGGACCGCCAACGAAGCTTGCCGCGTGCCGACAAGCTTTATACGCAAACGCCTACCTCCGCTTTGGTTGAGGCGAAGACTTTCTCGCCGTCATTGACTTTGTCGAACACTGACTCGGCCCTCGCAAAGAAGGGCTCGTTAGGGCCCTTGGACAGCAGGTAATCAGGCAGGTTCAACTGGTCAACAATGTCTCCGGCCGTAGTGCCGGGCTGGATTTCCACGTCTCGGATTTGGCCGGTTCCGGCGACAACAACTGACAAACGTTTCATTTTTCGTTCCTCTTTCTAGTTGAAGCGGCTACGAATTCGTTGCTCATCAAAAAGAGCCCCGAACAAATGTTCGGAGCTCATTGCGAGGTTTCGCGCGAGCTAACTGCCTTCGAAGAGCTTTTTAGCGGCTTCGAACTTCTCCAGTTGCTTGCGCTTAGTCTTTAAGTCCTCTTCAGCTTCGGCAATCTCCGCGCGAAGCTTGTCTGCCTGCTCCAAAACTATCTGGACAGGCGTTTTCTTAACCCATGGCTTGCGGCCGGACTTGCCGGAGTCTTCCGGTTTGCCCGCTGCCGCGCTCTCGTTGGTTTTCTTGGTTGGGACTGGCATTCTCTTCCTCCTTGGAAGTGTTTTGTCGTTTTCTCTCTTCCGCCACCCAAGTTTCTAATTGCGCAATTGCTTTGCGTTTCGTGGGTAGCTCGATGTGGGTGTAGATAGCGTGGACGCTGGAACCGGTTGAGTGGCCCATGAGCGCCATGCGGATCTCCTGCATGACGCCGGCTTCCATGAGCCGGGTATTAAAGGTGTGGCGCAGGTCGTGGAACCTGAGCGGACGAATTCCGGCATTTTTGATAGCAGTCTTCCACGCCCGCTTTACTGAATAGACAGGCTGGCTTTTGTAACTGAACACCGGCCCGCTTCTCCCGGCAAGAGAACTCAGCAATTCTCTCAGTCGGCCAGTTAACGGTAGCTCCCTCGACTCCCCCTCAGGCGTCTTCGAATGGGTGACCGACAACAGATCGCGCGAGAGGTCCACGTCCTCCCACAACTGGCTAACCAGTTCGCCGCGCCTCATGCCCGTGTCGAGTGCGGCTATGGCGAGCCGCTTTAGGTGTTCCGGGCAGACGGCAAGCAAACGCTCTTCTTCGGCCACGCTTAACACGGGCCGCTTTACCCGTCGCTCCCGCTCCATCTTGACCTTGGACAGCGGGTTGACCATCAGCCAACCCTGCTCCACTGCCCAGCTCAGGAGCCGCCGCAGAACCGAGATGTCGCGATTAACCGTGGCTGGCCCGGCCTTACAGTGCTGGTAGCGCTGTTGGCGGTATTGCCCGGCGAGACCTTTGGTAATGCTGTCGATAGGCACGCCCTCAAAAAACGGGGCCAATTGCTTTAAGCAATTCTGGTGGTACGTCTTGGCACATCCTTCGGCTATAAACCGCGCCATCAGTTCGCTAAACGTCATCTCGGGCCGCTCCACGGAAAGCGAAAACCGTTTGGCGTTCTCTTCGTCTTTAAACTTCCGCTCAATGATTTCGGCCTGCTTGCGGTTGCTCGTGGCAGTGGACTTTTGCAGGCGCACACCGTGACACGTGAATATGGCCCAATAGACATTCCCCCGCTTATAAAGAGCCACCTGTTGTTCCTCCTTGTTGCTTTCTCAGCCAGGCAATGACCTCCCGTTCAAAGAAGATGAATTTGCCGCTGGCCCCGGCTGTTCGCACATGAGGCATTCCTTTCGGTATCCACTTCTGGCGAACCGTCCAGGGGCAGCAGCCAATGAGGTGTGCCACTTGGCGGATACTGAGAGGCGGCCCGAGTTCGGAACTGGCCTTTCCTGGCGTTTGGGGCGCGCAGGTTGCGCCCGTTGCCTTCGGCTTCTGCCTCGGCTCGTGCGAGCCGAGGGCGGGCCGTCCTAAGTCACCCGGTTCCTGCTTATTAGCGCCAGAACTACCCTGCCGCTTCAACTTCCCTATCTCTGCATCCCTACCCCTAATGGCCATGTCCCCTCCCGCTTCCGTGTCCCTGTCCATGACCCTTGCTCCCCTTGCCCATTAGGTGGCGGACAGCTTTGCCTGCAAAGCTGTCCGCCACTTTCATGTACAGCCACCAAGCAAGAGCAAGCACTAAGACCACACACACCAACTGACTTGACAGCTGTTGACTGCTCAAAATCGCCTCGATCACCCCAAAGAACACGTACAGGGAAAACAGCAACAGAAACAAGGCGCCGAGTTTCGGCAGGATGAGGATGAGGGCCTTAACGAGGAGTGATCGGTCCGGTGCGGGGGTAGACAGGTCAGCACTACCGCACTCCCGGCAGAACTGCGCAGATCGGTCGTTGATGTGGCGGTGCGCGCAGAGCTTCACGTCAAACGTGTGGTTACAGTGCGGGCAGTAAAGCGGTTCACCGGCGCTTAGATGTTTACAATTTGTGCAGTACTTCATGGCAGTTTATAAGAGGCTCTGACGAGCAGTTCCAGTGGGCCGCAGCCACACCGGTGCCCACAGGCCTTGGTTATGAATGTCGTTAAGAGTGGCAAACCAGAAAATCTTGTCGGTGGCGGCGGCTACCTTTTGGCGGAGACTTAGCAGCCGCCGCTCTGAGTTGGCCAGTACCAGAACGCGAAATTGCTTTTGGCCAAAGATCCGTTGGAACTCCCCCGAGAGCGCCAGTTGCAAATAGTTCTCGACCTTCTGCTGCCAAATCCGCAAGGCTTCGTTGCCCAAATCAACTTCTAAAAAGAGGCCGCGGACACCGGCGAGTGTACCCAACTCGCAGTAGCCATCCGGGATCAGGCGGATGGTTTCAGAGAGCGTCACCCTAAACCGCCGCCACCGCAGAAACCGAATATCGGGCGGGAGTTCCAGATAGCGGACCGCCAGATAAAATTCCGTGATCTGGAGCTGGTGCCGAAGAAACTGGTCAGACGTAACGAGGTCGTCATTCTTGAAGCTGACGGGACGCGAGGCAATGCCGAGCAGAGCTGCCGCCTTCGGCGCTAGGGCGAATACCGATCGCTTCCCGCCGGAGGTCGTGCCGATGAAACACCTGCGGAGGTACCCGGCCGCCACGAGTCGGTGCGTGCGGTCATTACTCCTCCGCATCGACCCAAAGCCCGACAGCACCCTGACCTGTTCGGAACTGGCTAGCCCAAGGTGGGCGAGTTCGGAAAACAGGCGCCTGTCACGCTCCTGGATAATGACTTTGCTGCTATTCCCAGTTGTCGAGTGCATTGTTGGCTGTCCTGGTGAATTGTTCGTGCCGCTGCCGGATCTCGGCTTCGACTTCCGTTCGCGGTCGTGCCCAGCGCCTCATGCACCGTTCGTAGACGTTGCGCGTCTGTATGGCTGGCTCGGCAAGGATTGGGATCTCAATTTCGCGAATATACTCGTCCCCGGTCTTCACGATTGCGTGGCGTTGCGGCAAGTTTCTCAGTCGTTCGGCCAAGTGTTTGCCACCGTCGAGGTATTTGGCAACCTCGGCGGAATCGGGCCCCGAGGTGCGGAAAAAGATCTGCGTGCCGACACCGAGCAGGGCTGCACGGACAGGTGGCGTGATTTGATGCAGTTGTTGGCAACTACAGAATAGGGAAGCGCCGTACTTACGCGTCTCGGCCAAAGCGGTGTCTAGGCCGGAATCCGTGCGGACAATATTCTGGGCTTCATCAAGCGTTACCATGACGATGCCGCGGCGTCGCCGCGCAAAGATCGCGTTCTTGAGACGAATAAAAAACAAGCCGGCGAGTGTGGCGCTCTGCTCCCGCAAGACGGCCTTGTCAACGTTAAACAATAGCCACATCTGGCGATCAAGTGCATTGGTCAATGACACTGCTGATTGGCGCTGACCGAGGACATCAGCTACGAGTGGGTCTGCAGACAGGTCAGAAATCTTATTGAGCAGCGCCGCGGCATAGATACCCTGCTCGGCCGCGGATAAGCGGTCATAGTGTTCAGAAAAGTAGGATCGGATTTCAGCGTTGGTGACCTGCTGGAGCAGCGCAGTTCGGAAGGCGGGAGAATGCAGGAACAACCTAAATTCGGCCAGGGTGTAATGGGTACTGGCCAAAACGAACACGGTGTTCCGGAGTAGCTCGAGGATGCGCACGCCGATTGACTCAAGCCCAAAGCGCACCCGGATCATCTCGGCTAGCTCGGCTGCGAGCACGAAGAGCTCGTGTTCGTCCTGAGCTTCTAGCAAATTCATGCCAGTAGCCCAGACGCGATCAGGAGGAGCAATAATCACCGTCCGTTCACTTAAATCCGTCTGGGTCTGCCGCTCCCAAGCCGCAATGCTGCCGAGGAGGAACGGCTGAAGATCGCTGTGTTGAATGATATCGACTCGTCCCCAACCTTTCTCGATTGCCTGTCGGGAGGCTTCCTTAATAAGGCTCGTCTTGCCATACCCGGAATTGCCGAGAATAAAGACATGGCGGAGTGCCGCCTCAGCGGCTAATGTGAGCCACTGATTAGTCACTTGACCGTCAGCGACGATTCGGCCAAGCCTCAGACCCGAGCTCGCCTCCTTTCGTGGGTGTCTCAGAAAACGATTGAATATCTCAGCTATGCTGTGCTCAAGAAACGACGTCATAAGGTCGAGGGTTAGAAGGGCAGCGGCCGCCCACAGGGACCGCTGGCCGACGAACCGGAAACCGGTTCGAGCCAGTAGTGGTAATCGTCAAAGCGCTCGGAGAACAGATTGACGAGGTATTCAGCGAATTGGCGGGGGACCGGAGAGAGTTGACCTCCGCTACCGCCAAGGCGACTCGTCCACTTAACTAAATACAATGTATGCTTGAGTTCGTCGGTCTTCACAATAGGTACCTCACCACGGGCAGCATAGAATTCGAGGTCGCCACTTAGTCCGGGTTGTCCCATTTTCGAGGACCTCTGGGCGCGGTTCCGTTCGCCACTCGGGCCGCAGTTGTCTATGAAGAGATCGGGAAAGGACCGAGCTGTGATTCCGCCGCCTGGTAATCGCTCCACTTTCCCAAAGCTGCCCAGCGGCGTACGGTCCTGGGTTCTACCCGAAAACGGCGCCGCGGCGCGAGTTGCGGGCAATGCGGCGCCTCGCTCGGCTAGACCCCGAAGGTGTTCATAGCTGGTTTTGGCCTCAGCCACCGTAAGCACGCATCGTTTGGACACACTACTACCTCTCTTGACAGAACTCGGATATAGGAGTATGGTTCTGGGTCAGCGCCTGTGGACTCGCTTTTCAGCGTAAATCCGCTCGCTAGGCGCTTGAATAAGCGGCACCCACGTGCCGAAGCCGTATGACTCGGCGCGGCATTCGGGCGCTCCTCAGTTCTCGTTTAACTTTGCTCTAAAGTTGGAGTGCGTCGTGTGTTCGCATCGGCCAAATCTCCTTGGTCTGGTGTGGGCACGCTCTCGCATTCATGCAGTTGTACAGAACTTTGCGATCCAGGGTGCTACCTGGGTTGCGACGTCTGCCGCTGCGCGAGAGTGGCCTTGGGTAGCTCCTTACTACCCAAGGCCTTTTCTTGTGCCAACCAACGGGCCTCGTTCTTGAGAAGGAGCACGGCCCTGATGCTATTATCCGGTCACAGGGGGGCGTTGGCTTCGTAGAAATCTATTAGCCCGTGTAGAAATCGTGTAGCCCCAGGCTCATAGCGGTCTTTCGCTATACTGTCCGTAGAGTTTATGCCTTCGGAAGATCCAGTTCTTGTCTTTGGGGAATTTGAGATAGATTTGCAGGGCCGACTTCTTCGAAAGCGTGGGTCGGTTGTTGGCCCCAAGGCTGATTCGGCGGTAATGGGCCTTCTGACCTATTTGGTCCGGAGCCGCGGACGCACTGTACCCGTTGATGAAGTGTTAGCTCAACTCTGGCCGGGCGACGGCGCGTCGAGAGCCATAAAGCTTAACCGCCTTAACCAGTTGTACCGTGAACTTCGGCACTATCTCGAGGAGGACTTGGGCGGCCCAGCCATTCATATCCGGAAACTCAGCTCGGGTCATTTCGAATGGTCGCCGGGTTACATCCCTTGCCCCCGGATCGTGGGGTTTCAACCGACCCGCCCGGTCTATAGCTTTGGGGGCGGCAAGGTTGAGGCACTCCGCCTCTGGGGAGCGGACACGATGTTTGCAACGCTGCCTCGGGTGTCGGTTCATTACAGGCATGTTGAATTTGACATGCCCGAGGAACTTAGGGCGGCAGCAGATGCGTGGATCGAACACGTTAAAGCTCTGGCGAAGGCAAAAAGGCGCCTGTTTTTTAATGGCCCGGCAGCAGGACTAGCGAAGTGGCAAGAGTTGATTGTCGACGGAGCCGGAGTGGCGCTCGAAAAACCAATTTTGGAGCTACACCTTAAGCCCGTCGGCTGGTACGATTTCGAAGGCCTGAACGGACGGCTGCGCGGCACCCTTCGGCCAGACGAATACGAAACGTACCTTGGCATCAGTCACATTCTGCGAAATGGTGATGTGAGCTATTCTCGACTCACGAATATACTAGATTGCGTCGTAACGGTCGTGACGCGGGACGGATACGCCGGATACCAGGTCCGCAGTGATCGTAACGCGGCTAAGCCGAATGGAATCTCCTCCTCTGTGGCCGAGAACATCAACCGCTACCGCGACGAAACATCACTCGATGGCGCGCGACTTATTAACGAACGCATATTCCGCGCTTCAGCAGGTAGTGAACCCGATAGCACGTATTATCCGGGGCGAGATGGGAGGAGCGTGCCACATCCTTTTGCTGCCGCCCTTCGGGGCATCAGGTCGGAGCTGTCCCCAATGCTGACGGCGCACATGGGGCCAAATTCGCTAAAGCTTTCGGGCCTCTCCTACAGCCTGGAGTCGTATCAGCCGGATGCCCTCTTTATTGCTGCGGTAAACGCTGACAGAGATGACGTCCTCCGGATGTGCAGTGAGCACCCTGGGGACGAATTTCACGAAGGACAGCTATGCTTTATTCCGGCCCGCTTCACTGATGACTTCGTCCAGCAGTTGTTTAGGAAGCCGGATTGGGTACCAGCGGGCCTCGCCTCTGTTGTGCGCGCTATAGAACTTGCGCTGTGCTTGATGCGAGAATGTGATGGCGATTGGCGTCGCGTATTCCAGACGCTGTTCAACGCCGAATAGTCCACCGAGGTGCTCGCAGGATTGAGATCGGGCTAGATCACGACTCGCGCGTCTGTTTCCCCTTTTGCTTAACAACTGGGATGTGTACGCTGTAGTTCGTAATGAAGAGTTCGCTGTAACGTCTCGCTTGCGATCTCTGGGCAGTATAACTGACCTCAACGGGAAGAAGATGCCATTTAGCAAAGAGGGTACGCACCTCCGGACGATCATCTAGAGTCAAAAGAAACCTACCTTTAATATGATGGAGGCGTTCCTCTAAATCGTGGAAATCTCGTTCGCTGAAGTTTTGCTTATAGAGTTTACGGTTCCAATAGGGTGGATCTAGCATGAAAAAAGTGCTCTTTCGATCAAAGCGGCGTAAGATCTCCTGGTAGGGCAGGCACTCTATCTGAACGAGTTGGAGGCGCTCATGAGCTTTGTTGATGATCTCGGGGATGCGCTCCGGCCGATGGTTCGGCCGCTGAATTACGGCGTAATGATAGTGTTGCTTTACAATAAGTCCGCCGTAGCTGTTGCGCTGGAGGTAAATAAATTTGGCAGCCCGCTGGACATCGGTGAGCAGCGCTGGACTCGCCGCTAGCATCCAGGCGTGCAGTTTCCGGCTTGCTGGCCAGTAGCGCAGGAATCTAATTAGCTCCTCATGGTGCCACTGGCAGACCCTGTAGAAGTTGACTACTTCGCCGTCAAGATCGTTGAGCACTTCCACTTTCGACGGCTCCTTTTGGAAAAAGGTTTGCGCGCCTCCCGCGAAAGCTTCAACATATGTAATATGTGGAGGAATGGAGGCGATAATCTGTTTTGCGAGGCGCCGCTTGCCGCCTATATATGCGATTGGTCCGAGCATGCGAGTGGGAACGTTAAGGATCAAAGAGCGATTCCGTATGGCACATAAGTCCAAGTGCAAGGGCATCTTTCACGAGCGGGGCGGAAAAGCTATCGCCCACGTCGGGCCACATCCGGGAGATAATGGCCCGGACCTCGGTTCGCGACCGTGGGCTCGGATGGGCGAAGTCGGTTATGAGTTGCTGCCGGTCCACTTGCCAGGAAGTGATCGCCTCTTCGGACAAGACGTGCCCCACGACCTCAGCTAAGGCGTGCCGCTGGACTTCCGTGTTCTCCGGCGGGCGCTCAAGCGCGGCGACTGCGATGTCGCACTGGTCAAGGATGCGGGAAACGAACCCGGCGGTGCTGGCCACGGCTTCGCGGCTGGTTTTCCTGAGGTGCCGCAGCAGTGGTGGGTACTCAAGCTGCTGGCCTAAGAAAACGACAGCAGTAATAGTCCGTCGTTCCAGCCTTATAGCCAGAATGCGCCGCAGACGCGAGGGGGCAGCCACTGGCCGAGTAATCCGCTCTAGTTCCTTGTGGAAGCTCCGCGCCGGGTCAAGGTGCGAGCCGCAGCGCTGCACGCGCTTGTAAGTTACGAGCAGTTGCTCCTGCGAATACTTGTCTAGTAACTCCAGGTAGTGGCGGGCTGCAGCGGGCTCTCCGAGGCGGAATGCAAGCCTGAGAGCAAAAAGTTCGTCGGGGCTTGCTGGCTGAAAATGGCTGCTATACGCGCGTGCTCGTGATTGCTCCACGCGATCAAGAATACCGTCCATAAAAACTCTTGATGGTTAATGCTCTTCTTGGGACAGTCTGCGCTCAGAACAGCACCTGCTGTTCGGGCGCATTGAGGCGCTCCTCCTCGGCCCGAATCGCTTCTCGCAGATAGTCATATAGCTGTCCATAGAGAAACTCGACTGGGGTGCGCAAAATAATCGACAATCGCAGCGCGTTTAAGAACGACGGCAGACGCGCGGCGCGCTCATACGCCTCCAGCGTAGACGTCGTTTGGTGTCCAAGCAGGTGGGCAACCTGCTCCGTTTGCAGGCAGCGTTTGTGCCGAAACAGTTGCACTCGGTTCGGGAATTGAGTATTGACTTTTGGCATTGACGACCTCCTTTCCTTTTTGTCTTTACCTGCACTTTAGCAATTCCCCTTTTTCTGTAAAGTGGGGACATTGAAGCTATTCCGCTGGATTATGACGATCTCCTGTGGATAACCTGCGGAAGAGCCTGCGGCGGGACTGTTCGTGAATATGCCGCCGGACTCCGGGCATGCCGCGCAGTCTCTGGGCAGGCAAGAACCGCCCCAGCCATTGGGAAAACCTCTCTGCGGCCACGTCAGCAACTAGGGAGTGCAGAGCTTCAATGAGCAGTTCCATTATGAGGCGGAGGAAAAGCATAGACCGGGTATTGTGGCGCTGGTGATGGCTGCCGGAAAGCAGGGACATTCCCGCTGCGGCGCCCTTGTTACCCACGGCGCCGCCTCCGCCGTGTTGTCCCTCCTTTTCAATTCTGGGGTGTTCGGGTATGGTGCCAAGGCTAAAACCTTTATGTCTACACCATGCCCGCACAAAGCCGACCGCTAATTGTCGTTTGGGACTCTGTCATGGCAGCAGAGGAGGAAGACCTGCTGGCCGTTTTTGACATGCTCCTCGGCGAGCAGGAACATAACGCCGCTTCTTCAAGTGGTTTTCAGCTATAGCCGGGCGCGGGCAGTCCGGCAGTGCCCGGCGTCGATCTCAATACCGACATACCGCCGACCAAGGAGCTTGGCAGCGAGCAGAGTGCTGCCCGAGCCGCAGAACGGATCGAGCACAATGTCACCGGGCCGAGTGAATGCTTCGACAACCGGCGTTAGCGACGAAACCGGCTTTTCAGTCGGATGGAGACGATTGCCTGTGTACTGCCAGGGCAGAACATCCGGCAACGCTTCGACGGGCTTTCCGGGATGCCCTTTGGCCAGCAGATAGGCCTGTTCGTGGCGGTACGCCAGCAGCCCCGAACTGGAAGGGTAAGGCTTAACCCAGACGAGTTGGCCGACGATCCGCAAGCCAACGGTTCGCCAGGCCGCAAGAAACTGTTCCGTTTTGTTCCAGGCGCAAAACGATACACACAAGTGGTCAGGCTTGAGCACGCGGGCGATTTCCGCGAAGGCGGGGAGCACCCAATAGCCCGTAGAGTCGCCGGCGAGGCTCCGCCCGCTCCGGTCGTGGTAGTTGACTAGGTAAGGCGGGTCAGTGAGGACCAAATCCACGCTGCCGCCGGGAATCTCAGGCAGCGCGTGAAGGCAGTCGTCGTTAATTACTTGGTTGGGTGCTGACTGAAAGAGTTCCATAGGAGTTCCTTTCGGCAAGCTAGCAATGGTAAACGGCAGCGAACCGCTAGCTTGCGTTTGGCTCGCTGCTGCCCCAGTGCCGCAAGCGGCGGGAGCCCCGCTGCCTGTCACAGCCGATTCGGCTTCCTTGACCAACGATGCGATTTGCTCGGCGATTTATGTTCGTCCGCACCAGCGCCCCAGCAGTCGCGCGGACGAAGGATAAAGAAGCCAGTCAAAGCGCCGAAATCGGCAGCAGGGGCTTGACAGGCGTGGGGTGCCGCTACAATGAGAAACCCTGCGAGCCAAGGCCCTTCTATTACTACCCGCAGCGGAAAGCGAGAAGATATTTTCTTAGGCTTTCGGGCGGTCAGTTCACGCAGTTCCGTCTTGACGCCCCCTGCCTACGAGCTAAAGTTAACCCTACACGATCCTTAAAACTGCCCCTTCGCGGGGCTCTCTGCACATGCATCCCTCCGAAATACCCGCTGGCTTCCGCGTGGCGATTTACGCCCGCGTGTCCAGCGATGAACAACGAGAAGGCCAGACTATTGACTCCCAGGTTGCTGAACTGGAGCGGTTTGCCCGTGACAAGGGATGGGAGATTGTCGGAATCTACAAGGACGATGGCTTCAGCGGCGCCCTGCTGTCGCGTCCTGATCTCGACCGGCTGCGCGACGACGCTGGCAGGGGCAGCTTTGATGCCGTGGTGTTCAACGACGTGGACCGGTTAGCCCGCGACGTAACCCACCTTGGGGTCATTAAGCGCGACCTAGAGCGCCACCGTGTTCAGGTGATTTTCCGGAAGCTGCCCGCCGAAGCGAGCCCCGTGCAAAATCTGATGGTCAACGTGCTTGGCAGCTTCGCCGAGTTCGAGCGTGAGCTCATAATCGACCGAACTCGCCGCGGCCGCCGCCACAAAATCGAGGTACGCAAGCAATTCTTGGGCTGCCTGCCCCCGTACGGTTTTCGCTATGTCCCAAAAGATCGCCTCGCCGGAACAGACGGGCGGCTCGAAGTCAACCCCGAGGAGGCAGCGGTCGTGCGGAAGATCTTCGCGTGGGTGGCAGACGAGGGATTATCCGCCCGCAAAGTTCTCGCGCGGCTAAACAGCCAGAAAGTTCCGCCGAGGAAAGGCCAGCCCACGTGGGCCAAATCCAGCATCTTACGCATCCTGCATTCGGAAGTCTACGCCGGGGTGTGGCACTACAACAAGTTTCAGAGCACTGAGCCGCCAGAACACGACCGCCGCCAAGGTTATCGCCGTCATCTGAAGAGCGTTTTGCGGCAGCGGCCGAGAGCGGAGTGGATTGCGCTGGAATTACCCGAACAACTCCGGCTGATTAGCCGGCAGCAGTGGCAGCGAGCGCAGCAGCAGCTTGTGGCCAACAGCATCTTCTCCCCGCGCTACGGCAAACACCTTTACGTTCTTAAAGGGCTGGTGCGTTGCGGCGGCTGCCACGGGCAATATGTCGGCGAGCCATGCCACAGAAAGTATTACTACCGCTGCTCACGGCGCTGCAAACGCTACCCCATGATTAGCGAGACGATCCTCAATCAAACCGTCTGGCAAGCGGTGGAAGGCGTCATTCTCCGGCCAGAGGTCATTGCCGACGGCGTCGCCCGGAGGAAAGCGGCAGAAACGATGCGTCGAGCGAAGCGAGGCGCCGAGCGTGCCGAGGCCGAGCAAGCGCTCCGCCAAATCGAAGCTGAAGAGGCGCGCCTTCTTGAGGTGTACCGCCTGGGCATAATTGGCGCGGAGCACTTAGGCCGCGAGCTTGCCAAAACAAAAAACCGCCGTAACGCAGTTACGGCGGAGTTGGCCAGTATGTCGAACACTATCGGCCAGCCATCTAGTACCGATGTGGCCAAATCGATTCACGACTACTGCCGAGACGCGTCGGCAGCTATGGCCCGTTTCGACGATGCAGGCCGTCAGCGGTTCCTGCGCCTGCTTCACCTGCAGTGCATCTTCACGGGAAACATTGTCCGGCTCAGTGGCAAACTTCCAATCGGGGCTAAACCGGAAAGATCAGAATTGCCGCATACTCCTGCGGACTCAAGCGGTGGTGGGATTGCGGGCACGGAGGTAGACCTCCATGGCCGCAATACGGCGCAAGAAGGTCAATGCGAAACACAGGTCAAGGCGTTTCACGGAAGGCAGGACCGCCGGCCAGTGGGGCGACCAGCTAAACCTCCGCCTACGCCAGAAATCGAGCTTGATGTCCACTGTGAAGAACCGCAGAGTATTCGCTTTGATCTCTCAGCCCACGTGCTACCGAACTTCTGGCCACCGCAACCGCGCGACAAATTGGGAAAGTTCCTCACAAGAGCGGACGCTGAGGGACGCCGCCGAGCCCGCCGTCTAAGGTAGATGTCTGTCATGCTTCGGCTTCACCGTTGCCGTAATGGCGTCTGCCGGGCTATCCACTTTCTCTAGATTCTACGAAGTGGTTCGATGGCGCGATCGATTGTGGCTGCCAGCTGAGGTATTTCTGTGGTGCCAAAGTCAGCGCTGATCGATGCATCGATCCTAAGGGCCTGTTGTTCCGTGTCATAGCGGGCCGTCCAACCGTCAGCCTTGAGGAGCTTGGAAGACTGAGCAGCTGCGGGAAATAGAAACTTACCTACCTTTCGGGTGCCATGTACGCCGGTGTTGTGCCACCCAATTTGAAGACTAAGCTTTCGAGCGGTACTGTCTGCTCGAAGACAAACTTTAAGGCCAGTAGGAAGCTCCGCCGTCGCGGATGTCGTATCCTCGTTCCAGTGATACTGTTTCAGTACCAAAGTGCGTGCGGCAACCTCTTCAGCCAGAAAGTCGGGCGCAACTACGTGTTCAGGTTCGGCGGCAGCCTCGCGCAGACGAGTTAATTCAGTGTCAATCTGAGCAATATCCCAGCGCCGAGACTGTTGATCTTGCGTGGCGCTTAGAACCAACCGCGCATAGCGTGCCGGCAGGGATTGCCACTCTTCCCGTGGTAACCTTTCGCAAGCGGCCTGAACCGTCGACTGCCAGTCACTGTGTCGGTGTTCTGCGGGAATAGGGTCCCTGCCACTAGCCATAAAAAAGAGTAACATCCCCAGACCGAACGAATCTACAGCTGAATGTCGAGTCGATACGCCGATCCGCTTGGCAATCTGCTCAGGAGCAAGATAGCCAAACATGGTCGCACCATGCACAACTGAGGTTTCCGACGCTCCGCGGTGCCACGACAAATCGAAGTCGAGGACCACGACTTGCCAATTGTCTTTCGTATAAAAACCCGGCAACATAACGTTTGAAGGCCTTAGGTCGCGGTGCAGCACCCTTTCAGGCAGTTCGTGTGCCCGCCGGAGAGTACAAGTAAGTTCGCTTGCGCAGCGCAGTAAAATGCTCCAGCTTTCAAGACCTCTCGAACTCACAGCCTCTTTGAGAGTCGGCCCATCAATCCAATCCATTACCACGAATGCAGGGATTTCGGAGGAGTCCCTATAGGCGACTACACCCGGGAGCTTGTGATCACATAAGATGCGCATAGACCGAACGCCTCTTCGAAAGCTCTGGATCAGATCTGAGTTGCTTCTAATTTCTTCGAGAAGTATCTTGATCGCCAGCGGACTCCCGTTCGAGTCCTTGGCTCGATATACGGTACCGAACGCTCCTTTAGCAATCGGCCCCTCTAAAGTGTATCCGAGTAGTGTGCCGTTTGGCCTGACGTACCAAGCACGGTAGATCGGTTCGTCGTAGACACGTGCAAATTCGGCATATTCATCGGCGGCTCTCGGTCCGGAACTCAGCAAAAGCCCCACATGCCGATTTAGGATGCGCCGAATTTCCTCCGCGTCCAATTTCGCGAGTTCGGCGGGCGCCGGCACGTCCTTCACTTGCACCTTAACTGCCGCCTGAGAGACGACCGGTTCCTCAACTGGAGGATCTTCAGGCGGCACGAACGCCAAGAGATCCTGGAACATTTCTTCCAAAGCGCCATGGCCGTCGGTCGCATCGTACCGGATCACTCGAATACCGACGCGTTCCGCCCAGGCATCGGTTTGAGCATCTGTTCTCGACGTTACCCAGAAATGAGTGCCAGCATCTTGCCGGAGCTTCCGAAGTGACTCGAGGTGGCCGCCCACAGCCAGATCATCAGCGCTAATGCCGAGGAGTAGGACCACGTTCGCGTAGAGCACGGTTCGGACAAAATCTCTGTAGCCTTCGTTCTTTCTTAACGTGTCGAGTTCACCTTTCGTAAACACCCACGTATTAACATCGTCAGCGTGTCCGTGCAGATTGATTATAAAAGGGCGGGGCTCCTTCAGTAGGTAACCGAGTCGTGTGCCTTGTACGCCCGTAAACTCGAGCGGTGTCCGATTATTCGTTTCGACAAAAGCCTTGGTGGCCAAGCGATCGATATTAAGGTTCATCAGGCCGCGAATTCGGAGCCGCCACAGATACTTGTAAGCCGCAGGACTTTCCGCTATATCGGCCGGGCGCATTGCCTCACGAATCGTATCGCGGTAGGAGGTGCTGCCCAAATCACGTTTGAGCATTCCAAAAGCAATCCACGGGTTAGATTGCTTTTCAATTGCGGCGACACGGGCCAGCCCCGCTGACTTCTGGGCCGACGTGTAAGAGTCACACTTCCGGCGCAAAGCGTCGGTTAGGTCTTGCTTGAGAGTGGCCCATACGGGGATGCCAGCAGGGGAACTCAACCCTGACCCCACCCATGCAACTATGGGAGAAGTCCTTTCTGCGACTATGTCCCTCAGCTTCAAATATGCATCCTGGTGTATTTGAAAACGCACATGTACCTCGCAATCGCAAACTGCACTCGCAGACGGCGTTGAGAACAATGTTCCGTGTTCGCAGCGCTCTTCCGGGCCCCTCCGTATGATACAGGAAGATGCCTCGATCTGAGCCTCACAGTCCGCCGGTTCGAAGCCCCCAGCCGACAAAGGAGAGCAACACGAAGGATATTACGACGCTCCGGGGATGGTCATTTCACACCGGGGCCGCCCGAGCGTAATGAAAAACCCGCCTGAAGTCGTCAGAGTGATATCTCAATAGCTTTTACGGGAGCGGATAAAGCGACATATCTAGGGGCAGGCAATTTTGTCGAAGCACACGCCGCGTGAGCCAACGCGAATATTCCAGAATAGGAATTTGGTGCCAACGTACCCAGGATTGATATGGTTGTCAGTGGAGGCGTATTCACTTCGGGCATTGGAACGTATTCAATGAACAGCGGAAAATCGAACTCCTGCCCGGATTGATCACTCTCCTCAACCCTCCATACAGCTGTGATAAGCTGTTCGAGCCCTACGGATGCTCGCGTAAGCTCAGCAACGGGCACCCCGTCCAGAACCTTGCTCGGGGATCGCACTGATTCCGCGTCGGCTTCACCCACGACGAGCCGGGCGCTCCCGGGAGAGTTGGTGGGAGTGAGACCGACATAAAGCTGCACGCCGTCAGGTACACCGTGAAATTCGGATCTCAGGCATGTACCGCGTCGAGAGCCGAAGTGTCTTTGAAAAGCTCCACGAAAAAGCTCCGTAAATCTCAGTATCAGGATCGGCTTCGCCTGCGGCGCTTGCGCCTGCGATAAAAGCACTCCATGGGCAGGTAGTTCAGACAAATCAGACGATACACGAAGCGAAAACCGCAAAGCCTGGCCTGGGATAGATACGATCGCCTTAGGAACGTCGGACACAACTGGCATGTCTCCTTCGACAATTACCATTGCTATGACGAGCCCATTCACAGCGGCGGCGTTGCATCGGAGATTCTTGATTCTTACCATCGCCGTCCCATTTGCCAAAAGTTGCGGATCCAAAGAGATATCTGAGAACGATATTCTGTTCGTCGATATCGAATTGACCCCAGGCCCTAGAACGTTCGAATCTCTTATGAGGCGTCCTCGCGCCATTTCGGCGCCTGTAGAAGATTCGAGCACCGCCTCCGTAACGCCAACGGGAAAAGAATAGGAATTCGTGATTGTCGTATTGAAGTAAACGTTAATTTGGAGCAGAGTCAGTGTGCTGGGATGATGCCCCATCCATCTGAAATGAATGCCGATATCAGCGCATTGTTCTGTTAGTCCTTCCGAAGCTATGCGGTTGGTCTCCGAAGCTACGTTGTACAGTAACTTCGCCTCGTTGCCCGCAACTCCGGACGACGCAATATCGCGAACGCCGTATTGCAATAAATCCGTTAGAACGGCGAAAGAGAATTCCGTGAGTGTCTTGTAATCTCTATAGAGACCGTCCGAGCGATGCTTCTGTTTAAACCTGAGAACCATCGCACTCTGTTCTGCGTCTTCGGCGGTTCTTGGAGTAAAGGGTTCCTGATTGAAGTACAGCCAGACGTCAGGCTTGCTAATCAACCTGTAGCTCTCGTACGCCCTGTCAAGTTCGTGTTCGGTTCCTGTAATTCCCGCCGCGTCCGGATTGCCAAAACGCCGCCAGAAAATCCCAATCATAATATCAGCTGTCTCGATCGATAGTACCTCGTCTATCTTTCCCTGCGGCCCTTGGCTGTGGAGGCCGGGACCAACGTCTGAAAGCCAGTCAACAACTTCAAACTCTCGGCCTCCCTTTAGCTGTTTCAGTATTCTATTGGCGGAATCAGCGGCTTCCCTGACGGCTCGTCTTTCCTCGGCGACATCGCTGGGCCAAGAGATGATGACTCTTATACGTTCCACGCTCGCCCTAATTCCCCTACTCGTTCGTACATAATACACTGTCCGGAGCCAGGGGCAAGCCCCGTGACAACGCCGATTTTGGAAGTTGTTGATCACGGGTCGAGAAGAGGTGCACTCTCTGTTCCGCGCCTTGCAGAAGAGATCTCCTTACTGATGAACCTCCTGGATAGAACTGGCTGACATTAGGGCGGCCTGGATGCGCTTGACTTGATGAACTTCGTATTAGGGAGAATGCGTAGGGGTATATACCTGATTTCCGGGAGAAATATGGGGGATGTCCCGGTTCTATTGCCAGGTGTCGGTATCGTTTTATACAATGGAAGCACTGACTGGGTATGGTCATGGGTTTGGCTCCCCTTAGCCGGTCCCGGAACGTGAGCCATAACGAAGGGACGATAGAAATGACGGATGATCCGAAGTCGGCGCCAGCGATGCTTACGCTCGTGGATGGCGAAAATCGGCCATTTGAGGGCCCAGTTACGATTCGCGTCCACAACGGACAGGATGTGGCCCCGATGGTGCATGACACCAAGGGCCCTTACATTCACATATCAGTTCCGTTTCACGACGGAATTGGTGACACATACGCGGTCTGTGCGTCCTCAACGGGCTACCGCGATGCTGGTTGCTTCTTCAAGGCGGATCCAAGGATGCTGGCCGAACCGAAGCTTCTCCTACTTCGCAGTGAAGCTAAGCCCCAGTTCCTGCGATGGAAAGAATTTGCGACAGTGCATCCGCAGGTCGCAAGCTTTTTGGCAATCGGAGAAGGAGACGCCGCCGCCCAAAAGCATTACGAGAGTTTCAGCAGCGAGAAACCGGAGTCTCTCGCCTGTTTGCTCAACATTATCCATGCAACAGCGGAAATCGATCTCGGGGGCAGATCCCCGCTGTCCTATTTCAAAGCAATTTGCTGGGACAGCAGTATGGCCCAAGACCGATTTTACGGCTACGTCGATCCCGCGATCATTCCTGCCGTCCGTGCGGCAGCCGCGAAGGGAATGTTTGCAGAGGAGAAGGACTGCGCTGAGTTCCATGCGGGAGCAACCTGTAGCTGGAAACAAATTGCCTTCGGCGTTGCAAACGTGCAGCTAACGTTTCACGAAAAAGATACGTCCGTGATTGGCGGCCTCACCTGCGTTAAGATCGAGCCGGACATCGACCTTTATAAAAACATTGTGGCGCACGGCTTCGGCGAAGTCCTGCCGAATCTTTTGACGCATGGTCTGACAAATCCGTACGCCGTTTACGCCCTACGGTGGGCGACCGCCGAAGATGCGGGCGGACCGCCGTTCGATCCAGGGTACGCACTGGCGTAGCACGGGCGTGAGGTCCTAAACGGGGACGAAGCGAGGTGTTGGCGTGGGTATCGGTTTTGCCATTGGCGGCATGGATGTGGCGCTCGGGCCTGAGGGTGACTTGGCCAAATGTCTGGCGCCCGGAATTAATACCGTCCTTCACTTCAAGGATACGCTCCGGGCGTTCGAGAACATTCCCGCCACCACTCTGTCGGCAGTACCGGCTGGCTCGATTGGATTCTCCATCGACCGGACTGCACGTTGGATTCCTCACGGCACAAACGTAGTGCTTTCTTTCCGGCCGGAACTAGCTGGCCGCATCACGTTTGCTCACGCCGGATCGCTCATCACGTACCGCGATGCTGAACAAGCCCCGTTCTCGATTGTTGTGCCGGACGGATGCGTATATGTTAGCGTTGCCTTTGAAGTCAGTATGGCCGTCAGTGGCGGTGGCGCCTTTAGCGCCGGTTCGTTCGGCGTCAGCGCAAACCTGTCGCAAGATGACACATTCACTATCGCCAACCATCGTTGTTTTCAGGCAAGCGGGAACGCCTTTGCTGCTGTGCGCGAGGCACTCGAACGCTTTACTCTGCCGTTTTCGCCATCGGCGATCGACTCGTTGGGTCCTGATGATGTGCTGGAATATCAGTTTCTGGGAAAACTGGGGCTCGGCTTCGGTCTCTCCTATGGTCTTACGACACCATTACTTGGGGGCCGAAGTATGGGCGAACTCGGCCGGAGCTTAAACACTCCGCTTGCGACGTTTGCGTTCACCGCGAGGCCAGCAGCTTCGGTGGGAGCCAGCTTTGCTGTAACCTATAACCACGAAGACGCCTTTCGATTCGTGTTCCGTCGAGGTAGCCGGCAGAGTAGCGCCATTTTGACCATCTTCAGAATGGACACCGGCACCCTGTCATTCAAGACCGCGGGCAGCTTAACCGTAACCGCAGGAGCAGCGGGAAACGTAACTCCCAAGACCGAGCAATTGCTAGACTCCGCAGTTGGCCGTGCCTTTGCCGGCCTGGATGGCACAGCGGTCAGCGCACTCAAGAGCAAGCTCACGGCTGCCGGCAACGGCATCGTGAATAAGCTGACAGAACGGGCAAATGATGCCATTAGGGACCTCACGAATAAAACATCGGGGAAGGCAGGTCTCGAGCTCATTCATGAAACCGCGACAACAGATACAGCACTCTTTCAGCTCACCTTTGATCTCCAGGCACCCAACGTCATCGATGGGGCAATTCGGCTTGCGATGGAAGGACGCATCGCCGATGCCGCCGTCTTCCCGGGCGTTGCGCTGGCTCCAGGGTGCTTGATCGAGCACTCCTTCCATCAGCGCACGGCATTGACGTTTGAGTTTTTTGACCTGTGGAGGTGGACCGACGCCGTCGACTACGTCAATAACATCGAAACCGTCTACGCTGGGAACGGCCTGCTCAAGCTCATCGGCACCGCAGGCGTTACGCACACAAGCGGCATCGTCGGGCACCAAGCGATGTGCAACGTCCACTTCCGTGCGTCAGTTCAAGAGGGCGCAACTGCCGATGCGGTCAGCAATCTCTCAGTCCACCTGTGCTTTGAGTTATCAGACCAAACCCGCGACGATGCGGCGGCCACATGCCGGATACTACGCGCTTGCGCGAATGACCGCCTCGCCGCGGCAGCTGATGAAGCAACTGCCTTCATGCAAGCGCACGGTGGCCGCCTCGCAACGACATGCGCTTTCTCCCAGGACGTTTTCCATCGGTTCACGGCCGACAAGTACACCAACGGACACCCGCCACCGCCACCGCACTCGGAGGATGCACGCAACTACGCCGCCTTCCGCGATGCGGCGGTTGCCACATTGGGCCAGTGGCTCGGCTTTGAAGACTACGCGGCATGGGCGGCGTTTAACCGTGTCGCCATTGATCAGGAAGGCAGCACAATGCTACCCGACCGCCGGCACTCTGGGAATTTGGCGGTCTGGCCAGCCGCAGTTGCGGGGCCGAGCGACAGCGCTCGCCGGACATTGTGCCGCTACTGGTCTGAGAGCGCTAGGGAATTCATGAATCTCGTTGATGATCTCGGTTTGCTGTGCCAGGAACTCGATGAAGTTGAAACCGACCAGGCATTCCACAGGCTGCTGGCTGAACTGAACGGGATCATTAAGAACGAGGTCCCGGTCGATTTTCTAAAGGCGGTTCTCCTCGCGCTCATCAGCATTGGAGCAGTGCCCGTTACTGGGAGTGCCACAAAGGCTGAGGGCGCGCTCATGACGGTCAGTTTAGTTGTCGCCGAAGCAGCATAAAACGTGAATCAGGCGAATCTCGGGACCGTTTCATTGCCGGCCGATGACATTACCCAATACCTCCCACCCGATTAGCGCTAGCGTTTCGACGATTTCAAATAGGGTTGATAGTTTCTTCGACGACTTCAGCATGCAGCTTCTCCCGTTAATCACAACGCCATCCAAATTGTGCTCTATCGTACACGCCGAGAGATCAGCAATATTATTTATGAATTCACATGGGTCGCCGCAGCTACCGCCTCCGTAGAAACGAGGTGAGTATAAAGCATGAATGGACTCGGCTGTCCGCAGCCAAACCACCTTGCGGCATCTTCTTCAAGGGCAACGACTGCAGGAAGCCTGCTCGCACGATTCGAGTATGTGCAACCGCAGCTCTGGTGGCTTCTACTAGACTGGCGGACGAGCTCGCATATTGCAGTGACTGCCTCTTTATCTCGGGTGGTCCAACCAGACCACTCGCTCCATACCCGTCGCGTCCCTAAGTCCAGTCACCCACGTTTCGCTGATCGGTTGATTGATCGCTATGGAGAAAGTGATAACCAGATCTATTCCCGGAGCAAAGAGACGTCCAGTCCCATCGCGCGCACAACGGGCTGCGACCCCATCGAGGTAAGCTTCACACGCGTCCCCGCGTCGAGAGCATGTTGACGAAATCCCCTTTGCCATTGTTCCGACGACGGAGCCAAACCAATCGATGTACTCTCTTGTCCACCACGCGATACGCGGAGGGCTGGGTATTTTGGCAGGGGCAGCATTCCCATCAAAGTCAGATGAGAGCGTCCCAGCGGTCTGCGGGAATCCGTAGCGCCGGAACATGTGTAGCCACCGCTGAGCCGTTAGCTGCGCCTCCGCATCAGTTTGCCGTGACAACGAGTTCACTACAGCTGAGTAGGTCTCCATAAACTTCACCACCCCCGTGTACTGGCTCTTCCATGGCTCAGGGCAGAGGGAGGCGGCCACTTCCAAAGCGTCCCCCCACTCGGGCTGCAACACGACGGCGATCTTCTCCGGGTGTCCATCCATCGTGTGGGATTCAGACAAGAGCGAAAAAAACGCCCAGCGGGCGAAGTCCGGCCGGCCTGCAGCCAAGTTCGACAGATCAATCGATAACCTCCTAGGATTCTTCAGATCCGTGTGAACTATCCGGACCAAGCGCCCCCGTTCTACGGCTATCAAAGAATCCACTGCTGTATCTGCGAACTTATTTAGCCACCAAAACCAGTACTGCTTCTGTGACCCAGAAATCCCCGACGTCTCAACATTCTTTTCTGAGTTCCCCAAAACCCTTGACCAAGTCGGGTACTCCACTCCGCGGAAGGCGAATACTCCTTTCAGGCTATCGAAAAGCCACCGGTCGATAGAATTGTCCAGTTCCGACCTGCTTAGCGTCGTCCGCGCCCGGACGCGGGGCCAGTGTGCCATAGCTTGATTGAAGAACGCGAAGGCCTGCACGCTTCCTATGTTGCCGCCAAGAACTGCCGCCGAGGCAAACCCTAAGACAGCGTAAGCGCGTGCTCGCTCGAGTTCAGATGGCGAATCTCTTACCGCAGCCTCAAGCATCGGGATCGCCACGTCAAAAGCTCCTCTTGAAGCAGCTTCGATAGCACAGTCGACTTCAGCCGAGTACGCCGCGGTTTCCCGCTCCGCCCCGGGCTGAACAAGGACGTCACTCCAATCTAGCCCTGGCGAATTGTTCACGTTTCGAATGTATTCCACCACGGGAAAGCTAGACGCGGCTAGCGACGGACCAAGCGTAACCGTGGACTTATCCGGTGTGGGGAACATCTCAATTGCGACCTGTGCGCCCGTAAAGTACGCGAGCAGCGCTTCGGCATAGGCGTTCGACGACGCTCCTGTAATACGCAAGTGCACTGCGTTGCGCAGAGGCATCACGATGGCACGAGTAGTGTGGTCGGACGACCTCGAGAGAAAGGTTGGCGCAAATCCGGCTAGGGACATCAGGCGGCGAACGGGCCCAGCGGCTCGAATAGGATCGGCAACGTAGACGAGGTGTCCGCGAGCTGCACCTTGACCGATAGGTATGATGCGAGATTCGCGCGCGTCGAGAGATTCCGCTCTATAAAAATACACGGGCCCATCTAAGATGAAATACGGGGACAGAACTGCCCATCCAAGGCCACAGGCAAGAAGGCCGGCGGCGTACAAACGGGCCTTCAGGATTGGGGCGCATAAGGCCCAGCAACAAAAAGAACCAATGATAGATGCAACGAATGGAATCGAAACTGTTGGGTAGAGTGGGAATAAGAAATAGACGGATCCAATTTGTAGGGTCGGCAGAAAAGCTTTCTTAACCTGATCCGAACCAAGTACCCGTTTCGAAGCTGCCAGTAAACGTTGAGAAGCAGATTGTCGAGTGATCGCTGGCCTCCTGTCCCGCGGCCGCTCGGTGCCGCGTTCGAGTTCGTTACTCCACAGGACGGACCACCGTTCCCCTGGATAACTTTGTTTTTCTAAATGAAGGTGCTGCGCAGGCTTCGCCGAGTCTACACCGGGGGACCGGCTCGATCTCCGTATAACTCTATCACGCTTGATCGCAGAGGCCATTCGGCTCGCCGGTTCTGCCGTGCCGCCGCCCCGGCGGCCTAGACATATACCAGCGGTCGCACGCAACCCTCATCGGCACCATTCCTATCGCCCTGCCTGGGCGGCAGTCCTGAGCGGCGCGAGCGGGCGCTCTAGAACGGCCCGCCGAGGAGCGCGAGTGGAGAATCGAAGACAGTACTTCACATTTTGTGTGTCACGGCCGGTGCAAAATCCCCATTGTGCCGCTTGCAAAATCCCCAGCCCCGACGAGGTGGTGTATACCCGGAGCTACTCCATTCAGGAGGAGGTGCGGTGAGGTGCCACCGTTTGGCGCGAGTTCGATTCGCATTCATCACCGCCGAACGGATGCGCCTCGATACCCGAAAATACGCCCCACCGAGGAACATCCCGCCGCGCTTCGCTTCGGCCCCCGTGAGCGACACCATCGACCCTTCATCGATGACGAGGACGTCAATGCGGTCGGTTTTGGACGCGTTGCCGTCCATTAGCGAAACAGCGGCGAGTCCACATTCCGTGCCGGACTAGTCCCCCGTGGTTTTGGAAAGGTGTTGATTTCATTGGGAATCGTTGACTACAAAATCGTCTACAGGCCAGATTCCGTCTGTAGATTATTTCGCGTAAGCCATTGAATCCATACCTCTTAGCGCAAGGGTCAAGCCGCCGCGACTTTCTCTTCTAAAAGCCAGATCCTCCGAGTTTAGGGCGGAGGGTCGGATTTGACGTCTTCCGCAAAAGGTTCGGCGCGAACGTTTCACCCCACGGGCTGACTACGAACGCGGCCTCAACCAAATATCCAAACTGCGTCGAATCCTGGCGCTGCTTCCAACAACTAGGCGGACCGTCACTAAGCCACTCACGAGCGGTGAGGAGAACGACGTCCCAATGCGTCGCCGCTCCGAGGCACTTGACGCATGGCGCATTCCAGCTATAGTTCCATCAAGCGCTGTTCGCAGTAATCAACTTCAATCCAAAAGGAGGAAATTTCAAACATGGGCCGACTTGTGTCTGCTCTCTTTGAGGTGCCGCGTTCAGGGCCGACTGTCTGGGAGGCCACATGAGCACGCCTCGATTCGAACTCGGCCTAATAGTCGCCACCCCCGGTGCTCTCGCGGCGCTCCAAGAAGCCGGTGAGCACCCGGCGCATTTTCTCGCTCGACACGTTACCGGAGACTGGGGGGATCTGGATGAGCATGACCATAGAGAGAATGAGTTCTCCGTCACCAACGGCTTCCGCATTCTCTCGGCGTATACGCTCTCAACCGGCACGCGCCTCTGGATCATTACAGAAGCCGACCGGAGCGCCACCACCTTTCTCCTGCCATCGGAGTATTGATGGCCCACTTGCAGACACGATTGATTCGCTGTCTGCTTTTTTTTGCAGCCCTTGCAAGGTCTCTGCCATCGCAGCAAATCAGGCCATTGGCATCACCGCCTTCCCCGACCGTGTGGGCACGTTCTTCCTTATATGTGGGACTCGATCAGAGCTAGCGAATACCGCGGAAGCTGCCCGACCGCCCTATCTATTGCAGGAGGGGTGGTCAGGACAGATGAAGCTATTTTTGTTTTAATGGATCAATGGCTGAAGACTTGGAACTACTCAAACATGCGCTCGTCGGCTATCGCGCAGAAGCAGAGAAAATAGATTTAAAGATAGCTGAAATCGAAGCGAAGCTCGACGGCACGGGAGCCGCGTCAGCCGCAATCTCAAGATCGTCAAGGGCGACTCGCCGACGGAAGTTGAGCGCAGCCGCTAGGAAGCGTATCGCGGCGGGACAGAAAGCACGTTGGGCAGCTTTCCACGCCACAAAAGGCGGCTCTAACACGACCGCAAAGAAGCTGACGGCGAAGGCCGCACCCGCCAAGCGGCAACTCTCGGCGGCAACGAAGGCGAAGCTTGCGGCAAACTTGGCGAAGGCAAGAGCGGCACGAGCCGCGAAGAGAACGGCGGCCGAAAAGGTGGAGTCTTAGTCAAGGTTGGCCAACCCAAAGCTCAGAGTATTCCCGACCCTTGGCTGCACTTTGGGCAGCAACGGTTGAGTTCGACGCTGGTTCGAGATGGCGGAATTAATTTGGAAAGGCCTGGCTCCAAGGGGTAGGGGATGCCAGCAGTTTCGCCCGCCCGAAAGCGAATTCTGCCGTGTCGGAACTCAGCTACGCAATGATGCGCCGCACCATTTCCAGGAGCAATTCCGGCACATCGGTCTTTTGGAGCGTGGCTGCAGCGCCAAACAGTTCAGCGGCTCGAAGCATCGATCCGCCCAAAAAACCCGAAATGACCAGCACTGGGAGCGTGGGCTCACGTTCCCGTAATCCTTTGAGCACCTCGAAGCCGTCCGGTTCTGGCATGCTCAAATCCAGAATCACCAGGTCAGGACGGCTGGCTGCGATGTTCTGCGGCACCACTCGTCCGGATGTCGCGGTGTTTACTTCATATCCACCCTTGTTTAACGTCAGAGCGATCAGCTTAAGAACCTGTGGTTCGTCATCGATAACGAGGATTCTTTTTCGAGGCATAGACTCCTAAGCCGAAGATGATTGTATTGTGAGAGGCTCATTTTCGCAGCAATCCTTCGGCTAGAAATCGGAAATTGTTAATAGTCAATTGGAGCTAGGCCGAAGGCTGGTCCGTGTCGGGTGAGGGCTCCGGCGTGGACACGAAAGACTGTAAACCCCTTAAACGCAGCAGCCGTTGGTTATTCAATGGTGACGCTCTGCCGCCGCGAGTCGCGCGGCTAACACGTTGGTGGCAAGTGATTTGCCACCATCTCTGGCTAGCGAGCGGCTAGGAGAATTCACGTCCCTGTCCGCGGGAGTTGCGCCGGGGAGCCGTTTCGACGAGTTTACCTTCCGTAACCTTTGACAACTGTTCTTCACGCCACTTTCTGTGGAAACTATCTACAAGGACCTCTTTGTCTGGCCGAACTCATCGGCTGCCGGGGGTGGAATTCTCGCAGAGGATTGGAATGGGTATTTTACAGCGATCGAGCGTACTGATCGCGATTCTCGTGGCATGGGCGCTTGCGATTTTGTGGGGCGCGCGCGTAACTCTGACTTACGCGAATACGCCGGGGTCGGCCGCCGTGCCGCCGGCATACTGGCCCTCCCACGCGCCGCTTGAGCAGGCTAAGGGGCGTGCTTCGTTAATGATATTCATCCACCCGCAATGCCCGTGCTCCCGGGCATCGGTCGGAGAACTGGACCGGATTCTCGTCAGCGTTCACGACCGGGTGCAGACTACGGTCTTCTTTTACGTTCCGCCGGGTTCTTCCGAGGGTTGGGCGCACACCGATCTCTGGAAATCTGCGGCTGCCATTCCCACCGTCCAGGTTCTGGCTGATCGCGGCGCGGCAGCAGCGCGGCGGTTCGGAGCGCGAACGTCCGGGCAGGCGCTTCTCTACAACGCGAATGGCCGACTGATTTTCAGCGGCGGCATAACTGCGGCTCGGGGGCACTCTGGTGACAACGACGGGCGCGAAGCGATCGTTTCGCTTCTACTCGGGCGGGAGTCGGGTCGTCGAACAACACCGGTATTCGGTTGCGCGTTATACGGGGATACGTAGCCTGACATGGAATCGCCTGCCCTTTTGAACGAAGATGTAACTCCTCGCACCGAGGAATTGCTGGCGGAGCACAAACTCCAAATCTATACGCAGACCAGCCATCTGTTCGCCATCTTGATGCTGGTGCAGTGGGCGGCAGGGGTCGCCGCCGCCATCTGCATTTCGCCGCGGACGTGGTTGGGCGCCCAAAGTACGGTACACATTCACGTCTGGCTGGCTATCCTACTCGGCGGCGCAATAACGGCGCTCCCAGTGGCACTGGCCCTGACACAGCCCGCCAGACTGATGACTCGCCATGTCATCGCCGTTGGGCAGATGCTTATGTCGGCGTTGTTAATCCATCTGAGCGGCGGAAGGATTGAGACGCACTTTCATGTTTTCGGGTCGCTCGCATTCCTTGCATACTATCGCGACTGGAAAGTGCTGATTCCTGCGACGATTGTCGTCGCGGCCGACCACGCAGCGCGAGGCATCTTCTACCCGCAATCGGTCTTCGGAGTGCTGACGGCGAGCCCGTGGCGCTGGGTGGAGCACGCCGGCTGGGTCATTTTCGAAGACATAATCCTGGTGAAGTTCTGCATTCGCGGCCTAGCTGAGTTATGGCAGATCTCCATGCGACAAGCCTCTCTGGAGGCGAGTACAGCGGCGCTGGCGCAAGCCAAGGATGAAGCGGAGCGCGCTAACCGCGCGAAGAGTACGTTCCTCGCCACGATGTCGCATGAGATTCGAACGCCGCTTAATGCCATCCTCGGCTACTCCCAGCTCATGCTACGCGACCGGGCGCTTGGCCCGGATGCACAAGCCAATCTGAAGATCGTGAATCGCAGCGGGGAACATCTGCTGGCTTTGATCAACGACGTGCTCGACATGTCCAAAATTGAAGCCGGACTTATGGAGCTCAATCCCGTTACCTTCAACTTTACTTGCTTGCTCCGCGACTTGGCAGCGATGTTCCGGCTGCGGGCGCAAGGTAAGGCATTGGAGTTCGAAATCATCGGCCAAGCGGAGGTACCCCAGTACATTGTTGCCGACGAGGGTCGGATCCGCCAAGTGCTCATCAACCTGCTGGGTAACGCGATCAAGTTTACAGATAGAGGGCGCGTAACACTAAGCGTCAGAGAAATACCCCTGCAGGGCGCTTGGTCGAAGCTTTGTCTGGAAATCGAAGACACCGGGGTCGGTATATCCGGGGAGGATATGAAAACACTATTTCGCCCCTTCGCCCAGGTGAGGAGCGAATTGAACACGCACACCGGAACCGGGTTGGGACTTGCCATAAGCCGGAACTACGCGCGATTAATGGGCGGTGACATCACTGCCACGAGCACACTTGGGGGAGGTACCGTCTTCCGCGTCGAGGTACCAGTCCAGCGCTTAGTCACGGGCGCCATAGTCCCCTCGGCGGAGGGACGGCGGGTAATTGGACTGAGTGCTGGAACGGGCTCCGTCCGGATTTTGGTCGTGGATGACCAGGCAGACAACCGGGAATGGCTCAGCAAGCTCCTGGTGTCGATTGGGTTCACCGTCAAAGAGGCGAGCAGTGGCGAGGACGCGATTCAACACTGGTACGCCTGGCAGCCACAATTGATCCTAATGGACGTACACATGCCGGGGACCGATGGACTCGAAGCTATGCGCCAAATCCGCTGCGCCCGTGAGGGCAACGAATGCAAAATCATCGCGCTAACAGCGGGCGCTCTGGACGATGAGCGCCGAACGGTATTGCGAAGCGGAGCCGACGGGTTTTTCTCGAAGCCTTGCCGTGAAGGCGACCTCCTGGCGAGCATCGCACAACACCTGAAAATCACCTATGAATATGCCGAGCAACCTATAGAGGTGGAAGTTCGGCGGACCGCTGGCGGGGAGTTGACAGCAGACCGCCTCAGAATGCTATCCCAGCATGTCTTAGAACAATTGCGAACGGCGATGCTGGACGGCGATAAGAACGGCATCGATCAGGTCGTGCTGCAAATCAGGGAGGGCGGTGATATCGAGTTGGCGGCGGGAATTCAGGAACTGGCCGACCGCTACGAATACGACCTTCTGAGCGAGCTGCTGGAGGCTTCATGTCGTCAGTGACTGCGCGACGTACCGCCGTGAACGTAATGGTGGTGGACGATAATCCGGCCAACCTCAAGCTGATGGGCGACATGTTGGGGCAGCAGGGATATGAAGCCCGGCTGTTTCCAAGGGGGCGTCTGGCGTTGGCTTCGGCGGCACAACGTCCACCGGACCTGATTCTGCTCGACATCAACATGCCGGAGATGGACGGTTATGAAGTCTGCCGGCGCTTGAAAGCTGACGCCGATTTGGCGCAAATCCCGGTGATCTTCCTCAGCGCGCTGCACGAGACGGCGGACAAGGTTAAGGGTCTGCAGTACGGAGGCGTAGACTATATTTCCAAACCGTTTCAGTTGGAAGAAGTGCAGGCAAGGGTGCAGACGCAATTGAGGATTCAGGCGTTGCAGACCGCTTTGCAATCTCACAATCAGAAGCTGGAAGAAACGGTTGCGGCACGTACACGAGAACTGCAAGATGCCCACGCTCAGCTTCAGATTCTGGACGGTGCGAAGAGCGACTTCTTGCGACTCATCTCCCACGAGTTCCGCACACCCCTTAACGGCTTGGTGGGAGTGGGCGAACTGTTATTAGACGGCATGCCGCGTACCGATGAGAATCTGGAGCTCATCGGTATGTTCGAGTCATCGCGAAAGCGGATACTGCGCCTCCTGGATGATGCCCTGGTTTTAACAGAAATCGGCATGGCCTCTCAGAAATTCCGGGGGACGCCTGTCGCATTTCGGAACGTGGTGAGGCGAGCTCTGGAGCGTAGCGCCGAATTTGCTCGTGAGCTTGGCGTAACGATAGAAGCTACGATTTCGGGCGAATGGTCAGTAATTGGAAACGAGGAACTATTGGCCACGGCACTTCACGCGCTGACGGATACCGGCTTGGCCTTCGTCAATTCCGGGACCAGCCTGCGGGTATGGGACGAAGCATCCGACGGAGAAATCCGTTTCCTGATCGAGGGACAGGGTCAGACGATTTCGCCGGAGTTGGCAAAACAGTTCTTCGATCCATTTTCATTCAACCAGTGTTCGATCGCGGGTGTGGGGTTGCGTCCCGTCGTGGCGCGGAGAATTCTGACTCTCTTCGGCGGAACTGCTACCGTCCAGAATCGCGAGGGGTCCGGAATCTGCTTGACGGCGTCTATCAAAAATGTTCCGTCCAACTAGTATGAGGTAGGCGGCGATTGGAAGATGTGCCGCGGATCAGCTCACACCCGAAGGTTCGCACGCCGCGTTTGGCGCCGCAAGGGTGTCACTCAACAACGCACTGGAGCGATCATTCCATCCAGGCACTCAGGGCGCGGTGGCCTGGAATCTCGATCCGTCGCGGAACACATATTCAAAACCGACGCATAGCGCTAAACACAGTGCCAGATGGCAAAACTCGTCGGAGCACAGCGCTTTTGATATAAAACCCACTAGGCCGCGCTGAAACGACGCACTCAAATATCAGCAGCCGTGCACCATGCAATGCTCTACGAGCAACTGGCGGATCTTGCGTAGAGTGCTTTGGTCAAGCTCAAAGTCCGCCGTTTTGTCGTCGCCTGGTGATGGATGCTGCGCCGCCAGCAGAAGCTCGACAATTAGTTCGTCACGAATTGCGCATGGCTCAGACATGCGTTTTCAGCTAGTGTATCGCATCGCCGCAAGAAGCGGGTCAGTGGTCATCCGTTTCTGACTCAGGTGAAGAGAAATCGCCCTCTGCGGTCTCCCTTCGAGCAGGGCACAGGCAAATTACGCGGGCGCTGCCGACAGGAGCTTTCTAACCGTTTTCAAGAGAACTTCGCGATCAATAGGTTTGGGCAAAGCGGCGGCAGCTCCAAACTTTGCTGCCATACGCAGGTACTGCCCCTCGAACGCGCCAGAAATTGCGATTGCTGGAACATTCGGCAACGTGCACTGAAGGGACTGAAGGAATTCCAATCCTTCTTCCTCTGGCATCACTATGTCCGAGATGACCAGATCGATTCGGTTATTTTGTATTGCCGTGCGGCCATGTCGCCCATTGGCAGCTTCAACAACACCAAAGCCTGCGTTGATCAAAGTCTGCCCCAACAGCCGACGGACGCGTTCGTCGTCGTCGATTACTAAGATTACTTCGTTACTGCTGGGCCTCGCCCCGAGCACAGAGCGCACTTTCTCGCCGAGACAATGGGACGTAAACGGCTTTTGCAGATAAGCAAGGCCCGGATCGAGCACGCCGCTCTCAGTGATCGCGTTGTCGGTGTAGCCGGACATGTACAGCACGTTTGTGGTGGGTCGCAGCGCGAGTATACGACTGGCCAGCTCAGGGCCGTTCATGTCAGGCATAACCACGTCTGTGAGGAGTAGATGAATGGGCGCAGAGAACTCGCCGCAGAACGTCAAAGCGGCGGCAGGACTGTCAGCTTCGTAAATGGTGTAGCCCAGGTTCCGCAACGCCGCACTTGCGAAGCGTCGTACGTCGCGTTGATCCTCGACAATGAGTATCGTCTCAGTGCCACGTTGCCCGAGTTTGATTTCTGGTACTTCAACGTGGACTGGCTGGTCGGTCCGCGGTAGGTAGACTCTAAATGATGCTCCTTTTCCCGGCTCCGAATAGACCCAAATAAACCCGTCGGCTTGTTTGACAACCCCGTAAACTGTAGCGAGTCCGAGACCCGTACCCTTGCCTTTGTCCTTGGTTGTGAAGAACGGCTCAAAGATCTTTGTGCGGACCTCGGGTGTCATTCCTTCGCCGGTGTCGGTTACGACTACCATTACATACGCCCCAGGCCGCACTTCCGGGTGCGTAGCCGCGAACGCTTCGTCCAGCACAGCATTGGCCGTCTCAATAATTAAGGTGCCCCCAGTAGGCATGGCATCACGAGCATTGACGGAGAGATTGATGAGGATCTGCTGCACTTGAGCCTCGTCAATCAGCGTGTTGCCCAGCTCAGGTGAAAGCCTCGTGATCAGCCTGACATCCTCGCGGATGAGCCGTCGCAACATAGGCTGCATATCGTGAACGACATTGTTGAGGCTCACTACGGTCGGCCGGACCAGTTGTTTCCGGCCGAACGTAAGCAACTGGTTGGTAAGTGCTGCCGCGCGGTGACCCGCATCGAGCACCTCTTTAATGCTGTCTCGCGCCAAAGCGTCATCCGGCAGTTCGTCGAGTGCCATCTGCCCAAAGCCGTTGATAACCGTCAGGAGGTTGTTGAAGTCGTGGGCGATGCCCCCGGCAAGCCGGCCGATACTGTCCAGTTTCTCTGCCCGACGCAGGCGTTCTTCGAGCTTTAGCCGTTCCGTAACATCCGACGCCATGACAAGGTACGCCGGATGCTCCGAAAAAACGATAGCGTGCTCGGTAATCTCAACATCAATCAGTTTGCCCTGTTTCGTCTGGTGGCGCCACAATCCGCCATGCTGCAGTTGCCTATCGTGGATACTCGTCGCTACAACCAGCTTTGGAATATCCTCGGCAGGACGAATGTCGCGGAGCGTCATCGCAAAGAATTCGCTCTCCGAATAGCCGTACGACTCGATAGCTGCATTGTTCACCGCAAGGAATCGCAGGTCGTCGCGGCTGTAGACCCACATCGGTTGTGGATTTGCCTGAAATAACAGGCGATACTGCGCCTCTGATTGCCGCAGTGCGTCGCCGGTGCGCTTCCGGTCGGCAATTTCACGTTCCAGTTTCCGCCGGCTTACCTCAGCATCCTTGACCCGCCTGTGAGCAACGAACGCGAGCGCTGCAGCCAAAGCTAAGAGCAGCAAGAGCGTGATAATAACCAAAAGCCATGCTGTCGGAAGGGTTAAGCGCAGGTTCAGAGTGTGTCCAGCAAGTCGAAGCACCAGATGCACTCGACGAAACTGTTCGGTCGCAATAGCTTGCATGAGGGAGCGAAGAGCAAAATCCCGCGGGTGCAGCGGCGGTAACGCGAAAATGGTAGGGCGTAGCAACTTGTTCCGGTTTAGTTTACCCCAAAGTCGTTATGATGCGTAACTGGTATCGCGAGAGTGGAGGCGGTCTCTTTTGCGGGTAATTGTTGTCCTAGCTTCGAGTATCATAGCTCGCCTGCTCGCTCGGATCGCTACTGGATTTTGGTTATTCCAATGTACGAGTTTGGTGATGAGAGCTCCGCGTTTAGAAATGTTATCCTCCGTAAGCAGCCGCGCATAAACCAAAGAGAGCATAATCCACCACGACCAAAACCCGTACACTGACCGAAATGTACCCTGGCCAGAACTCAGCCGAGTACGGAGTCCTTCACTGTCCGGAGCGCGACCGGCTTATTGCCGAGTATCTTGACGTCGTAAGTCAGCTTAATAGCACCGTGGTGAAAGAGCAAGTCCAGAGGGCTTTGCGTCTCCAGCGGACGCTTGCTGTGCACGGCCAGGAGCACAAATGCTGATTGCGGAACGCACTTCTCCTTGAGGACGCGGAAGTGGCACCCAGCAAGTAATTCGTGAAATGCGTTCACCGAGCAGCCGGGCAACCTGGGCGCTTCGGAAACTGGAGGCTCAGGTTCCCAGCAAAGCGTCGCGACTTAGGGCTTGTCCTCCACGGCGAGAATACGTTTGCAACTCATGCCAACTGCCGCTCGAATGTAATAGAATCTTAGGGTTTGGATTAGTGCGTGCCGGATTTTCATCTCCAAAACCTATTTCGGTTAACGTTTCAGCACCGCCCAGAAGCGGACTATCACATGCCATTGACGTGTGCCCGGATTCGGTAAACTGGACAGCTGAGCCCTTATGATCAAACCTTGCGCGACTCGGGATCGTCTGATCATCGCTTTGGCGCTCGCCGCCAATGGCGACCGTGAGCACGCCTCTGGAGAGGACAACACCTCGGTGATGTCAGCGCCATCGATCCGCGACGAGATTGTCAAACATTGCTTGGAACATGGCTGCTGAAGCAGGATCGTCGCCGCCGTCTTCCGGCAAGCTGACGGCCTATGTTTGCATCTGTGGCCAGCGATGGACGTTTGACAAGTTAGCCATTCGCGGCAAGCGAAAGGTCGTTCGGACATGTTGTTGTAAGCGGTCGATTATTGCGGACCAGGGACTTCTCTACGCAAGCGAACCGCTGGTCCGAAGACGTTGAGGAGCATCTGTCTCCACCCGGCACTTCAGATTTCTACCTAAGCGTTTTTCAGGTGCAGCTCCGCGTGACACCTGATAGCCTCCTTGGCGGCATCCATTCGGGCCAGGAGTCGCTCGGCATTAGCAGTGGGTTCGCGCAGAACTTCGTAGTTCCGGCGCTTGATGGCGTCCTCGATGGCCTTTTCGGCCTCGTACAGCAAACGACTCAATTCGCGACCTTGCCGCGTCAAACGGTCGCACTCGGCGCAATCCAGTGGAGCAGCCATTGGACCCCGGTATCAGTCTAACGTGGTCACGGTGCGGAGGATACCTGATATCCGGTTCAATCGAACATCTCCAGACAGCTGGACACGTCGTCGTTGGCCAATGCGCGAAGTCTCCAAACGCATTGATCACTGTTACCGTGTCACGCTGCCGCTGCCTCCGAGATATTCGCTTTTTTATCTGCCTCGTCGGAGAAATCTGTGGGTCAGTGAAATGGTTTAGGGGCTCTGCGAAGGACTTTGATCGGACCAACATTTTAGGCTGCTCTTGAGCGGCTTCCGCTTCATCGGAAACCGTTGGTTGAGTTCCTGGCGTTTGCCGCTTGGCAGGTTCACTAACCGGCTGGGCAGCAACCAGGTTTTGCCTTTCAACAATTATTCCGTGTTAAACGACATTTCCCGTAACCACCGCTGCCCCCCCACAGTCTTACTTGAGGAAATGGATAGGAAATCCGGTTTCTCCGCGATCTTCGCTCTCGTCGCCGTATGCCTCTCCGGCCAGACGCCCGCCGAGCGCCCGAAGTTCGAGGTCATTTCGATCAAACGCAGCAGTGGCGCCGACACGAGGTCCACTTTCCGGCCCTCCGCTAACGGCATCACCGGAACGTATGTGGTGCCGGCACTGCTGATCTCTGTCGCATACGGTGTCCAGGGTTTCGAAATCGCCGGCGCGCCGCCCTGGATCAATTCGGACCGTTACGATGTCATCGCCAAGTCGGCGGCACCGATCAGTGTCGCGGAGCGCGCCGCCATGATACAGGCGCTTCTCGAAGATCGTTTCCAGCTCAAGCTACATCGTGAGACGAGGGAAGCTAAGGTCGCCGTTTTGGTGCTGGCAAACCCTGGTTCCAAACTACCGCCATTTCACGAAGGCGATTGCGTGCCACCTGATCCCAGCCGTCCACCCGCGCAGCCAAAACCGGGCGAAAAGCCGACGTGCGGCCAATTCCGTTCGGGCATGAACGGCACCAACATGACCTGGGACGTAGTGGGCACGACCATCCCAGCTCTCGTTCGAAACCTTAGCGCCATGCTAGGACGCACCATTATCGATCAAACCGGCGTCACCGAACCGGTGGGCGCTCTCCATCTGGAATTCGTGCCGCCTCGGTTCGAAGATTCCCTCGATGCGCCGGGACCGTCGATCTTCAACGCGCTCCAGGAGCAGGCCGGGCTCAAGCTTCAGTCCGGCACAGCGCCCGTCCAAATGCTGGTGGTCGACCACATCGAACGCCCCTCGGAAAACTGATCGAGTAGTTGGAATTGATCTCATTCTCGCAACCGGACGGCGGCGCTGCTGAACGCCGCGATGTGCGTGGGGGCGCTGATTTCAAGGCTGGCGGAGATCGTTAAGATCGCGGTGATCTCCCCGCGTTGTCGAGGCGGGGGCTCGCAGTAGGGTTTCTCGCCGCCGCTTACTTACGCGCCATGGAACTGATCACGATTCTGAATCGTTTCCACCGCTTCCCAGGATTTGTTTATCAGCACGCCCGCTTCACCCCGGACCACAAGGCGAATCGAGTCCTTTCAAGCGTTCTTCACCACCATAGGCGAAGACATCACATCAAAGGTCGTGTTCATCTGCTCAGATATGTGGGAGCCGTACTTGAAGGTCATTCGTGAAAAATGCTCAGAGGCGCTGCACATTCTCGATCGGTTCCATATCGTCGCGAAAATGAACAACGCTCTTGACGAAATCCGCGGCGGAGAATCGCGCCGAATGGCGAGCGAAGGCCGCGCCCGTAAGCTGCCGGATTCGGACCATTGGCAGGAGTTGACTGAAAAGGAACGGCTCCCCCCACCCCCCACCCCCCATGTTCAAGCCATCCTACAATCAAAGCAGGCGCCCCATGTCTGAACATCGCTATACTCCGGACACCGCTACTGAAGAAATCACGCTGGCTCCTCCTCAAGCGCGAAGAGAATCTGAAGGAGGAACAGCGCTTCCGTCCGCTGGATCTGCTCCGCTTCCACCTGAAGACTGTCCGTGCCTACCTTCTCAAGGAAGCCTTTCAGCAACTCTGGGACTACAGCTCACGCGTCCTGGGCCGGCAAGTTCCTACATGAGTGGTGCCGGCAGACGATGCGTTCCCGCATCGAACCCATGAAGAAGATCGCACGCTCATTGCGCCAACATCGAGAGTTGATCCTCAACTATTTCCGGGCGCAAAAACTGATTTCTAGCGGAGTCGTGGAGGGGCTGAACAACAAGGCCAAAATCACCATGAGAAAATCCTATGGCTTTCGCGCGTACCGGGCGCTTGAACTCGCCGTCTACCATTCACTTGGCAACCTACCCGGGCCAGAATGAACCCACGAATTCTTCTGACGAACCAACTTTCTAATGAAAGCGCCAAATGGTCCACCGACAGCCAGTCCGGTCCCCGCAACCGGTACGGCTTCATGTGTCATAGGCCGCGGGCAGAATGCTCCTGATCGTAATCCTGCAAGGATACCGAACCGGGCGTGATGTGAATCGGCTGCAAGGCAGTGCGGACTGGCACATGAAAAAAACATTTGCCTCCGCGGACAAGACTCGGACCTACAACCTTTCCGTTAACAACTGAGGGAAAGCGAATGCCCGAATATTGGGCATTCCGCGCGATTTCGACCAGCTCGTACGATGCCGTTTGCAACATCAGCCAATTAACTGATGGATGGGCGCCGCCGCCGGATGGCAATCGATGCGATTACGACGAGAGACATGAGTTCGATGGACGCGGGTTCGGGAGTAGCGACAGGGTCACTGAAGACTCGCAGTTCATTCAAACCGTAGTTGTTTGCCCCGCAGCACGAGTTCCCACCCACTGCGACTGAATGCGGTTCGAACTTAATGTAGCGGTACGTTCCGGGATCGCTGACCGTGAACGTCTGTCCGGGGATCGGATCGGGGGTATGTGCTGGCAAAAGCGTTGACGCGAGAATTGTCACGCCCGTTCCGGAGCTCAAGTCGAAACCAGCGGTCCCAACATTCGTCACCGAGTTGCTGGCTTCGAAACTGAAGCTTCCAGTACCCCGGTCGTTGAAGCCATCGTTGTGGGTATTGAACAACTCCAGCGAGGTGATCTGGTAAGCTGCGCCGAGATCGATCACGATGTACGCGTTCGCAGGACCATTGTCGGGATTCAGCCAGTAAGTCGTGCCGAAAGAGTCAGTCACAGCACCCGTCTGTTGATCGACGATTTCCCGCGCATTGAACTGGCCGCTCGACCAGTCGCCTCCATACGCCCCCGATCCGCCGATTACATTCGCTCCGTTCAGTACGACCTGACCCGCGCACCCCAACCGAGCGAGCGACAGTAAGATCGTGCATCCTACCGCTACTCTGAAGTTCATCATGGTCGGGATTCTAGCCGAGGCATGCGTTCGACTCAATATTAACTGGTACTAAGAATGGTCTCTTGCAGTACTCCCTTAACTCCGCCGGAGGTGCGACGCCTTTCGTGTACGGCGATTTCCATGGTCACTTTTGCACGATATCGCTCATGAAGGCAGCGTCCAGAGGGCGCGGCTGCTGCTTGAGCATGGGGCGGAGGTGGACGCCATCGACGGGGAATACCGTTCGACACCCCTAGGTTTGCTGCCCGCTGTAACCAGCACGACGTAGCGTTGCTGCTGATCGGCCATGGAGAGCAGATGTCAAATCGCGCAGGTGCGTACTGGGCCCGGCCGATTGCATGGGCGAAACGGAAGGGGCACACGAATATGGTAGAGTTGCTGCGGGCCAACGGGGCAGCCAAGACTGCGCGACACTACGCGGTCCCGCATGGGTGCCGATAGGGAGACGCTCCACCGGAATGACGACTTTTCCAAAAAGTTGCTTGCCAATAATGCGCAACGTGCCCCGTTCTTGAGGCTGAGTCGCCGCTGTGGGAGCCTTTTAGAGTTTCTATTTCGCACAATTTCAATTTCCCGTTGGCAGTTCGGGGCGGCGCGACGGCGAGTCAGCCTGGTACGTTTTGAGTACACCGGCCCGAAGTTTGGAAAGTTGTTGATTTCCTTGGGAATTGCTGACTACAAAATCGTCTACAGGCCATCTCCTCCGTGTAGATGCTTGTCCGTAAGCCCTTGAATATGTGCGCTTTACGGCAACGGCTTTACCGCCGCGACTTTCTCTTCTAAGCTGAGGGTCGCGCGTTCGAGTCGCGCCGGGCCTACCAGTTCAAACAAGCGCTTTTCTTTCAATGGCGCTTTTTCCGTTCCTAAAGGTTCGTCGCGAAACCGCCATCGTCGTTGGAGACCTCCTCGGCCAATACTATACCCTTCGACGAGTTTTTCCAGTAGGAATCCGTTTCCGATCTTCTCCGCAGGCACCGAGACAGACAACACACAACGGTCCATATGCCGTGTCGTTGCAGCGGAAGCAGCGGCTGATCTACAAACTGGTGCCGAGAGTGGCATAGCGCTAACACCGGCCCAGGAATCACCTACCGCCAAGCCCGCGCCTTCACCTGGAGCAGCCATCGAGAAGCTCGACGGGCCAGAGAAAGAGCCGCAAGCCGCCAACGAAAGCCAAAACCGGCGCCCGAAAGCAGGATCGGGAGGCGATAGCCGCCTTGCTTCACGAGACGGTAACGACTCTGGATCGGCGGCTTGAGTAGATCTCCCAGAACATGCCGGCAACGGTGCTTGGGTCCACCGTGGCGTTGCCGGTGTCCCAGGCAGTGCCCTTCACAAGCCCCAGGACCACAACCTCGGCTACGGTGATCTCGTCAGCGCGCAGTTTCTCGGCAAGCAGACCGATGAGCTTATGCTTCGCAGAATTCGCAATCGCCAAGCCCATCGAATTCCATTCCACGGCCAAAGCGTCCACCTTCGGATCGAACAGGCCCAGACCGCCGTTCGTCACCAGCAGCGCCCCCTTCGCGGACTTCAGATCCGGGAGTGCTTCCTGCACGGTCAAAACCAGACTCGTGACGGCCACATCGAAGACCGTGCGGAGCGCGGCGGCGTCCGCAGTCAACACATCTCCGGCAACGTTGGAATAAGCGTTCCAGTGAATCGCGGTGACAGGTCCAAGCCGGTCCCTCACCCGTTTTACGAGGCCCTTTGCGCCATCCGGATCGGACAGATCCGCCGGAAACGTAGCCGCCTTAATACCTCGATCCTGGAGCGCATCTCGCGCCTTTTCGAGTTTGCCGGCGCTCCTCGATACGAGAGCCACCTGAAAGCCCTCGGCGCCGAACTTCTTCGCCACGGCATCCGAGATGCCGGTGCCGGATCCACAAACGATAATCGTTTCTTGCATAGGAATATTCAAGCGAACATGCCAGAAGTTTCGGCCGGCAGCACCGAAATCGTGCAGAAAAAAATGGCGCGCTCTAGAGTGCCAAATCCTACTCGCGCAGAAAATCAAACTGCGTTTTTGATCATAGCTCATACGCACCGCCGGTTTATTGCGCGGCTGCCGCCGTGTGGAGACAAGCGTTGCGGATGAACATGGGCAACTTGGTGGCGGAGAAAGGTGTGTGCAACCTGGAGACTCGGCACGTCGTCGCTCGTTCACGTTTCGGGTCTTGTGAAAGTGTACCTGCAGATGAGAAGTTTCATCCGGTTCGCGAAGAATGCGGGCGACACCGATGGCGCGGTGAAGCGGGACACTGGCTGAAGCGCTGGAGTATCTGTGGTAAAGGTTATCCAACTGCAAAGCACCAACGGCAGAGCAGGAGAGCAAACAAAAATGAAGAGATCGCATGTTTTTGCCGCGGTAGCGATGGCCGGATTAATGGCCGGTTCGCAGGCCGCTCTGGGTCAGTCGGTTGGGTGCGGGACTTTGCCGCAGGCCAATGCCGCGCCTGCTTACACCACCGGTCCCGGGGCCGCTCTGGCTGCGTCGGGCGGAGCCCCTCGCGGCGGCGGTGGTGGCGGGCGCGGATTGCCCGGCACCGGCCGCGGTGCCTTCGCACGTTCGGGCGGGGGCCGCGCGGGCGGTGCTGCCGTTCGTGATCCGCATGCCGCCGGCTACGTTGACGCGAAGGATCTTCCGGATGGTGAGAATGCTCCGAACAATGTTGACGGAAACTTCGTGCTGGGGCCGACGCATCCCGCCGCTCCCGATACGGTGGAGAACGCAAGCGTGCCGAAGGGCGTAGTCTGCATCTTCGCGATGGAATCGGCGGATAGCAAGATGTATCCCGGAATCACGCGCGCGCCGCGCGATCCTGACGCTCCTCCGCGACCGCCGAATTCGCGCATGATCCCCGTTATGCCCGCGCCTTACAGCCGTCGCGTGTACGTGTATATTCCCAACCAGTATGTCGCGGGAACTGTTGCGCCGTTCATTGTGGGCGCGGATGGTCCCGACAACACGCTGTTCACTACGCTCGATAACATGATCGCGGCGAAGAAGCTGCCGCCGATGATCGCTGTTTCTATCGGAAATGGCGGGGGCGATGGTCCGGGCAGCGAACGGGGACTGGAGTATGACACGATGTCAGGCAAGTACGCCGAGTTCGTGGAGACGGAAGTTCTTCCTCTCGTTGAGAAGCGTTACCGCGTGGAGCTCAGTAGGGATCCGGTTGCGCGTCTGGCGATGGGTAGCAGTTCGGGCGGATCGATTTCGTTCGGCATGGCGTGGTTCCACAACGATCGCTATCACCGCGTGCTCACGTACTCGGGGACGTATG
>Ga0134128_10000878_pt1 | contig 40933 bp, 33 predicted proteins | sample KB31754_FD_96462 | JGI IMG/M metagenome (GOLD analysis project Ga0134128, IMG submission 96462) | Terrestrial soil microbial communities with excess Nitrogen fertilizer from Kellogg Biological Station, Michigan, USA - KB3-175-4 | ecosystem: Environmental > Terrestrial > Soil > Unclassified ...
CATCGATGATGGTTCGACCGACGGCACGGTGGCGGTGGTGGAGCGCCTGGCGGCGGCGGGCGGGGCGCCGGTGCGACGGTTGAGCCTGCGGGCGCGGGCCGGCAAGGCGGCGGCGTTGAACCGCGCGGCGGCGGCGGCGACGGGCGAGGTGTTGATCTTCACCGACGCCAACAACAGTTTTGCGCCGGGGGCGCTGCGGCATTTGGCGGCGCCCTTTGCCGACGCCACGGTGGGGGCGGTCACCGGCCTGAAGGCGGTGGACGCGACGGTGGGGGTGGGCGGGGGCGAGAGCCTGTACTGGCGGTATGAGTCGCGCCTGACGTTGTGGGAATCGGCGGCGGGGGGCACGGTGGCCGCCTACGGGGAAGCGCTGGCGGTGCGCCGGGAGTGTTTCCGTCGCCTGCCGGAGGGGGTGCTGGTCAACGATGATCTCTGCCTGGCGCTGGGGGTATGGGCGCAGGGGTTGCGGGTGGTGGCGGCACCGGCGGCACGCTCGTTCGAGCAGGGCGCGGCGGACATGCGGGCGGAGTGGGAGCGGCGGCGGCGCATGGCGGCGGGGCACTGGCGGGCGCTGGCGGGGGCGCGGCAATGGGGACGCTGGCCGCTGACGGCGGGCATCAAGATATGGTTCCACCAGATTCTGCGGCCGCTGTCGGCGCTGTTTCTTCTGGCCGCGCTGGGGTGCGGGCTGGCGCTGCTGGCGGCGCCGGGGGGCGTGGTGGGGAGCGGAGTGCGGCTGCTGGCGCTGGCGGAGGCGGTGGCTGGAGCCGCGGTGCTGGGGGTGGGATTGGCGCACGCCGCCGGGATGCGCCTGGGGCGTCTGGAGGCGCCGTGGTTCTTTTGTCTGGCGCTGGCGGCGGCGGCGGCGGGTTGGTGGCAGTACCGGCGGGGTGGCGGTCAGGTGCTGTGGCGGCGGGTGGCGCGCGCGCGTCCGGCGGAAGCGATGGCAGACGAGATTCCGAGCACCTCGACGGGCCGCATCCTGAGCGGATTGTTTTGGGCGGCGAGTTCGTTTGTGGGCGGCAAGCTGCTGGTGTTCGCCTCGGTGGTGATTCTGGCGCGCATCCTGGCGCCGCAGGCCTTTGGCGAGGTCGCTTTGGCCACCACCAGCATTACGGTGCTGGAAATTCTGGGCACGCTGGGGCTGACCAGCGCCCTGATTTACGAAGAGAAGGAATGGCGCGCGGCGGCCAATATCTGCTTCTGGGTCACCCTCGCCACCTCCGGTGCGGAGATGGTCGGGGCGTGGTTTCTGGCGCCGGTGCTGGGCGAGTTTTTTCACGAGCCCGGACTGGCGGCCATGATCCGCAGCCTGGCGGTGGTGCTGGTGCTCATTGCGTTGGGGAACACGCACGACTTCGTGTTGCGCCGGCGTCTCGACTTCCGCACCAAACTGGTGCCCGACCTGGGGCAGGCGGCGGCCAAGGGCGGCACGTCGGTGGTGCTGGCGCTGCTGGGCTTCGGCGCCTGGAGCTTGATCTGGGGGCAGGTGCTGGGCAGCATCGTGGTGACTGTGCTGCTGTGGCGCTTGAGCGGCTGGCGGCCGGAGCGGCGGGTGGACCGCGTGGTGCTGCGGCGCATGGTCCATTACGCCAAACACATTTACCTGCTGGACGGCTCGAGCGTGCTGCTGTCGAACTTCGACACGCTGACCATCGGCCGCATGCTGAGCGACGCCTGGCTGGGCTTTTACACCCTCGCCTTCCGCATCCCGGAGATTGCCCTGGTGAGCGTGTTGAATGTGATCACGCGGGTGGTGTTCCCGGCCTTCAGCCGACTGCAGAATGACCGGCCGCAGTTGCGGGCCACACTGCTCGACACCATGCGCTACACGGCGCTGCTGACCCTGCCGGTGGCGGCGGGTCTGGCGGTGCTGGCGCGCGGCGTGGTGCTGGGGGTGTACGGGCCGCACTGGGGGCCGTCCATTCCGGTGTTGCGGGTGCTGGCCATCTACTGCGGGGTGCGCTGCCTGATCCATCACTTTGGTGATGGTTATAAAGCCATTGGACGTCCGGACGTGCTGACCCGCACGACGCTCTGCTGGTGGGTGATGCTGCCGCCCTGTCTGATCCTGGGGGCGCACTGGGGCGGCATTGTGGGGGTGGCGTGGGGCCAGGTGGTGACGCGGGTGGTGATGTCGCTGTTGCATGTGTATCTGATCGGCAAGTACCTGCAGATCGGCGCCTGGGCGCTGTTGCGGGCGGTGGCGCCGGCGCTGGAGGCGACGGCGGTGATGGCGACGGTATTGATCATGGCGTTGCCGTGGGCGGACCACTGGGCGCCGCGGCTGGAGCTGGCGGCGCTGGTGCCGCTGGGGGCGATGGTGTACCTGGGGATGCTGTGGCTGCGGCATCCGCAGGTGGTGCGGGCGGCGGCGGGCAAGCTGCGTCGTCCGCAGCCGGCCACGGCGGCGCCGGAGATGGCGGCATGAGCGCGCAACCGCAGCCGCAACTGCCGCTGGGAAGTGAGCGTCTGGCCCCGGCGTGGGTGTTGAGCACGGGCCGCCATGGGGGCTCGCTGGCGGCGTGGGAGCGGGACTGGAAGCAGTTGTACCGGGCCGGCGGGGAAGCGAACCCTTTCCTGAGCTGGGAGTGGCAAAGCGGGTGGACGGCGAACCTGGAGGAGGGCCGGCAGGCGCTGGTGGTGGCGCAACCGTTCGCCGACGGCGGTTTGGCGGGCCTGTTGGCGCTGCAACGGCGGCGGCGGCGGGGGCTGCGGCAGATGGAGTTTTTGGGGCAGGGCAGCGGGGGAGATGAGATGGACTGCCTGCTCCATCCGCACGCGCCGCCGGGACTGGCGGTGCGGCTGCTGCGGCTGGCGCTGGGGCAGCAGCGCTGGAGTCTGTTGCGTTTGGAGTCGGCGCACGCCGAGGGAGAGCTGGCGCGGGCGGCAGAGTTCGCCGACTCCGGCTGGCGCCTGGCGCGGGAGCCGGGGGAGTCGCTGCCCACCTTGCGGCTGCCGCGTGAGGCCAACGCCGCCGAGGGCTTCGAACGGCTCTTGAGCCAGCACAGCGCCAATTTCCGGCAGGAGGTGCGGCGGCGCCGGCGGCGGTGGGCGCGGGCGCTGCCCAACGCCTGGCTGGAGTGCGCGGCCACACCGCCGGCGGTGGCGGCGGCGCTGCCGCACTTGTTCCGGCTGCACAATTTGCGCCGTGCCCAGCAGCAGTCGGCGGGGATTTTTCTTTCGCCGCGATTGCAGACTTTCCATCTGCGCGTGGGGCCGCAACTGGCGGCACGGGGCGCGGCGCGGGTGTATTTGTGGCGGACGCCGGGCATGGTGCTGGCGGCGCTCTATGGCCTGGAGGGGGGCGCGCCGGGGGCGCGGCGCTTCCTTTATTTCCAGAGCGGACTGGACCCGGCGCTCTCCCATCTCAGCCCGGGCACGGTGCTGTTGAGCTCGGTGATCGAGGACTGCATTGCCCGCGGGCTGCAGCGCTTTGACTTTCTGCGGGGCGAGGAGAGCTACAAGCGGCGCTGGACCAGCGAGGCCGGTCACAGCGTGACACTGCGGGGGGCGCGAGGCCTGGCCGGCCATGCCTATGCGAGAGTGCGGCAATGGCGGCGACAGGGGGGGCGGCCGTGACCCCCTCGCTGGTTCGTCGTTTGCCGGAGCCGGTGTACCGCGCGCTGGGGGCGCTGTGTCCGTCGCCCTGGCCTTATGCGATCGTGGCGTTCCATCGCATTGCGGACTGGGGCGATGAACTGTCCTATCCCCCGACAGCTTTTGACGCGCTGTGCCGCTACTGGCGCGATCACTACGAGTTGCTCACGCTCGACTGCCTGCTGGCGCGGCTGGCGCAAGGCGATGTCAGCGATCACCCCTGCCTGACGGTGACCTTTGATGACGGTTATGCCGACAACGCCGAGGTGGCGGCCGGCATACTCGATCGCTACGGCATTCCCGCCACCTTCTTTGTCACCACCGGGGCGATCGGCACGACGCAGTGCTTCCCCTGGGATGCGGGACTGTCGGAGACCCCGCGCATGATGAGTTGGAATCAGGTGCGGGGGCTGCATGCGGCGGGGTTCCGCATTGGTTCGCACACGGTGCACCATGTGCGGATGAGCGCCACGGCTCCGGCCGTGCTGGAGGCGGAGCTGAGTGCTTCGCGGCAGCGCCTGGAGGCCGAACTGGGCGAAGCGGTTTACGATTTCGCCTATCCGTTCGGCGGCATTACCGACTGCGGACTGGAGGGCCGGACGGCGGTGCAGCGGGCCGGCTACCGTTGCTGCTGCTCCTGCCACGGCGGACTGGTGGCGGCGACTGATTCACCCTTCCATCTCAATCGGGTTTCGGTGAGCCCGCGCTACCACCCCACGCCGCAGGCCTGGGCGCGCGCCTATGCCCGTCTGCGCTGGCAGGCCTCGAGCGCCGCCGCACACTGGTGAGTGCCTGGCTAGCGAACGAGCAGGCTGCCGAGGGCCAGGGAGAGCGACGAAAGAGTATAGGTGGCCAGGGTGTAGCCCGCCTTCTTGATGCCGCTGTCGGGAACGTAGAGAAGGTCGTTGGCGGTCAGGCGCAGGTCGGGGGCTTTGCCGTCGAGAATGGCGGGCAGATTGATGGCGACCAGCACCGGATGGGCAGAGCCGACGTTGTGGACCAACTGCGCGTCGCCGGTCCTAGCCACCCGGGTCAGTCCTTTGGCTTTGGCCATGAGCTTGCGGATGGTGAGCGGGTCGCTGTCGTCGAGAGGAAAGGCTCCGGGTGCGTTGACGGCGCCGGAGACATAGGCGAAGCCTCCGGGCAGTACGCGTACCTGTTCACCACCATGCAGCCACGGGTTGGTGGCGGTGTCCAGGCCAGCGAGCACGGCGCTGGCGGCCAGCCGGTTCTCGCGGGGCACGCCGGCGTCATCGTGGCTGACGATGACGACTTCGGCGCCGCTGCTGGTGGACATGCCGCCGGCGGCGGTGAGAACGTCGAGCAGACGCATGGGCTCGATGGCCTGCACCACGCCGGGGCGGGCCACCAGTCCGGTGACGGTGATGGTGTGAGAAGCGGGATTGACCACCATGACTTCCACACGCGGATCCATGGCCAGGTGGTCGGCGACCAGCTCGGCGGCGATGGCGGTGCGGGCCTGGGGAATGGTCAGGCCAAGGACATGCACGGCGGTGGCGCCGAAGGGCGTGTGGATGGTTCCGTCGGAGTCCACGCGCATTTGCGTATCGGTAAGCTCCGGCAGCCCGTACACGCGCATCGCCAGCACGTCATCCACGCCCACTTTGTAGCTGGCCGGCACGGCGGCGCTGGCGGGCATGACCAGCGGGGTCGCGGCGGCAGACGGAGATGTCTGGGCGAGGGCGAAGCTGCCCAGGATGGTGACCGCCGCCAGAACGGTGGAGCCCTTGGGGAAGCGCCTCATGGTTTTCGTCTTCCCTCCACAGCGGCTTCCTCAGGGTCGGTGATATAGCGCTGGTAGTGATCCTGGTAATAGGAGTAATACGGCGACAGTGAGCTGGAAACCTGATTGAGGACCAGCCCCAGGACGCGCGCGCGGACGCGCTGCAGCGGCTTGAGGGCGGCGTGGACGATTTCGCGCGGGGTCTTGCCGGCGCGCGCGACCAGCAGGGTGCCCTCGACGGCGGTGGCGACCGAAACCGCATCGGCGAAACCCAGCACCGGCGGGCTGTCGAGGATGACGTAATCAAATTCGGCGGCGAGGGGGGCGAGCACCTGTCCCAGCATGGTGGCCAGCAGCTCGCTGGGATTGGCCACGGCGGGTCCGGCGGGCATGAGGTAGAGGCGCTCGACCACGGTGGCGCGGAAACTGTCTTCGAGCGGCACCTGCTGACGCAAAACGCTGGTCAGCCCCAGACTGTTGCCGGTTTCAAAGATGCGGTGCAGGGTGGGGCGGCGGATATCGGTGTCAATGAGGAGAACCTTGGAGCCATGCAAAGCCATGGCGATGGCCAGGTTGGCGGCGGCGACCGACTTGCCCTCCTGAGGCTGGGCGCTGGTGATGCTGAGGGTGCGCAGTCCGGCGGGCGCGGCGTAAAGGACCGCGGTGCGCAGCATCAGGATGGCTTCGGCGAAGGCCGAGCGCGGGGCGGGGCGGCCGTCGGGAGTGCGGGGAGGGGGTTCGGCCAGCTCGATCAGGTTGTCGCGGTCCGACATCACCGGGAGGGCGCCGAGGAGCGGAATGCGGAGGTACTGTTCGACCGCGTCAGGGGCGGTGAAGCTGCGGTCGAGGTAGCCGGAGAAGATGGCCAGAGCGCAACCGCCGAAGAGGCTGAAGAGCAGCGCCAGCATCACGTTGTTGCGGACGTTGGGGTAGACGGGGACGGGGTTGGGGGTGGCGCGGTTGGTGATGCGCAGTCCCGAGCCGCTGATGCTTTCGGTCAACTGCTGCTGTTTGATTTGCGCCTGCAGGTCATCGTGCAATTTCTGATCGGCGTCGAGATCGCGCTTTTGCTGGTTGTAGTCAATCGCCTTGTCGTTGAACTGCTGCATGGCGCCGCGGGCTTCCTGCAGTTGGCGGCTGACGAGATCCATCTGATCCCGGGCACGGAGGTACTGGGCGTGGATTTGATTGCGGGCGCTGGTGACCGCCTGATCGAGCTGATTTTTGGCGATCTGCAGGGAGCTCCGGGCGGCCTGGTATTCGGGATTGGCGGGGCCGCGGGTGCCGCGCACCTCGTCGAACCTGCGCTGCGCATCCTGCCAAGTCTGGTAGGCGGGACGCAGGCTCTGGCCGTCGTCACTGGCCAGCAGGGCGTCGGTCAGCTGACCCGACTGCAGCACGTTCTCCTCGGCCTGGTAGCGGGTCAGGGCGGACTGGGCAGTGAGGTAGTTGGTGTTGAGGGTGCTCACCGTATTGCTCTCGAGACTGCCCTGATTGTCGAGGTTGAGCAGGTTGTGGGAGTGCTGATAGGCGGTGAGAGCGGCTTGTTCCTTCTCCACCCGGGCGCTGATGTCGCTGAACTGCTGCTCCATGAAGCGCAACTGATCGTTTTGTTCCTGCTGCCGGGTCTGGAATTCGTGGGTGATGAGGGCGTTGGCGACGGCGTTGGCGACGGCGGCGGAGGTGTCAGGGTTGAGGGACTGGAAATGGATGTCTATGTTGTGGGTGCTGTCGGGCTGAACCGGCTGGGTGTGGCTCTGGATGAGGGCGATCAACCCGTCGAGACCGGCGTCGGGATCGGCGGCGGTGGGCACGGCGGCGGAGGCGGCGCCGGCGCCCAGCTCGGCGGCGAGGTGGGGATCCTGATCGAGGTGGGCGGAGTGGATGGCATTCAGGATGACGCTGCGCTGGGTGACATCGCGGACTTCGGTCTGGATCAGGGTGTAGGGGTCGAACCCCGGGTTGTTGTTGGCATCGGCCTGGATGGCGGGTACGCGGAAATCCATGCGCAGCGTAGCCACGGCTTCATAGCGGCGGGGGATGCGCAGGCTGTACAAGGCGGTGGCCAGGGTGACCAGCACGGCCAGCAGCAGGATCTTGTAGAGATGGCGGCGGACCTGGGTCCAGTAGAAGGCCAGCGGCAGGCCGGGCTCGTCGCTGCTGTAGCTCTCGGCCGGCGGGGTGTAGGGGGCGAGGGGACCGCCGGGCGCGGCGGTGGTCTGGCCGGACCCCACCCACAGCGGTGGAGGCGCGGCGCCGCGGCGCTCGCCCTCGGGGGCGGCCATTACGGTGGCCGGCTGGGCCCGCCGCCGGCTGGCGTCACTCTCGCGCCGCCGCCATCCGATCACCGGGGTGCGGCGGGCGGGGGCGGCGGCGGTGGCCGCGCCGGGGTCGGCCCCGGGAGGAGCGGCATCATCGGTATGTCTGCGCCGCGGTTCGGCCCCGGGGACGGGGTTCACGTCGGCGGCCGGGACTGGTGACAGCAGAGATTGCAGACGGTCGCGCAGTTCCGACAGAGAGTACACCGAGCCGCGGGTGCGGTGATGTCCGGACTTGGTCAGGCCGAGGTCAACGAGGAAGCGGCCGACGGCGGCCGGTTGTCCGCGCTCGTTCTCAAACTCGGATAGGTAATCCCGCCAAGCGGGCGCCTGGCGCAGGCTTGGCAACAGTTCGCTGGGCGAGACTTCAGCGCCGGTACGATCTTCAAGAGCCGTCAGTAGCTCGCTTGCCAGTGCTTGCGCAGGCTGAGTCATAGGGTGCTGCGTGAAAGACTGAGTTCACTCTAGCACAACCGAGGTGGAAGTCAATTGGCGGTCAATGAGTTAACGATCATGATGCGCCGGTGAAACATGAGTCTTTCACGCCCCGGGATCCCGTTCCGGCGGCAGGGCCAGGGCGGCCAAGGTGAAGAACAGCAGGAGGTTGGCGGGAATGTGAAGGTTGAAATCCACCATGGAGTGGACCAGCAGTCCGGCACAGCCGAGAGCGGCGGCCACGGCGAGGGGGATGGCCGGCGGGGCCCCGCCGTGGGAGTGGACCAGACCCGGCGGCCAGCGCCGCATGCGGTCCAGGAAGGCCAGCATCCAGATGCCCCAGAATGCGCCCGCCAGCAGGACGCCGACGATGCCGGTCTCCGCCAGCCACTGCAGGTAGTCGTTATGGGCGAAGAGGTAGACGTTGCCGTCGTTGAAACGGGCAAAGGCGGGGTAGACATCCGCCCAGGTGCCCAGGCCCCAGCCGCCCAGGGGATGGGCGCGGAACATGGCGAGGGAGCTGAGATCGAGTTGCGCCCGGGTGGCGGCGTCGAGACCGGACCGGTCGAGATTGTGCAGGCGGCTCTGCAGGGTCTCCGTGCCCACCAGCAGCACCAGGCCGGTGGTCAGCAGGCCGATGAGCAGCATGGGTCGCCGGCGGAGGCGCTGGGCGAGCGGCGCCTGGCGGCGCTTTCTCTCCAGATACAACAGGATCAGAATGGCGGCCAGGGCTTCGGTGGAGAGCGCCACCGCGCCTCCCCGGCTGGCGGCCAGCAGCACGGCTGCGATGCCCAGGGCGGGCACGGCGGCCCAGGGCAGGAAGCGCAGCCAGGACAAGCGCCGGCGCTGGTAGGCGGCGACACAGGAGATGGGGAGCAGCATCTCCATGCAGCCGGCAAAGTGATTGCGGTTGACGAAGCTTCCCGCCGGGCTGGCGAACTGGTAGGTGAAGGTCCAGTAGAGGTCACGGCTGGAGGTGAGCAGTTGCAGAATGGCGAGCAGCGCCAGCGCTCCGGTACAGAAGCTGAAGGCGGTGGTCAGTGATTTGACGTCGCGATCTCCCCGGTAGCACTGGGTGACCAAGAGGAAGAGCGCGCCGGCGGCGCCGAGGTGCACCACGGCGGTGACGGTGGCGGGAAAGACGGCGCTCCAGCCCAGAGCCATCTGGGCCAGCGCGAACGACCCGAAGCCGAACATGGGAAGGTAAATCCATTTCCAGTGAGCGCGCAGGCGGCCACGCCACCACTCGACGGACCAGACGGCGAGAGCGGCGTAGATGAGCAGGTAGGCGCAGCCGTAGGCCCATCCGTAGACGCCGCCGAAGGCCCAGATGGCAAAGCCGACCGCCAGGAGTGGCGCGGCCAGCAGCAGGCGGCGACTCAGCTCGCCGGATTGGTGGAGGAAGCGCAGCAGGGCGCGCCATTGACGCCAGCGGGCGCGCCAGGGGCCGAGCGGCGCGCGGGGGCGCCAGACGGGGAGGCTGCGCGGGGCCAGGGTGGAGGGGCTCATGGTGTGTGCCCGGTAGTCAGTCGGAAATGAGTCACGAGAATGCGGTTGTGCAATTGGGTCTGACCCAGGGGGCGCTGGTAAACGATTTGCAAGCGCAGGGCTTCGATGCCCTCTCCCGGCAGGTGCCATTGAGCGGACACCGGCTGCCAACGCTCACTGGGCAGCAGGGGCGTGTCCGCGATGGGGGAGCCATCGGGGCGCGACAGGCGCAGGCGCAGGCCGCCGGCGGGGGCGGCATCGAGGTCGCGCGTCCAGGCCGACAGGGACAGGTCCCCGCCGCCTTGCATCAGCAGCCATTGTTCGGCCGCCAGACCCTGGTCGGGTTCACTGCCGTCAAAGCCGAAATAAGCGGCGGTGGGATGGGCGGGATCGCCGGTGGCCACCGGATGGGCGTCGAGGCCGGGAAAGTTGGGCCAGCGCCAGCCGACGATGGCGCTCAGGCCGGCCGCGACATCGGGGCTGAGGCGGCGCTCGGCGGGCTGCAGGCGGGGATCAAAATCGGGGTCGAGCAGGCCGGGGGCATGCGCGGGCCGGGCAGCGGGCAGGATTCCGGCAGCCACCAGCCTTGACTCCAGCGGAGGGACGCCGGCAGGCCAGCGCTGCCAGGTGCTGGACAGCAGATTCAGCAGAGCCTGGGCACGCAGATTCTGGTCGTCCTCATGGTCAGGGTGGAGGTCCAGCAGCCAGGAGGCGGCGGTCTGACAGGCGGCGGGCTGACCACGCTCGACGGCGGCGGCGGCGAAGGCGGCGGCGGCGGCTACCGAGCCGGGCGGCAGCGAACGGCGCAGGGCGTCGAAATCAAAGCCGGAGGCGGTGAGCGCACGGCTGACCATGGGCAGAAAGGCGGCGGCGGGGGCGGTGCGGGCGGCGATGGTCATCTGCTGCCAAAAGCCGGGCAGATCGGCATGGGCGAGGTAGAGATTGGCCAAGCGCCAGCGGGCGGCGAAACTGAGCCCCTGCTGATCGGTTTCCGCCTGGGTGAGGGCCAGAGCGCGCGGCCAGCGACCGAGGGCCAGCTCGACGGTGTTCAGATCGGCCATGGCGGCGGTGTCGTAGGGGTCCGAGCGCAGGGCGCTGAGCAGATGCGCTTGAGCAGACGGGGGATTGGTGAACAGCAGTGACTCCGCCATTTGGCGCTGGTACAGGGCGACGCCGGGGCGCCACCATAAGGCAGCGGCGAAATCGCCGCGCTGATCGGCCGCATCGGCGCGCCACACCACCACGGTGGCGACAACCGCCACGGCGGTCAACAGCAGCAAGCCCGCAGCGCACCAGCGCTGCCGCCGCGACGGCGCCGTGGCGGACCGCTCGCCCTCTGCCCTCATGGAGGGCATTGTATGCTTTGGCGATGAGATTTCGGTTGGGGAAAACGGGTTTTCGCTTCAACGCGCTGCATTCTTTTCCCGGCGACGCCGGCTACGACCGCCATCCGCACGGGCACGATTACGAGTTCAGCGTCATGGTCGAGGGCACGCGGGAGGGCGCCGGCATGCTCTACGATCTGCGCGGCCTGAAGCCGCTGGTGGAACGCGAAGTGATTGCCCGGCTGGATCACCAGGATCTGGACGGCATCCTGCCGGAGCCGTCGCTGGAGTCGCTGGCGGTCTGGATCTGGGAGCGGCTGCGGCCGGGGATTCCGGGGGAGTTGGCGCTGGGTCTGACGGTATGGGAGACGCGCTCGCTCTACGTTGAGTTCTGGGGCAAGTGAAGAATTTCGGGGATATAGCCGCCGGCGCGAATGACCGCGATGAGGTGCAGGGCGGAGGCGGCGATGGCCTCCGGTTCGAGCGCGCCGGTGAGCGCCGCCGGCGCCATGTGGCGCTGGGTGAGCGGGGTGCGCACGGTGCCGGGCGAGAGCAGGCTGACGCGGATACCGCGGGGACGAAGTTCCGCATCCTGGGCGCGGGCCAGCCCCACCAGGCCGTGCATGGCGCTGAGGTAGGCGGTTTCGTCGGGGAAGTCGTGGTGGGCGGCGAGCGAGGCAATATGCACCAAGGCGCGGGGGTGCGGGGTACCGGCTTGCAACTGCGGCAAGAGGGAGCGGACCAGCATAAAGCGTGACCACACGGTCAGCCGCCACAGTCGCTCGAACTCGGCGCTGGAGGTGGCGGCCATGGGGGCCATGAAAAAATCTCCGGCGGCGAAGATGGCGGCGTCGAGAGAGGGCGTCCAGGCGGCAACCTCGGCCGCCAGGCGTTCCAGATCGGCGGTCGAGGTCAGGTCGGCGGAGACGACATGAACCCGAGCGGGGAACTCCTCCGCGAGCGCCCGCAGCGGGGCCGCGCGGCGCGCGGACACGGCTACGCTCCAACCTTCGTGCAGCAGTTGGCGGGCACAGGCGGCGCCGATGCCGCTGGAGGCTCCGGTGACCAGGGCGCGAGGGGCCATGCGTATATACTACGCAGCAATGGCGCGCATCTCGGTCATTCTGCCCACCGGCAACGTGCTCCAGCAGTCGCCGGGTGAGGCCGTTTTCCGCCGTGTACTGGCCGCACTCACCTGGGCCGATGAGCTGATCATTGTGGACTCCGACAGCAGCGACGGCACGCGCGAGGTGGCGTCCGGGTTCACCGACAAGATCTTCGTGCACGCCTATCGCGGCAGTCTGAAAGAGCAGAAAAAGATCGCCATCGAATACGCCACCGGGGACTGGATCCTGTGGGTGGATGCGGACGAGGTGCTGCCGGAGGCGCTGATCGCCGAGATCCGGGCGGCGGTTGCCGCTCCGCGTGCCCAGGGGTGGCGCATCCGCCGTCAGCACGTGTTTGCCGGCCGGGTGCTGCGCCACGCCGGCGAGGATGCACCGCTGCGGCTGTGGCGGCGCGGCGAGGGTCACTGGGACGGGCCCGAGAACGACGAGTTCTACGTGGTGGATCCTCCGGTCGAGACTTTTGCCACCCCGCTGGAGCATTACAGCACGGCGCGGCTCGCCGACCGGCTGCGCAAGATCGCCTATTTCGCCCCGGCGCACGCCGCTCTGCTGCCGCTGCCGCCGCGCGCCGAGTACACCCGCCGCGACATCTGGCGGCGGCTGCTGCGGCCGGCGGTGCAGCGCTTCTACGGCGTGTGGTGGGTGGAGAAGGGCCGCAAGGATGGCGTGCGCGGCCTGCTGTGGTCGCTGCTGTGCGCCATCAACGAGCTCTACGTGTACATGCTGTTGTGGGAGCGGGCCCAGGAGCAACCCCGGCGTGAGGCGGCGCAAGCCGACTGACGGTGCGGGTGCTGCACATTGTGCCGGGCATGTTCGGCCCGACGGGGCTGTATGGCGGCGCCGAGCGGTATGCCCGGGAACTGGCGCGCGCCATGTCGCGGCAAGTCCCCACGCGGCTGGTCGGCTTCGGCCCGGAGGTGGACCACGGCAGCGAAGACGGCCTGGAGACGTTCACGCTGCGCAGTCAACTGCCGCGCGGCAAATTTGCCACCAGCCCGGCCAGCCTGGCGCTGTGGCGGCACTTGCGCTGGGCGGAGGTCATCCATTGCCATCAGATTTACACCATGTCCACCAGCGCGGCGCTGATCTACGGACGCTGCCGCCGCAAGCCGGTGTTTGTCACCGACCACGCCGGCGGCGGCATCAGCCTGCTGTCGTACTTTGATGGGCAGAGGTGGTTTGCCGGGCGTCTGTGGGTATCGGACTTCAGCCGGGGAACGCACGAACCCCTGCCGGGGGACCGGGTCATCCTGGCGGGGGTGGATGCGCAGCGGTTTCACCCGCCCGACACGGGGCAGAGAAGCGGCGAGGTGCTGTATGTCGGCCGGCTGCTGGAGGTCAAGGGCGTGCACGAACTGATCGCCGCCGTGGACGCCGACACGCGGTTGGCGCTGCTTGGTCCCGCCTACGACCCGGTGTACAAGGCACGGCTGGAGCTACTGGCGCGCGGCAAGCCGGTGCGCTTTCTGCCGGCCGGGGATGGCGCCGAGCTGGTCGCCGCCTACCAGCGGGCGCTGTGTGTGGTGCTGCCCGGGGTGGAAGCGTTCGGACTGACGGCGCTCGAGGCGATGGCGTGTGGCACCCCGGTGATCGGCTGCGTGGAGAGCGGCCTGCCGGAAGCCATTACCGACGGGGTGGAGGGGTGGCTGGTACGGTACGGCGACCGAGCCGGGCTGGGAGACAGGATTCGCTGGATGCGCGAACATCCGGCTGAGGCCGCCGCCATGGGAGCGGCGGCACGGCGGCGCATCGTGGAAGGGCGGGGGTCACTGCACGGCGGTGACACGCTGACCTGGGACGCGCTGGCCAGCCGGTGCCTGGAGGCGTATGGCGGCTGAAGGCTCGGGGATGATGACCCGCCTGCTGCGCCGCGTGACCCCGCGGCGGCTGCGCAATCAACTGCGCAATCCGCGCGCCAGTTTGCGCTGGATGCGTTCGCAATGGGCGTTTCGCCGGGGCCATGTTGCGGAACTGGAGCTGCCGGACGGGCTGCGGCTGCGGTGCCATCCGGAAAGCGCCCACACCTTCGGGCTTTTCGTCCACGACCCCACCCAGCAGGGCGAGTATGCGGCCTTTTGCCGTGTGCTGGGCGAGCGTCCACGGCTGCTCGATCTGGGGGCGCACTTCGGCTTCTTCGGCGCGGTGGCGCTGGCGCGCAGCGCGGAGGCGCGGGTGGTGGCGGTGGAACCGTCGGCGGGCGCGTTGCCCATATTGCGTGAGAACCTGCGGCTGGCGGGCGGTGACGGGCGATGGCAGGTGATTGCCGGGGCGGTGGGCGCGCAGGACGGTGAGCTGGCCATGCTGGCGGCCGGGCCGGCGGGAGAGCAATACATGTACGCCGCCAGCGGGCGGCCGGATGCGGTGCGGGTGCCGCAGTTCAGCCTAGCCAGCCTCGGGCGGCGCGCCGGGTGGACGCCCACGGTGGTGAAGTGCGACATCGAGGGGCACGAGGCCGCGGTGCTGCGCGGTGAGAATCTGGCCACCCTGGCGGCCTGGCACGCTCCCCTGCTGCTGGAACTGCATGGCGACTGGATTCGGCGGGACGGCGGCGATCCTGACGCGCTGCTGGCTGCGCTTGAAGCCGCCGGTTATCGCTGCGAGCCGACGGTGGACACGGCTATTCCGGTCACTCGCCTGGTGTTCTGGCCACGTTGACCGCTTGCGGACGCAACAGCCGCCACAGATCGGCGCCGGACAGGGAGACCAGAAAGCCGCGCTTGCCGCCATTGATGTACAGCAGCGGCAAAGCCTCGATGCCGGCTTCGGCAAACACCGGCAGAGGCTTGCGGGTGCCGAAGGGCGAGGTGCCGCCCACCTGGTAGCCGGTGTGGCGCTCGGCCACTTCGGGGCGGCAGGGCGCCACACTGCGCCGTCCCGCCTGGCGCGCCAACTCGCGCGTCGAAACCTCGCGGTCGCCGTGCATGAGGATGATCAACGGCCGGCTCTGGTCATCTTCCATGACCAGCGTCTTGATCACGATATGTTCATCCACGCCCAGCTCGGCGGCCGATACGGCAGTGCCGCCGTGCTCCTGGTAGGGGTAGAGGTGCCCGCCAAAGCCCGCGCGCTGGGCGCGCAGCCAGCGCACACCCGCGGTCACCGGGAACTTGGCGGCCATCAGCGCTGGTTCAAGGGCACGTAGTTCTGCGGCACCTGCGGGCCGATGTACTCGGCGCGCGGGCGGATGAGGCGGTTGTCGCTGTACTGCTCGAGCACGTGGGCCGTCCAGCCGCTCATGCGCGAGACGGCGAAGATGGGGGTGTAGAGATCGGGGCTGATGCCCATGGCGTAGTAGGCGGAGGCGGAGTAGAAGTCCACGTTGGGGTTGAGCTTCTTCTCGCGCTTGATGTAGTCCTCGATCTGCTGCGAGTGCTCGTAGAGCTTGCTCAGCCCGGCCGCCTGGCACAGTTCGCGCGACAACTGGCGGAGATGGGTGGCGCGCGGGTCCTCGGTGTGGTAGACGCGGTGGCCGAAGCCGGGGATCTTCACCTTGCGGGCGATCAGATCCTGAATGTAGGCGATGGGGTCGTTGTCGCCGACCTTGAGCAGCAGGTTGATCACCGCCTGGTTGGCGCCGCCGTGCAGCGGCCCCTTGAGCGCCCCGATGGCGCTGGTCACCGCCGAGTGGATGTCGCTCAGCGTGGCCGCCGTTACCCGGGCGGCGAAGGTGGAGGCGTTGAACTCATGATCGGCGTGCAGAATGAGGGCGATGTCGAAGGCGCGCTCGGCGGTGGGCGAAGGCCGCTCGCCGTTGAGCATGTAGAGGAAGTTGCCCGCCAGGGAGACGCCGGTCGCGGGCGCCACCATGGGCTTGGCCTTGCGCACCCGATCCAGATTGGCCACCAGGGCCGCCGTCTGGCCGAGCAGGCGAATGGACTTGCGCACATTGGCTTCGCGCGACATGTCGGCCGCGTCGGGGTCGTAGAGACCGAGGGAGGAAACCATGGTGCGCAGGGTGTCCATGGGCGAGGCCTGGGGTGCGGTGGCCTTGAAGGTTTCCAACAGCTTCTGCACCGGCGCGGGCAGGGTGAGCGCCGCGGTAAGATCGCGCTTCAGGGCGCTCAGTTCGGCGCTGGTGGGCAGCTTGCCGAACCACAACAGGTAGGCCGTCTCTTCGAAGGTCGAGCGCTCGGCGAGATCGTGAATATCGTAGCCTCGGTAGGCCAGAATCCCCTTGTTGCCGTCTATGAAACAGATCGAGGATGGCGAAGCAACGACATCTTCAAGGCCGCGGGTGGTGGTAGACATTGCCTGTGTTCTCCAAAGTGTTCAATTAAGAGGTATAACCTAGTTGCGCGTGCCGCGTAAACCCTGGATTCCTTCATCATGTCCGCGCCCCTGATTACCCTCGCCTCCGATTTCGGCGAAGGCAGCGCCTACGTGGCCATGCTGAAAGGAGCGCTTCTGGCCCGATGCCCCACCGCCAGGCTGGTGGACCTCAACCACGGGCTCGACAGCGGGGACAACTTCGCCGCAGCGTTTCTCTGGCTGCGGGTCTATTCCTATTATCCCGCCGGAACGGTCCATTTGCTCGGTTTAGATCGCGGCGGGGGTCCGGATCGGGTGCTCGCCGCCGCGGCCGCGGGCCAGTTCTGGCTGGCCATGGATGAGGGCGCCCTGGGACTGCTGCTGGAGCGGCACCCGGAAGCGAGCGTACATGCCGTGCCGCTGGCGTCGCGGGGCAGCTTCGTGGCGCTGGAAGCGATGGTGCCGCTGGCGGAGGAGTTGGCGAAAAGCGGGCGGCTGCCCGGCCATCCGGTAACGGATTGGCGGCGGCTGGCGATGCCGGCTCTCACCCCGCGGGCGGACGGGGGTGTACAGGCCGAGGTTTTGCACGTTGACCGCTTCGGCAATCTACTGCTGAATGCGCCGATCTCCGGTTACGCCGAGGCAGAGATCGCGGGGACGGCCGTGCCCAGGGTGGACGGCCACTACGGGAGCAGGGACGCGGGCAGCCTGATGTTGCGTGCCGGTCCTGAGGGATGGATGGAAATATCCGCTGTGCAGGGGTCCGCCGCGGCGCGGCTGGGCGCCGGGAGGGGGACGAAGGTGGGGTTGAGGTAAAATCGTTGCTCAACCAGATTCTGGAGGAGCTTCATGGGTAAGGTAGCCAAGACCGCCGATCGCAAGCGCGACGGCGAGGCGGTGGAACAAGTATGTCCCAAGTGCGGCAAACCGGTGCGCGTGGTCAAGCGCATCCGCAACCGCGCCCAGCAGATTGCCGGGGGCATGTACATCTCCTGTTCTGCCTGCGAACACGCTGAAAAACTGTAAGCACCGGGCATGTCGAGCAAACCTCCCATAGAGAGTTTGCGCCGTCCCGCCGCGAAGGTCTTCGTCGCCACCACGGTGATGTTGACCTTCATTTCTTTCTGGCGGGCGGCGGCCATCGTCCTTTCCGACCTGGCCTCGACAGCTTTTTACCTGGGCGGCATCGCCGAACAGGCCATCGGCAAATCGGCGCCGTGGTTTGTGCTGGCGGTGATGCTGTTCAGCTACGCGGTGCAGGCTCTCTACATCGAGAGCAGCACGATGTTTGTGCGCGGCGGCGTCTACCGGGTGGTCAAAGAGGCGCTGGGCAGCACGCTGGCCAAAGTGGCGGTGAGCGCGCTGATGTTTGATTTTCTGTTGACCGGGCCGATCAGCTCGGTCTCGGCCGGCCAGTATCTGGCCGGTTTTTTGCAGGATCTCGGCACCCGGCTCGGCCATCCGCTGCACTTTTCGGTCAACAGCTTCTCGGCCACCTTCGCCATCGCGGTCACCGTGTACTTCTGGTGGAAGAACATTCAGGGCATCCACGAGACCAGCGAGAAGGCGGTGCGCATCATGCAGATCACCACCATCATGGTGGTGATCATGATCGGCTGGTCGCTGATCACGATCTGGCACCTGGGCGCGCATCTGCCGCCCCTGCCCAGCTTGACCGACATGCGGTATGGTCCCGGGGCGCTGGGATGGCTGGCGGGCACCGGGGTGACGCAGGTGGCGCTGCTGGTGGCGCTGATCGGGTTCGGGCACTCGATTCTGGCGATGAGCGGCGAAGAGACGCTGGCCCAGGTCTATCGCGACATTGAGAGTCCCAAGGCCAGGAACCTGCAGCGCGCCGGCCTGGTGATCTTTTTCTACAGCCTGATCTTCACCACGCTGGCGACGTTTTTCGCGGTGATGATCATTCCCGACGCGGTGCGGGCGAAGTATTACGACAACCTGATCGGCGGGTTGACGATGTTTCTCACCGGCCCCTACACGCTGCGGCTGGTGTTTCAGGGTTTCGTGGTGTTCGTGGGCGCGTTGATTTTGTCGGGAGCGGTGAACACGGCCATCATCGGATCGACCGGGGTGCTCAACCGGGTCAGCGAAGACGGGGTGCTCACCGACTGGTTTCGCCGTCCCCACAGCCAGTACGGCACCACCTATCGCATCGTCAACGCCATCGCCATTCTGCAGATCGCCATCATCGTCTTCACCTGGGGCAACATCTATGAGCTGGGTGAAGGCTATGCCTTCGGACTGATCTGGAGCTTCGTATTTCTGGCGGTCGCCACCTTTGTGCTGCGCTTCAAGGAGCCGGAGGGCCGCGAGTGGCGGGTGCCTTTGAATTTCAAGGTCGGCAAGTACGAAATTCCGGTGGGCGTGGGCCTGATCGCCCTGCTGCTGCTGGCCACGGCGGTGATGAACCTGTTCACCAAGCAGCTGGCCACCATCGCCGGATCGGCCTTCACCGCCGGATTCTTCGTGCTGTTTGTGGTCAGCGAGCAGATCACCAAGCGGCAGCGCCGGCTGGACTCGCATCTGGAGAAATTCCGCATCGCCTCGGGGGGCGACATCGCGGCCGACGCCCTGAACGTCCGCCCGGGCAATGTGCTGGTGACGGTGCGCGACGAGCGCCACCTCTACCACCTGGAGTACACCCTGGCGCACACCGACACGGTGAAGCAGGACATTGTGGTGATGACGGTGCGCCTGTTCCGCTCCTTCGCCGGGCCGGCCGTGGTGGACGAGAAGCGCGCCTTTGATCAGTACGAACAGGAGTTGTTCAGCAAGGTGGTGTCGATCGCCGAGAAGGCGGGCAAGCCGGTCTCGCTGCTGGTGGTGCCGGGCAACAACGCCTACCACACCATTGTCAGCACGGCGCAGCGGCTGGAATCGAGCACCATCGTGGAGGCGGGATCGGTGCAGCGCACGGTGGCGGAGCAGTGCAAGCTCACCGGCGACGCGTGGGAAGAGCTGCCGGAGCCGCGGCCGCGGCTCAACCTACAGGTGCTGTCGGCGAACAACGAACTGACGGTGGCGCACCTGGGTCCGCACACGCCGCGGTTGCGCGACGAGGACCTGGATTTGATCCACAATCTGTGGCTGGAGGTGACGGCCGACTCCGAATACCGCGGGCTGCACCACTACGACGTGGTGGCGCTGGCGCTCAAGGAGCTGCAGTCGGAGTTGCACAGCCAGCGGCGGCGGGAGTTGCTGGAGACGCTGCGGCAACTGGCGCATCTGCCGCGCTACCAGGCGCCGGGGGCGCCGCCGCCGGAGAAGCGCGAGGATGAGCGGGAGTGAAGGCCTCGACGCCAGTGGTGTTGTCCATGACCGGCTTTGCCCGGGTGCGGCGGGAAGCCGACACGGCCGCGGTGACGGTCACGCTGCGCACGGTCAACCACCGCTTTCTCGATCTGCGATGGCAGTTGCCGACGGAACTGGAAGACCTGCAGCCGGAGCTGGAGAAGCGGCTGCGGGGGCAGCTTAAACGCGGGCACGTGGACGTGCGTTTTGTCTGCGAACGTCCGGGGGCATCGGCGGCGGCGCGGCTGGATGCGGGCACGCTGGAGTCGTACCTGGCCGCTTATCAGGAGATCAGCCGCCGGGTGGGGGCGAGCGCTCCCGCCAGTCCGGCGGACATACTGCGTTTTCCCGGCATCTTCGCTCCCGCCGCGGGCGCCGCGGGCGAGGGCGCGGGGGTGTGGGCGGCACTGGCGCCGGCGGCGCTGAGCGCGGCGCTGGAAGAGTTGCAGCGCATGCGGGCGGTGGAGGGCGCGGCCCTGGCGGCGGACCTGCGCGGCCGCCTGGATGCCCTGGCGGCGGGCGGTGAGGCCATCGCCGCCCAGCGGCCGGCGATCGAGGCGGGATTGCGCGAGAAACTCGAGCGGCGTCTGCGGGAGTGGCTGGGCAGCGCCTCGGCCCCGCTGGCCGCCGACCGCCTTGCCCAGGAGGCGGCGCTGCTGGCCGAGCGGAGCGACATCAGCGAGGAACTGACCCGGCTCGAAGCCCACCTGGCGCAGGCGCGCGGGCTTCTGGCGGAGGGGGGCGAAGTGGGCAAGAAGCTCGATTTTCTGGCCCAGGAACTCAACCGTGAGGTCAATACGCTCTGCTCCAAGACCACCGGCGCCAGCGCGGCCGCCCTCCTGGTCACCGACCTGGGCCTGGGGCTCAAGGCGGAACTGGAAAAATTCCGCGAGCAGATACAGAACCTGGAATAGCCCATGTCGCTGTTCATCATTTCCGCGCCGTCCGGCTCCGGCAAGAGCACCCTGGTGGGGGAGTTGTTTCGCCAGGTGCCGGGGCTGCGGTTTTCGGTCTCCTACACCACCCGTGCGCCGCGCGGCAGCGAACAGGACGGCCGCGAATATCACTTTGTGGACCGGGCGCGGTTCGAGGCGATGCAGCGCGAGCAGGCGTTTTTGGAGCACGCCGAGGTGTTCGGCAACTACTACGGCACCGCCTGGGCCAGCCTGGAAGCCGCCCAGCGCCAGGAGGAGGACCTGGTGCTCGACATTGACGTACAAGGGGCGCAGCAGGTGAAGGCGCGGATGCCGGAGGCGGTCAGCATCTTTATTGCTCCCCCCGACAAGGAGCAACTGGCCTGGCGGCTGCAAAGGCGCGCCCTGGATGCCCCGGCGGTGGTGGCCAAACGGCTGGGGGATGCGGCGCAGGAAATTGCCGCCTATAATAGATATGACTACGTGGTGATCAACGATCGCCTGGAAGAGTCGGTGGAGCGGCTATGCGCCATTGTGCGCTGCCGCCGCCGCCCGGACGACGTGGATGCATGCGCGGTAGCGGAAAGCTGCAGCCGTCAGAATATGGCCGCGCGCCTGGAGCCGGTTTTGGCTTCGTTTGGAATAAGGAGTTAAGCGATGATTTTGGGACCATTTGCCAGCCTTGAAGATGTACCCAGCCGCTACCAGTTTGTGCATGTGGTGGCGCGGCGGGCACGCAAGCTGCAGGGAGGCTCACGGCCGCTGGTGACGCCCAACTCGCGCAAGTTCACCCGCATTTCGCAGCAGGAAGCCATGGCCGGGCTGCTCGACATCACGTTTGTTGCCGCCGAGCCGCCGGCCGGGGACGCCGCCGCCGGGGAGTGAGCGGCCCGCGATGCGCATTCTGCTGGGCGTCAGCGGCGGCATCGCCGCCTACAAGACGGCCGAGCTGGTGCGCCTGTTCCGCCAGCATGGGGACGAGGTGCAGGTGGTGCTCACGCGCGCCGGCGCGCGCTTCGTCACCCCGTCCACTCTGGCCGCGCTGAGCGGCCGCCCGGTGCTGAGCAGTCTGTTTGCCCGTGCCGCCGCCATCGAACACATCGAAGTGGCGCAGGCGGCGGATGTGGTGGTGGTGGCGCCGGCGACCGCCCATACCCTGGCGCGCATGGCGCACGGGCTGGCCGACGATTACCTGACCACCCTGCTGCTGGCCACGCCCGCGCCGGTGATCGTCGCTCCGGCCATGAATGTGCAGATGTGGCGTCACGCCGCCACCCAGGCGAATGTGGAGACGCTGCGCGGCCGGGGGGTGGTGATGGTGCCTCCGGAGGCGGGCGAGTTGGCCTGCGGCATGGTGGGGGAGGGGCGCATGGCGGCTCCCGCCGACATCGCCGCGGCGGCATACACGGCCGCCGCCCAGGAAGGTGATTTCGCCGGGGAGATGGTGCTGATCACCGCCGGACCCACACGCGAGGCGCTGGACCCGGTGCGCTACCTCAGCAACCGTTCCAGCGGGCGCATGGGATACGCGCTGGCCGCCGCCGCGACGCGGCGGAGAGCGCGGGTGCGCCTGATCAGCGGTCCCACGGCGCTGGCCGCGCCAGCCGGGGTGGAACGCATCGAGGTGACCACGGCCGAAGAGATGGCCGAGGCCGCGCTGGCCGGGTTCCCCGCCTGCACGGTGGCCATCTGCGCCGCCGCGGTGGCCGACTACCGTCCGGCGACGGCGCAGGCGCAGAAGATCAAGAAGTCGGCCGAGCGGGTGCAACTCGAGCTGGTGCGCAATCCCGACATCCTGGCCGAACTGGGGCGCCGCAAGACCGGGCAGCGGCTGATCGGCTTCGCCGCCGAGACCGACGCCGCCCGGGCGCGCGAGCTGGCGCGCGGCAAGCTCAAAGACAAGAACGCCGATTTAATGGTGCTCAACGATGTGCTGCAACCCGGCATCGGATTCGAGGCCGCCGACAACGCGGTGACGCTGATTACCGCCGAGGAAGAGCGCGAGCTGCCGCGGGCGTCGAAGGCAGCCATCGCCGAAGCCATTCTCGATGCCGTCCTGAGCCTCCCGCGCCATGCCCACACTCACGCCTGAAGCCCGCCGCGCCCTGGCGGGCTACCTGAACTTTCAACGGGAAATGGGCATCGAGCGGGTGCGCTTCGCGGGCGGGGCCGTTGCCATTTCCGCCCCGCCGGCCGCGGCGGCACCGCTGACGGCCGAGCCGCCGGCGCGGTCCGGCGCCGCGGCGGGAGAATCGCTGGCGGTGATTGCGACGGATCTCGGCGCCGACTGCCGGCGATGCAAGCTGGCCGAGGGGCGCAACAAGATCGTGTTCGGCAGCGGCAACGCCCATGCCGATCTGGTGTTTGTGGGCGAAGGACCGGGCGCCGACGAGGATGCCCAGGGTTTGCCGTTTGTGGGCCGCGGCGGGCAACTGCTCACCGACATGATCGAAAAGGGGATGAAGCTGCGCCGCGCCGACGTCTACATCTGCAATGTGGTCAAGTGCCGGCCGCCGGGCAATCGCACCCCGGAGGCGGACGAGATCAGCGCGTGCTCGCCGTTCCTGATGCGCCAGTTGCGCAGCGTCCGGCCGAAGATGGTGTGCGCCCTGGGGGCCACCGCCGCGCAGGCGCTGCGGCCGTTCAAGGGGCCGCTGGGGGCGGTGCGCGGCCGCATTCACACCCTGTCCCTGGGGGATTTTGAAACCCGGCTGGTGGTCACCTACCACCCGGCCTACCTGCTGCGCGATCCTTCCCAGAAGCGCGAGGCGTGGAAGGACCTGCAGCTGATCATGGAGTTCCTGTGCCTGAAAAACTCGTAAAAAGCGAAGCGGAGTGGAAGCGCGAACTGTCGCCGGAACAGTACCGGGTGCTGCGCCAACAGGGCACCGAGCCGGCCTTCACCGGCGCCTACTGGAACACCCACACCCCGGGGGTATACCGGTGCGCCGGTTGCGGCGAGGCACTGTACGACGCCACCACGAAGTTTGAGTCCGGCACCGGGTGGCCGAGCTTCTGGCAGCCGCTGGCCGAGGGCCGGGTCGAGGTGCGGCGCGACAGCAGCCACGGGATGACCCGGGAGGAGGTGGTCTGCGCCCGCTGCGGCAGCCACCTCGGCCACCGCTTCCCGGACGGCCCCCCGCCCACCGGGCAGCGCTACTGCATGAACAGCGCCGCGCTCAAGCTGGAAAGAAGAGACTGAATTCAGCCGCGGAGAGCGGAGCGGGTGCGGGCGAGTTCCTGCTGGATGGCGATGAGGCGGAGGAGCTTGTCGAAATCAATCGGTTTGGGGAGCAGGGTGAAGGCGCCATAGCGGACGGCCTGTTCCTTGAGCCGGGGGCCGGCAAGGCCGCTGATCACGATCACGCCGAAGCGGGTGCCGACGTGGTGCTGGGCGAGGCGCAGGAACTCCATGCCGTCCATGCCGGGCATGTCCACGTCCAGCAGAATGACTTCCGGAGTGGCCTGCTGACGCAGCATCTGGATGGCCTCCAGGCCGTTGGCGGCGACGGCGCAGGAATAACCCTCGGAGCACAGCCGGTCCCTGAGGTATTCCCGCACCAGCTCGTCGTCATCCACGACGAGCAGATGGCCGCGCACCGTCTGCAAGCTCATGCGCCTAGGTTAGTACCCCGCGCACGGCAGCGGCAAGTTCCTCGGGGCTGAAGGGTTTTTTGAGGAAGGGAGTGGGGATGGTGTCCGGTTCGGAGTAGCCGGAGATATACAGCACGCGCATGCCGGGGCGCTGGCGCAACAGGCGTTCGGCCAGCGCCGGCCCATGCAGGCCGGGCATGACGACATCGGTGATCAACAGTTCGATGGGCTGGGTATGGTCGCGGCTCAACTGCAGCGCCGCCTCGGGATGGGGGGCGTCGAGGACGGTGTAGCCGGCCTCGCGCAGGATTTCGAGCAAGAGGCGGCGGAGGCCGTCCTCGTCCTCGACCACCAGGATGGTGTCGCGGGGCGCGGAGGCGGAGCGCTGGGCGGCGCGGGCGGGGCCGGACGCGGCGGCGGCCCAGGGCGCCACCACGGCGGCATCGGCGGCGGCGGCTTCGGCGGTGCGCTCGACGGTGGGCAGGTAGACGCGCATGGAAGTGCCGCGCCCCCAGCGCGAGTCCACCACCACGGTGCCGCCGCTCTGGCGGGCGATGCCGAAGACGGTGGGCAGGCCGAGGCCGGTGCCCTTGCCCTGGGGCTTGGTGGTGAAGAAGGGTTCGAAGATGTGGGTCTGCACCTCCTCCTGAATGCCGGTGCCGGTGTCGCTCACCGACAGCAGGGCATAGCGGCCGGGGGCGAGACCGGGGTGGGCGCGCACGCCGGCTTCGTCGAGGGAGGCGTTGGCGGTCTCGATGCGGATGCGGCCGCCGCCGGACATGGCGTCGCGGGCATTGACCACCAGGTTCATCAGCACCTGGTCGATCTGGCTGGGGTCGGCCTTCACCGGGAGCAGGTCGGGCTCCAGTTCGCAAACCAGTTCGATGTCCTCACCGATGGAGCGGCGCAGCAGCGGTTCGAGATCGCGGACCACGGCGTTGAGATCCAGCACCCGGGGCTGCAGCACCTGCTGACGGCTGAAGGCCAGCAGTTGGTGGGTGAGGGTGGCGGCGCGGTCGCCGGCGGCGCGCACGCTGCGCAGCTTGTCCTGGGCGTCGGCGTCGGAGGTGGTTTCCAGCAGCAGGTCGGAGTAGCCGTTGATGACGGTGAGCAGGTTGTTGAAGTCGTGGGCGATGCCGGCCGCCAGACGGCCGACCGCCTCCATCTTTTGCGACTGGCGGATCTGGCTTTCGAGGTTGCGGCGGGTGGTGACGTCGGTGAAGGTGACGACCAGCCCCACGGGCTGGCCGTTGCGCTCGACCGGGTAGCTGCGGTACTCGACCGGCACGGCGGTGCCGTCGCGACGGAAGAAGACCTCATCATCCACCTCGATGCCCACCCCCTGGCGGGCGGCGAGGAACGACTTGCATTCCAGCGGGGGATAGGGGGTGCCGTCGGCGCGGCTGTGATGGATGAGGCTGTGGATGGGCCGGCCGAGCAGGTCTTCGGCATGGTCGTAACCCAACATGCGCACCGCCGCCGGATTGCAGAGGATGCAGCGGCCTTCGAGATCGAGGGCATAGATGCCCTCCCCGGTGGAGTCGAGCAGCAGGCGCAGGCGCTCTTCGGACTCGCGCAGTTCCGCTTCCGCGCGCTTGCGCTCGGTGAGGTCGCGGATGAAGGCGGTGTAGAGGCCGGGCGACTGCCCCGCCACCCGGGTGAGGGTCAGCTCGGCGGGAAACAACTCGGCGTCGGCGCGGCGGGCGGTGAACTCGAGATGCTGCGAGGGCGAGGCCTCGGACTGCAGCGCCAGCGCCGCCATGGGCAATTGCCGCAGGGGGGAATCGGCGGCGAGCAGATCGGCGCCGCGCATTTCGACCGCCAGGGCGCGGCTCATGCCGAACATCTGTTCGGCGGCGGGGTTGAAGTCGGCGATGGCGCCGCTCTCCTCGAGGGTGACAATGGCATCGGCGGCGGAGGCGAGAATGGCGCGGTTGCGGGCCTCCGACATGCGCAGGGCGGCCTCGGCCTGCTTGCGCTGGGTGGCGTCGAAGAGGGTGGAGCGGGTACGCAGGAAGCGGCCCTGGAGATCGGTGATGGCGCTGGCGCTCATGACTGCGGGCAGGATGCTGCCGTCCTTGCGAATCAGTTCCAGTTCCAGGTCCTGCACCGCGTCGGTCTCCTGCACCTTGGGGAAGTGGCGCAGGAAGGCGACGCGGCTGGCGGGGGTGAGCAGGTCGGCGAAGAGGATGCGGCCCACCAGCTCCTCGCGCTTGTAGCCCAGCCAGCTCAGCTCGGTGTCGTTGATCTTGACGATGTGGCCGTCGGCGTCGAGGGAGTGGTAGCCGCAGGGGGCGTGGTGGTAGAGATCGCTGATCTCATGGGCGTAGGCCTGCAGATCGGCGCGGCTGATGTCCAGCCGGTCGAGGGCGCTGGCGGCCTTCCACACCAGGGTGAGGAAGACCACGAAGCTGAGCAGCACGAAGATGGCCGACCCGACCCAGGTGGCCATGGGGTGGGCGTGGTTGCGCGGACTCCGAATCCAGGCGAGCAGCAGCGGAAAGACCACCACCACGGGCACCAGGCGGCGCATCAGCCAGCCGGTGGAGCCGGGCTCATGGACAAACGATGCCGGGCGCAGCCGCGGTTCGGCGGCCATCCAGGCGGTGCCCAGCAAGAGCATGGCGGCGGCGACGGCGGGGGGCAGAGGATGCGACTGCGGGCCCAGCGGGGACCAGGCGGCCGAGAGCGCCGCCTCGAACAGCGAAATCAGCCCGGAGAGGGTGGGCACCAGGGCCAGGATCACGGCCGACAGACGGTGCCGACGGGGCAAGGCCGCGGCGGCCGCCAGGAGCGCCAACAAGACCAGGGAGGCGGAGGTGCGCCCCAGCCAGGGGCCGTGGAGCAGCGCCATCTGACGGCCCAGCACCACGCCGCAACCGCCCAGCAACAGCGCCGCCAGCCAGCGCGCCGGGCGGGGATGGCGTTCGGTGAGGACAATGGCCAGCGCCGCCGCCACCAGTCCCCAAGCTTCGGCCGGGGCGAGCCCCAGCGAGGCCCCACCCCACCAGAGCGAGAGGGCGCCGATGAGGGCGGACAGCGCGCCCGCCAGGCGGCAGAAGAGCCGCCAGCGGCGCTCCAGCCGCGGCGAGGGGGGGTAGCGGTCCGGGATGCTGCTCAAGCTTGGGCCTCTGCCGTCCTGTCTGCCGCTGCCGGCTCCTCCAGCACCTTGCGCACCCGGCTCAGCAGCGCCGCCGGGGTGAAGGGTTTCTGCAAATAATCGGCACGATCGCCGGGGGCCAGAAGCCCCTGGGTGGCGGCCGCCTGCCGGGAAAACCCGGAGAGATAGAGCACGCGCAAACGGCGCTGTGCGGCGCGCATCTGCGCCGCCAAGCGTGCCCCGCTACTGCCGGCCAACACCAGATCGGTCACCAGCAAATCATACTGCCGGCCCTGGCGATAGGCCAACTCCAACGCCGCCGAGCACTCCCCGACGGATTCCACCCGATAGCCGTGGGCGCAGAGGACCTCTTCCATGAGAGCGCGGATTTCGGGGTTGTCTTCCACGATCAGCACCGATTCTCCCCGGCCCTCGGCCGGCGCTTCCGGCGCGGTGTCCACGGCCGGGGCGGTGGTGGCCGCCGCCAAGGGGAAATAGAGCTTGAAGGTCGTCCCCCGGCCCAACTCGCTGTACAACTCCACCCAGCCGCCATGCTGCAGCATGAGGCCATAGACGGTCGAGAGTCCCAGCCCGGTTCCCTTGCCGCGCGGCTTGGTGGTGAAGAAGGGTTCAAAGGCATGCTGCAGCGTGGTGGCGTCCATGCCCTGGCCGGTGTCGCTGACTTCGAGGCGCACAAACTGGCCCGGCTTGCTCTGCACATGGCGTTTCGTATAGGCCGCGTCCACCGTCACCTGGCGCAGGTCCAACAGCAGCGTGCCGCCGTCGGGCATGGCGTCGCGGGCGTTGATGGCCAGGTTCATGACGATCTGGGTGACCTGGTCGGGATCGGCACGCACCAGGCCGAGTCCCGGCTGCACGGCGATGCGCAGGTCCAGCGACAGGCCCAGCGTTCCCTGCAGCATGGCGGCGGTGGAGCGCACCGCCGCCTCCATGTCCACCTCCACCGACTCCATGGCCTGACGGCGGCTGAAAGCCAGCAGTTGGCGGGTCAATCCCGCCGCCCGCTGCCCGGCTTCGCGCAGCTTGGTCACCGAGTCATGAGCCGGGGCGGTATCCGGCAGGCGCGCCAGGGCCAAATCGGCGTAACCGTTGATCACCGTCAGCAGGTTGTTGAAGTCGTGGGCGATGCCGCCCGCCAGCCGGCCCATGCTCTCCATTTTCGAGGTCTGCCACTGGCGCTGCTCCATCTCCTTGGTTTCGGTGATGTCGATGACCGTGCTCTCGTTCATGTCCGGCGATCCGTCGCGGCCGGGAATCAGCACGGTATTGGCCAGCACCCAGATTTCGGTGCCGTCGCAGCGGCGCAGCCGCAATTGCCGGTTGACGTCGCGCCCGTGGCGGCGCAGTTCGTCGAGCAGCGCCTCGCGGTCGGCGGGATCGCAATAGAGCTGGGAGGAGGGGAACTGCATCGCCTCCTGACGCGAGGCAAAGCCGAAGATGCGCACAAAGGCCGGGTTCAGGGCCACCGGATCGCCCGCCAGGGTGCTGCAGTGGACGCCGGCCACGTTGGCGTCAAACAACGCCCGGAAACGGCCTTCGGAGGCGCGCAGCGCGCTTTCGATGACGTCGTGGTCGAGAAAGCGGCCGATTTGTTCCGCCAGGCTCACCAGCACCGGCAGGGAGTCGGCGTCGGGACGGGTGCCGCGCTGCGCCAGAAACTGCAGCAGGCCGATGACGTTGCCGCGAAACTGAATGGGCACGCAGACGCCGGGGCCGAGTTCGGCCCGGCGCGCCGCCTCGGCCATGAGAAACTGGCGCGCATCGCCGGCATCTTCAATCCACAGCGGCTCTCCCGCCGCCCAGGCCTTGCCGGCAAAGCCCTCCCCGCGGTGCAGCTCGTGGACGCCCACGGCTTCGGCAAACGCCTGCACGCGCCGCGGGTCACGGCTGAAGCTGGCCAGCAGACGCATGACCGGCGGGGCCGGCGGGTTGACCGGCTGCAGACGCCAGCAGATGCAGAAGTCCCACTGCAGTTCGCGGCCCATGATTTCCAGGGCCCGCAGCAGACTTTCGCGCGCCTCGCCGCCTTCGGCCAGAATGCGGCTGACGGCGTACTCGGTGGTCAGCCGGTGGGTGAGGGCAGTCAACTCCCCTTCCCGCTCGCAGACGAGAGGGTCCATCGCCGCCGGCGATGCATGCCCTTGGGGCACGTCCCAGGTTGGGGGAGTCGCGGACATTGGCTTCAATTTCGCATCGCTGGGCCAACGCTCTACCTGACGTTCCCGCTGACCCGATTCATACTATCGGCATGGATTGGAATGACTTTCGGGAAAATGGGCACTTTCTCGTGGATTGGATCGCCGACTACCGGGCCAGCGTCGAAAAGCGGCCGGTTCAGTCGCAAGTGCCGCCAAATTCCACCCGTGCCCAACTGCCTGCCCATCCGCCGGTGCAGCCGGAAGGCTTCGCGGAGATGATGGCCGATGTGGAGCGGGTGATTATGCCCGGCATTACGCACTGGCAGTCACCCAATTTCTTTGCTTATTTTCCTTCCAACAGCTCGCCGGCGGCGGTGCTGGGGGAACTGCTGTCGGCGGGACTGGGGGTGCAGGGGATGCTCTGGGCGACATCGCCGGCCTGCACCGAGTTGGAAACGCACGTTCTCGACTGGCTGGTCGAGATGCTGGGGCTGCCGGAGGGCTTCAGCTCGCGCGGGCCGGGGGGAGGAGTCATTCAGGACACCGCCTCGAGCGCGGCTCTGTGCGTGCTGCTGGCGGCGCGCGAGCGGGCCACCCAGGGCGCGGCCAACCAGGCCGGTCTGGCGAGGGCCGGGAGTGATCTGGTCGCCTACACCTCGACCCAGGCGCATTCGTCGATCGAAAAGGCAATGACCATCGCCGGGCTGGGGCGCGAATCGTTGCGGCTGATCGAGGTGGACGAAAACTTCGCGATGCGGCCGGAGGCGCTGGCGCGACAACTGGCCGCCGACCAGCAGGCCGGAAGGCGGCTATTTTTCATCTCCGCCACGCTGGGCACAACTTCGTCCAACGCGATGGACCCGTTGACCGCGCTCGGCCCGCTGGCCCACCAATACGGCTGCTGGCTGCATGTGGACGCGGCGATGAGCGGCACGGCGGCCCTGTGCCCGGAATTCCGCCACTGGTTCGCGGGCCTGGAGATGGCCGACAGCTTCAACTTCAACCCGCACAAGTGGATGTTCACCAGCTTCGACTGCAGTTGCCTGTTTGTGCGCGACCGCGCCGCGCTGGTGGCGGCGTTGAGCATTGTGCCCGAGTATCTGCGCAACGCCGCCAGCGCCAGCGGCGCGGTGATTGACTATCGCGACTGGCAGATTCCGCTGGGGCGGCGGTTCCGGGCGCTGAAGCTGTGGTTTGTGATCCGCGCCTTCGGGGTGGCGGGGCTGCGCCGGCGGGTGCGCGCCCACGTCGAGCTGGCGCAGCGGTTCGCCGCCTGGGTGCGGGCGGATGCGCGTTTCGAGCTGGCCGCGCCGGCGCCGCTCAACCTGGTCTGCTTCCGCTTGCGGGCGGAGGACGCGGTCAACGAGCGGCTGCTGACCGCGCTGAACGCCTCCGGCGCGCTGTACCTTACCCACACCAAGCTCAACGGCCGGTACACGCTGCGCATGAGCATCGGCGCCATGGACACCGAAGAGCGGCACGTGGCCGCCGCCTGGGGGCGCATCCAGAGCGAGGCGGCCGGCCTTGTCTAAATGGCCGCGCCGCATCGTCTGCCTCACCGAGGAGACCACCGAGACGCTGTACCTGCTGGGCGAGGACGAGCGCATCGTGGGCGTCTCCGGCTACACGGTGCGCCCGCCGGAGGCGCGGCGCAAGCCGCGGGTATCGGCGTTCATCAACGCCAAATTCGACGCCATTCTGGCGCTGCAGCCGGACCTGGTGCTGACCTTCTCCGATCTACAGGCCGACATCAGCCGCGAGCTGGTGCGCCGCGGCTGCACGGTGTTCAACTTCAACCAGAGGAGCCTGGAGGAGATCTTCGCCATGATGGCCACGCTCGGCCGGCTGGTGGGCGCGGGTGATCGCGCCGGCGCGCTGGAGCGGCGGCTGCGGGCGGAGCTCGACGAAATTGCCGCTTCCGCGGCCCGCTTTGCGCACCGGCCGCGCGTCTGGTTCGAGGAGTGGGATACGCCGCTCATCGGCGGCATCCGCTGGGTGGAGGAGCTGATCGCCATCGCCGGGGGCGAGCCGCTGTTTCCCGAACTGCAGGACGCCGGCGGGGCGGCGCAGCGCATCCTGGCGCCGGAGGCGGTGGGGGCGCGCGATCCCGAGGTCATCCTCGGCTCCTGGTGCGGCAAGAAGGTGCGGAAGCAGACCATCCGTGAGCGGCCGGGGTGGGGCGAAACCGCCGCGGTGCGCGCCGGGCACATCTACGAGATCAAATCCACCTACATCCTGCAACCCGGCCCGGCGGCGCTCACCGAGGGCGTCCGCCAACTGCACTGGCTGATCGCGCACGCGCTCGGCCAGGCGGTAGCCCCGGGCCTTCGTCCGCAGGAGAAGACGGATCCGGACGCGGTCGCGTCAGGCCAGGCGGGTTAGATGCCGCTCCAAGCCGCTGCCCGGCGGCACTAGAGCGGCCAGACCCTCATCCAGTGTGGCCAACTGGCCGCCGTGATGGATGGCGAGTCCCAACGTCCTCCAGACCGCTCACCCAGGCGGAGGTCACCGTGGGCGAACCCTTGGGCAGGCGGAAGGGCGTGAGTTTCCCCGTTTCCGCGGTTGGCGCCGGGGGGCCGGGGTCCAGCCCCTGCTGCACCAGTTCCTGCATGGCGCGGCTCAGGCTGATAGACCGGCTGCGCGCGTACTGCTTCACCTGGCGCAGCACAATGTCATCCATGACCACGGTTGTGCGCATAGACTGTCCAGAAAGATGCAAGCCCCGGCTCCGGGGCTTGCGGCGGCTGCGGGTGCGTGGTAATGTCCTAACCATCTTAGGACCATGATTACCGGATCCACCCAAATTCTTCCCGGGATGCTGGACCTGCTCATCCTGAAAGCGGTGTCGCTCCAGCCGGAGCACGGTTATGGGGTGCTGCTGCGCATTGGCCAGCTTTCCGGCGGCGCCCTGCAAATCGAACAAGGAGCGCTCTACCCGGCACTCTATCGCCTGGCGCGGCGCGGCTGGCTCACCGCCAGTTGGGGGATATCGGAGAACCACCAGCGCGCCAAGTTCTATCAACTCACCACCGCCGGGCAGCGCCGGTTGCGGGAGGAGACGGATGCCTGGGAGAGTCTGGCGGGGGCCATGGCGACGGTGCTCAAAGCGCGGCTGGAGGAAGCATGAAGCTGCCCGCACCGCTGCGCACCTGGATGTCCTTCGCCTTTCGCCGCCGGCAGGGGGAGCGGGACATGGAGGAGGAGTTCCGTTTCCATCTTCGCCGCCGTGCGGAGGACCTGCAGCGCCAGGGCATGCCGGCGGCCATGGCGGAGCGTCGCGCGAGGGCGGAATTTGGCGGCGGAGAGCGCTACCGGGAAGAGTGCCGCGAGGCCCTCGCCGGCCGCTGGTGGCTGGAATTGGGCGCGGATGTGCGCTATGGGCTGAGGCAATGGCGGCGCAAGCCCGGTTTTACCGCCGTCGCCCTGCTCACGCTGGCGGTGGGGATCGGCGCCAACGTCGCCGTTTTCTCCATGCTCCAGGGCATCCTGCTGAGCGCGCTCCCGTACTCCCGGTCGCAGCAGTTGTATGTGGTTCACGAAATCGTTCCGCAGTGGAGTGGCTACGGAAAATCCTTCCAGGTTAATGCCGGCAACTATTTGCTCTGGCAAAAACGCTGTCCCGCGTTCGCCGGGATGGCGGAGATGGGGGAGGAGAATTTTGTGCTTACCGGCAGGGGCGATCCCCGGCAGGTGCGCGGGGCCGTGGTGCCGGCCGGCTTTTTCGCACTGCTGGGGACGCGCACACAGCTGGGGCGCGGATTTTTGCCGGTGGAGCAGGAGCGCGGGCGGGATCAGGAAGTGGTGCTCGCCGATGACATGTGGCGGCGAGATTTTCACGCCGACCCGGCGGTGATCGGCCGCGACGTCATGCTCAACGGAGCCCCGTACACGGTGGTGGGCGTGCTTCCGCCCACGTTCCGCTTTCCCGCGGTCTGGGGCGGCGATGCGCCGGAGATTTTCAAGCCGGTGGTGCTGGCGAGCTACGACCTCGACCCGGGCATCGGGAACTTCCGTTATTCCGTCATCGCCCGCCTACGACCCGGCGCGACCGCGGAGCAGGCGCTGCGGGAGCTCAACACGGTGGAGGCCGGCATCGCGCGCCGGGGTGATCCAGTGCGTCACATTGCGCCGGGGCAGTTCGATCTGCGGGCCCAACTGGTGCCGCTCCGCACGGCGGTGGTGGGCGAGGCCACGGCGCGGGCGCTGGCCATGTTGACGGGGGCCGCGGCGCTGTTGCTGCTGATCGTCTGCGCCAACCTCGCCAATCTTCTGCTGGCCAGAAGCTCTGACCGAGCCCGCGAGGTGGCGGTTCGCGGCGCTCTGGGCGCCAACCGCGGCCGGCTGGCACGCCAGTTTGTGACCGAGGGTCTGCTGCTGGCCACGGCCGGAGGCGCGCTGGGGCTGGCTTTAGCCTTCGCGGGCGTGCGCCTGTTGGTGCGTGCGGCCCCACTCGGGATACCCAGGGTCGAGAACGTTCATTTCCATATGAGCGTGGTGCTGGTGGCGGTCGGGCTGGCCGGGGTGGCGGCCCTGATCTTCAGCGTGTTGCCGGTGCTTTGGCTGGCCCGCATCCCCGCCGCCGCCACGCTCCAGGCGACCACGGCCCAGGCCGGAAGAGGGCGCGGGCGGCTGCGCCATGGCCTGGTGGTGGTCGAGGTGAGCCTGTGTGCGCTGCTGTTGACCGGCGCGCTGTTGCTGGTCCGCAGCCTGGCGCGCGTCACCGCGGCCAGTCAATGGATGGAACAGCAAAATGTTTTGGCGTTTCCGGTGCTGACGCCCGGGGCGTTCCACGCGCAAGCCGAGATCGGGCGGTTCTATGACGCCGTGCTGGAGAAAGTACGCCAAACGCCGGGAGTCGTCGCCGCGACGTTCACCCCCGTGCTGCCGCTGCGGGGCGGCAGTTGGGGAGACGATGTGGTTTTTCGCGAGGCGCCGCGGGCGCCCGGCGACACCCAACTCGGCGACTTCTATTTCATCAGCCCCGATTTCACCCAGGCCATGGGTCTGCCGCTGCTCCAAGGCCGGAGGCTGAGTGAGAGCGACCGCGGCCGCGATGTGGTTCTGATCTCCGATCGCGTGGCCCGCCAACTGCTCCCGGGCCGCGATCCGATCGGCGCGCACCTGCTCTGGTCTCCGAACAGCAAAGCGGTGGCGCGGGAGGTCATCGGGGTGGTCGGGGATACGCGTACCGCACCCGAGGCGTCTCCGGCGCTGGCCATCTATGTGCCGTTGTGGTCATTCGCCGAGCCGGGCGAGACGCTGGTCGTCCGCACCCGGATGACGGCGGCCGCGGCGGCGCCGGCGGTGCGCCAGGCGGTGTGGGCCGTGAATCCGGATGCGGCCATGCCCAGGGTGCAGACGCTGCAATCGCTGCTGGCCGCCAGCACCGCTCCCCGCCGCTACGAGACCACGCTGGCCGCCCTGTTTGCCCTGTGCGCCGAGGCGCTGGCCGCCATCGGCCTGTACGGGGTGATGAGCTACGCGGTCAGCCTGCGCGCGCACGAAATTGGCGTGCGGATGGCGCTGGGCGCCCGCCCGGTGGACGTGCTGCGCCCGGTGCTGGGACGAAGTCTGGGGTTGACCGGGTTGGGCCTTGCCCTGGGGCTGGGCGCGGCGAAACTGCTGGCCGGGCTGCTCTCCGGATTCCTGTACGGGATCTCGCCCAATGATCCCGCCACATATCTGCTGGTGGCGCTATTGCTGACCGGCATGGCGCTGCTGGCCGTCTATGGGCCGGCGCGGCGCGCGCTGGGCATGAGTCCGCTCTCGGCGCTGCGGTGCGAATGAGGCGGGCGGGGTTAGCATGGGGGAGTGCAACGCAATCTGCTGGCCATGCTTTGCGGCCTGGCGCTGACCCTGGCCGCTGCCGCGCAATCCGGACCCATTGTGCCGGGCACGCTGAGGCAGGATTTGCGCGCCTACGTGGCCACGCCGGCGGTGGAGGGGTACGAGACGGCGCTGGCCGACCATATTGCCGGGCAATTGCGGGACTTCGCGCCGCGGCGCGACAACCTGGGCGATGTGATCGTGACGCTGCCCGGGCCGGCGGGGGCGACGGGCGCTCCACGGCTGTTCGCGGCGCCGCTCGATGAACCGGGGTATGTGGTCAGCGCCATCACCGCGGATGGCTATCTGCGGCTGGAGCGCCTGCCCACGCGCGGGAGGCTGCCGCTGTTTCAGCAATTGTGGACGGCGCAGCCGGTCAAGGTGGAAACCACCCGCGGCCAGTGGATTCCGGGCGTGGTTACGGGGTTGTCGGTGCATCTGCAATCGGGACGGGTGCAGCGGCCCAACGGCGCCGACCCCGACAACCTCTACCTGGACATCGGCGCTTCCAGCCGCGCTGAAGCGCTGGCCGCCGGGGTGAAGGTGCTCAGCCCGGTGGCGCTCGATCGTACGCTGGAAGTGCTTGGCGGCGGGCAGTTGTCGGGCTATGCGGTCGGCGACCGCTATGGGGCGGCGGTGCTGGTGGAAGCTCTTCGCCACCTCGATCCCACCAGACTCACAGGCCCGGTCACCTTCGCCTGGGTCACCCAGCAGGGAAGCGGCGCGCGCGGCCTGGAGCGGGTGCAGGCGATGCTCGGCGCCGGAGTCACCACCACGCTGGTCGGGGCGGCGGCGCCGCGCTCCGACGCCGGAACCGAGTCCTGGACGGTGCCGGTGCGCTGGCCGGCGACGCCCATCGCCACCGTAAGCGGCGGCGACGTGGCGCAGTTGGTCGTCAGGCTGGAGACAGCCCTCGGCCAGACGCCGTAGACGCCGGCAATGCCGCAGGCCGCGGCGATCGCGCCACCGCCGTTACCGGCGCGTCCGCGCACCGCGCCCTCGCCGGAAGCCATCCTTGAGCCTTTGGTGGACCAGTACGGCGTCAACCCGCACGAGCAGAGAGTGGCGGCGGCCATCCAGGCGCTGTTGCCCGGCTGGGCGCAGCCCATCACCGACGAGGCCGGCAATGTGGTGTTGCACTGGGGCGATGCCGGCCGCAACGCGCCGCGCATTCTGTTCGTCGCCCACCAGGACGAAACCGGTTTTGCCGTGGAGGCGATTGCGCCCGACGGCCGCCTCCGCCTGCGCCAGCGCGGCGGGGTCTACCTGCCGTATTACCTCGGGCATCCGCTCTTGGTCCACACCGTCGCGGGCGACATGCGGCCGGGGCTGCTGGAGCTGCCCGCCGGTTGGGACCAGAACGGCTTCAATCTGGCTGCGCCGGAGATTTCCCGCGCGACCTTGTGGGCCGATGTCGGCACCCGCTCCGCCGCCGAAACGGCGGCTCTGGGGATTGCGGTGGGCGACAGCCTCACCGTGCCCAAGCAGTACCGCAGGCTGCTGGGCAGCCGCGCCACGGCGCGCAGCTTCGACGACCGCGTGGGCAGCGCCGCGCTCATCGCCGCCGCCTGGAAGCTGGGGCCCAGCCTGCCCGGACGTGACGTCACCCTGGCATGGACCACCGGGGAAGAGATCGGCCTGGTGGGCGCCCAAGCCATGGCGGCGCGCCTCGCCGCCGCCGGCCGCGCGCCCGATTACGTCTTCGCCATTGACACCTTTGTCAGCTCGGACACACCGATCGAAGAGCAGTATCGAGCCGACACACCGATTGGTGATGGCTTTGTCATTCGCGCCATTGATGATTCGAGCATTACTCCGTGGGCGCTGGCGCAGCGCCTGGCGGCGCTGGCCGAGCAGTCGCATATTCCGGTACAGACGGGCGAAACCAGCGGCGGCAACGACGGTTCGGCCTTTCTACGCTACGGATCCATCGATTTGCCCCTGGGCTGGCCGCTGCGCACGTCCCACTCCCCCGCGGAAGTGATCGACACGCGCGACCTGGACTCTCTGGCCCACATGATCGAATCACTCGCCCACAACTGGTGATCGGCACAGTTCGCGGTTCACTGTTGGCCGCTGCCTGCTCTATAATCCCGCCATGACCCGTCGCTACTCCGGTGTACTGCGCCTCGGCGCGCTGCTGGTGCTCGTCGCCTGCGCCGCCCTCGCCCAAACCAGCTACAACTCCGCGCTGTGGAGCGGGATGCATTATCGCCTCATCGGTCCCTTCCGCGGCGGCCGCGTCACCGCGGTGGCGGGCGTGCCCAGCCAGCCGCTGACCTATTACTTCGGCTCGACCGGCGGCGGAGTGTGGAAGACCACCGATGCCGGCAACTCCTGGGTGAACGTCAGCGACAAGTACTTCAAGGTGGGTTCGATGGGGGCGCTGGCGGTGGCCGACTCCGACGCCAACGTGATCTACGCCGGCACCGGGTCGGCGGCGATCCGCAGCAACGTGTCCATCGGCCACGGCATGTACAAGTCCACCGACGCCGGCAAGACCTGGAGCTTCGTGGGTCTGGACGGCACGGGGCAGATCGCGCAGATCGTGGTGGATCCCCACGATGCCAACCGCGTCTTCGTGGCCGCCCAGGGCGATCCGTTTGCCGACAGCGCGCAGCGAGGCGTGTACCGCACCACCGACGGGGGCCAGACCTGGCAGAAGGTGCTCTACAAGACGCCGGCCCTGGGAGCGGCGGCGGTGATCATGGACCCCTCCAACCCGCAAACTCTCTACGCCACGCTGTATTATGGCCGCCGCAAGCCCTGGACGATCATCAGCGGCGCGCCGGCGAGCGAGGGATCGGGTATCTACAAGACCACCGACGGGGGCAACACCTGGACCAAGTTGTCGGGCGGTCTGCCGGATCAGCTCTTTGGCCGGGCCAATGTCTCCATCTCGGCCGCCAACCCGCAGCGCGTGTACGCGCTGATTGAAGCCAAGCCAGGCGACGGGTTGTGGCGTTCCGAGGACGGCGGGACGAGCTGGACACAGATCAACCACGAAGCGGGGATCATCACGCGGCCTTTCTACTACGACGTGGTGGTGGCCGACCCGAACAATGCCGACGTGGTGTACGTGGGCGATGAGACCTGGTTCAAGTCCACCGACGGGGGCAAGACGTTCCGAACCGAGCGGGTTCCGCACGGCGACAACCACGGGCTGTGGATCAACCCCAAGGATTCCAACGATATGATCCAGGCCAACGACGGCGGCGCCAATGTGTCGCTCGACGGCGGCCGCAGTTGGAGCACACAGATGAACCAGCCCACCGCCGAGATCTATCAGGTGGCGGTGGACAACCAGTATCCGTACCGGGTGTACGGCGCGCAGCAGGACGACGAGACGGTCATTGTCCCCAGCCTGCCGCTGGGCGACGGGCAGGCGTTCCGCACCGGCCCGGGGTGCGAGACCGGCCCCATCATCCCCAGCCAGCTCGATCCCAACATTGTGTACGGCGGCTGCAAGGGGCAGTTCAGCCGCGAGGACATTCGCACCCACAACGAGATGGCCTACTGGATCGGGGCGCAGTCGCTGTACGGCAACGCGGCCGACCGGCTGATTGACCGCTTCCAGCGCGTTTCGCCGATGGAGGTATCGCCCAACGATCCGCACGTGGTGTACTACGGTTCGTAGTATCTGTACCGTTCGCACGACGGCGGGGTGAACTGGGAGCGCATCAGCCCCGATCTCACCGCCCATCCGGCGGGCACGCAGGGCGCCAGCGGCGAGCCGATCACCCGCGACGCCACTGGTGAGGAGGTGTACAGTACGCTGTACTCGATCCGCGAATCGCCGGTGCAGGCGGGGGTGATCTGGACCGGTTCCAACGACGGGCTGATCTACGTCACCCGCGACAACGGCAAAACCTGGACCAACGTGACCCCGAAGGGTCTCGAACCGGGCGGCCGGGTGCAAAACATCGAACCCAGCCCGCACGCCGCCGGCCGCGCCTACGCCGCCATCTACCGCTATCTGCTGGGCGATTTCGCCCCCTACATCTATCGCACCGACGATTTCGGCGCCCACTGGACGCGGCTCACCGACGGCCACAACGGTATCGCCGGTGACGAGCCCACGCGGGTGGTCCGCGAGGACCCGGTGCGCGCCGGCCTGCTCTATGCCGGCACCGAGTTCGGCATGTACGTGTCGTTTGACAATGGCGGCCACTGGCAGCCGTTCCAACTGAACCTGCCGCACACGCCGGTGACCGACATCAAGCTGGCGCACGGCGACCTCATCCTCTCCACCCAGGGCCGCTCCGACTGGATTCTCGACAACCTCGGTCCGCTGCGGCAGCTCACTCCGCAGGTGGCGGAGTCGGAGAACCATCTCTACGTGCCGGGAACCGCCATCCGCAGCGGCGGGCGCGGCGGCTTCGGCGGCTTTGGCGCCGCCGCCGGCCCGGAGTACCCGGCCGCGGGCGCGGTCATCGGCTACTACCTGAGATCGGAACCGGCGGGCGACATCAAGCTCGACATCCTGGATGCTTCCGGCAAGCTGGTGCGCTCCTTCTCCAGCGCCGCTGCCGAGGGCGGCGGCCGGGGCGGGCGCGGCGGACGCTTCGGGCGCGCTCCGGCGCGGCTCGACAAGAGCGCCGGCATGCACCGCTTCACCTGGGACCTGCGCTATCCCGGCCCCTGGGAGAGCGCCACGCAGCCGGAGGGCGGCAACGGTCCGGCCGCGGTTCCCGGCAGTTACCAGGTGCGCCTGACCGTCGGCGACTGGACCGAAACCCAGCCGCTGACCGTCAAGGAGGATCCGCGCATCACCGCCGACGGCGTGACCACGGCCGTTCTGCAGGAGCAGTTTGATCACAACATGATGGTCCGCGCCCTGGTCAGCCGGGTCAACCAACTGGCGGCCAAAGTGCGCGCCGCCGAACGCAACGGCGGAGCCGATGCCGCCCGCGTCAAGGCCATCGCCGACCAGTTGCTCACCCCGCCGATCCGCTACAGCCAGCCCGAGCTGCAGGAGCAGATCACCTACCTCTACGGCATGACCAACAGCGCCGATCAGAAGATCGGTCACGACGCTGTGGTGCGTTACGGCGTGCTCAAGGCGCAGCTCGACAAGTTGGAGGCGGAAGCGCAGCCGGTGCTGGGGGGCAATCGCTAGCCCGGCAGCGGGCGGGCCACATCGGGGAAGGTTGCCAGCAACTCGCGGTCCATGGTCACCAGAGGCACCGCGAGTTGCTGCGCCAGCGCCACGAACTCCAGATCGTAGGCGGTACAGCGGCAGGTCATCACGAGGCGCAGCACGGCGGCCGAGTTGGGCAGGTCGAGCCTGGTTCCCATACGCCAGTCCGCCTCAGTGAAGACTGCAGCCGCCTGCTCCACGTTCATTCGCCCTTTTCGCAAATAGCCGGCGAGAAGATTGCGCATCTCCGATCGCCACAAAGCCGGTGCCCGCCAGTGGGGATCAGTCTGCGCCAATTTCAACGCTGCCGGCCGCAGGGGGTTTTCAAGACAGGCGTAGGCGATCACGTTCGTATCGACCACGATCACCTTTTTCTGCCCTCCTGAATCAAGGCCTCGATCTCCTCGGGTGTTGTCCAGAAGCCTTGGGCCAAGAGCTGGCGATAACCCTCACCGAGGGTCGCTGCCTCGTCGTCGCGTTTGGACTTCACCAGCGAGGCCCGCAGCCGTTGCACAATTTCCTGGTTCAGGCTTCTGCCTTCGTGCTCGGCGACTGCTTTTAGCTTTTGGTGCAGCTCCGGGGGCAGGTTCTTGATGGTGATGG
>Ga0134128_10000879_pt1 | contig 40929 bp, 29 predicted proteins | sample KB31754_FD_96462 | JGI IMG/M metagenome (GOLD analysis project Ga0134128, IMG submission 96462) | Terrestrial soil microbial communities with excess Nitrogen fertilizer from Kellogg Biological Station, Michigan, USA - KB3-175-4 | ecosystem: Environmental > Terrestrial > Soil > Unclassified ...
AAGAATCATTTTGCAAGCTCAAAGGATCGTTTTACGAGCTCGAAAAATCACCTCACGAGCCCATAAAATCATTTTTTGAGGCCATAGAACCATTTTAGGGAGTCATAGAATCATTTTACGGAGCCATGGAATCATTCTGTGAAGCCATAAAATCATCTTAGGGAGCTATGGAATCATTCTATGACCTCATAAAATCATTTTAGGGAGCCGTAGAACCATTTTGCGAACTCGAAAAATCACCCCACGAGCTCGAAGAATCATTTTACAGTAAGCAGCACTCATTTTTGCTTAAGCAAAAATCATTTCTCGGGCCTGGAAAAACATTCCCGGGGCATCGGCAACCAAAAATGATAACTGCTAATTGCTTACTGATAACTGTTAAAACGTATTTACAATACCAAAATTTATTTTGCCGGTCTTCAGGCTAAAATCATTATTAAACTGGTGGCCAATGGCGTAGTTTAACTGAAAAATGCCTGCTTTGGTTTGAAACATAACGCCGGCACCCACACTATACGGCGTGTCGTGATTTTTAGCCCCGGGGTTGGTAACATTAAAATTATAAGATGCGTTTTCATACCAGCCTCCGTCGGCAAATAAAAGAAAGGCAGAGTTTTGCTCAAACAAAAAACGATATTCAAAAGTAGCAATGCCAAAACTGCTTGCATAGATAGATTGCTCGTCTATGCCCCGTATACTTTTAAAACCACCAATGCGGTAAAGTTCGTTGGTAAACAATTGCGGACTGTTTAAGCTTCCGCCTTGGAAAGCCAGTTTAATGGTGCTGTATTTAAACAAGGGGATGTAACCTGCAATAGCCGCGTCTGTCTGGTATTGGGTGCTGCTTAGTTTCACGCCATCGTACAATGCGGGGTCAAGCTTGGCATCTTCATGTATCTTTCGGCTTCCGGCACTGGCACTTAAATTTATAGATATACCGCTTCGGGGATTGAATTTGTAATTTAGTTTTTCATAGAAAAAAGATACCCCATAAGCGCCCGTGCTGATATCCGCATAATCGGGCAAAACCGTAGCGCCAATCAGGCTGCTGGTTGATAGCAGGTTGGTGCTTCGCTGCTTAAAAAACACCTTAAAATAATTTAAGCCGCTAAACAGGTACTGAATACCAATGTTGTTTTGTATATCAATATAAGTAGTATCGCGCTTGTAGATGGTTAGAGAATAATCTGCTCCCAAAGGCGTGTTAAACAAATAGGGGTACACCACGTTAGAGGCAAAATTTTGTGTCTGGTACTGCAGCCGTTGCCAGTTAAGGTTAAACAATTCGCCTCGTCTGAAAATACCATTGTAAAGCTTTATGTTAACATTACCCGTTAACACAGTTTTTCCATTAGGCTGGGGTTGCAGGCCTATGATCCCATCGAACTGGCTGGCGCTTTTTTTATCTAAGAACAAAATAAGCTTGGTGTTTTTATCGGTAATTTTTACAATTTGCTGCTTGGTTTGTTTTACAAAAGGCAGTTGCCTGATGCGCTGCTCTACCTGCCTGATCTGGTGTTCATCATACAGGCTTCCTTCTTTAATATGTAAGTAACGGTATAGGTATTTTTTTTTGATGTTGGCGTTTCCTACAATGATCAGACTGTCTATTTTTATTTTCCGATGCTTGGTTATTTTAAGCTCTGCACTGATGGCATTATCTTCAATTACCACACTATCAAGCTTTACCCGGGCAAAAGGGTAGCCGTTATTATCGCAATATGCCAATATCTTTTCCAGCAAGCTGCTTACCTCCTTGGGCGTAAAGGTTACGTTTGAGTATAAGCGTTCGTTAAACCCCGTGTTGCCAAGTATCTCCTCGTCTACATTTCCTTTTGTAAGATGGGCCCATTTATATTTTGCACCGCTGTGTAAATCGGCTTTATAAACCAACGAATCGTAAAAAAAAGAATCTACATCAGCCAGTAAATAGCCCTCGCTTCGCAAAGAAGAAATAACGTTGTTTACCTCTTCCTCTGCCAGTTGCCTCGATTCATAAAAAGGCTTTATTTTCAATCTTTTTACAAACGAAGCGTTGTCGGGAATCTCAATTTGAAGGGCAATTTTTCGCTGTGCCTTTAACGACAGGCAAAGCAGGCAGAATAGCGGTATATATAGAAAATGTTTGCTCAGCACCAATGTACAACGCACTTTTTAAGTGAATATTTTGTTTGCTAAAATTACAGAGAACAAAACTAATAATAGTAGCTTTGTTCTCTAAAATAAACATAAGCAATATGAAACCTCATAATTTTAGCGCAGGCCCGGGCATTTTGCCGGAAGAAGTTTTAAAACAGGCATCTGAAGCCTGCATAAATTTTGATAATCTTAACCTTTCGTTATTGGAAATTTCGCATCGCAGCAAAAACTACGAAAAGGTAATGGAAGAAGCCCGCTCTTTAGTGAAAGAGCTTTTTGAGGTGGGCAATGAATATGAGGTTGTTTACTTAGGTGGCGGGGCCAGCACGCAATTTGCTATGGTTCCGTATAATTTGCTAACCGAAACCGGCTATGCAGCTTATGTCAATACCGGTGTTTGGGCCAGCAAAGCCATTAAAGAATCTAAAATTATTGGCAATACCAAGGTAATTGCCTCTTCTGAAGATAAGAAATTTACATACATCCCTAAAGGATTTGAAATTCCAACTGATGCAGATTATCTGCACATAACATCCAACAATACCATTTACGGCACACAGATAAAAGAGTTTCCAAAAACCAATATTCCTTTGGTTTGCGATATGAGCTCGGATATTTTCAGTCGTAAAGTAAACGCCAAAGATTTTGCATTGATCTATGCAGGCGCGCAAAAAAACATGGGCCCGGCAGGAGCTACCATGGTGATGGTACGCAAAGATGTATTGGGCAAAACCGGCAGAAAAATGCTTTCTATGCTCGATTACCAGGTACATATTAAAGGAGACAGCATGTACAATACGCCACCGGTGTTTCCTATATACGTTACCTTGCTAACCCTGCAATGGTTAAAGAAAAACGGCGGCATTGCATGGATCGAAAAAGTAAACCAGCAAAAAGCCGATTTGTTGTATAACGAAATTGACCGCAACAGTTTGTTTTTTGGAACCGTTGAAAAAGCAGACCGCAGCAACATGAACGTTTGTTTTTTAACCAACAAGCCCGAGCTTGAGCCTGAATTTGACAAGATCTGGAAAGAAGCCAATATCAGCGGTATACGTGGCCACCGCGATGTGGGCGGCTACCGTGCATCTTTGTATAACGCATTGCCTTTATCAAGCGTGCAGGTGCTGGTTGATACCATGAAAGAATTTGAAAAGAAATTTGCTTAGAAACGCGGATAACGCCGATTGAACGGATAATCGCAGATGTTATCCTTGCAATCATAAAAAATCAGCGTCATCAGCGTTCCATTACTTTAATAAAGACTAATGAATAAAAAAATCTTAGCCAATGATGGCATCGATGCAGTAGGGCAACAAATGCTTGAAAAGGCAGGGTTTACCGTTGTTACCGAAAAAGTAGCACAGGAAAATTTAGCAAAAGAGCTGAATGAAAAAGGCTATATAGCCTTAACCGTGCGCAGCGCAACCAAAGTGCGTAAAGATGTGATTGATGCCTGTCCCGGTTTAAAAGTTATTGGCAGGGGAGGGGTTGGCATGGATAATATTGATGTGGATTATGCACGCAGCAAAAACATACAGGTAATTAACACGCCGGCGGCTTCATCCAATGCGGTAGCCGAGCTGGTTTTTGCACATTTATTTAATGCAGTCCGCTTTTTATACGACAGCAACCGCCAGATGCCGGCAAACGGATTGGATAAATTTGAAGAACTAAAAAAGAAATACGCAAAAGGCATTGAGCTGAAAGATAAAACCATTGGTATCATAGGCTTTGGCCGTATAGGGCAACAGGTGGCAAAAATTGCATTGGGCTGTGGCATGAAAGTTCTGGCCTTCGACCCTTTTGTAAAAGAAGCCAATTTGCAATTAGAAATTCATGGACTAGCAAAAGCGGAAGTGAAAATAGCAACTGTAAGCCTGGACGATGTGTACGCAAACAGTGATTTTATTACCGTGCATGTTCCCGGTGGAAAATTAATTGGCGAAACCGAAATTGCAAAGATGAAGAACGGTGTAATCCTTATCAATACGGCCCGCGGTGGAGTGATTGATGAAGCCGCTCTGTTAAACGGATTGAATTCTAAAAAAATTGCGCACGCCTGCCTGGATGTTTATGAGAACGAGCCTAAACCGGGCGAAGCTCTTTTGCATCATGCGCAAATTTCTTTAACGCCACACATCGGTGCTGCCACCAACGAGGCCCAGGAGCGTATTGGGGTTGAATTAGCTGAAAAGCTTATCGACGCATTAAAATAGCATGAAGAAGTTTTTCTTATTGGCATTACTTGCTGTTGGCTGCACAACACAAAAATATGGCTATGATGTAATAAGGAAAACGCCTGAGCAAAAACTTACTCCCCCGGGTACTGTCTGGTTAAAAGACAATCTTTTTATCGACGAAACAGAAGTTACCAATTTTGGCTGGGTAGAATATATGTACAGCATGGGCAGAATTGATCCTGCCGGGTATAAAACCACCTTCACTGATACGGCCTGCTGGGCCAGAGCAGATATAGGCTTCAATACATCAAATCCCTTAGTAACGTATTATTTAAGGTATCCCGCTTACAAAGAATACCCGGTTGTAGGAGTTTCTTATAGCCAGGCTGTAGCGTTTTGTGAGTGGAGGAGCCGCTTAAGCAATGTGTTTCTGTATTTAAAAGACAATAAAAACATAAAATTTAACCCCGACAGCGTAGATTCTTATGCAAAAAGAGCGCCTCAAAAAATAAAATTCAGGCTGCCAACTGCCGAAGAGTGGGAGTATGCCGCCGCCGCAGGTTTAAATTACAGATCATACCCGATGGGATACGAAAGCCTTACCGATAGTAAAGGCAAACCCGCAAACAACACGCTGGAATATTATATTTTATATTCAAAAACCTTTACGCTTTCGGATACTATACCTGCCACAGAACCAACTTTGCCTGTATATAGCGGCAAGCCCAATCGTTATGGTTTATATCAAATGCTGGGCAATGTTTCTGAGCTGGTTGCTGATAGTCTGGTTAAGGGGTTAAATTTTTCCGCACCCATTTATTCCATTAACAGGGAGCAAACAGAGGACGAAACCTATCTAATTAACACAAAAACCTACAACTATAAGCTAAGCGAAAAATATACCCAACCCGAACCCTGGATCGGCTTTAGATGTATAGCTGAGGTATTGGAAAAATAACCGGGCGTTTTAACATAAATAGCTTGACAGATTTTATCAGTTTTCGCCTCTAAAAAACAGTTAAAACCTTCTTTTTAAAATTCCATAACTTAAACCCGATAATTAAAGCAGAATATTTATCTTAGCGCATTCTTTAAAATTAAAATTCAAACAAAAATAATATGAGCGTATTAGTAAACAAAAATTCAAAAGTTATTGTACAGGGATTTACAGGTGGAGAAGGTACTTTTCACGCTACCCAAATGATTGAATACGGAACCAACGTGGTAGGTGGTGTAACTCCGGGTAAAGGTGGTACAACTCACTTAGATCGCCCGGTTTTTAATACAGTTGCTGATGCTGTTCAAAAAGCAGGAGCAGATGTTTCTATCATTTTTGTGCCGGCGCCTTTTGCTGCTGATGCTATTATGGAAGCTGCCGATGCAGGTATTAAAGTGGTTGTTTGTATCACAGAAGGCATTCCGGTTAAGGATATGATTGCTGTAAAAGAATATTTAAAAGGAAAACCGGTTCGTTTGATAGGCCCTAACTGTCCTGGTGTTATTACTGCCGGCGAAGCAAAAGTGGGCATTATGCCTGGTTTTGTATTTAAAAAAGGAACAGTGGGTATCGTATCAAAATCAGGTACTTTAACCTACGAAGCGGCTGACCAAATCGCTAAAGCAGGTTTAGGTGTTACTACTGCCATTGGTATTGGTGGCGACCCTATTATCGGAACTCCTACAAAAGATGCTGTTGAGCTTTTAATGAACGATCCGGAAACACAGGCCATTGTTATGATCGGTGAAATTGGCGGAAACTACGAAGCTGAAGCTGCCCGTTGGATAAAAGCTAATGGGAATAAAAAACCGGTTGTTGGCTTTATTGCCGGACAAACTGCTCCAAAAGGCCGTACAATGGGCCATGCTGGTGCAATTGTTGGTGGTGATGAAGATACTGCACAGGCAAAAATGAAAATTATGCGCGAGTGCGGCATCCACGTGGTTGATAGCCCTGCATCAATTGGTATTACCATGGCTGCAGTTTTAAAAGGAGAAAAAGTTTCTGCTTAATCCTGTCTTTTCTTAAATATTTTCGGCAACGATGTTAGTTCTTTACCTCAAGGAAATAAAAAGTTTTTTAACCTCGCTTACCGGTTACATCGCTATTGGCGTTTTCTTAACCATTACAGGGTGTTTCTTATGGATCATTGGTTCTGAAAGTTCGGGCGGCTATAATATTTTAGAAAATGGTTTCGCAACCTTAGATCCTCTTTTCAGCATTGCCCCAATGGTTTATTTGTTTTTGATCCCGGCAATTACTATGCGCTCTTTTGCTGAAGAAAAAAAAACAGGTACGATTGAATTGTTGTTTACACGTCCTATAACTGAGCTTCAGATCATATTAGCTAAATATTTTGCCGGCGTAACGCTGGTTATTATTTCGTTGCTGCCCACCTTATTCTATTATTACTCGGTTTATAAACTGGGCTACCCTGTTGGAAATATTGATACAGGCGGAACCTGGGGATCTTACATTGGGCTTTTATTATTGGGCGCAGGTTTTGTGGCTGTTGGCATTTTTGCTTCTTCCGTTACTGATAACCAGGTTATAGCATTTATCCTGGCCATGGCACTTTGTTTTATCTGCTTTAGCGGTTTTGATTACCTGGGCCAGTCAGGCATTACCGGCAAGCTGGAACCTTTGATTGTTTCATTGGGAATAAACGCTCATTATACATCGCTTAGCCGGGGTGTTGTTGATACGCGCGATGTACTTTACTTTTTCAGCCTGGTTTCCTTTTTTGTTTTATTAACCCGCTTTATGCTCGAAAAACGTAAATGGCAATGAGCAGTACCAAATCAAAACAAATCATGCAATTGGCGGCCTGGCTGCTTATATTGATCTTACTGAACTTTACGGGCTCTTATTTTTTTAAGCGATTTGATTTAACGAGCGAAAAACGTTATACCCTGAATCCGTCTACAGTTGAGATGCTTAAAAACCTGGATGATGAAGTATATGTAAAAGTATACCTGGAAGGTGATTTTAATTCGGCATTTACACGTTTAAAGAACGAAACCAGGGAAATGCTGGACGAGTTTAGGGTCTACGCAAAAAAAGGATTGAATTACGAATTCATCAATATTTACGATAAGAAGAATAAAGGAGATATTGTAAGCATTGAACGCGAATTATACAACAAAGGCATTGATCCAACCGAACTGAGAACCAAGACAGGCAAAGGAGAACAAACACAAACCGTTTTTCCGGGTGCGGTTATTTATTTTAAAACCAGGGAAGGCATCTGGCAGATTTTTAACAGGCAGGATGGCATTCCTACCGAGCAGTGCGTAAATAACTCCGTTCAAAATTTGGAATACGGCTTATCTAACACTATCCGCAAATTACAGGAAGCTATTCGCCCGCGCGTTGCTTTTATCCGTGGCCATCATGAACTGGATACCAACCAGACAAAAGATATTTACAATGCACTCAGCGAGTATTACGATGTTGAATATGTCCGGATCAAAAAACATTTAAAGGCTTTAAAGCCTTATTCCGCCATTGTTTTGGCATGGCCTGATACAGTTTTAAATGAGCGTGATAAATTTGTGATCGATCAGTATGTGATGAATGGCGGTAAAGTGCTTTGGTGCTTAGAGCCCGTTTATACAAATTACGATTCGCTTAAATTAAAGGGCTACACACTTGGACTGAATAATAACATTAATCTCGATGATATTTTATTTAATTATGGTGTGCGTGTAAACCCTGCATTGGTGCAGGATATGAACTGTGGCTATATTCCCATTAACCGTGGCTATAAAGGCGGCAAAGCTGATCTGCAGATGTTTCCGTGGATATATAAGCCTTTGGTAACTGCACAAGGCACGCATCCGATTATAAAGAACTTAGGGCTGGTTCGTTTTGAGTTTGCGGGTTATATTGATACTGTTAGAGCCGATGGAATAAAAAAGACCGTGCTGCTTGCTTCATCAAAAAACTCAAGGGTACAATCTGTTCCGGCCCGCGTTAGCCTGGGTATTGTTGGGGGGCAGCTTAACGAAAAACAATTTACCAACGGCAATAAGCCTTTAGCTGTTTTATTGGAGGGTAGTTTCAAGTCGAATTATAAGAACAGGTTGACAGATACCATTGCAAAAGACAGCGCTATTGCATTTAAAGAAAAAAGCCAGCCAACAGCTATGATTGTTGTATCCGACGGAGATATTATTAAAAATGATTTTAGCTACCAAACTATGTCCATCAGCCCCTTGGGTTATGACAGGTATATGAAACAACAATTTGCCAATAAAACATTTATACTTAACTGTATGAATTATCTAATTGACGGCCCTGAATTAATGAGTGTGCGTAGCCGCGAAGTTAAACTCAGGTTGCTTGATAGGAAAAAGATCGGCCTGGATCATCCTTTAAAATGGAAATTATACAATGTGCTGTTTCCCCTGCTCATATTGATTGTTTCGGGGACTGTATTGTCGGGTATCCGCAGGAGAAAATTCACTTCAAAATAAAAACGCATTCATGAAAAAAAACAGACTAACCATTTTATTATTGGTACTACTTGTTTCCGTAGGAATTTTTGTAATGGTAAAAAATAGCCGTAAAAGTACCTTAGTTGGCGATGAAGCCGATTTTGCTGTGCCCGATACTGCTAGCATCGATAAATTATTTTTAGCGAATAAAAAAGGAGCAACTGCTCTGCTTGAAAAAAATGAACAAGGTGTTTGGATGATCAATAAAAAATTTCCTGCACGCAGGGATGCTATTCAGTTATTATTATTGACGTTTATGCGCACCCAGATAAAATTCCCCGCACCACAGGCTTCTCAGGAAAATTTTTTAAAAGAGATCGCGTCTAATGGTGTAAAATGCGAGATATACCAAAAAGGAAAACTAAGCAAAACATGGTACATTGGCCACGAAACTCAGGATTTACGCGGTACTTATTGCCTGCTACAGGGGCCTGATAACGACAAACCTTTTAATACGGTGTATGCTGTTGAAATACCGGGTTTTATCGGTACCATCGTGCCTCGTTTTTTTATGATAGAATCTGAATGGCGCGAGAAACAAGTATTGGCATTAACACCCGATAAAATAAAAAACGTAAGCTTAAACCTGGTTGGCTTTCCCGATTCGTCATTTAGCATTAATGTCAATGGTTTACACAAGTTTGATGTAACTACCCTGTCGGGGAAAAAGATCCAGCCTTTTGATACCTTGTCTGTACAACAATACCTGTCTTATTTTATGAATTTGTATGTAGAAGAGTGGCTAAGCAATACAGCCGGTCTACCCATTGCCGATTCTGTAAGGAAGACAAATTATTTTTTGCAAATAACACTTACAGATAAAAACAACAAAACAGAAGCCTACAAATTTTATCATAAACCACCTGTTTCAGGTGATGATGTAGATGGCAAAGGGAATAAGATCCCATACGATCCTGAAAATATGTATATGAAATTCAGGAACGACCAGGAGTTTGGAATTGTTTCAGCTTCATCATGGGGTAAATTATTCCAGTCTGCACATTACTTTCTTCCCAAAGCGCCTTTGAAAAAGTAACAGCTTTTTTATAAGTAATGAGCTTATTTGTAGCTAAGGTATTCTTAGTTAACGTATCAAATTAACCTGCCCGTGAAAATTAATGCTTTTCCCAAAAATGTCGGTTGCAGTGCCTTTATAAACATAGGTATCCTGCTGAGCAACAGCGCCACCGTCTTTCGTGCCATCCCAGCTTTCGTTAAGATTATCTAGTTTAGTTACCAAAAGGCCCCATCTGTCATAGATGTACATTTCAAACTTATTGATAAAGGTGCCTGCTGCTCCAAAACTTTCATTAACACCATCACCGTTTGGTGTAAATGTGTTTGGAATATACAAGGTCATATAATCCTTCACAATGATTTCGTATTCCACGCTATCCTTGCAACCATTTGCACTGGTATAATAATAGGTTGCCGTATAATTGCCGTATTTCGGGAATGTATAATCAAATGGGTTTCCAACAATAGGTGTTTTTACAGTCGACCCGCTATCTGTAAGATAAGCTGAGGTAACACTCCATCCGCTGTTGGCTGTTGCATTTAATACAGTCGGGTTTTCAGCGTAAATTTCTCCTTCCGGATTTATGGTAAGCTGAGAAGCAAGCACATCGTTATGATTGATTATTGTTGTAGAAGCAGATGCCATGCAACCGTTAGCATCTGTTACGTTTACTGAATAAGTTCCCGCCTTTAAGCTGTCTGCAATTTGTGTGTTTTGTACCGGGTTGCTTGTCCATGTATACGTATAAGGCGATTGCCCGGTAGGATTTGCTGTTGCCTTACCTACACCCTGGTTACACAGGTCGGGGCTTGGCGTAGCTGTTACAGTTAAGTTGCTGGTATCTCCAACAATAGTGCTTGCATTTGCCGTACAACCATTATAATCTGTAACGGACACTGTATATCCCCCCTGTGTTAAACCTCCGATAATTTCTGAAGTTTGATTGGTATTCCAGTTAAATGAGTAAGGCTGAGTACCACCGGTAGCAGAAGCATTAGCAGTTCCGTTTGCAGAAGTACATGTAGCCGGAGTTGCCTGCGCGCTTGCAGCTAATTGAGAAGGCTGTGTAACGGTAGTAGTAGCTGAGCTCACACAGCCGTTATTATCTGTAACCGTTACCATATAAGCACCCATCGGAAGGCCTGTTGCCACCGAATTGGTTTGTGCAGTTGGTGTCCATATATACGAAGTAAAAGTGCTAATGCCCGGATTTGTTATGGTAACCGTTGCTGTACCATCTGATGAATTAAAGCATTTGGTTGGCGTAGAGCTGGCTACCGGCACCCAGGTAAACCCTGTTGTTTGAACGGTACCATACGGTATGGTTGCTGAACTGCAATTATTAACATCAGTTACCAAAACAGAATAGTTTCCCTGGGCAAGGTTGGTAATCACAGAAGTTGTTTGTACAGGGCTCACGATCCATAGGTATGAAAAAGGCGCCGTGCCTCCGCTTAAAACACTCGCCGTTGCACTGCCTACCGAGCCGGTACAAATAGTTGGTGATGTATTTACAGTTGCTGTAATGGGCGGAGGATTTACCAGTGTTAAAGATGCCGTACTTACACAATAATTGTTATCGGTTACAGTAACGATGTAATTGCCTGCTGCTAGGCTTGCCGCAGTTGCACTTGTTGTTTGAACAGGTGAAGTGTTCCAGCTATACGTAAATGCATTTCCACTCGGGTTTGTAATACTTACGGTAGCTGTACCATCTGAAGAGCCAACACATTTCGGGTTTGTTCCGGTGGCAACAGGGCTCCATGAAAAAGACTGAACACTTGATACACTTCCGGTAGCAATAACACTGCAACTGTTTGCATCTGTAATGGCTACTCCATAAGGGCCTTGTGGTAAATTATTAATTGTATATGTATTGGCAGATGTTGTCCAGGTATACGTATAAGGCGCTAAACCAGAACAGGTAGCTGTTGCACTTCCTACCGATCCCGTACAAATAGTCGGCGATGTATTTACCGTGGCTGTTATCGGTGCAGGATTTATTAGCGTAACAGATGCCGTGCTTGTACAACCATTATTATCCGTTACGGTAGCCACATAGCTATTGGCTGATAAAGACGTTGCCACACTATTTGTTTGAACCGGTGCGGTGTTCCAGCTATATGTAAATGTGTTAGATCCCGGGTTTGTTATATTTACAGTAGCCGTTCCATCTGACGAACCAAAACATTTAGGATTAGTAGCTGCCGCAGATGCGCTCCATGTAAAGCCTTGTATACCCACGCTTCCACTGGCTATTGCCGAACAACCGTTTGCATCTACTATATGTACGGTATAACCACCCTGTGGTAAATTAGTAATGGTATTTGTTGGTGCAGCCGAAGGTGTCCATGTATAATTAAACGGGCCGGTTCCTCCGCAGGTGGCTGTTGCACTGCCTGTAGAGCCTAAACATGAAGTTGGAGATGTAGTTACAGTGGCTGTGATCGTATTAACCGTAACTACCGCGGTTGTTGTGCCCGAACAAAATCCTATGGTTCCGTTTATGGTATAGGTTGTTGTTAACGGAGGACTTGCTATTACAGTTCCTCCTGATGAGGTGTTTAATGTCCCGCTTGGGCTCCATGTGTAATTGGTTGCTCCGCTTGCCGTTAAAGTAGCTGATGTGCCTGCACATATCGTTGTAGAAGGTACTGTAATCGTAACTGCCGAACCAATGGTTACCGTAGCGGTAGCACTTGCTGTGCAGCCACTTGCTGTTCCCGTAACCGAGTAAACGGTTGTTACACCCGGGCTGACAATAAGCGGGTTACTGGTGGAGCTTGTGTTCCAGCTATAGCTGGTTGCGCCTGTAGCTGTTAAAGTGGCTGTTCCTCCGGGGCATATTGTAGCGCTGTTCACCGTAACCGTTGGAGACAAAGGAGCTGTTAAGGTTACCGTTGTATAGGTCTGGCAGCTTTTATTGTCTTTTATGTAAACCGTATAAGTTCCGGCTGCTAAATTGCTGAAGGTAGAAGTGGCAGAAAAAGCTCCTGTGTTTAAGGCAAAGGTATAAGGAGAAGTGCCTCCGCTTCCAACAACAGAAATGCTGCCGTTATTGGTTGTACAGGATGTTAGATTGACCGGCGTTGGCGTTATGGTTAACGCAGGCGGTGTAACAATGTTTACTGTTTGTGTAACAGAGGTTCCGCATTTGGCGTTTGATACAGTTACAGTATTTATTCCATCACATAAACCACTGGCAGAATTACTTGTGCTTCCACCTGCACTCCATGAATACGTATATACACCGTCGCCACCGCTAACCGAATTAACGGTTGCAGTACCTGCACAAGAGCCTGTATAACAATTTGGATTGGTAGGCGTAACCGTTGCAGCCAAAGGCGCTAAGAGTTGAACAAACTGTGTGGCGCTTGAAGGACAGGCCCCGCCAATGGTTTCCGTTATAGCGTATGTACCCGGGGCGTTGTATGTATGGTTAGGCGGAGTTGCTCCTGTGTAATTGGCAGAACCGTCTCCAAAGCTCCATACCGCTGCACAAGCACCTGTTGAAGTACTGTTTATAGCTGCTGTTAAACTGCTTCCGCAAATAAGCGGCGGCGAAGCGGTAAAGGCCGCGCTGGAACTTATCATACAGGTAGAGCCCGGAAATGTAAGCGTAAAGCCTTTGTTGTTATTAGAATAATTGGATATTTGGATGGCATAGGTTTGCCCGCATGTAACGGCAATGGGGGCGCAAAACTCTTTTGCAGTATTATTAGATACTGAGTTGTAACCACAAGTTACTGTGCCCGTTTGAGCCTGCATGCCAAAGCCTGAGCTTGATCCGCCGGCATAATTATAATTGCAGCATGCGGTTGTGCCAGGGCAGCCCGAAGTAATGTTCCATAGTGTCCAGTCGAATTCTGTGGTTGTACTGGTTGGCATGGCAAGCCAGGCTAGAGTTCCTGCTTGTGTGATGGTAAAAGAGATCCAGATATCGCGCTGAGGTGCACTGCCAAAACAAGCAGATGTTTGCCCGGATGCATTGGCAGTCATAGTTGGATGCGAAAAAGTAGTGCTGCAGATCGGTATAGATTGGCCGCAAGTGTTTCCTGCGCCGGCTGCCGGAGGGGTTGAATTGATACATAACTGAAACGTGCCGTCTGTTCCTCCATTAGAAGCAACGCCTACCCAAACCTGTTCTCCAATGTTCATTCCCCAAAGGGTAGTAAGCGTTGAATTGCCCGTTGCAGTCTGGCAGGTTTCTAATTGCCCTGATGAAGGGCAAGAACCCGTATAAATTACTATTTCAGCATTTGTTAAAGTGCCCGGTGTTATAGTAAATGTGTTGTTAGACCCGTTGGCAACGTATGTATACCAAACCATGTTTACAGGAGAAGTGTTGCAAGAACCATATAAGGTATTATCTGTAATCGCGCCTGCGCTAGTACCATTTACACATGCACTGCCTGTTGAGAGGCTTATGTTAGTGGCTGTAGAGCAGTTGGTAGACTGGGCCCTTAAACCATGATCATACAAAAAACTAATGATAATGGTAAAAACAATTAAAATTCTTTTTGACTGGGTAGTTAATTTTTTTGTCATTGCTAAAATAGAATGAATGGTTTATATTATTTTTCGGAAGAAGAAATATATTTTACTCTTTCTAAAGGAGAGAAGCCTTGTTTATTTATAACAGAATACGAAGGAACCATTACACGTACATTTTTCTTTAACCAAAGGTATACGGTTGTGTTTTGTTGCCTTTTGATCTCCACGGAATCCATATAGGTTAACGGAAGCGTAGGCCCTTCTCTTGAATCAATGATCTGTAATTGGTAAGTGCCTTCTAATTTTGTATATAAATTCATCAGGCGTTTGCTCTCCAATTTTTCTTTAGGAATTTCCTGGGAATAAATTTTAATGCTGACAAAAAAGAGTAGAAGGTACAATGCTAAATTCTTTTTTTTCATAATAGGTAATTTTAAATCTACGCTATAATAATACGGAAAAAAAAGTCAAATTCTCTAAAATAGAGGTGAGTTTTAATTATTAACAGTTTTATACAAAATTTTACAAATACTTACACGAGCACCAAGGCATTTGAAGAGAAAATTTTAACAAAAAAATCACCTTGATCGTGGAAATTCGGTGTTTTTGCTAAGTAGGGCAAGACGCAGTTTTTATTTCTCAAGAAGTGCCAAAATACTTTGTGCTTTTTTATTGTCAGGATGTCTTTTCAGGAGTTTCTTCAATGTGTTTTTGGCTCCCTGCTTGTCTCCTTTAAAATTATATAAGCCGGCCAAATTCATCAAAGCATCTTCATTATCAGGGTCTAAGGCAAGTGCCTGGTTATATAATTGCTCTGCCCGGTTTGCATTGCCTTCGGTTAAATATAAAAAACCCAGGTTTGCCAGGGCCGGCACATACTTAGGGCTTTCATTTAAGGTTTCGGTAAAATATTGGTGTGCCACCGCATTATTGCCCACAGTTGCATAAGCCGTTGCCAGCTTATTGGTAAACTCAACTACAAAAGGAGCTAGCTTATTGGCTTGTTCAAAGAACACAAGTGCCTCATTGGGTTTGTTCAGGTAGTTAAAGCTTTCGCCAATCCGGTAGCAAGTCCAGGCATGCTGGTTATCATAGCTTTTTTTAGTTAAGCGCTTATTGAGCAATTCGTTTTTTCCTGCCTGATCAACCAGCGAAGCAACTTTAGCATAATCGCCTTTTGCAAAATAAAGCTGTATCAAAGCATCAAAATTTTTAAGAACATTGTTTTTGCTTTTTACCGACATATACTTTAATGCCGTATCTAAATAATGCATTTGCTGGTCAAACTTTTCATACTGGTTGATGTTTGCTTTTGCCTTGGTAAGCGAATCAGGGGCTTTATCATTAATAGCGAACAAGCCCAGGAAGGTTTTTATTTTATCTTTTTCTTTCTTGGTAATTGGTTTCCTGATAAAGTGATCATGTACAGTTACGTGCGGAATATCGGTTGGCGTTGATTTTGGCATGTGGCAGCTAACGCAGTTTAATTTTGAATTTTGTAAGTCATTCCGAACTTGTTTCGAAATCTCATTAGCAGATGCTGAAACAGGTTCAGCATGACGATGTAAAAGTGCTGCTTGTACGCTCTTTTCAGTACAATTCATATCCACCTTTTTACCATGGCAATTTAAACAGGCGGCATTAAATACTTCACTGCCCGTAACTTTTACGCTAACGTGCGGGTTGTGGCAGCTTACGCAGGTCAGCGCATCTTTATAAGGCTTTAGTTTATTCTTTACTTCAGCTGGGTTAAATGACTTAATAAAGCACTGGCTCATCTTTAACCTGTCGGCATGAGAAGCCATGATAAACTCATCATCCGCGTTGGCATACTTAGGCAAAAACACCGAGATGTAATCGCTTAGCTTTTTACCCGGCCTGAAATCGTAAAAAGATTTCCCTTCTTTAAGCACGGCATTTCCCTGCAAGTGACAACGCTGACAAACATCAAACTGCAGATCGATCGAAAGTTTGGATGGGTTTACAATGCTGTAATCAATATAATTAGTGGTGTCGATTTTAGAGCCGGTGCTGCGCTGCTGCACGTGTATGCTTCCGGGGCCATGGCAACGTTCGCAGTTAATGCCCTCATCCACGTGACTGTATTTGTTTTCAGAGCCCATCACAAAATCGGGCAAGGCATTGTGGCAGCTCATGCACTCTAAACCAATTTTGCGTGTAAAACGTGTGTTTACGCCATTTTCAAAGCCGGGTGGCAAATGCCATTCTTTTTTCTGCGTGTAAAAGGTCATAGGCATTTGATTGAAATGCCCGTTTATATTTTGCATATGCGAATTGGTGTGATGTCCCGAACCTATAATGTAATCAGCTCTTTCTAATCGTTTGTATACAGTGTCTTTTCCCTGCAGGCGAAATTCAAGGAAGTAAAGCGAATCGTTTTTACCCCAAAAGGATTTGTAATAAAAATCAGAGAACTTATCATAAATAACCGAGTGCTTGTAATCTCCTGCCGATTTTTGTTTGGTTGCCCCGGCAAACGATTTGCCCATACCGGTTTCTATAAAAGTGTTGTAAATGCTTTGGTGGCAAAGTCGGCAGGTATTTATACCCACATAGTGTGCGGTATCTGCATGATTCAAATAAACAAGCGTATCTTTTTTAGGAGCATCAACGGCAGCCGTTTTTGTATCATCGGTGCAGGACGAAAGGAGTACAACTAAAAAAGATATTATAAAAAGAAAACGCATCAATTAGTTAAATAATATGTCAGTCTGAGCTTGTCGAAGACTACTTGTTTTTTTTGACAGCCACCCTTCGACAGGCTCAGGATGACTGTTTTATTTTCTGGTTTCATGATTAAGTTAACTAAACGAAGTATATTTCTTCACGTCTTTATCCGTAATGGTTTTATCGCAAAGAATGATCAGGCGCTCCATAACGTTTCTAAACTCGCGTATGTTGCCTGTCCAGGGCAATTGCTGCAAAGCCTTAATACCGGCATCCGACAGCTCTTTTACCGCGTTGCCCTGCTCGGTACAAATCATGTTTAAAAAATGCTCAGCCAGTAAAGGAATATCCTCTTTACGTTCGGCCAGCGAAGGCACATGAATAGGGATCACGCTTAAGCGGTGAAAAAGATCTTCCCTGAAATTTCCGTTCTCAATTTCTTTTTGCAGGTTTTTGTTGGTGGCAGCAACCACGCGCACATTAACCGGTATAGATTTATCTCCGCCCACGCGTGTAATTTTATTTTCCTGCAAGGCGCGCAATACTTTTGCCTGGGCAGAAAGGCTCATGTCACCAATTTCATCTAAAAACAGAGTGCCTCCCTCGGCCAGCTCAAACTTGCCTTTGCGGGTGGCCACCGCTGAGGTAAAAGAACCTTTTTCGTGCCCGAATAATTCGCTTTCAATCAGCTCGGAAGGAATAGCCGCGCAGTTTACTTCAATAAAAGAAAATTTAGAGCGGTTGCTTTTATCGTGCAGCTGCCTTGCCACAAGCTCTTTGCCGCTGCCGTTGGGGCCGGTAATTAAAACACGCGCGTCGGTTGGCGCTACTTTTTCTATCAGTGCTTTTACCTCTTCAATGGCATTGGAGTTGCCGATAATATCACTGCCTTTGCTTACTTTTTTGCGAAGTGTTTTGGTTTCGCTTACCAAATGTTGTTTATCCAAAGCGTTGCGCAGCGTAACCAACAGGCGGTTTAGATCAACGGGCTTGGTTAAAAAATCATAAGCGCCTTTTTTAACGGCATCAACGGCAGTTTCAATATTGCCGTGCCCGCTCATCATGATAAGCGGAGTTTCATTCTCTGCCGCAGCTAATTTTTGCAACAGCTCCAGTCCGTCCAGCTTGGGCATTTTTACATCGCATAAAACCACATCAAACTGTTCGGATGTTATTTTGGTAAGGCCCATTAAACCATCTTCGGCCTCTTCAACCTGGTATTTTTCAAACTCTAAGATCTCGCGCAACGAACGGCGGATACTTTTTTCATCGTCAATCAATAATATTTTTGGCATCGCGGGCTATATGTTTTTCAGTTTGAATTTGTCTTTAACTTCTTCCTGAGATAAGTTGATTAAATGTGGTGAGCTGCCTCCCTGTGTTTCATTGTGGGGATGCATTAACGCCCAATATCTGTTATCCATCGGATCCTGGTATAAAATATTCCTGCCACTTTCATCACAAGCAAGCTTCTTTAAATAGTTTTTCGTTAAGAGTTTAATTCTTTTGGTAGTTTTATCTTCAATAAAGGCAGTACCTGTTTTTTCAATATTTCCAATTAACTTGACTTCTTCTTTTTTTAACCTGGCCATTTAGAGATAAATTTATGCGTTTTGAAGAACGAAAGGTGAATTCTTAAATCTATACAAAAATATTGCTTTTAAATTAAAAAAAAGCCTTACTTTTGATATACGAAATGAAAAAAAGCAAAAAGATACTTTATTCAACAAGTGTTATTGTTATCGTGTTTTTTATTTCTGTTATAATTAAAAGCAATTACTCTTCTCCGTTTAAAATAGAAAACTCCCTGCCAAACATCGGTATTGAAACGGTAGATAATCAGGATGTGCCAAACCACCAGGAAAAAGAGCCCGTTTACATGTCTATCTTTAAGCTGATCGTTAATTGCAATCCTTTCAAACAAAAAAAGGCTCAATAAATTTTCCTTGTCAAACAACCTTCCCAAAAAATTAGCTGTCGCCTCTGTTAAGTTTTACCAGTATGCCATCTCTCCGCATTTAATGCCGGCTTGCCGCTATACGCCAACCTGTTCGCAATATACGATTGAGGCCATTACCAAATACGGTGCCTTAAAAGGCAGCTGGATGGGCGCTAAGCGCATGGCTCGTTGTGGCCCCTGGGGTGGCAGTGGCTATGATCCGGTTAAGTAATTTGGCAATTAGCCAATTTGATAATTAGTCAATTGAAGATTTGATAATTAGCTGATGTAGTTAACTAATAACTACTAATTTTGAATCTTAAATTTTTGAATCTTTTATTATGATCATCATTACAGGAGCTGCGGGTTTTATAGGAAGTTGTTTAGTAAGCGAGCTGAACCGCGCAGGCGTGGAAGACCTTATTCTTGCTGACGAGTTTACCGACGAGTCTAAAAACAAAAACCTGGCCGGTAAAAAATTCGCACAGAAGATCAAGCGCGATGAACTGCCCCAATGGATAGAAGCCAACGCAACCGGCATTGAATTTATTTTTCACATAGGCGCACGCACCGATACCACCTTGTTTGATGTAGAAACCTTTAATAAGCTGAATCTGCACTACACACAAACTTTGTGGAACTTATGCGCAAAGCATGGCATTCCCTTGGTGTATGCATCGTCGGCAGCTACTTACGGACTGGGCGAATTTGGCTATGATGATGAAGACGAAAGCATCATTGATAAGCTAAAGCCTCTAAACCCTTATGGCGACAGCAAAAACGATTTTGATAAATGGGCTTTAAAGCAAACAAGCAAACCGCCTTACTGGGTGGGCCTGAAATTTTTTAACGTGTACGGCCCCAATGAGTTTCATAAAGGAAGAATGGCCTCTGTTATATTTCATGCCTTTAACCAGGTTAAGCAAAACGGTAGCGTTAAGCTATTCCGCTCGCATAACCCCAACTACAAAGACGGCGGGCAGCTGCGCGATTTTATCTATGTGAAAGACCTTTGCAGCGTTATTTTATTTTTGTATCAGCATAAAGTGGCAAGCGGCATTTATAATTTAGGAACCGGTACCGCCCGCACATTTTCAGACCTTGCCAAAAGCACCTTTAAGGCCATGGGTGTTGCCGAAAATATCAGCTTTATTGATACCCCTTTGGATATACGCGATAAATACCAGTATTTTACCGAGGCCAAAATGAGTAAGCTGCAAAAAGCAGGCTACACCAAACCCTTTGCAAGCTTAGAAGAAGGCGTAGAAGATTATGTAAAAAACTACCTCTCGCCCGGCAAATACCTGTAAAGAATAAGCGCTTAATTTCCTCTTGTCAAACCAGCTTAACGGCTTGATAAACTACTTTCTTAAAACAATAAACCGGTTTGATGTTTCAATAAACCAGTTTTGCAAAATAATAAACCCATGTAGTGATTTATCAAACCTGTTTCATAGGGTGGTAAACTAATTTATCTATGCCTCAAACTAATTTGGTAGAGTCATAAACCCGTTCGTTTACCTGCTAAACTAATTTATCTGTATGCTAAACTGATTTAGTATAACTGTATATAAAGCAAACCTGTCATTTCGAAGGAGGCACGACTGAGAAATCTACTATAAAGGATTTCTCCCTTTGGTCGAAATGACAAATGAGTGTGTATAGCTTACAACATCCCCTGAAAATTGACCAGTTATTTGTTAAAATCGACCAGATATAAAAAAATTCCGGCCGTTCATACAAAAAATTATTTCCCCGTTTTTCCATTTTGTAATTTAGTGTAGAAAACCAAAGTATAAACTATAAAACCTGCTCACCATGCCAAGCAAACAAACCTTAATTCCGCGTTCTATTAAAGAGTTTAATATCTACATCAATAAAACAACTGCCTACCTGCTTACCGGAACGCCACCTAACTGGACGCGCTTTGGATGGACCGGCACCGATATGGCCGACTGGCAGGCCTTTTTAACCGACTGGCAACCCCTGTTTGATTTATACAGCAATAAAAAAGGGGGCTACACCACCAGCATTAAAGACCAGCTGTATATTATTATTGTCAGTTGCGTGGAATTGAATAAAAGAAATCATTTGCTGAAATGTATTGAGGCAACACGCACCACAACAGCTATTGATCTGATAACCTTTAACCTCTCGCTAAACAACATCAGCGGAAATTCGCCGCACCACATTACCAGGCGCGTTGCCCCTGCCGGCGAGGTAGTGTGCCCGTTTTTAAAACCTGTTGGCGGTGGTATTATAAAATGCCAGTGCCATACCGAAGCAGCCGCAAACGGTCGGCCAAAAAAACTGGATGGTTTTGATATGATAGAGTATACCTACAGAGTGGTGGCGCAGCCTACCGAAACCACACCTGCCAATATACCCGAAGGCCCAAACGACACGCTGCTTACCGGCGGATACTCTACCAAAGCAAGCTTTTTATTGCCAAGCGGCACCAATAATACCGGCAAGTTGTTCTGCATTTTCTTTCGCTGGGTAAACAGCAGGCATCCAAATTTAAACGGCCCCTGGGGTACCTGCTTTACCACCACTATTTTGTAGGCATGCAACATGCATAAAGAAATGCAGGCCGGATTTTTTATATTTGATTGCACAAAAACAAAGCACATCTTTTAAGCCATGCAATCGAAAGCCAAAACTGTAGACGCGTATATAGACGAGCTTCCTGAGGACAGGAAAAAAGCCGTGAGTGAAATGAGAAAAGTAATTAGCAAAAACCTGCCTAAGGGCTTTGCCGAAGAAATGAGTTATGGCATGATAGGCTATGTGGTTCCGCTTAGCCTGTATCCAAAGGGGTATCGCTGCAACCCAAGCCTGCCGCTGCCTTTAATAAATGTGGGCTCGCAAAAGAATTTTATAGCCCTGCACCACATGGGCGTGTATGCCGATAAAAAATTACTCGACTGGTTTGTGGCCGAATACCCTAAGCATTGCAAAACCAAGCTGGATATGGGCAAAGGCTGCATTCGCTTTAAGAAGATGGACGATATACCTTATAAACTGGTTGGAGAGCTGGTTTCAAAGATCACCCCTAAAGAATGGATAGCTACCGCCGAGAAAGTGTTTAATAAATAATCTACTTAGCCAGCTTCATCACATCATTATACCTGATGTTAGTATGCGATTCGTGGTAAATGCACTCGCCGTTAGAAATGATCAGTGCCTGCGGAGACTGATGCTCAATGCCATATTGCTCGGCAATTAAGTTAGAAATATCACGGTGTGCGATCAAGTCTAAATAATAAGGCTTTAAACGTTCGTTGTCGCCGTCTTTCCAGTTGCTTTGTATGCGGTTCAAAGCCATATCGCTTATAGAACAACGGGTGCTGTGCTTAAAAAGCATAACTGGTATGGTTTTAGATTCTTCGTTGATCGCATCTAATTGGGTAGCTTGACTTAGTGTATTCCAGTTCATACTACAAAAATACGATTTGTTTAGTTAATTAAATATATTTGTAAAAATCCACACGTATGAAAAAGATCATCTTAATAACCTTAGTAGCGGCATTTTCAAAATTAAATGCACAACACGGTCTGGGCAAAATGTTTCCAACCATTACCGGCGAAACGTTTACCGAAAAAAATGTAGTGCTGCCAGCAGCATGTAAAGGCAAGCCAACCATTATTGGCATTTGCTTTACTAAAAGTGCCGAAGCCGATCTGCAAACCTGGCTAAACCCTGCCTATAACGAATTTGTAGTGAAACGCGATACCACCAACTCATTTGGCGTAGCGGTTAGCTATGATATAAACTATTATTTCATTCCTATGCTTAACCTGGTTAACCAGGTGCTTGAAAAAGGCAGCAAAGAAAAAATAAAAAGCAAAACCGATAAAGAGTTCTGGCCTCACTTGCTGTTTTATACAGGCGGATTAAAAGAGTATAAAAAGACCTTTGAAATTGATACGCCCGAACAGCCTTACTTTTTTGTGCTGGATGAAAATGGCGAAATAGTGCACGTAGAAAAAGGCGCCTACAGCCCTAAAAAACTAAGCGCTATGGAAGAATTTTTGGAATAGTTCGTTATGGTCATGCTGAACTTGTTTCAGCATCTCGTCTTTTACCTAAACCAGTAAAACCACAAAATGAAAAAAACAATCATCACGCTTGCTTCGTTAAGCCTGTTATCGGCCTGCACACAACCAAAATCAACCAAAGAAACCATTACCTTAAAATACCCGCAAACAAAAAAAGTAAACCAGGTGGACGAGTACTTCGGTACAAAAGTTTCAGACCCCTACCGCTGGCTGGAAGATGATAACAGCGCAGAAACCAAGGCATGGGTGGATGAAGAAAACAAGATCACCTTTTCTTACTTGGATAAAATTCCTTTTAGAGAGAACGTAAAGAAACGCCTTACCCAATTATGGAATTATGAAAAACTGTCGGCACCTGTAAAAAAGGCCGGCATGTATATTTCGTTCTATAATAACGGACTGCAAAACCAGGCAGTGCTGTGCATGCAAAAGAGTTTGAAAGATGCCCGCGTTGAGCTATTGGATCCTAATAAGCTTTCGGCTGACGGCACGGTTTCTTTCTCGGGCTGGGATGTTTCTAAAGACGGAAAATACCTGGCATACGGAATATCTAAAGCCGGCAGCGATTGGGTTGAGATCAACGTGCTTGAAATTGCCACCCAAAAACAGCTTACGGATAAGATCGAATGGGTAAAATTTTCGGAGATCAGTTGGTATAAAAACGGGTTTTATTACAGCCGGTACGATGCTCCTAAAGATAACAAAGCCTTAACCGAGCAAAACACAGGGCACAAGGTTTATTACCATGAAGTAGGGACGGCACAAAGCGATGATAAGCTTTTATTCTCGGATGAATCACACCCTGATAGGAATTTTGCCGCAGACGTTACCGATGATGAAAAATACATTGTGTTATCGGGAAGCGAAAGCACCAGCGGAAATTCCTTATGGATAAAAGAGATTAAAGACGCCGGCAACAACTGGCATAAGCTGGTAGATAATTTTGAAAATGATTATGTGGTAGTGCATAACAGCGGCAATAATTTTTATGTGCAAACCAATTACAAAGCTTCTAACCAGCGACTGGTAAAAATAAATTTAGCCAACGCCGAAGAAAAATACTGGCAGGAAATAATCCCTCAGCAAAAAGACCTGCTGGAAGGCGTGCAGTATGCCGACCGTAAATTTTTAGCAAGCTTTATGCACGATGTGGCTTCGCGCATGAATGTGTATGATACCGCGGGTATCCTGCTGAATGAAGTCAACTTGGATGGTTTGTGTAAAGTAAATGAGCTAAGTACTTCCGAGCATGATACGGTAGCGTTCTTTATTCGTTCTACCTTTACCGCGCCGCCTGCGGTTTATTCGTATAACATAAAAGAAAATAAAACACAATTATTCTTTCAGCCTAAAACAGATTTTAAAAGCGAAGAGTACGAAACCAAACAGGTGTTTTTTGCCGGTAAAGACGGTACTAAAATACCCATGTTCATTACCGCTAAAAAAGGAATTGAGTTAAACGGCAATAACCCTTGCTTTGTATTTGGGTATGGTGGGTTTAATGCATACTACTCGCCCGAATATAGAACAGACAGAGCTTTGTTCTTAGAAGCGGGTGGCGTTTATTGTGTGCCGGGTATTCGCGGTGGCGGCGATTACGGGGAGGATTGGCATAAGGCAGGCACCAAATGCCAGAAGCAAAATGTGTTCGATGATTTTATTGCAGCCTGTGATTACCTGGTAGCCGAAAAATATACATCGCACGAAAAGCTGGCTATACATGGTCGCAGCAATGGTGGTTTATTGATTGGTGCCGTTATGACCCAGCACCCTAATATTGCTAAAGTATGCATACCTACTGTAGGCGTGCTGGATATGCTGCGCTTTCATTTATTTACCATTGGCCGTGCCTGGTGCGTTGATTATGGTTGTAGCGAAAATAAAGATGAGTTTGCCTGTTTGTATAAATACTCTCCGTTGCACAATGTAAAAAAGACAAATTATCCGGCAACGCTTATCTTAACCGGCGATCATGACGATAGGGTAGTGCCGGCACACTCGTTTAAGTTTGCCGCTACTCTGCAGGAAAACCAAACAGGCAATGAGCCGATCATTATCCGCATAGATAAAAACGCAGGGCACGGAGCAGGGAAACCAACTGCCAAACAAATCGATGAATACGGCGATATGTGGAGCTTTGTATTTTATAATTTGAACGTGGATAAATTGCCCTGGTAGTTTAAAAGGATAAATTTACATACTGACTTAGATAATGCCGGGGCAGAAAGAAGGTCTACCGATGCTTGCTTTAACTTTTTTCAAGAAAAGTTGGAGTTAATCTCATTAAGATTTAACATATTTCTCCAATATTTATACAAATTAAGAACAACAGTTTTCTGTTTGTTTGATTCTTTACAATTATATAATGTTAAGTAGTTTTAACTATTGGGGTAAGTAGACTACTTTCGCTCAAAAGTGAACACCCTAAAAGAAGAATATTCTTACATAAGCTTCTTAACCACTTTCAATAATTAAGTTAATATTTAAGCAATTTGAAAATGGAAAAAAAATACCCTGTCGTGGCATTTAAAAAAAAGGTAATAAACAGCTTTACTTGTTTATTGGTTTTTCTTTCCTTGTTTAGCTATACCTCTGTAAAAGCACAATGTTTTTATGTTGAAAGTATCCTGGTAGATGCTTGTAACGGTGCCCCTTGCCCCGGCACAGCCCAAGAAGGTGAGAACGAAATGGTGCTTATAAAAGTAGGTGGCACGGCTTTAACTATTGCTTATGGCACAACCACTGCTGCAAAACTTACTCCAACCTGGCCCAACAATTCTTTCCAGGGGTGGCAGGCACCGGGCACTTTAACCAATCCTTTGGTTTCAGCGTTAAATGCAACCATCATAAAATGCGGTTATTTAAAACAACCTGTTGGTGGCGTGCTTCCTGCAAATTCGCAGGTGCTTATTATCACATCAACTGATATGTGTACTTCCGGAAATTCTTTTGCTAATTTAACTGATACGCTTTATGTGATCTTCCAGATAGCAGGAAACACTGCCGGCCATTTTGCCAATAACGATAATACGGGTACGGTGACGTCTACACCAACCGGTTCGGTTTCTACCCGTACAATGACAATGGCTTATACAGGAACTCCTTCTTGTTCAGAATCTGTAACGTATGACAGATCCTTATTGGTAAATGATCTAGGTACTTACGGAGGCTCATCAGCCCAAAATGACGGTAGTACCGTTCAATATAATTCTGCCGGAGTTGCTACATACGTAAATAATGGTTGCCAGGCGCCTTACATTCCGATGGACGTAGCAGCTTCTGCTCCTGCAAGTATTTGCAGCAACGCACATCCCACTATTACAGGTACTGTATCCGGCCCTGCTACTACGTATTCATGGACAACAAACGGAACGGGAACACTTAGTGTAGGAACCGGTTCTTTAAGCGGAACGGGCTCAACCACGGTAAATACAGTTTATACGCCAAGCGGAGGAGAGTCAGGCACGATAACATTTACATTAACAGCTCACGGAAAATGTTCTTTGGCTGTTGTAACCAATACGGTAGCAATTGCCATCAACCCTGCACCAAGCCCTACTATTACAAGCTCTAACGGGGCATCTATTTGTGCAGGAGGCAGTACGGTTTTAACAGCAAGCGGTTCGGGAACTTCTTTTACCTGGAACCCGGGTGCGCATAGCGGAACAACCTATACGGTATCTCCTGCAAGCACGCAAATTTATACGGTAGCTGTTACAAACACTTGTGGGACCACTGATGCAAATTTTACAGTAACGGTTGCACCTGCGCCTACATATAGTTTAGCAGGGAACTCGTATACGATATGCAACGGAAGCTCGCAAACATTTACGGTGTCGGGAGCAAATACCTATACCTGGACGCCGGCGGCGACCTTAACCGGGGCCAACACGGCTAATCCCGTTGCGAGCCCTACAGCAACTACTGTTTACAGCGTTACAGGAACAAGTGCAGGAGGATGTGTAAATGCAACACCGGCTACGGTAACTGTTACGGTAAATCCAAAACCTACACTTGCATTAACAGGCAATTCCTATACGATATGTAATGGAAACTCACAAACATTTACAGTGTCGGGAGCAAGCACCTATACCTGGACGCCGGCGGCGACCTTAACCGGGGCCAACACAGCTAATCCCGTTGCAAGCCCCACATCAACCACTGTTTACAGTGTTACGGGAACAAGTGCAGGCGGATGTGTAAATGCAACACCGGCTACGGTAACCGTTACGGTAAACCCAAAACCTACGCTTACATTAACCGGAAATTCCTATATGATTTGTAACGGCGGATCTCAAACATTTACGGTTAGCGGAGGAAACACCTATACGTGGACACCCTCAGCTACATTGACTAACGCTAATTCAGCCAACCCTACAGCAAGTCCTACCACAACAACCGTTTATAGTGTAACGGGGGCAAATATAGCAGGTTGCGTTACGGCAACGCCTGCTACGGTAACAGTTACTGTAAACGCAGTTCCGGCATTAAGCCTGGCTTCAAACTCATATACCATTTGTAATGGAAGTTCACAAACTTTTACAGCAAGCGGCGCAAGTTCATATACCTGGACTCCTGCAGCAACTTTAACGGGGGCTAATACAGCCAACCCGACTGCTGATCCTTCAACAACAACAGTTTATACAGTAAGCGGAACGGCAAACGGTTGTTCGCCAAGTAGTCCATTAACGCTTACGTTAACAGTAAATCCTTTACCGGTTTATTCGTTGACAGCTAATTCATACACTATTTGTAACGGAAACTCTCAGGGCTTATCAGTGAGTGGTGCAAGCACCTATACCTGGACTCCTGCCACTACTCTAAGCGGAGCGAATACGGCTAACCCAACTGCCAGCCCTACATCAACTACAGTTTACAGCGTTACCGGAACAAGTGCTGCAGGATGCACAAATGCAACTCCGGCTACGGTAAGCGTAACGGTAAATCCAAAACCAACTTATAGCTTAACAGGAAACGCTTACACCATTTGTAGTGGAGGCTCGCAAACGTTTACCGTTAGCGGCGCAAGCACATATACCTGGACACCGGCAACTACATTGACAAATGCCAATATAGCTAATCCTACAGCAAGCCCTACAACAACAACCGTTTACAGTGTAACAGGTACAAGTGTTGCAGGCTGCGTAAATTTAATTCCTGCAACCGTGACTGTAACAGTTAGCCCGATACCTGCATTAAGTTTGGCTTCAAACTCATACACCATTTGTAACGGAGCAACAAAAACATTTACAGTAAGCGGTGCAAGCACCTATACCTGGACTCCCGCAGCAACTCTAACCGGGGCGAACACGGCTAATCCCACAGCAAGTCCTGCAACAACAACTATTTATACAGTAGCGGGCACGGCAAGCGGTTGTGCGCCAAGCAGTCCGTTAACGCTTACCTTGACGGTAAATCCTTTGCCGACGTATTCATTAGCGGCTAACTCATATACAATTTGTAACGGCTCTTCTCAAGCGTTATCGGTAAGCGGCGCAGGTACCTATACTTGGACCCCTTCGTCTACACTAACGGGAGCCAATACTGCAAGCCCTTCTGCAAATCCAACAACTACAACTGTATACAGTGTAACCGGAACAAATGCAAACGCTTGTACTAATTTGATCCCGGCAACTGTAACGGTAAATGTAAACCCATTGCCAACATATACATTAGCGGCTAATTCGTATACTATTTGTAATGGGGCATCCCAGGCTTTATCTGTAAGCGGGGCAAGCACATATGCCTGGGCACCTGCGGCTACATTAACAGGAGCTAATACGGCTAACCCTATTGCAAATCCTACTACAACAACTGTTTATAGTGTAACAGGAACAAATGCAAGCGCTTGTACCAATTTAATTCCTGCTACCGTAACGGTAAACGTAAATCCCTTGCCGACCTATTCATTAGCTTCCAATTCATATACGATTTGCTTAGGAAGTTCTCAAACGTTTTCGGTAAGTGGCGCAAGTACATACACCTGGACTCCTGCAATAAATTTAACAGGGATCAACACAAATAATCCGACTGCTAACCCGACAACAACAACTATTTACAGTGTAACCGGAACGAATGCAAGTACTTGCACGAATTTAATTCCGGCTACTGTAACATTAACAATAAATCCTCTACCGGATTTAAGCACTGTAGCTTCATCAACCGCTATTTGCTCGGGTGGAGGAAGTTCGATCTTAACGGCATCTGGTGCGGGCCCTACAGGAACGTATACCTGGACACCTTCAGCAACCTTAAGTTCTCCGACTGGTTCAACAGTAACAGCTACGCCTACCAACACAACAAGCCCTACGGTTTATACTGTTACAGGCACGGATGCTAATGGTTGTTCAAATAAAACTACTGTAAGTATAACAGTTAATCAAACTCCAACAGTAACTATATCGGGCGGCGGTGGAAATGCACAAACCATTTGTGGCGGCGGGCTTGTAAACACAACTGTAGCAGGTATTACATTTGTCTCTACTCCTGCGGGTAGTATCAGTTGGACTAACAGCAATATCAATTTAGGCGGTCCGCTTTCATCAGCTTCAGGAACAGGTAATATTGCGAGTTACCCTGCACCTACTGTAACAGCTCAAACAGTTGGAACAGTAACGGCCACAGCCATAGCATCCGGCTCAGGTTGCCCGTCTATAAGTGCTACACAATTAATTTATACGATCACCATTAACCCGATACCGGGAGCAGCTACACCAACCATTACACCGGCAAGCTGTGGTGTAAATGACGGAACCATCATAGGAGCTGATGGTACCGGTGGAAGTACATATCAATACTCATGGGATGGAGGCGCCACATTTTCAAGCGTATCATCTTATACGAATGGAGCGGGCACTTATCCTTTAGAAATAAAAGATGTTGCTACCGGATGTATCTTCTCTAAGAATTTTACTTTACCAAACGCGGGTGCACCACCTCCACCTGCTGTAACAGTAAGTTCTTCATCGGTTTGTATAGGCGGAACAGCTACCTTAACGGTTAATGCTCCCGTAGCAGGAACAACTTACAGCTGGACTCCGGCAGCAGGCACTCCGGGAACCGGAAATACATTTACGGTAACGATACCGAACGGCGCACTTACTCCGTTTACTATTGATGTAACTTCTACTGCATCTAATTGTACAGGCGTTGCAGGAACCACAAGTATTACGGTTAATCAATTACCAACACCTTCTATCAGCAATTCAACAGCGCAGATCTGTGATCTTACATCAACTACCTTAACGGTAACTCCAAATACGGGTGGTTATTCGTATCAATGGGGTAATGCAAGCGGCGCCATTGCGGGAGCCATAAAAGATACATTAACGGTATCGGCTGCCGGTGTTTATTCAGTTACAGTAACCAATACGGTAACCGGTTGCCAAGCTACTACATCAAACAACGGAACAATAACCGTTAACTCTTTACCTGTTATAAGTACTGCGAGTATTAGTGTTACGCCTTCTAATTGCACCTCACCGACAGGAGCAATAACAAATGTAACCTACACTGTTAATGGCACAGGCACCTATGTTTGGACAGATAATTCAACCGGTAATGTAGTAGGCGGAAACACGCCAACCTTAAGCAATGTGCCTGCAGGAAATTATTGTGTGCAGGTGACCGATGCAAATTCATGCGTTCAAAAATACTGTTCTATTCCGGTGGTAAATGCAGGAGCGCCTGCACAACCTATTTTAACAGCTTCTTTACAAGATACTGTTTATTGTAACGGAACCGGTCCAAACACCTTGACGGTTACTGTTACAAACAGCGGCACTGTTACGCCAACCGTAAACTGGTATGATGCAAGCAATACGATATTAGCAAGTAATACAAATACATATACTCCAACAAGTTTACCGGTTGGAACTACCACACTGTATGTTACTGCCACTGCTAATGGATGTTCAAGCACGGAGAAACCGGTTACGATAACCGTAAACGCATTACCTACATATACATTAACAGGTACTAATTATACTATTTGTAACGGAGGCTCTCAAACATTTACCATAAGCGGAACAGGATCTAATACCTATACCTGGTCGCCTGCAGGAACATTAACGGGCGTAAATACAGCAAACCCTACAGCAAGTCCAACTGCAACAACCATTTACAGTGTAACGGGAACAGATGCAAACGGATGTTCAAACAATACGCCTGCAACTGTATTAGTAAACGTAACAGCTTCTCCTAACCTAACGTTAAGTTCTGATTCATACAGCATATGTACAGGAAACTCTCAAACATTATCGGCAAGCGGAGTGAGTACATATACATGGGTGCCTGCAACAAATCTAACGGGAGCTAATACGGCTTCTCCTGTTGCAAACCCAACCACAACAACTGTTTATACCGTAACCGGAACTTCTAACGGTTGTGCTCCAAGTGCTCCATTAACCTTAACACTGACTGTAAATTCATTGCCAACGTATTCGCTTGCAGCAAATGCGTATGCTGTTTGTGCAGGTAATTCACAAGGCTTATCAGTGAGCGGTGCAAATACGTATACTTGGACACCTGCAACCGGATTAAGCAATGCCAATGCAGCTAATCCTACTGCAAATCCTGCTGCAACCACAATTTATAGTGTAACCGGAACAGATGCAAATGGCTGTACAAATTTGATTCCTTCAACCGTAACACTTACCGTAAATTCTTTACCAATATTAAATTTAGTAGCTGATTCATACACTATTTGCAGTGGCAGTTCTCAAACATTTACTGTTAGCGGTGCAAGCACTTATACTTGGACACCTGCAAGCGACTTAACCGGAGTTAATGCTGCAAGCCCAACCGTTAACCCAACCACATCTACGGTATATAGCGTTACCGGCACCAATCTGAACGGATGCAGCAATTTAACCCCGTCAAGCGTAACCTTAACGGTAAACCAACCTCCGGTTTTAGTATTAAGTGCCAATTCGTATTTTATATGCAGCGGCAATACACAGACATTTAGTGTAAGCGGTGCAAGTTCCTATACATGGGCACCGGCATCTACTTTAACAGGTGCTAATACAGCAAACCCTTCGTCTAATGCAAGTGTAACAACTGTTTATACTGTAAGCGGAACAAACAACGGTTGTTTATCTTCTTCTCCGCAAACTGTAACATTAACCGTAAATTCTAATCCGACACTTGATATAAGCAACCAGGTTTTAGATACTGCCAACTGCGGACATTTAACGGGGGGTGTAACAGGCATTGCCGTAGTAGGAGGAACTCCTAATTTTTCATATCAATGGTACGATTCAAACGGAGCTGTTGCCGGTGCAAACTCATTAACGTTAAGCAATGTGGCATCCGGGCTTTATACGCTACAAGTAACAGATGCCAACGGTTGTACAACTAATCTGGCAAGCAGTGCCGCAAGCTTCAGCGTTCCGGCATCTGCCGCGGTTCATGCGCAATTCAATATGAATCCAAGCCCCGCAACAGGAGATGTTCCGTTAGCTGTTACTTTTACGAATACATCAACCGGAGCTCTTAACTATATCTGGGCTTTTGGAGATCAGGCAACTACATTTACTACATCCGTAAATGCAAACTTTACCTACACAGCAGCAGGCTCATATACAGCAACGCTGGTTGCCATAAACGGATCATGTACAGATACGGCACGCATTGTAATTCTTGCGGAAACACCTACTATCATTGTGATACCTAATATATTCTCACCTAACGGAGATGGTATCAATGATGGGTTTTTTATTAAAAACACAGGATTGATTTCGTTGAATTGCGACATATACAATCGTTGGGGACAATTATTGCATACGCTGACCGCTCCTGATCAAATTTGGGATGGTGTAACACCAAACGGAGATAAAGCACCGGAAGGAACCTATATGTATATATTCCAGGCGACCGGTATAGATGGTAAAGATTATAAACAGCAAGGAACTCTTACCTTGACAAGGTAATTCATTAAGATTATCTGAAATGAACTGTATGAAATAGATGCCTAATGTATATTCATTTAAAAGAATACATTAGGCATTTTTATAACTAAGATAAACTTGGTGCCGTGCCTATTGAATTTATTGTAACCTTATCTAACCACAGATACCTGTCCGTGATAAGCATGATCTTTTCCGAAGACATCTTTTAGATCAACTTTCCATACGTAAGTATCTTCCTGCACTTTGGTATCATGCCTGGTTCCGTCCCATCCCTGGCTTGGATTGGTGGTATGAAAGAACATATTGCCCCACCTGTCGAAGATCCATAAATTGTAATTATTATTATCCCAGCCAGTTCCTACCGGCATAAAGAATTCATTTAATCCATCGCCATTAGGAGTAGTACAATTGGGGGCATAAAAAGTATAGATAGGGATAATGATTACATTTTTTGTTATAGAATCCACACAACCGCTTGCATTGGTAACAACAAGCTTTACCGGCACTGTATCTGTATTTTGATAGGTATAAACGGGATTTTGTAAGGCAAATGTTACACCGTTAAATAATGTCCAGTTCCAGTTTGTAATATTACTTTGCGATTCATCATAGAAATTAATGGTAGGATTAAAAATATCCGTCTCCCATGGCGAAGCATAAAAATCTGCGGTTGGCTTAGGATATACGTTGATGACATTTGTTTTAAGCAGGGTATCTTTACATCCATTTTGGTCAATGGCAGTTAATTGCACATTATAAGAGCCGCTTACTGTAAAACAATGGTATGGGTTATTGCCTGTAACAGCAGCGCCCCCGTCTCCAAAATCCCAAGTCCAAGATACGATCGAATCATTAGGCACAGGAGAAGCAACAGCTGAAAATAAAGCACAAACGGGCGCACAACCAAAGCCCGGATTTTCACTGAAATTAATAAGCGGTGCAGGTGTACTTGAAGCAACTGTTGTTTGAGCTGTAACAGTACAACTATTGGCGTCTGTAACAGTAACGGTATAATTGCCCCCGGCTAAATTGGTAGCTATGGTATTATTTCCTCCCGTTGGCAGCCACGCATATGTATAATTTAGAATTCCTCCGCTGATGTTTATAGCTTGAGCTGTTCCATTAAGTAGCCCACAGGTTGTTGCAGTGCTTGTTGCCGATACAGTTAATGCACTTGGCTGAGTAATAGTAAAAAATGTATTTGCACTGCAGGAATTATTATCTGTAACTAAAACAGTATAGCTTGCCGCGCTTAGGTTAATTGCAGTGGAACCGCCACTTACAGTCGGCATCCATGAATAGGTGTATGGGCTTGTTCCGCCTTGTGTAGTAATAGACGCAGAACCGTTATTTGATCCATTACAAGTAATATTGTTTGTTGAATTACTTACACTTATACTTTGTGAAGGCGCAACTATGGCCGTTGCCGCAACGGTACAGCTATTTGCATCGCTAACCATAACGGTATAATTTCCGCTGGCCAGGTTGATGGCTGTGGCTCCATTTTCTCCACCCGGTAACCATATGTATGTATAGTTGGGTGTGCCGCCGTTATTGACAGTTGCCGTTGCTATACCGTTTGATTGGCCGCAGCTTGTTGCTGTTGCAGTAGCAGCTATAGTTAAGGCACCAGGCTGAACAATGTTTACTGTAGCACTATCTTTACATAAATTGTGATCAGTAACTACAACAGAGTAATTACCCGCCGTTAAATTTGATGCAGTAGCGTTGAGACAGTTGTTGGGGAACCAAGCATATGTATAAGGACTTGTTCCGCCTGAAGCAACAACGCTTGCAGAACCGGTGCTTGCTCCATAGCATGTTATGCTATTTGATGTGGTTGTTAAAGAAACAGGAGACGGTTGAGTAACAGTTATTGCCGCTGTAGTTGTGCAACTGTTTACATCACTTATTATTACGGTATAATTGCCTGCGCTTAAATTAGTGGCTGTTGCTGAGTTGCCGCCGTTAGGCGACCAGGTATAACTATAAGGTGTAGTGCCTGATGCAGGCGTAATGGTTGCGATACCATTATTACCCCCATTGCAGGATACATTAGTTTGTGTGCTTGTAGCTGTGATTCCGCCTGTATTTGCCACAACAACCGAAGCTGTAACAGTACAAGAATAGGTATCGCTTACCGTAACCGTATAATTTCCGGCGCTTAGATTTGCAGCTATTGCATTTGTTCCGCCTGTTGGAGACCATGAATATGTATAAGGAGCTGCACCCCCTGTTACTGTTGCACTTGCTGATCCGGGGCCGGAACAACTTGCCGGTGAAGACGCTATTGTGATGTTGGGTTGCCCTGCCTGGGTAATTGTAACGGTTGTGTTAGTAGGGCAGCTGCCTGGATCTGAAACAAAAACAGTGTAGGTTCCTGCATTCAATCCTGTTGCAATGTTTGATGTTCCACCAAGCGGCGACCAGGAATATGTTGGAGAGATGCCTCCGGTTACAGTAGCTGTAGCTGATCCTAATGCAGAACATGCTGCATTGGAAAATGAAGTAATAGAAACAGTCATTATGTTAATGACCTTCTTAACAGTATCAGGGGGATTACAAGCGCCACCTGAGGCAATCAAAGTGACCGTATAACTACCCGGGCCGCTGAATGTATGCGAAGGATTTTGAGATCCTGAATTGTTACTTCCACCCGATGCTGCATCACCAAAATTCCAGGCCCAGGTTGTTGTAGGGCAGGCTGCCACACCCGAATTAAAATTTATGGTATTGCCTGTTCCACAAGTGGTTGTTATAGTTGTTGTATTTATAATTCCATTCGAAACAGCTACTGAGTCGAAAGCAAACCCGTCAAAATCGTTGCAGGTATAACCTCCCCCAAAAGTAAAACGCAACAACACATTTGGCTGTCCTGCTAAACCTGTTAAACAATGCTCCGCTGTAACCCAATGCCCTAAACCATGCCCTCCAACACAATTAACAGCAGGATGAGCAGCATCCCAGCCTGAGCCACCGGCTTCCGCATTGCCACACCAGCCGTGTTTAGAAGTAACAAAACCGGTTGGGCTATTCAAATATAAAATGCTTGGGTAGTTATACCAGTTTTGTGTGTTACAATCTGTAGCTTCGGGTATAGGATTAGTAGTTGTGCCGCCAACTGTTCCAACGTCCTGCCAGGTTAAGCCACCATTTATAGAAGACTGTAAGTTTCCACCATCATACTTGTATTCACTGTCATAAAATAATTTGAATTTAATATGTGGATATTGAAGGTTTGTAAAATCATAGCAAGGGCTCAATACATATGATTCCTGGTTATAGTTATAGAAAGAACCTGTTAGCGTACCCACACACCAGCATTTATTTCCGCTGCCGGCACTATTTATAACATAGGTGTGGTTGGGTGTTCCCCATGCCCAGTCGCTTGTAGCGGCTACCGAGCTGGTTGGCGCCGTATATGCTGTCCACGTTGGTGCTGTTTCAAAGTCTTCTACATGAGGAAAAGCACTAATGCATTGCGTTTTTGCGGTTTGGGCTATACCGAAGAAAAAAACAAACGACAAAAAAAATAGTTTTGAAACCTTGTAAAATATGATTGTATTTTTAGGTTTCCCCCTTTTCATTTTTTAAATCGATTAAAAAAGCGGTTAAGAGTTTTTAAGTTAAATCTCTTTTTAGGGTGTTCACTTTTGTTTGGTAAAAATATTTTATTCTGATTTAAATTGATTTGATTCAAAATTAACTTATTGTAAACTTTAATGGTTTTAAGCTAATAACCGCCCGCTTTCTGTGGGAATTTTGGATTTTTTTGTTAATTGATAAATAAATGCCACTTTATCATAGAAGAAAGAACGATTACCTTATAAATAAAAAACGAAAGTGTTTATTAAATAGCAAAATCATTAACCTCAATTTAATATTAGAAACGAAATTGTTTTTTTATATTTAATAATAATAAAATCCAATCTCATGAAAGGAAAAATACACTCACTATTATTCTTTTTTGCATTGATCTCTTTTGAATCTGTGAGAGCTCAGACTCCTTCTATACAATGGGAAAAAACATTCGGAACCTCTAATGATGAACAAGCTACCTGTACACAACAAACAGTAGATGGCGGATATATAGTAGTAGGTTCTGCCAGGTATACCAATAACGGCGTAGCCGGTAATCATGGAGGATATGATTTTTGGGTGCTAAAACTTTCTTCTTCAGGTACGTCGCAATGGCAACAATGTTATGGGGGTAGTAGTGATGACATGGCTTATTGCGTACAGCAAACTACCGATGGCGGTTATATTGTTTCAGGTTCTACGGTTTCCAGTGATGGGCAGGTTACAGGGCTCCATCCAAGCCCGGGCAATCCGCTTTGGGGAGATTATTGGATTGTAAAAATTGACAGTGCTGGTATACTTCAGTGGCAGAAAACACTGGGAGGAAGCGGTTTTGATGAAGCACATAGCATAACACAAACAACAGACGGAGGATATGTTGTATTGGGAGTTACTAATTCAGGCGACGGCGATTTTGTAAATGGAGGCAACATTATAAAATTATCTTCAACCGGTGTGATAGAGTGGAACTCCTATCAGGGGGGCGTTAACAATTATAGCGTAAAACCAACTACCGATGGTGGATATATTGTTGCAGGCACTATATTAAATCAATTTAGCGTACTAAAATTAGACAGCTTAGGTTCACATCAATGGTGGAAGTTTTATGGAGGAGGAGGATTTGACCAGGCCAATAGTGCTATGCAAACTGCAGATGGTGGCTATATAGTGGCAGGTTATATTCAGTCTAATGATGGAGATGTTACAGGCTCTCATGGCGGAACGGCGGATGCATGGGTAATAAAATTGGATAGTTCCGGTAATTTACAATGGCAAAAAGCGTTGGGAGGCTCTTATGATGATGAAGCTAATAGTATTAAACAAACTATAGATGGAGGGTATATTATTGCCTGTGTTACTAACTCTGATGATGGTGATGTAAATGGTTTGCATGGCGTAGCCGGTGCAGGTGGTAACGGTGGTTCTGTTTATGATTACTGGGTAGTGAAAATTAATAGTGCGGGGATAATAGAATGGCAAAAACCTATGGGTGGAAGCTATATTGATAAAGCAAATAGCATCGCGCCTACAACAGATGGTGGTTATATCGTAGCAGGGGCTACCGTTAATAATGTAGTCAACGATGGGGATGTAACCGGCTTTCATGTAGAAACAACAAACCCCAACGTTAGTGGTTACGATTACTGGATTGTAAAGCTTGCACCCGAGGTAACTACATCTATAGAAAATAATAATATTAGTTTAATAACTGCATCTCCTAATCCTGCAAGTAATTCGATACATATAGAAGGCTTAGCAAATAAAATTACAAATATTCAGCTTTTGAATGCATTGGGTGTTACAGTTCGCAATTGGATAAATATTTCTAAAAAAGACATAGATATTAGTGATTTACCGGATGGAGTTTATTTTCTTATAGCTGATAATAGTTATTTTAAAATAATCAAGAAGTAGAATGAAAAACAAAGAACTTTTCTTAGAAGATAAAATCAAAAAAGGCTTCCCTGTAACCTCAATTACGAAGGTCTCAAAAAAATGGTCGGAAATTTTCCGACCATTTTTAATTTAGTGATTATCTATCACTTATACTAGATAGCTGAAATTACATTTTTGTAAGGTTTGGGGGTTGTAAGCGATGGAAGAAAGTATTGATTATTATGGGGTAAACCTGTATTACTTCGTATAAATAAGCAATCTTTGCAATCATGAGTAAAACAATAAACATACAATTAAACGAAGAAGAATACAGAGAGCTTATTTTGTGTTATACCTTAGGCGACTTGGTAAAAGGTAGCATAGAAGAAAAAACTAAAGCAGAAACAGAAGCTCAAATAAATTTACATCAAAAGTTATATAAAGCGGCTTATACTTCGGAAGTAAAAGAAGCTGGATTCCATAGGGGGCTTTACTATTACGGGAAAGAGGTCGAAGATGAAATGCTAGAGATATTTGATGACTTCAAGGACTATGTTATTGCTGGTGGAGAGTAGCGGAATCAACGCAGGTTTATAAATTTAAAAGCCCCGAGTTGGGGCTTCTTCGTTTAGTTGTGGCTTTTGATGTGGGTTGTATTTTTTTATGTTAGTGATTTCAAATCAAAGTACATAAATCTATTCTCATTTTTTTTATCTGTATCTGTGTTTAAGAGATAATCAAAATCATTATTTTCATAGTATTTAAGTTGCCTTGACTTATTTATGGCATCTAGTATTAATAATCTACAAGAAGGTTTTGAGTGTGCCAAAACATATCCTTTTATAAAATCCATTAATTCATACGCAACTCCCTTCTTGTGATATTTTTTATCTACGCCAAGTCTCCCTATTTTTACGGAAGGAAATGACCTAAATCTTTTATCATTTGGTATTTGACGTTTTCGATTGATTCTATTCCAAACATTACTTTCGTAATCTTCAAATCCCTTGTCATTCAAGCAATCGTTAGATATGCAGAAATAAGCTGCTATATTAGTATAATCGGTATGAAATAAATATGTGTTTGCCATATGATGCGATTGATAATTTAAAGCATCTTCTCTTAAGAATTTATTTATATCTTCTTCAATATCACATTCAGGATTGATTTTACAATCAAATCTGGTTAAATCAAAGTCTGGGGATAATTGAGAGAAATTAAAATCTCTCAAACTTACAGAAGTGGACACAAGAACTACTTAGATGCAGATTTTTTCAAAACGTCTTGCACTAATTGAGTAATCCTTTGTTTATCTGCACTTGAAACTTTTTTATTTTCATTAGCAGATAGCAATTTATTGAAGTGTTTGGAAGACTCTCCTTCTAATACTGGGGTTTGTTGAATTGGTTTTGCCATAATTTTACTTAAAATAAATTTAGTTATTTTGTATACGTAAAACGAATATTAAATTATAATTTAACTTCACTTTACAACGATAATTTGGCACAGATTCCTACTTTACTCACCGACGGCTATTCAGCAGTTTGACTTATCGCTATACAAATGTACAACGTTTTTACACCTGTGCAAAAATATTTAGACCAATTTAGAAATTTTTAACCGTAGTCATCCGCTTCAAAAGACCTGACAATGTAAGATTTTTACTGATTTTGTTGTGCTTTTTCGAAAGGAGCATGCTCAGTGATTAGTATTTTTTTATTGCTCAGTTTTTAATAATAATTACTTCCTTTTTAATCTTCGAGACCGACACACCTCTAAAGCGAAAAGGATGAATACTTCCTTCTTCTGTTATGTCGATTTTCTTTACGCCATCGGGTAAAGCAGGAAAGTACAGTGTAAAGTATAGGAAATCATGTATGCTTTTATACTCATGTTTAGCAGGAGCAATCGGAATGTTCACCGCTTTAATCATAAACAATTCTGTTCGGTCGGGTGTCCACGGGCTAATGTATGTCTTGGTATTAATTCTGACCCAGCCGCCGTTTTTGTATTTTGGATTGGCGTGATGAATGAAGTCGATTCGGGTATAATTTTCGTCTAATTCTATCCGTAGAATTTCAAGTGATTCTGGCTTATGCCAGATAATATTCGGATTATAAATAAAGTTATAACGCTCAACTTTGGGCTGTGGGTCGCTTATTATTTTAATCATGATTCTACTATTTTAAACTTACCGTTTAGTATAAACCCTTCCACTTCCTGCCCGATATAGTAGTTTTTATCTCTCGCTGATTCTGTATCTACAATGAACTTTTTGCCGTCAATATCAACCGTGACCAAATCCCATTCTGGCGCAATCCTTCCCTTTATTGTTTTCATGTTATTTTGATTCCGATTATTAACACATCATCTGTTTGCTCATTTGCACCCTTCCATTCATTAAATCTTCTGCTCAGCTTGTCTTTTTGAACCTCCATCGGGTCAGCTGTAATTGACAGCAATAGCTCTTCAAGCTGCTTATATTTAAATTTTTTATTGCTTAAAAAGCCAAACTGGTCGGCATAGCCATCGGTGAAAATATAT
>Ga0134128_10000880_pt1 | contig 40867 bp, 48 predicted proteins | sample KB31754_FD_96462 | JGI IMG/M metagenome (GOLD analysis project Ga0134128, IMG submission 96462) | Terrestrial soil microbial communities with excess Nitrogen fertilizer from Kellogg Biological Station, Michigan, USA - KB3-175-4 | ecosystem: Environmental > Terrestrial > Soil > Unclassified ...
CGCAGCCCGTAGCGTCGCACCATTCAGAAGCCCCTCCATCGGCTTGTGAACAGTGAAGCACAATACGCTTCCTGTGTGAATCCGGAAAACGCTCAGGCCGCTAATTGACGACACGCCCTAGTGATAGCTTTCTGAATCCGACGGGAACTTCCCCTGTTCGACTTCTTCTTTATAACGACTCAGCGCTTGGAGGCTGTCGGCTTTGAGGTGAGCATACGTCTTCACGAATTTCGGCATGAACGCATCAAAGAGTCCAAGGAGGTCATAGAGCACGAGTACTTGGCCATCACAGTGGGGTCCCGCTCCAATCCCGATCGTGGAGATTGAAAGGGTTTGAGTGATCTTCTTGGCCAAATCAGCAGGTATTGCCTCCAATACCAGCGCGAAGGCTCCGGCAGCTTCAATGGCCTTTGCATCCTGGAGCAACCTGGCGGCTTGATCGTCGGCTTTTCCTTGAACCTTGTATCCGCCCAATGCATAGACCGATTGCGGGGTCATACCTAGGTGACCCATGACAGGAATGCCGACGCTCGTCATGGCTTTGATTCGATCTGCCATCACGGCTCCCCCCTCCAGCTTCACCGCAGCAGCACCTGCTTGCAGCAATCGGCCCGCATTGCGCAGGGCCTCCTCCGTGCTGGTCTGATAGGACATAAACGGCATATCCGCGATGACCAACGCTCGCTGCACCACGCCGGCGACCAGCTTGGTGTGATACAGCATGTCGTCCATCGTGACCGTCAGTGTATTGGGTTTCCCCTGTACGACCATGCCCAGCGAATCTCCGACCAGAATCACCCGGATTCCCGCTTGCTCGACGATACGCGCGAACAGCGCGTCATAGGCCGTCACGACGGCGAGTTTCTTCCGCTCTCGTTTGAGCTGCTGGAAATCGAGGATGGTCATCAGTTCAATCCAGCTTTGGTGATGATCTCGGCCAATCGATGCGTGGCTTTGATCGCCATGATATGAACGCCGTCGCAGTGCGACCGAACCGCCTTGATCGTCCGTACGGCGATGTCGACTCCAACGTCCTCTGCCTTCTCACCGGCGGCTTTGAGCTCATCGATCATCTCGCTTGGAACAGAAATACCCGGAATATTCCCGTTCATGAACTCCGCCATCTTGTGGTTACGCAGCACGAGAATACCGGCAAGAACCTTAACCTTATAAGGACGGACCGCTTTCATGAAGCTTGCGAACTGCTCCGGATGGTACACCGCTTGCGTCTGGAAAAATTGGGCACCCGCTTTCACCTTCACTTCGAACTTGGCGAGCATAGGTCCGAGTGGGTCGGCCTCGGGTGTGACGGCGGCACCGATCGTAAACGCCGTCGAGCCGTCCAGCTTGTGCCCAGCCAGGTCATGCCCATTGTTCAATCCTTGCACCAGTTGCATGACTTGGACTGAATCGAGATCATACACCGGTTTGGCCTCCTTATGATCACCGACCGTCGGATAATCGCCCGTGAGGCACAGAATATTTCGAATCCCCAGCATGTGCGCGCCCATCAGGTCCGATTGCATGGCGATCCGATTGCGATCACGACAGGTCAACTGCATCACAGGATCGTGTCCCAACTCATACAGCAGGCGGCAGACCGGGAGTGAGCCGGCACGAACCACGGCGGCAGTATTGTCCGTAACGTTCACGCCGTGTACCAGCCCGACAAGCTGTTTGGCACTCTCGAGAACGGACGAGATGTTGGTGCCCTTGGGGGGGTTATACTCGACCGTGACTGCAAACATCCCTCGGTTGAGGACATCGATTAGGCGCTGTGGTTCTCGACTCATGGATGGCTCCTCATAGCATTCCTGCCGTCCTCTTGGCCGATTCCACGGTATTTTCCAACAGCATCGCAATGGTCATCGGGCCGACCCCACCGGGGACAGGGCTGATCCAGCCGGCCTTTTGGCTGACCGCGTCAAAGTCTACGTCGCCGCATAGCTTGCCTTCGGGGGTCTTGTTTGTCCCCACGTCGATAACGACCGCGCCTTCCCGCACCATGTCGGCCGTCACAAACCTCGCCTTTCCGATCGCGACGAGAAGCAACTCCGCCTCACGGCAAACCGCGGGAAGGTCTCTGGTTTTTGAATGGCAGATCGTGACCGTCGCATTCCGTTGAAGCAGCATCAACGCCAACGGCTTCCCGACAATATTACTCCGTCCCACTACAACTGCCCGCTTGCCTTCTATTGTCACCCCGGTCGACTCGATCATCTTGATGACACCCTTGGGGGTACAGGCTTCGAAGACGGGGTGTCCCTCCACCAGTCGGCCGAAATTGTACGGATGAAATCCGTCTGCGTCTTTGAGTGGCGAAACGGATTCTAGAATGACCTTGCTGTCGATGTGTTTGGGCAATGGAAGCTGAACCAGAATTCCATGGATTTTTGGGTCACTATTCTTTTTGTCGATCAGCGCCAATAACTCAGCCTGAGTCGTGCTTGCGGGGAGCTTGTGATCGTCGACATAGATCCCTGCTAATTCACAGGCCTTTTGCTTGTTTCGAACGTATACATGCGAGGCGGGATCGTCACCCACCAAAATAGTCGCAAGACCCGGTTTCATCGATTTCTTGGCGAACAGTTCCGCCGATTTTTGTGCCAGGCCATCACGAATCTGTTGCGCGAGCGCTTTTCCATCAATCAATTGTGCGGCCACGATCCCCTCCCTATGACGGTTCGGCCAGGTAAACCGCAGCAACTTAGCAGGGGAATTTTATGCAAGTCAACGCTTTGCCATAGCATTCTGCTTGCCTCCAACCTTCAGGGCTCTTTCTTGACACTCTCTTTGCTCCTCCGATACGATGACCTTCGGTGAAAAATTGAACACCCCGCCTTTGTTCGTGAAGCTCTATCACCGCTTAGTACTGTCCGCTGTACTCATCCTCGGTTTGGCGTTCCGCGGCGAAGCTGCGCAAATCATCGGCTTGGAGTCACCCAATAGCTTCGTCGGCGACCCGTCCGGGAAAGAATATTTTATTTCCAACATCAACGGCGAGCCGGAAGCAAGAGACAACAACGGTTTCATCACAAAGTTGAATGCCGAGGGAAAGATCATTGGCCTCAAGTTCATCCAAGGTGGTGTGGCGGACGTGTTGCTGCATGCCCCGAAAGGGATGGCCTTGGTGGGACCGATTCTATACATCGCAGATCTCGATCAACTGAAAGCCTTCGACAAGACATCAGGCAAACTCATCGCCACAGTCTCATTCCCCACATCATCGCTCACCGACGTGGCAGCCGCGCCAGGCGGTATGTTGTACGTTTCGGATCAGGCAGCAAACTCCATTTACCGGATTGACCCATCAGCCGATCATCGAATTGATCTCTTGATCCATGATGAACGACTCGCGGGACCCGCCGGAATCGCGATTCATCCCAGAACGAGTCACCTGATCGTCGTGAGTTGGGAGAAGGGGAAAATTCTAGAAATCACTCCAGACGGGCAACTGACGGAGCTGGAATCCAATGGGTTTTTTACCGGTCGCTTCCAAAACCTGAGCGGAGTGGATTTCGATCAATGGGGAAACATGTACGTATCAGATTTCACAAAAGGCAAGATTTGGCGCATGACCCGAGATCATCGATTCCAAGTCATCGCCGAGTATCTCCCCGCTCCGGCTGATATCGGCATCGACCGTACAAACAACCTGATATTGGTTCCCTACCACTATGTGCATGCCGCCGAGATGAATGGACTTGAAACCCCTTCATCCGCGAAGCCAAAGGGCGAGAAGCGTACGCTGGCCGACTACGGATTCATCCCTCCACCTCCTAAGCCCGATCCGGAAGGAACGAAGAAATGAGCTCGTGCGCATATTGTCACAATCGAAAGGGCAAGCGCGCATGTCCAGCTCTGAGAGGATTGATCTGCAGCCTCTGCTGCGGAGAGCACCGCCTGACACGGATCTCATGTCCCAGTGATTGCATCTATCTCGACAGTGGGAGCGATTACCAACAAAAAAGACTCGGTGTGCAATTTGCGCCCGTTCGACGAGACTTCTATCAGGAACTGGACCAATTAGGAGGCCACAAAGCCGTGGCGCTATTCAATTTGATCGAAGTCATCACGTTCGGTTATTTCGAAGGACGAAGGGATGGACAGGATGCAGAGGTCGTAGCAGCCCTACAGGCCCTGCGTCGCTCGCTCAGCCCACTCCACGTCCCCGCCGGCCCTACACCGGTTTTTGCTGAGCACCTCAAAAAAGAGTACGAGGCATTTCGGAAACAGAATCCCGAACAAATTGCCGATGCCTCCGACGCTCTGGAAACCCTGGATCGCGCCGCGCAATTTGTCTCCACATATTCAGAAAATGATTTTCAGTCGAGCCGGTTTCTGGGAGGGCTGATCGGTTATGTAAAAATGGAGCACCCGGAGATTGCGGCACATCTCAAGAAGAAACGGGAGCCGGGACACATTCTTTTACCAGGACAATCTTTCCTGCCACCACCTGCCGCCGACGCCCACACTCATGGTCCCGACTGCAGGCACCATCACAAGTAGCTGCATCCCTAAAGAATTAGGATGCAGGGCACGATGGATAACTCAAAGAAATTGCCGGTCAAAGAACAGCTCGGGTAGGTCCTCTACGATTCTCCGATGCATGAGACCCCTCATTGTCGCGAACGCCGTCCATAAGCTAGCCAGGGACTTCCCCAGTGCAAGTAGGAACATCTGTCATGGCAAGCTATATGCTCCAAGGAGGACCGCCTATGTCGCTTCCTGACTCGCTCAACATCCCTATCCTTCGGAACATCTTTCATCCATCCGATTTCACCCCAGCGAGCGAAGCCGCGTTCGCTCATGCCTTGAGAGCCGCCTTGATGGCTCAAGCCAACCTGACTATTCTTCATGTCTCCTCCGATCGGGATGCGGAATGGATGGAATTTCCCGGTGTGCGTGCGGCGCTTGAGCGATGGGGTCTGCTGCCGATGAACAGTCGGCGATCGGATGTCGCCAAATTGGGTATCCACATCAGGAAGGTCCAAGCGGTCCATCCGGATCCCATTGAATCAGTCACATCTTACCTAGCCGAACATGTGACGGACTTGATCGTGCTGGCTATTGATCAGAGCAAAGGCTGTCTTCCATGGCTCAGCAAGTCGGTGGCGACGCCCGTTGCGCTGGAGTCACGGCAGATGACCCTCTTCATCCCGAAAGGCGCAGCCGGATTCGTTTCCTCGCACGATGGTTCCGTCTCGTTGACGAACATCTTGATTCCCGTTGCCTCCAAGCCGTCTGGCCAGGCGGCACTCCAGGCCGCCGTGCGGATGGCCTACCGTCTCCATCGCCCGATCGGCGTCTTTACAGTACTCCATGTCGGCGAGGAAGGAGACATGCCCGACCTCCACTACTCAGATATGCCCGGCTGGCAGTGGGATACGGTCATCACGCAAGGAGATGTGGTGGACGCGATCTGCGGGACCGCTGAGGAGATCAAGGCGGATCTCATCGTCATGACCACCGAAGGACGCCATGGCTTTCTCGATGCGCTGCGGGGAAGCCATAGCGAACGGGTACTTCACAAGACGCCCTGCCCGCTGCTGGCCATTCCAGCTGGCGGGTTTATTGCCTCGGTGCTGGAGGCTGAATCAGAAAGCCGGGCCACTACTCCACAATCGTGACCGTCATTTCCACACGCTCTCTCGGATTATCCCGCTCATCGCGTGGCAGGTTGACGATCTTGTCTGCCACACCAATTCCCTTCGTCACTTCGCCGAACACGGTGTACTTGCGGTCCAGAAATCGTGAGTCCTCTACGACGATGAAAAACTGGGAGCCTGCCGTATCCGGATCAGCTGCTCTGGCCATAGAAACAATGCCCCGTTTGTGCGGGATATCGCTGAATTCCGCCTTGACCGTATACCCAGGACCGCCCTGGCCATAGATATCCTTCTTGAGCGTATCCTTCGTATTGGGATCTCCGCCTTGAATCATGAAACCGGGAATGACGCGGTGAAAAATTGTTCCGTTGTAAAATCCGGACTTCGCCAGCTTGATAACATTCTCCACATGCCTTGGCGCGACATCCGGATAGAACTTGATTTCGATATCGCCGAATTTCGTCTTGATGATCGCCCTCGGCCCCTTCGGCGCTTCAACCTTTGGAGACTGTGTTGTCTCAGCGGCACCAATCGACCCGACACTTGAGACTGATAGACTAACCGCGACGAACACGCCCGTAAGCATTCGCCATCCTGCTTGCTTCAACATGACCCCCCTCCCCTGTCTTTCATGTGGCAGTATCGGTTACTTTAGCATGAACTCGGTATTACCGCTCAGACTGCTCCAGCGCTCGTTGCGCCGCCTCCTGTTCCGCTTCCTTCTTGCTGTATCCTCGACCGATCCCAAACACCCTGTCATTCACCTGTACCTCCACTTCAAATAACTTTTGATGATCCGGCCCGGTTTCGCGTACGATCACATACCGAGGCAACAGTTCATACCGTTTTTGACACCATTCCTGGAAGCGCGTCTTGTAATCATCTCCTCCAGGTTTTTCTTGCAGGACATCGATTTGGCGTAGTTCATCGGTCAGCGCCTCAATGGTGAAGTTTCGACTCGCCTCCAGCCCTCCATCAAGATAGACTGCCGCAATGATGGCTTCAAACGCATCAGCCAAGAGTGAGGCTTTGTCCCGCCCATTCGAGAGTTCTTCGCCTCGACCAAGTTTCAACCGGGCGCCGAGATCCAGCCGCCTGGCGGCATTCGCTAATGGCGATTCGCTCACGAGTTTGGCTTTGAGTTTTGAGAGGGCTCCTTCGCTCAACTCAGGATACCGTCTTACAAGATAATCGCTCATGATGAGCGACAACACGGCATCCCCCAGGAACTCAAGCCGCTCATTATGTTTTCGACCGGAGTCTCGGCGTTCATTCACGTACGATTTGTGGGTCAATGCTTCTGTCAAGAAGCTCGGATTCGTGAATCGATAGTTCGATATGACAGGGGAAGAATCGGCTGAAGAAGCCGGCGTCATCGTGGCAGGCGCGCTACGCGTCCAGTTTCTTGAAGATCAGACAAGCGTTCACTCCGCCGAATCCAAAGGAGTTCGATAACGCCGTTGTAATGGCGGCAGGTCGTGCCTTATTGGGAACATAGTCCAAATCACAGGCCGGATCGGGATGATCCAGATTGATCGTGGGGGGAAGGATATCGTGAAACAGCGCCAGAAGGCTGAAGACGGCTTCAATCCCACCGGCAGCTCCGAGTAGATGTCCTGTCATGGATTTGGTCGAGCTGACCGGAATTCGAAACGCCTGTTCCCCAAATACCCGTTTGATCGCCCTGGTCTCAATGGCATCGGCCATCGTCGATGTGCCGTGCGCATTGATATACCCGATCTGATCGCGATTGATTCCGGCATCTTTGAGGGCCAATTCCATGCAACGGATGGCTCCCTCGCCTTCTTCCGGTGGGGCCGTAATGTGGTAGGCATCGCTGTTCATCCCATACCCGATGATCTCGCCGTACATTCTGACCCCACGCCGAAGGGCATGTTCGAGTTCCTCAATCACCACGACTCCCGCGCCCTCGCCCAGCACAAATCCATCTCGGTCCTTGTCGAACGGGCGGCTCGCCTTCGTCGGTTCGTCATTCCGGAACGACAATGCCTTGGCCGCTGCGAATCCCGCCACACCCAGCGGAGTGACCGCCGCTTCGGCGCCGCCGGCCACCATGACATCGGCGTCACCGCGTTGAATCAGGCGGTACGCATCCCCAATGCAATGATTGCCCGTGGCGCAAGCCGTCACCGCGCAAGAGTTAGGCCCCTTGGCTCCGATCCGAATCGCCACCTGCCCGGAGGCCAAATTAATGATGGTCATGGGAATGAAAAACGGTGAGACCCGGCCCGGCCCCTTGCCCTTGAGCACATCATGGTAGTGCTCGATCGATCCGAGCCCGCCGATCCCGGAGCCGATGTACACGCCGACCTTCGTGGCCTCTTCCGGCTTTATTTTTAGCCCGGCATCATCCACCGCCAACTGGGCGGCGCCCACGGCGTAGTGGATGAACGTATCCATCTTCTTGATCTCTTTCTTTTCGATGAACTGAGCTGGATCAAAACCCTTCACCTCACCCGCAATTTGAGCATCATATCCTGTCGGATCAAATCTGGTGATTCGGCCGATCCCGGATTCACCGGCGCAGATCGCCTTCCAAGTTTTCTCGACACCCGTACCCAGCGGTGTCACCACCCCGAGACCGGTGACCACAACGCGCCGTGCTGCTTGTTCAGATACCGGCATGCCTAGGACTTTTCCTTGATGTAGTCCAACGCCTTCCCAACGGTCAAAATCTTCTCCGCATCCTCATCGGGAATTTCGATCGAGAACTCTTCCTCCAACGCCATGACAAGCTCGACGGTATCGAGCGAATCAGCCCCAAGATCTTCGACGAAGGAGGCCTCCGACGTCACCTCATCCTCTTCCACACCGAGCTGCTCAGCAATAATCTTCTTGACTCGCTCTTCAACAGTTGCCATCGCTATGACTACCTCCTTCCCCGGTATGACTCCCGCTGCACCGCCGCATGGGGATCTGTGACGGCCGTACACCCACACAATTCGACGCTTTATACCATCAACATCCCGCCGTTCACGTGCAAGACATGGCCGGTGATGTAGGCCGCATCTTCGGACACCAGAAACCGCACGGCCGCCGCGACATCCGCCGGCGTACCCAATCGCGCCAACGGGATTTGTTTCAATAATGTTTCTTTCACATCAGCCGGTAGTCCATGGGTCATGGCCGTGTCGATGAAACCGGGCGCCACCGCATTCACCGTGACGTTACGGCTGGCATATTCCCGTCCAACGGTTTTTGTAAACCCGATGACGGCGGCCTTTGACGCCGAGTAATTTGCCTGCCCCGCGTTCCCGATTACCCCGACGATCGAAGCGATGTTGACGATGCGACCATACCGTTGCTTGGTCATCGGCTGCAAGACCGCTTTCGTGCAGTTAAATGTACCGTTCAGGTTGATCTGAAGCACCAGATTCCAATCTTCCTCTTTCATCCGTAGCAACAAGCCATCACGAGTGATGCCGGCATTATTGACAAGGATGTCCACTTTTCCCCAGGCCTTCAGGACTTGCTCGACCATCGCCTTGGTTTCATTGGCATCGGCGACGTTGACTTTTATGTTCAGAGCCTTCCGTCCCAGCTTTTCGACGAAGGCCACCGTTTCCACGGAGCGTCCGGGGTCGAGATCGGCCACGGCAACGTCGGCCCCCGCTTGGGCAAGGCATTCGGCAATGGCCCGACCGATGCCTTGCGCCGCGCCGGTGACAATAGCTGTTCTTCCTTGTAGTGACATTTCAGACCTTTCGGACAATACGTTAACAGGCTGACGGGGAATTCGTCACCTGGTTTCCCACGTGGAGGGTCCGGCCTTAGCCGACCCCCTTGAGTGTCACATCCAATGACTTCGGATCGTTCACATTCAAGAGTTTCGCCTCAGGTAGAATTCGTCTGATCAAGCCGGTCAGTACCGTACCAGGGCCGATTTCTACAAATGTCGTGACGCCCATCCTGCCCATTGTCTGCACGGTATCCTCCCACAGTACTGAAGAGGGTAGCTGACGGACCAACGACGCTTGGATCTCGTTCGCCCGGCTGATCGCTTTCGCCTCAGCATTATTCACAAGAGGGGCGTTGAGGTCCGACCACCGAACCGCGGCTAAATCCTCCGCCAATCGATCAGCTGCTTGCTGCATCAGCGGGGTATGAACCGGCACGCTGACCGGTAGTGGAATGGCCTTTTTACACCCTTGCGCTTTGGCCAATTCAATCGCCCGCTCCACCGCCGCCCTCTCACCGGCAATGACCACTTGCCCAGGCGAGTTGAAGTTTGCCGCCGCGACCACTCCGACCGATGACGCCATGCGGCACACATCTTTGACCGCGTCGGCGGTTAAACCCAACAGGGCGGCGACCAGTCCGGCTCCCGGAGCCACGGCTTCAGACATGTAGCGTCCCCGTTTCTGAACCAGGCCGACGGCATCACGAAAGGATACGCCGCCTGCCGCAACTAACGCCGAATACTCACCCAAACTATGGCCCGCCACCGCAACCGGCTTGATCCCGACCGGCTCAAACAGTTTCAACACCGCCACACTGCTCACAAGCAAGGCCGGCTGAGTGAATTCTGTTCGATTGAGTCGTTCAGCCGGTCCAGTGAAGCACAACCCGGCGATATCATAACCCAGGACCGAGGAAGCCTCATCATAGACGGGTTTCAATGAGGGATGCGCGTCATAGAGCGCCTTCCCCATCCCGACCGACTGGGAACCCTGTCCAGGGAAAACAAGCCCGATTCCAAGAGTCATGGGGCGTTAGATATCTTCGAAATCCCGCGCAAAGTCAATGGGAAAAGTTTTCACAAGCCGCCAGCTTCCCACGATCAGTGGGGGCTCCACATCGGAATGATTCCGGATCACGACCTGGTCGTTCTCTACCATCGGATGACAGCAGAGGCCCAGGTCAATCCTGCCCCAAACGCCCCGAGCATCACCAACGAGCCATCCTTGATACGCCCTTCGCGAACCGCTTCATCCAGAGCAATCGGGATGGACGCGGCAGACGTGTTCCCGTAACGATCGAGATTCAGGAGCACCTTTTCGATCGGAAGGTCCAGCCGCTCCATCACCGCCTTGAGAATTCGAAGATTGGCTTGGTGCGGCACATAGAGATCAAGATCCTCCACCCGAAGACCATTGGCCGAAAGGGTCGCACGCGCGATCTCTTCCAAGGTGCGTACTGCGACTTTGAACGTCTCGTTCCCTTTCATTTTAATATACTGCAAACGTTCGGCGATCACTTTTTCGGACGGTGGAGTGCGTGAGCCTCCTCCAGGCACCATGATCAGCTCGCAGAGCGCTCCGTCGGAGCGAAGGTGAGTCGAGAGGATCCCTCGTTCTCCATCGCTTGCACTGACGATGACCGCGCCGGCTCCATCCCCGAACAGCACACAGGTGTTCCGGTCGGTCCAATCGGTAATGGCAGACATCACCTCTGATCCGATCACCAGGACATGACGCATCCCATTCTTGACATAGGCGTCCGCCACCGAGAGCGCGTAGACAAATCCACAGCAGGCGGCCGAAAGATCGCACGCAGCGGCTTTGGTCGCGCCGAGCTGATGCTGGACGAGACAGGCCGTTGCAGGGAGAGGATAATCACCCGTACAGGTGGCGACCAAAATCATGTCGAGATCGGTTGCGGCCAGCCCGGCCGCAGTCAATGCCCGCTTCCCGGCCAGAACCGCAAGATCCGAGCAGGCTTCTCCGGTAGCTGCGATACGCCGTTCGCGGATGCCTGTCCGTTCTCGAATCCATTCATCGGATGTGGCAACCATCCGTTCCAGCTCCGCATTCGTCAGGACCCTGGCAGGCGTATAGGAGCCGGTTCCTGCAATCCACGCTTTCATGTCGGCTCCACCTGAGGACGGGAGTGGCTCTCTTCAATATCTCGCTGAATCAGCTCCCGCACGCCACCCTCAGCCATGCCCTTCGCTCGTCGAATCGCATTCTTGATAGCCTTGGCCGAGGATCGGCCATGGCAGATCATCGTAATCCCATTGACCCCCAGCAATGGGGCCCCACCGAATTCAGCATAGTCGATTTTCCGCTTCAGATTCATGAGAGGCCCGGAGATTAAGGGATAGGCCAGTCGCCCAAGGAAGTGGCCGGAGATTTCCTTGAGTAGCAACCTCTTGATCATCGCGGCCACACCTTCGGAAATCTTCAAAGCCACATTGCCGATAAACCCGTCGCAGACGACGATGTCGGCGATTCCGCTGTACACGTCACGTCCCTCGATATTCCCCACGAAATTCATCGAGCTGCCTTTGAGCAACTTAAACGCCTCTTTGGTGACTTCGTTGCCCTTGCCGTCTTCCTCCCCGATGCTCAGAAGACCGACACGAGGGTTAGGCTTACGGAGCAGATGCTTCCCATACTCATTGCCCATCAAGGCGAATTGCTCGAGATGCGTGGCGGTGCAGTCGACGTTGGCCCCCACATCGAGCATGATCGCTTCTCCGCTCAACGTCGGCAGGCTGGTGGCAATCGCCGGACGCTCGACCCCCTTCGTCAGTCCTAACACGAAGAACGACGCCACCATGCTCGCTCCCGTGTTACCGGGGCTCACGACGGCGTCCGCATGGCCGTTCTTGACCAACTCTGTCGCAACCCAAATCGACGAATCGCGCTTCTTCCGAGCGACAGCGGCAGGCGACTCATGCATTTCGACGACCTGGGAAGCATGCCGAATGGTGAGGCGGGAATCGCGACAGGACTGACGCTCGCATTCCTGTTTCAGGATGGTTTCGTCGCCGACGAGAATGACCTCGACGTCCAATTCTTTCACGGCCTGAAGAGCGCCCTCGACACAGGGTGCGGGACCATGGTCGCCCCCCACCGCATCAAGCGCGACCTTCATGCGACTTGGTGTACTCACGGATGGCGTTTGAAAGACAGGCTGATCACGTGTCGCCCCCTGGGCTCACGTCAGACGTGCTGGGAAACTCGCGCAATGAACCGACTTATACAACCTGCTCACGCCTCTTCGACTTGAATGACTGCCTTGCCCTTATAGGTGCCACAGTTCAAACAGGTATAATGCGGCAGCTTGAGTTCATGACACTGTGGGCACACAGCCATTCCCGGCGGGGTCATGCGCAGCTTTTGGGTACGACGCTTATCGCGTCGGGCCCGTGAATGTTTATGTTTGGGATTCGGCATGATGACTCCTTCTTCCGCTCGATTCGGACCACTGCTCAGCGCCCACGGGGGTCCATCAGCTTGTCTTTCATGGTACGCAATACCTGAAACGGGTTTCCCGTCGGCTCTTCGCCACAACGACAAGGGCCTTCATTCAAATCTTTCCCACAACGGGCACACAATCCTCGGCATTCCTCGGAACAGAGTGGGTGCATGGGAGAAGCAAGAATCAACTGCTCCCGCAGCATCGGCGCCAGCTCCAGATGATCGCCCGCAAAGTAATAGAGATCGTCGTTCTGTTCTTCCACTTCTCCTTCCGGAGGCGCTGCAGACTTCCTCTTCCGCGGATCGTCTCGCTTTGCGACGGCACCCATCGCTTTGACTTCCCGCTCATAGGCCACACGTAGTGAAAACGCCAGTGGGTCGTCAAAATCTTTGAGGCACCGCACGCATTGGCGGACCGCTGTTCCTTCCACGACTCCGGTCACATAGATGGTACGTTCAATCGATCGAAGGTCCAGCCCGACCGCCAGAGTTCCGCGAATAGACACATCCGTATCCGTCAGTCCCAACTCTTCTTCCGTTAGGTCTCCCGACAAAGAAAGACCTTCTGCCGTGATGTCCGCGATTTTGGGTGTCAAAACATCCATGGTCATCCTCGGCAGCGTGCCGCTGCCCAACCCCGGTGCATCGAAATCGCCGATCACGTTCGCTATCGCTCCTCGGCAAAGCTGATGATGGCGATATGCCGAGCCCGCTTGACAGCCACCGTCAGTTCACGCTGATGGCGCATGCAATTCCCGGAAATGCGGCGCGGAACGATCCGCCCTCGCTCCGTCAAGAAATTCCGAAGAAGCCCGGCGTCTTTAAAGTCGATCGGTATCTTTTCCAGGCAGAATCTACAGGGACGCCTTCGCTGGAATAACCGCCCCCCGCCACGTTCGTTATCGCCTCGGTCCATGACTGCCTCCTCATAATACTCCTGCCGTTAACCTTCTTCCCCTGCTTCATAGCCGGGCTCATCGTGCATCGGAGGTTCAGCACCGGCACCACCGTCTTGGCGCTTGGGCATGAACGTCACGGTCTGGGCGACCACTTCATGTTTGCTGCGTTTTTGGCCATCCTCGGTCTCCCATCGGCGCTGCTGTAACCGACCTTCGACGATCGCCCCATTGCCCTTACTGAGATACTGCCCACAATGCTCCGCCTGTCTGCCGAATACCACGATATCGACGAAGCAGACTTCTTCCTTCAAATCGTCACCCTGCTTAAACCGACGGCTCACCGCCAAGCCGAAACTCGCCACCGGTGTCCCGCTCGGAGTATACCGGAGCTCAGGGTTACGGGTGAGGTTCCCCATCAGGATGACTTTGTTAAATCCGGCCACCGTTTGACTCCTGTGTCGAGGCTTCCACCGGACGCCGTTCCACCAAGGGTTTTTCGTGATGGATCGTCAAAAACTTGATGATGTTGTCTTCCAATCGATACGCCCGTTCGAGCTCACCGACCGTATTGTTCGGCGCCTTAAAGTAGAAATAGGCGTAGGTACCCTTCCGCTCGCGACGTACTTCGTAAGCGAGCTTTTTCTTCCCCAAATTCTCGGCTTTGATGAATTGGGCGCCGGTCTTATCGGCGACGTTCTTCATCTTATCGATGAGGGTCTTGGTCTCCTCATCGGAGACGGACGGACGAATAATAAACAGAGACTCGTAGAGCTCCATGCAGCGATCCTCCTGGACAAAGGCCCCCGAACCAGTCGGGAGCGAGGTGTAGCGTGCTATTTGGCGCAAGAACGGTGGACGGTAACACAAGATTTCTTACGCTGTCAATGAATCGGGGTGCATGTTCTACCCATCGAAGTTCTTCACTAAACTATGAACGCAAGCGTGCGGCATGCCTTCGGTTCCATAAGAGCTTTCCTTACATTGACAGAGGAATGTTTAGATGCAACCATTGGTTATATCTAAAGTGAAATGGATCGCCATATTGCCTGTCTACAGATTCCTGCTTTTGGAATCGTATTGGCCTGCGCCGCTGATAGCGCGCTGAGAAACAGGCCGGTGGCCGTAGCACCGATGCATACGCCGCGTGCATTGGTCCGAGAAATTTCTACGGAAGCGTTTCACGAGGGTCTACAGCCGGGGATGCCCGTGGATCTCGCGCGGCTGATCTGCCCTGGCCTGCGGATGATCCCTCCGGACCCATCACTGACTCAAACCGCCCATCGCGAGCTGCAACACCGCATCTCGTCCTTTGCACCGGCTTGGGAATCGATCAGGCCAGGCTCGCTCTTCCTGGATCTCACTGGCACAACCAGACTCTTCGGCACTCCCATCGATACAGTGACCCGCATCAGTCTCACGCTATCGCGATGGTCTCATCATCTTCACGGACGACGAAGCGGCGCTCATGGCCTGGGTCAAGCACTCGCAGCAAGACCTCTATGTCGAATTGACACCAGGGCCGGCTATGCATGGCGCCATTCGCTTCAGCTATCACATCGGCCTCCCGTCCGTCGCCACCAACCGCGTGTACTTCACCATGGTCGGCTTGCTGATTACAGAGAAGTCGGCTGAGACCAAGCACGGCCATGCCATGGAATTTATTACCCTCGAAGATGTCACAGCCCTCTACGATGCCATGTTGTTTCCCGAGGTTTATCGCCGTTGTTGCCATCTGCTCTCACCAAACCGTCCGTACGTCGTCCGGGGGTTGCTGGAAGAAGCGTTCGGTGTCGTGACGCTGACCGTATTGGATCTGCGCCTGCTGGAATCTATGGTGGACAAGGGGAATCACCCACTGCCCCTCTGGCAAGAACCGGTGTACGGTGAGTCATGCGACACCCAGTCCGATCAGCAGCCCAATTCCTTCTCTTTCAACTGATGACCCCCGCTTTGCAGAAGTCTGCAGCCTCCTGTACCGGCTGCAATCTGTATTGTGATGGCCATCAACCCAATTCCTAATTGACATATTGATGCTATGCGCATATGTTCTGACATATGCGTACAACGATTCGTCTCGATGACCAACTCCTCAGATCGGCCAAGCGCTTCGCCCATGAGACAGGCCAGTCTCTGACTAAGCTGATTGAAGATGCTCTGCGCCATACGCTCGCCCGTCAAGCAACCAGACCGGCGCGCAAACCGATAAAACTTACCACGGTGTCTGGGCGCGGTCTCCGCTTCGGCGTGGACCTCGACGATTCCGCCGCCCTCCTCGCCTTCATGGAGCGGCCTCATGGTGCTTCTTGACGTGAATGTATTGGTCTATGCTCACCGCGAAGATGCGCCCCACCATCTAGAGCACCTTGCATGGCTCGAAGCTCTGAAATGAAGCTCCCCGCAGCAAGCTGCGGGGTATCACAGAACTCAATTCCGAAGACTTCTCGGAAGGAGAGGCCAACCCCGTAGCGAGCTACGGGGAATGTCAAGTTCAATCAGAGCAGCCATATGGACTGTCCGATCTCGTTTTAAGCGGTTTCCTTCGCATCGTGACGCATCCCAGCGTGTTCAATCCTCCCAGCAGTATGGAGAAAGCGCTGGCATTTACCCAGGAACTCCGTGATCAGCCGAACTGCACGCTCATCAATCCCGGCCCCCGCCATTGGGAAATCTTCAGCAAGCTCTGCCGAATCGGCGGCATCAAGGGAAATCTCGTCCCTGATGCATTTCTTGCTGCTCTAGCGGTCAGAGCGGGAGTGAATGGATCTCGACGGATCGCGATTACCATCGATTCCCAGGCCTGCGTGTGCGCCATCCCTTGGAATAACGACCCGCCATATTCATGGCGATTTAGGACGAAATCCAGCAGAGAAGGGTATCTTTTCGTCCGCCGACGACCACAGCACCCATGATCCGATCAGCCCATAGCTCCATGACTAACATTCAGAAGCGCGTCAGTTTCACAAAGACATTGAGCAAGCTGGCGATGCACGATACAAGATCCGACCCTGATTCTTACACTGAAGCGCCACCATCACCCAGGGTTTCGATGGAGATGAACTGGTTTCTCGAGTGGTTCAACCACACGGCACCGGAAGGACAGCATCCGCTACCTGCACTGGCTCGGGCAGGTATCGCACACCTGTATTTCGAATCGATCCACCCGTTTGAAGACGGCAATGGGCGGATTGGGCGAGCGCTGTCGGAGAAGGCCTTGTCCCAGAGCGTGGGCAGGCCGACACTCATCGCGCTGTCTCAGACGATCTGCCGGAACCGGAAGGCCTATTACACAGCCCTTGAGAACAACAATAAGGCATTGGACATCACTGACTGGCTGATCTATTTCACACGAACCGTTCTGGAAGCACAACAGTACACCCAACGCCTCATCGATTTTCTCATTGCCAAAACCAGGCTGTATGATCGCCTGCGAGGGAAGCTCAATGAACGGCAGAACAAAGCACTGGCACGCATGTTTCGGGAAAGACTGGACGGGTTCAAAGGCGGACTCAGTGCGGAGAATTATATCAAGATCACACACATCCAGAGCCACTGCCACCAGAGATTTACAGAACTTGGTCGAACTGGGCGTGTTCCGAAAAACCGGAGAACTCAAACATACCCGGTATTGGCTGAGCATTCTCAAAGAGCCCCAGCGCAACATCGAACCCTTCCTGAAAGCAAGAAGAAATTTTAGCGGCCTTTGGGCTGAGTAGCTTTGCAGACTGGGTAAGGGTTTTGTCACCGGCCAACATTCGGTGTCGTCACACTGACTGTATGGGATCTGCATCTGCTGGAGTCGATCATGGACGAGGGAAATCACCCGCTGCGCTTCCTGGAAGAGTCGGTGTATGGTTAAACCATGCGACGTCCCGTCCGATCCGCCGCCCAATTCATTCCGGCAAACTGACTATCCATAATTTGCAACAGGCCGCCGCAGTCTGTACCGGTTGTGATTTGTATCAACGAGCCACGCAAACCGTGTTGGAGAAGGCTCGGCTCACGCGACGATCATGTTGATCGGCGAGCAGCCGGGTAACCAAGAAGATCAGGCCGGCCATCCCTTTGTCGGACCAGCAGGGAAAATCTTGGACAAGGCTTTAGCTGAAGTGGGAATTGCGCGAGAGAGCGTCTATGTCACAAATGCCGTGAAACATTTCAAATGGGAGCCGCAAGGCAAGCGCCGCAAGCACAAAAAATCCACTGCCGCCGAAATCGCCGCCTGTCGGCCGTGGCTTGAGGCGGAAGTGCGAGTAGTGAAATCACGTGTCGTCGTGTGTCTCGGCGTGACGGCAGCTCAGTCGGTTTTTGTGAAAGCCGTTCGCTTGAATGAACTGCGCGGACATCCGTGGAATACTCCGATTGCGTCGAATGTCTTTGTGACTGTCCATCCCTCCGCCGTGCTTCGGCATACTGACGCCGAACGCCACGAAGAATATCGCCGCTTCGTCGAAGACCTGCGACAGATCAAGACATTTCTCCAAACACAGGCGGCTTAACCATGTCCGGCCAATCGGATCACACCCACTCCTGTCTGCTCATCATCGACATGATTAACCAGTTCACGTTCGACGACGTCGAGAAACTCTTCCCAGCCATCGAACAGACGGCAGCGATCATCGCGACGCTCAAGCAACGCGCCAAATCAGCTGGGTTGCCCGCTTTGTACGTGAACGACAATTTCGGCAAATGACGTTCGGATTTCAGAACGCTCGTGGAACGGTGTTTGGAGAGCAATTGCAGAGGAAAACGGGTCGCGGAAGTATTGCGGCCGGACGAAGATGATTACTTCGTCCTGAAACCCAAACATTCAGGCTTTTTTGCAACGCCGTTGGAGCTGTTACTCCGTCATCTCAAAGTACAGCGAGTCATCCTGACAGGTGTAGCAGGCGACAACTGTGTACTCTTCACCGCCGCTGATGCCTACATGCGCAACTTCGAGGTGTCAGTACCGGCAGACCGCACAATATCGATCGATCCCCAAGCCAACCGCTCGGCACTCGAACACATGCGCGAGACCTTGAAGGCCGATACGGGTCTTTCCAAGACCTTCATTGACAAATTGGCCGCATAAGATCGCGTTGAATACAATCGCGTCTCGCAATTTGCATATTCCAGCAGAGAAGAGCATTTTCTCGCTCGCCGATGGTGGCCGGAGCAGGCATTGCCAGATCGACCTCCTGGCCCACGACTAACAAGGTGAGGCGCGCTAGCTTCACAAAGATACTCGGTTGCCCAGTATTTGACGAAGGTGCATCGGTGCGGTCTCATCAAGAATTCAGCGACGTGATAAGAAGCAGCACGTGATGCATAATGCAAGATCCGACTCCGCTTGCTTATTCCACGATGGCGAGCGAACCCCGACAAAGACGCTCCCGGATAATCGCATTCCGACACGGTAGCCTTTATTGACCAACTCATGAACAAATTCGCTGTTCAGGCTCGAATTAATCAGAAGTTCCCTAAAACTACCGGCCTTGCCAAGGTCATTAGCCATTTACACAGTGTTGGTTTTCTGAACGGCTTCCCTCATAATGATTTCCTCTGACTAAGGTACTCGTCTATGTCCTTTGATCCAATCACGTGGGTGGTCGGCTTTATACTGACGAAAGCTACCAATCAAGGGCTGGAGCTGGCCTTCCCTCAAACACTACGGAGAGACCTAGAAAGGGAAATTGAAATGTGGGCTTCTTCGGCTTCGGAGATGGCTTACATACATCCCGCGGCTCTATTCTCCGTCGTTTCTCCAGACGACGGTGACATGACTGACCGACCTGCACTTGAACGTTTAAGGGGACAGCTCCTGGATTTGGCTATTCCCACAAAAAACGAGTGGCTTGAAGGTTTGTTTGAACAATGGTCCTTCATTCGGAGGGAACTCGGCGAAGACGTTCAGCCGTTTTTTCGTCTAGGCGCTGACGATGCACGCTCCCATCTTTCTACACTGTCAGAACGGATTTATCGACGCTGTTGTCAGGATGAAAAAATGGCGCTACCACATGTAGTTCAAGAGTTAGACAAGATCAAAGTGACACTAGACGAACTACGCCAATTCCATGCACTGAAGGCGATTCCTTCCCAACCCATAGCAGATAACGCAGCGATACAGGACATAACCAGAGCAGCCGTCAAACTTGGCCTGCAAAAGGGCTGGTCAGATTGCTTAGTAATGCATCTTGAAATCGCCGCTAAAAAGAAAGTTCAGCTGGTCTTTGGGCGGTCAGCTGCCTTTGCCCCCGCGACCGGGGTTATGGAAATCGATGAGGAGCGTCTGACGATTTGGGCGTCACTTCATGGGGAAGTATTGTCTTCCGCATTAGCGGGAACGATGTTCGGAATTCCCTTATTCACTGGCCTGATGGAAAGTTGGAATTCTATGGTGGAGTTTATTGGGTCAACGGCTCGCACGTTGTACCCTAACTGCCTCCGGAATGGTTGGTTCGGGATCTCCGCCCGCGTCGATCTTCAAACTATTGGCGTTCCAGTTCCCATTGGTACAAAAATCGATCAAGGTGATGACCGCATAACAATGATGAAGTTGGGCAATTCTGAAGAACTCGTTCCTTTCCTGAATTTTAGGACACATCAGCTAAATGAGCTTTTGGGCCTGGGTGAGGTAGAGGCTGCTGGACGCGTTGCGGAGTGGTTGTTCCTAGAATGGGGGCCATCCCCGCTGGGCACTCGCAAAAAGGAACCGCCACCTTCAACATGAGCTTGATCCGCTTCCATTGGAGAATTATTCAACAACGACAATCACAGCTGTTATTAATTGCTTCTTCCCTTTTATACCCCGACTGCCATGCGGACTGGATGGACGGTTTCCTGAATACCGTACGGCCCTGTCAGATCCACCTGTTCAGGATCAACATAGGTACCGAACAGCCGATCCCAGACGGTAAAAAGAACCCCGAAATTCGCTCCCGTCCTTCCTATCTCTCTCAGGTGGTGCACGCGATGATATCGAGGCGTGACGAAGAGCCATTCCAGCTTGCTCGATTGCCAGGTCACGTTCATGTGCATCCAATTATTCGTCAGGACCAACATATAGCCATAGATCGGGGAAAATGCTGCCGGCACCGGTTTGAGGAGTGGAAACGCCAACAGATACGGGACATTGGCAAGGACGATTTGTGGAAAGCTCGCCCGGACACCGGCCAGCCAGTACAATTCTGTTGGCGAATGGTGCCATCGATGGATCGGCCAACCCCACGACGTATGCCACAGCCGATGCATCCAATAGCCGATTCCGTCGAGGACGAACAAGAACACTATCAGCTTGAAACCGAATGGAAGTGCCTGCCAACGCCAATAGGAGTAGTGAGGAAACGGGATTCGGTTCGTCACCTCTGCGGCGAAGACGAAGAAGATCTGGTACGTGGTGAGAGCTGCCACATCCGGAAGGAACACCTGAAGGTACGGGACCGGACGTGTGGGCCACCAATACTCTGCTGCGAAAAAGAGTAGGCCGATTCCCCAATAGATGACGATCCCTTTCAGCGCAAACGTGTTAACAAGCGAGTCGAACATGGTTATCACTTACGAAATAGGTTCAGAGTGACAACGAGAAAAGCGAGGCGAGAGGATCGCTCATCTTAAAGGCGCAGGTCAAGTCAGTACGGTTACTCCGTCTCCTGCCTCTTGATGAGAGGCTCGTGTGTCTGTGCGGTAGTTGAGGAAAGCTAAACGTTAAACCTGAAATACACGATATCCGCTTCTTTGATGACGTAGTCTTTGCCTTCTAACCGGAACAACCCTTTCTCCTTTACCTTCGCTTCCGAGCCACATGCCAGCAGATCGTCGTAGTGGTAGACCTCGGCGCGAATGAAGCCCCGTTCCATGTCGGAGTGGATCTTGCCCGCCGCTTGTGGCGCCTTGGTGCCCTTCGGAATCGGCCAGGCACGAGATTCTACTTCCCCGGCGGTAAAAAAGGTAATCAGATCCAGCAGGGTATAGGCTTCTCGTGTCAATCGGACGAGCCCCGATTCGGTCAACCCCATTTCGTTCAGGAAGTCCGCCCGTTCACTCTCAGGCAATGACGACAGTTCAGCTTCCAGCTGTCCGCAGATTGTGATGACCCGGGCCTCGCGCTTGGCCGCAAACTCACGCACGGTTTGAACCATAGCCTCGTCCGCGTTTTTCCCTTCGGACACGTTCGCGACAAACAGAACCGGTTTGGCTGAGAGCAATTGGCATTCATTGAGGATGGCCCGCTCTTCCGGGGTGTACTCTCGATTGCCCAACCATTCACCTCTGTCGAGCCATCCAATGAGCTTGGCAAGAAACTCCACTTCAAACGCAGCTTTTTTATCACCGGCCCGGACTTTCTTTTCCGTCTTCTGTTTTCGGCGATCGAGTGTCTCCAGATCGGACAACATGAGTTCGGTTTCGATCACGCCGATGTCACGAAGCGGATCGATCCCGCCGCTGACGTGAACCACATCGGTGCTCTGGAAACAGCGAACCACGTGAAGGAGGGCATCCACTTCTCGGATGTGGCCAAGGAATTGATTGCCGAGTCCTTCGCCTTTGCTGGCACCTTCGACAAGCCCGGCAATGTCTCGCACTTCCAACGTGCTGTAGGTGGTTTTCTTCGAGATGAAGATCTCCGTCAGTTTGATGAGGCGGGGGTCCGGCACAAGGGCGATGCCGGTGTTTGGATCGACGGTCGCGAACGGATAGTTCGCCGCCAAGGCGCCACCGCTGGTCAGTGCATTGAAGACCGTCGTCTTGCCGACATTCGGGAGGCCGATCATGCCACAACAGAGACCCATCTAGATTTCATCCTCTCTTTCATCCACGACCTTCTCTCTGACATTAAACTGATTCATCGCCACTTCGGGTCCACGATGAATCAGACATTCCAGTGCATCCACTGCCCGCTCCAGACAGGGTTCAAAGACGGACATCTCATCCTTCGTCACCGGCTCTAAGACATAGTCGGCGGAATCTTGACCCGGAGCAGGGCGCCCGATCCCAATCTTCAACCTCACGAATTGTGGAGTTCCGAGCGCTTCGATGATGGATTTGATCCCGTTGTGCCCTCCATGGCCACCGACAAGCTTGATCCGCAACCGACCCGGCTCTAAATCCAAATCATCGTGCACGACGATGAGTTCGTTAACGGCGAGCTCGAATTCTCGTAGGAGGCCTTTCAACGGAGGGCCCGAAATATTCATCCAGTCGAGCAGGCCAGCCAACTCGACCAACTTCCCTCCCAGGCGTCCGGAACCTCGTTGAGCTGTGCCACACGGTGAGAGTCGGATCGACCATCGAGCGGCCGCCCGCTCGATGACCCACATGCCGACATTGTGACGGGTCTGGGCGTAGATTTTTCCGGGATTGCCCAGTCCAACGAGCAGATGCACCGCTACTTCTTCTTTTCAGCTTCTTTCTTTTCAGCCTTTGGAGCGGCTGCAGCTTCTTTCTTCTCGCCGCCCTTCGTTTCACCTGCAGGCGCAGCAGCCCCGGCTTTGGCTGGCTCGGCGCCCGCCCCCTCGGCCCCAACTGCCTCCTTGCCTTTTGCCATGATTTCAGGCTCCCCTGGCGCTCCCGCGGTGCTGGTGAGCAAGGCCTCAAGTTTGGCGTCCGTCATCGGTGCCGCGACGCTGACAACCATCTGATCGGCATCATCCAAGAAGCGGACCCCTTCGCGCGCTCCGATTTCTTTCACATGAATGCCGCTGCCGATGGTCAATGCCGACGCATCGACTTCTATGTGATCAGGCAGAGCGGCTGGAAGACATTCGACGTGTACATCGCGCATGTTGTGGTGCAGTACGCCGCCCTCCTTGACGCCGGCTGGAATCCCGCCGATGACCTTGATCGGCACTTTCACCCGAATCGGCTTGCTCATGGAAATCTCAAAGAGGTCCGCGTGCAGGACAGCACCGGTCACCGGATCGGCTTGATAGTCGCGTAAGAGGGCCGTGCGATTCTGCTTGGACTTTGCTCCGTTCACCGTGAGCGAAATCAGCGCGGTGCTGCCCGCATGAGACTTGAGGATCTTGACTAATTCCTCCGGATTGACGGTCAGTGAGAGACATTCCCCTTGGCCATAGAGCACGGCCGGGATTTTTCCCGCCCGCCGCATAGATCGCGCGGCTCCTTTCCCCGATTCTTCTCTAATTGCCACTGCCAAATCGAATTTCATGATCTTCCTCCGTCTCCTGCAGCGCCCGGTCGATACGCTCAGGCGAATAGTGAACTCACTGACTCGTCTTCATGGATTCGTCTGATGGCTTCGCCCAGCAGAGGCGCCACCGACAATTGATGCAACTTCGGACAGGCCAACTCTTTCCCTCGCAGCGGAATCGTGTTGGTCACCACCACTTGGGAGAGACACGACGCCTGTAACCGTTCCAGAGCCGGCCCCGACAGCACGGCATGCGTGCAGGCCGTGATCACGTCTCGAGCGCCGCGATCGAGGCAGGCCTGAGCCCCTTGAACAATTGTGCCCGCTGTATCGATCATGTCATCGAGGAGCAACACGCTTTTCCCTTGCACGTCCCCTATGATGTTCATGATTTGCGCTTGGTTCGGACCTTCGCGTCGCTTGTCGATGATGGCCAGATTGGCCTGAAGCCGCTTGGCAAATGCTCGGGCTCGTTCGACTCCACCTGCATCGGGCGAGACGACGACTAGATCCAATATCTTTTTCTTCACAATGTAGTCCAACAACACCGGAAGGGCATACAAATGGTCGACCGGCACATTGAAAAATCCCTGGATTTGCCCAGCGTGAAGATCCATCGATAAAGCGCGATCAGCTCCGGCGGTGGTCATCAAATCCGCGACCAACTTTGCGGTGATGGGGACGCGCGGTTGATCTTTGCGATCCTGACGAGCATATCCGAAATAGGGGATGACGGCCGTGATACGATTGGCTGAGGAACGTTTCAGCGCATCGATGATGATCAGCAACTCCATCAAGGAATCGTTGACCGGTTGACAACAGGACTGCACGACGAACACGTCGGCGCCCCGGACATTTTCGTCGATCTTGACCCGAATCTCTCCATCGCTGAAAGACGAGACCGTTGCCTCACCCAACTTCTGCCCAAGGTAGGCGCAGATCTCATGGGCAAGCGCAAGATTGGCATTCCCAGAGAAAATTTTCAGTTCCCTGTTCATCGGACGTTCCTTAAACCGACGTCTTCCTATAACGTGTTGGATTCTCTAGTGGTTCTTGTACGGTGAGCGGTGTCGGCCTCCTGTGGGCCAACCCTCTCGTTCGCTGCACACACTACCGGCGAAGCCAATCAAAGTGTGCGACTGTATCGGAAATCGCGGGCTTCTGTCAATAAACGATCATGGGACGTTTGTACATTACGGCCAAGAGTCAGAGAGGGTGGAAACGGTATAGACCTTGAGGTGAGGTTCAGTCCGAAACTCGATCTCGGCCCGTCGAGCTGTCGGCTCGTCACGAAACACGCCAAAGACCGTTGCCCCGCTCCCTGACAATAGAGCAGCCTCGGCCCCCTCAGCGAGAAGCTTCTGCTTGATTTTGTGAAGAACAGGGTGAGCCTTGAACACCATGGCTTCAAAATCGTTTTCGGCGGCTTGGAGCACTTCTTCCCATGAAGGCTCAGATGCTTTCCCCAGCCCCGCATGCACACCCGAAAGCGGCTGTACCCCCGTGCGGCTTACAGAAAGCTGCTGATACGCCCACTTTGTTTCGACCGGAAATCCCGGATTAACCAGGACGACCCATCGGTTCCCCTTGATTCGTACTGGCGCTACCTTTTCACCTCGTCCTTCCACAATCGCAGAAGGAGTGAAAAAGAAGAACGGGACATCGCTTCCGAGTGCCTGACCAACGTGGACCATCGTCTCCTTCGACCATCCCAAATTCAATAGCCGGTTCAGCCCGGCAATCGTCGCGGCTGCATCGCTGCTCCCACCTCCCAATCCGGCCCCCATCGGAATTCGTTTTGCGAGGACCATGTCCAATCCAACGGTTCGGCCACTGACTTCGAGTACCGCCGCTGCAGCGCGATACACCAGGTTGGAAGGGTCCGTCTTTAGAGTAGGATCATCGCATCGCAAGATGATCGTCGAATGGTTATCGTTAAGCGAAAGCGCGAGCTCGTCCTCCAACTGCACGGTCAACATCAGAGACCAGAGATTGTGATAACCGTCAGGCCGGCGGTCGAGAATACGAAGGACGAGATTGATCTTGGCTGGCGCGGAAACGGTAATGGAAGCAGGTAAAACGGTCGATCGCGAAGAAGGATTAGTCACGGCCTCCTTTTATAGCATACTTTTCCAAGCGATACCGAAACGATCTGGTGTTCAGACGGAGCATCCGCGCGGCTTTCTTTTTGACCCATTTCGATCGTTCTAGCGCCTTCAGCAATAGATCCTTTTCGATTCCATTGATGAGCCCTTCGAGGTCCAACCCCTCGTCGGTCAGATCCATCGGCATCGCCGGTTGCTGCGACTGCGTCGCGGGTCGATGAAGCCATCCGCGCACCTCGGCGTCGGTCACCGGCCCTTGCGTGGAGAATGCGACGACCCGTTCGAGCAGATTCTCCAACTCACGGACGTTGCCGCGCCACTCATGCCCCAGCAAGACGTGCATCGCCTCTGGGCCGATCATGGGTTTGGGCTTACCGCTCTCCTTCGAAAACCGTTCCAGAAAGTGATTGACCAGTAAAGGAATATCGCCGGTACGCATACGCAAGGGTGGAAGCCGTATGGGAATCACATCCAAACGATAGTACAGGTCTTCTCGAAACGAACCTTCCGCAACCGCTTGCTCGAGATCCTTGTTCGTAGCGGCCACCACACGTACGTCAACTTTGATGTCTTGATTGCCGCCCACCCGTCGAAATTCCCGTTCTTGAATGACACGCAGAAGCTTCACTTGAATCGTCGGGGTCGTATCGCCGATCTCGTCGAGAAAAATGGTCCCTCCGTCAGCGATTTCGAACAACCCCGATTTGTTCGAGATCGCTCCGGTGAACGATCCCTTCATGTGGCCGAACAGCTCACTTTCCAACAAAGTTTCCGGCACAGCACTGCAATTCACGGCCACAAACGGGTGGACACTTCTGGCGCTGTTGTAATGAATCGCGCGCGCGACCAACTCTTTTCCCGTTCCGCTTTCGCCGCAGATGAGGACATTGCTTTTCGAGTCAGCGACTTTCCGTACGACGTCGAACACCTTCTGCATCGCCTCGCTTTGGCCGACCAGCTGCGCGAATGACGACTGGCTCGCCATTTCCCGCTTGAGAAGCATGTTCTCGGTCGTGAGGCGCCGCTTTTCCAGTGCATTCCGGATGATCAGCTGGACTTCATCGACCTGGAACGGCTTGGTCAGATAGTCGTACGCACCCTGTTTCATGGCCTCGACGGCGGAATCCGCTGTGGCAAAGGCCGTGATGATCAGCACGACTGTTTCCGGCGAGGCGGACTTTACGGCCTTAAGGACCTCCATTCCATCGATCTTCGGCATCCGCAAATCGGTGATGACCAGATCAAAGATTTCCCTGTTCAGAAGCTCGATGGCTTCTTCGCCGTCCATCGCACTCGTCACAACATATCCGGCCCGTTTGAGCATGATGCTCAATACGTCGCGCAGACTTTGTTCGTCGTCAACGACTAGGATCTTTTCCACGGCTCTCTACCCTCGTGCCAGAGTCGTACTCCTGAATCTGTCGTGCGCGGCAAGCAGACTCCAAATCGTGTCCCTTGCCCCTCCTGGCTTTCCACTTTGATCCACCCTCCGTGAAGATCGACGATGCGATGGACTGCGGCCAAGCCCAATCCCGAACCTTGCTTTTTGGTGGTAAAAAAGGGGAGAAAAATTTTGTCGAGATTTTTCTTCGGGATGCCTTCCCCAGCATCCTGAAATGAAACCTCAACCACCTCGGCCTTTCGCCCGGCGACATCGACCTTTCTACATCCAGTTGCAATCGTCAGTTGCCCACCCTTGGGCATGGCATCGAAGGCATTCACCGCTAGATTCCAGAACACTTGTTTCATTTGATCCTGATCCACTTGCGCAGGCAAAGCCCCGGTGCACGGAGCAACCGCGATGGTGATGTTCGTTCTGCTTCGTGCTTCATGTTGTACCAGGTCAAGGGTCTCAGCAAGAACTTTGTTTAAATCGTACTCCGCCAAATTCAGTGCAGGCGGCCTGGCATACTGGAGAAACTCCGTGATGATGGTGTCCAACCTGGTCGCTTCCCGAACCGCGATGTCCATCAGGCGTTGGCTGGTGTCATCGGCTTGGAGATCTTTTCGAAGCATTTGCATCGCTCCAGCCAATGCACCTAAGGGATTCCGGATTTCATGCGCCATTCCCGCCGACATTTCTCCAAGGCTGGCGAGCCACTCCTTGCGCCGCATTTCTTCTTCGAGGTCGCGGATCTGAGTGAGATCCTTGAAAACTCCGACCAATCCGGTTTTTTCCCCTTGCTCCTGTAACGGTGAGAGCGTCATGCCGAGGACCAACCGATTGCCATCCGACCGCTTGCACTCGACTTCAAACCGCATGTTATCGGCGACATCTTCGTCTTGTTGACGGGGATACCAAGCGAACACCTCTCGCCAGGGACGACCCTGTACTTGTTCAAAGCCGTAACCTGTGGCTTCCTGCGCCGCAGGATTGAATGAGGTGATCCGCCCTCTCTCGTCGGTTGTAAACACACCGCTGCTGATACTGTGAACGATATTCTCATGAAATGCCTGAAGACGGCTGATCCCCTGTTCTTTTTCACGAATCGATTGGTCTGCCAGCCGAAGCTGATTCGCAAGGGCACCACTCAAAAATCCGACGACCAGAAATGTCAGACCGTAGACACCGAACGCATGAAGGGTCTCAGCGGCGCTGAGGTCCGCGCGGGGCAACCATCCCCATGCTTCGGCAAGGCCGTAGAGTTGCACATTGGTCACAATCCCAAACAGGATGATGCAGAGACTGGCCGTTAAAAGACCCACACGGCGACGCGGGATCAAACTTGCGACCGTCACACTGATCACATAGAGCACGGCAAACGGGCTTTCAATTCCGCCCGTCCTTGCGATTAATACCGTCTCGAGCAAGAAATCGACGGCAATCTGAGCCCACGCGAATTGCACGAGAACTTGAGGAGTGGTGAGCCGCCGGAACAGAAACGCGTAGAGAATCGTAACCGCATACGTAAAGATGATCAGGGCGTAGAACGTTTCAACGCGTTCTCCTTTGGTTACCTCGAACGCGAGGGACAACCCCAAGAGAAGCGTAATGAGAACGACTCGCCATCCCATCAACCAGTAAATTCTGGTTTTGATATCTCCCACGAAACGAAACCCCGCCTACAAGATGGTCCTCAGCATGCCGTCCCGCCTGGCTTCGCGGAGGCGCCGACCGACATCACAATGTCTTGGAAAGTACGTCGCTCGTTATCGTAACGATGAAGGGGCGAAGCCGCTTCGCAAGGTCGAATCGTCGATTTGCTTACCCGATTGCGGACGCCATCGTAAAGATCGGCAGATACATCGCGACCACGATAAATCCAACGGTAACACCCAAGAATACCATCATCATCGGCTCCAAGAGGGCGGTGAGATTCGTCACGGCCTGGTCCACTTCGTCTTCGTAAAAATCGGCGATTTTCCCGAGCATGCTATCCAGTGCGCCCGTTGATTCTCCGACCGAGATCATGTGAGTCACCATCTTGGGGAATGTCCCGCTTTTGCCGAGCGGTTCAGCAATCGTCTTTCCTCCACTGATACTGACTTTGGCATCAAGGAGCGCTCTTTCCACCACCTTGTTTCCGGAGGTTTTCGCGCAAATCGTCAAAGCTTCGAGTAGCGGAACGCCACTAGCCAACAGAGTTCCCAGTGTCCGCGTAAATTTTGCCACCGACGCTTTCCTGATGAGATCTCCGAATACCGGCAGTTTCAGCAAAAGTTTGTCGATCGCCAACTTGCCTTGTGGAGTCGCATAGTATTTCTTGACCGCCACTACGGTCGCAACGATCACCCCCAGAATGATGTACCAATATCCTTGGGCGAAATTGCTCATATCGATGACCAGTTGCGTCGGTCCTGGGAGCGCCATCTTTCCACCGGACATTTCCTTGAACATTTTTTCAAATACGGGGATGACCCAGATCATCAGGACCGTGATCACGATAGCCGCAATGCCGACGATGGCAGCCGGATAGACCATTGCGCTCTTGATTTGTCCCTTCAATTTCATCGCCTTTTCGATATGTTTAGAGAGACGACCAAGGATGGTATCCAGCAGCCCTCCGACTTCACCGGCATGGACCATATTGACGTACAGGTCATCGAAAATTTTGGGGTGTTTGCGGAGGGCATCTGAAAACGTTGATCCTCCCTCGACCTGGACTTTGATCTCACCCACAGATTTTCTCAGAGCCGCATTCTCGGATTGCGTCGATAAGATTTCCAGGCACTGAATCAAGGGCAGGCCGGCATTGATCATGGTCCCGAATTGCCTGGTAAAGACGACCAAGTCCTTTTCGCTCACTCCGCTTCCAAGTTTAAAACTGAATCCCTCTTTGGCCGCCTTCTCCTCGAGACTCGTCACCACCATGCTTTGTTTGCGTAGTTGCTCCACCGCTTCATCGCGAGACTTCGCGACGAGTTCGCCTTTTTTCATCCCTCCTGATCTGGTCCGCCCAACATACGCAAACGTGGCCATAGTTTTTCGTCCTGTTGTGACTCCCTGAGCTTCTGTGCCGAAGACTAGGACTACGAAGCGAGTCTACTGGTGGGTTGAAAACCTGTCAAAAACAATTGAATTATTTACCGAGCTGCTGAAGCGTCGTATGCACAACGGAAGTCGTTAGGCAAGCGGAGGAGCCGCATTCGTGTCTCGATAGCCTCTATAAAGGTAATGTAACCCTGAGGCGAGGGTGAACCCAACCATCAGCACGACGAGTGGAGTGAGTATCGAGCGGTCCAGCTCTTGCCATGTCAAGAGGACAATCAAAAGGACGTAGCTCAACTGAAAGAGGGTCGTTCCTTTTCCCAAGAACGTCGGAGTCACATTAATCGGCGTACTGGTGACGTGAGCCACCACAGTCCCCAGGAGGAGAATAATGTCCCGGCTCACGACCAAGATGACAAGCCAGGACGGCACCAGATGCAGCATCGCCAGCGAGATGAAGCTCGACGTCAGCAGCAGCTTGTCTGCAAGAGGATCAAGTAACGTCCCCAATCGTGTCCGCTGATTCAGTTTACGTGCAAGATGACCGTCAATGGCATCCGTCAGTCCCGCGACGAGGAGGGTCAGCAGTGCGAACCCATAGGAGCCGTAGGTCATGAACCCTATGTAGACAGGGACCAAGAGGATCCGAAGAATCGTGAGGCTATTTGGGATGTTCATGGGATGGAGATGGACAGGCCTCTGACTGGATGAGAGAAGGCATCATAGTAATCAAAGCCACGCCTGTCAATGAGTTGCAGGCTGCACGGATGACCTCCTATAATTAGTAGATCCAGGCTTGTCGTCAACTGTTATTTCGGAGGGAACATGAGCACGTTGCCGTTGATGTTTAAGAAAGAAGGATTGGTCGAAAAACATCAGCTTGAAGGGGTGGATCCGAGCGATCGATATTTCAACCGCACCGTTCTGGTCAATCGGGTTCCATCGGGATACTCGGCTAAGATCATGTATGAAGCCTTCGTTGTTGAGAGTCGATCACACTCCACCATCGCAGCTGCAGTAAAGGAATTAGTGGATAAACTTCAAGAATCCGGGTTCACTCGCATGAGAACACGGACCAATTTCAAGGGGACACGCTACCTTGCCGAAAAAGAAACGTGGCTTGACTATCCGGACCGGTCTTAAATCGAGCCGATGAATTGCTGATACACCAGATTATGAATCGCAGGACGGAATTCTCTGATGGCTTCATTCTTGTTCGAAGGATGCACGCGATTAGAGAGCAGTACAACTTCCAATTCGTGCTCAGGATCGATCCAGATCGACGTACCCGTATAGCCGAGATGACCGAACGATCGCGCTCCGAAATATCGCCCCGCAGATGACGGCGTTGATGGTGTATCCCACCCAAGTGCCCAACTGGATGCTCCCTCCTGCTTTTGTCGTCTTGTAAACTCCCGCGCAATTCCTTGATCGAGGATAGCCTTTTGACCGTGGTAAGCTTTCAACCATTCACCCGTAATCGCCAACACCGCGTCGGCAGTCCCAAAGAGCCCAGCGTGACCTGCTTCGCCACCCAAAGCGGCGGCATTCTGATCGTGAACTTCTCCACATAAGAGGTGCCCTCGCCATCCATCAACCTCTGTCGGCGCTACGGCAACGATCTCGGTATCTACACTGTCAGAAAATGCCTGGAGTCGTTCGGGCAGGATAAATCCAATTCGCGGTCCTCCCAGCGGATCCACGATGTGATCAAGAAAGTAGTCGCTCATCGATTGTCGGCTGCTTCGCTCAACGATAAGGCCGAGCACTATGAAACCGAGATCGCTGTAGAGGCTGCGAGTGCCCCGTTCATATACCGAAGCCTCAGACCGAATGAGGCTGAGCATAGCTCGTTTGGCTTGTTCTCTCTCTCCAGCCGACGAAGGAATTGTTCCAGCTGGACTTAGCCGTTCATAGAATCCTCGCCAGCCAGGCAATCCAGATGAATGCGTCAAGAGATGGCGAATCGTCGCAGAGCCGATGGGGGCATCGGCACATTCCGGAAGATGGTCGGCCACACGGTCATCAAGTCGACAACTGCCTTTCTGCATCAATAGAACGAGAGCCGTGACGGTTGCCAACGGTTTGGTCAGCGAGGCCAGATCATAGATCGTGGAGATACCGACGGGAGATCCTGGAGGGACAGTCGAAAGATGGCCGGCATGAAATCGAGAAACCGTTCTGTCTCCGCACCGCACCGCCAATACAGCTCCCGGGAACACCCCCTCGGTAACGGCTCGATTGAGTGCGGTTTGGATAACGCTGAGAGCGGGCATCGGGATGATGATCGACGGGAGATGCTCAAGACAAACGATCGAGCGCTACGCAGGGGCGGCACCATCAACCGAAAACGGTCACCGGGTAGGGCTGGATTCCCCTTCCAGCTTTTCTTCCTGCATGACGCCATGATCCTGGTACGCTTCACTTGCTTCCACATCCAACATCCGCTCGAAGGTATGAAGCGTGGCCCGCATCCGCTCAACCATGAGCAGCCGCTGTTTCTGCAACACGGACAGATCTCGCTGTGTGTTACCCAGCTCGACTCGCGCTTGTCGAAACAGTTCGCCGGCTTTCAATTCCGCTTCTTTGACGATCAACTCGGCATCGCGTTGTGCGCTTCGTTTGACATCCTCAGCCAAGGACTGCGCCGAGACCAAGGTGGTGGACAAGGTCGCCTCTGTCCGTTTCAACTCCGAGATCTGCTGTTCAAGCGACGCAATCCGGTCACGTAACATGGCATTGTCACGATTCAAGAATTCGACAGTTTGCGCGATCTCCTCTAAAAAGCGGTTGACCTCTTCACGGTCGTAGCCACGAAGCTTGACTTGAAAGACCATTTGTTGAATGTCGAGCGGTGTGATCCTCATGGCATTCCCCCCATTGGTTGACTCAATTCATCCGTACCGCGAGGTCCTTAATCGACTGTACGACCGCAATCTGTAAAAACCAGATGACCACGATGACGGCCAACGGTGACAAATCGACGCCCATGCCCCAGCCTAATCGCCGTCTGATCGGAGCCAAGACCGGCTCGGTGACACGGGTGAGGAATTGAACGATCGGATTCCACGGATCCGGATTCACCCAAGAAATCAGAGCGCGAGCGATGACGATCCAAGTGTAGAACGTCAACGCATAGTCAAGTACCGTAGCGAGTCCTAACAATGTATTTCCGACCACAAACATCAGCCTCCGAGCTCCTGAGAACGCTTCACCGCAGCTTCAACGGCGTCGATCAACAGGCCTCGGAGACCTCCCTGCTCCAACCGATGCAACCCCGCAATCGTCGTTCCGCCGGGGGACGCCACCTGATCCTTGAGACTTGCCGGATGCTGCCCCGTTTCTAAGACCATCCGTGCCGCACCCAACACGGTCTGCGCTGCGAGAAGACTTGCTGTCTCCCTCGGCAAACCCATCTTGACGCCACCATCGGCCATCGCTTCAATCATGAGAAAGACGTAGGCCGGTCCGCTTCCGCTCAACCCGGTCACGGCATCCATAAAACGCTCGTCGACGCGCACAACCCTGCCGACCGATTCAAAGATCTGTCGCGCACATCTCACCTCACTTTCCTCTACCCCTGGCCCGATCGCCAAAGCAGTCATCCCCTCGCCGACCATCGCCGGTGTATTCGGCATCGCGCGAATGACACGAGCCTGCATCCCACAAGCCTCAATAATTCGACCGAGTCGCACTCCCGCAACCACCGAGATCACGAGCCGTTTCGTCGCCACATCCCCGATCTCTTTGAGGACTTCGGCCGCCACCTGAGGTTTCACGGCCAGGACGACGACATCTCCCGAGACGACCGCCTCATGATTCGTAAGACCAATCTGAATGCCGTACTGTCTCTTGAGATGGTCCAGTCTGGTCGTATCTGGATCAGCGACGTGGATCTGGTCGGCCTTGTAGCCTCTTGATGAAAGCACCCCACTGATCAATGCCTCTGCCATCCGGCCACCACCCACAAAGGAGATGCTTTGTGTGAGCGTTGAACTAGACATGGCGCGCTCCAAAAATGGCGGTGCCAACACGGACCAGTGTCGCCCCTTCCTCAATGGCTACCTCATAATCGTTCGACATTCCCATCGACAGTTCATCCATCCTCACGGTCGGTAAGTTGAATGCCGCAATCTGCTGAGCAAGATCATGCAGTTTGTGGAAATACGGCCTGGCCGAATCAGGATCAGCAGTCGGCGGAGGGATCGTCATTAAGCCTTTGATACAGGTATGAGAGAGCTGTGCCATCATTGGTACCGATCGCACAACGTCATCCGGATGAAAGCCTGCCTTTGTCGGTTCCCTCCCGATATTCACTTCCAGCAAGACATTCTGTTGACGACCGACCTCTCCCGCACGACGATCGATCTCTTGCGCCAGATCCAGACTATCCACTGAATGAATCAGGTCGAATAGACCGATCACGGACCGTACCTTCTTTCGTTGCAGATGTCCGATAAAATGCCAATGAACCGGTGCCTGGGTGAAGGCGGCTATTTTAGGAAGCGCTTCCTGTACACGATTTTCACCCAAGATGGACAAGCCGGCACGCACACCCTTCGCAATATGCTCGACGGTCACGGTCTTCGTCGCGGCCACCAGCCGCACCGTACCGGCGGGACGTCCGGCTTTTTCTTCCGCCGACCGAATTTTCGTGAGAACCGACTGAACACATTTCGCTATCGTTTCTGGGATGAGCGGTTCCATCGTCCTCTCGCACGAGTCGCGGCCGCTCATTCAGCGAACCGTCCTTATTCTAGCGGAAGAGCCTCGGAATTGGCAGAGCCTGACTTATCCTCGCCTCATCGGTAATCCAATGGCGCTGACCATGGTGCCGTTGACTTTTCTCTCCCGCCGATAGGAGAAAAAGAGGTCTTCATGGCAAATCGTACAGAGGTTGACGGTCGTGATGAACTTCGGAGCCACCCCGAAGGCTTGCGCCTGCTCTTTGACGAGCGATTTCAAATCAAGATGCGCTTTTCCGCCTCCTCTCGTTCGTACCACTTTGTTCCAATCCGAAAATCCCTGACACAGATGGTCGAGAACCGGCTCATCCACTTCATAGCAGCAAACCCCAGCGGATGGGCCGATGCTGATCCGTACATGCTCCACACACGAGCCAAAGCGAGACTCCAACAGTGCCAGCGTTTGGAGGACAATGCCGGCAACAGCTCCCCGCCAGCCTGCATGAACGGCGGCCACGACCCGACGTTGAGGATCATGCATCAAGATCGGAACACAATCTGCCGTCCGCACCGCCACCATAACTCCAGGTTGATCAGTGACCAAAGCATCCCAGCCGCCCACAAATCGGTCCGTCGAAGCCAAGGCACGGTCCACCACCAGCGCTTCCGTTCCATGGACTTGCTTCACTGAGAGCGTCCATGAAGACAATGACGCGCCTGCGATCCCCCTCCGCGGGATTCCCACTTCAAGGCCAAGATCTACGGCATGCCGACGGGTCCCGAAAAAATGGCGCACCTGACTCCCGGCATCCGCAAACGCCGGCACGGTAATGACCGATGTGCTTGTCATAGTCAAGGTCAATACCTCATCACGTGAAAATACGCACGAGATCAGTCTGTTTGTTTGCGAAGAAATGTCGGCACATCCCATTCATCCTCGGCAGTCAGCACTGCCCGGTCCATCGAGTCCCGCGCCTCGTTCATTCTCCGCAAAAAGGCGGGACGATCGAGGTCTTTCATCGATCGATCTCCCACCAGCGGCGCACCCATGCCTGCCAACATGGATGGGACGGGTTTGGCCGGTCGACTCATTCCCCTATCAGCTCCAGTCGTAGCTGCGGCTGAGTCCTCTTCTCGTTCAAACCCGGTCGCGATCACCGTAATGATAAGTTCTTCACCCAGGTCTGGGTTGATGACCTGCCCGACAATGATATTGGCCTCGGGATCTGCCGTCTCTTGGATGATCGACGCGGCTTCTTCGATCTCGTGCAGCGACATGCTGGGGCCTCCCGTAATATTCAGGAGGACACCGCGAGCCCCTTCGACACTTCCTTCCTCAAGGAGAGGACTGCACATGGCCTTTTGAGCCGCTTCAATCGCCCGATTCGGTCCATAGGAAACGCCCATGCCCATGACCGCTCGTCCGGTGTGTGACATCACGGTACGGACATCGGCAAAATCGACGTTCACATGTCCGGTGGTGGTAATGACGTCGGCAATGCCTTGGATCGCTTGCCGCAACACATCATCCGCGACTTTGAACGCTTCGAGAAGCGGGGTCGATTTATCGACAATTCCCAACAGCCGCTGGTTCGGAATGACGAGCAATGTATCGACGTGCCGACGCAAGTCGCGGATTCCTTCTTCCGCGTGCTTGTTTCGTCGTTTGCCTTCATACTGAAACGGTTTCGTGACGACCCCTACCGTGAGGATGCCCATTTCGCGGGCGATGCTGGCCACAATTGGAGCGGCCCCGGTGCCGGTCCCTCCTCCCATTCCTGCCGTGACGAAAACCATATCGGCCCCTTCGAGACATTCTCGGATGTGCTCCTTACTCTCAAGCGCGGCATCTCTACCGATCTCCGGCTTTGCCCCCGCCCCCAACCCACGGGTTCGTTCCGGCCCGAGTTGGATCTTATAAGGTGCCAACGACCGATCAAGCGCCTGTAGGTCGGTATTACTCGCGATAAAATCGACACGCACGAGTCCGGAGGTGATCATCGTATTGATCGCATTGCACCCGCCTCCGCCGATTCCGATCACCTTGATGCGGACCGGCGACAGTAGATCTTCCTGAAATGAGAACATTGGGGCACCTCCTCACATCGCCTCGCACGACGACCATCTGCCGTCCGCAAGGGTTTAAAGGTTAAAAGACCTCCAACACCCGCTTCGTCCACCTACGCATTTTGTCCCAAGTTCCCCCATTGCGAAGCCCAGCTGTTTCTAGTTCATCAACATGTCGCCGGCCGTGTAGCAATAGACCGACCCCGGTCGAATGACTAGGATGGCCGACAATATCGCGCAATCCTCCGACTCCGGCAGGTATGCCTCGACGTGCCGGCAAGTTTAAAATCTTCTCAGCAGTATCAGGCATGCCGTCCAATAAGGACGTGCCGCCGGTAAGCACGACACCGGCCCCCAGCATCCCTTCATAGCCCGCGCGCACAATTTCTCTTCGGACAAGCTCAAACATCTCATCAACACGCGGCTCCAGGATCTCGGCAATATCCCGCCTGGAAAATGTCCGAGCCGGCCGATCTCCAACCGACGGCACTTCGACGACCTGATGTCCGGTCACCAACTCAGTCCGCGCAACGCCATGCTGAGTCTTGATTTTCTCAGCCTCGGTCTGTGAGGTGAGAAGGCCGATGGCCAAATCCTTTGTCAAGTTTTGTCCACCGATAGGAAGGACCGCTGAGTGCCGGATGCTGCCGTCCAGAAAAATAGCCAGGTCCGTCGTTCCTCCTCCCAAGTCTACCATCGCCACACCGAGATCGCGTTCCTCTTGGCTCAACACCGCTTCGCTGGACGCCAGCGGCTGGAGAATGATGTCCACAACGTCGAGTCCCGCTCGATTCACACTCTTCACGATGTTCTGTGCGGAGGTCACCGCGCCGGTGATGACGTGTACATTGACTTCCAAACGATTACCCGACAGCCCCAAGGGTTCTCGAACTCCCTCCTGTCCGTCCACCATAAACTCTCGCGGCAACACGTGAAGAATCCTGCGTTCATGGGGGATCACGGCGAGAGTGCGCGCGCTTTCGATGGCCCGATGGATATCTTCGCGAGTCACCTCCGCCCGTTTCAACGCCACGACGCCCTTGCAGTTTTCAGCAGAAATGTGACTCCCAGCAATACCGGTGTAGACCGAGTTGATCTGGACCGCCGCCATCAACTCCGCTTCTTCGACCGCTTTCTTGATGGACTCGACGGTGCTTTCGATATCAACAACGACTCCTTTACGTAGGCCGCGGGAAGGGCATGATCCAACACCGATAATGCTGAGCCCTCCGGCGTCGGTCATCTCCGCCACGATCGCGCAAATCTTCGTGGTTCCGATGTCGAGTCCGACCAGAATTTGATCCCGCTTCGACACCACAATCACCCCCCTTCCCGTACGACGATTCGATTTTCGTACCGGAGGTCCACTTCGCTCGCTCTACGGCCATGACCGTCAAAGTTCAGAGTTCTTAATGTCGGTTTGACACGTCGGAACCGTTCCCACTGCTCTCCGACCGCTTCTTCCCCGAACTGGAATCGCACTCCTTGTACGAGTGCGACGAGGTTTGACGGATTTTCGACGTTCACTTGCAGACGACCTTCGAACGTCTGTCCGACTAATTGTGCAAGCTCAATGCCCGACGCGATGACCTGCCTCACCGATTGGTTCCCTTCCAACAAGGCCTTGGCATCGATACCCATCACGAGAGGCAAGGTGTCATCATCGGTCTGACCGAGCCTAGTAAGCACATGTCCTTCCGCATCAGTCAGAAAGTTTTGGGAATCGGCACGAATGACGGCGGCAGGCATTCGTTCGACGAGGGATATACGTAACTCATGAAACGGCACACGGGTCACTTCGACCTCTTTGACCCACGGATGAGATTCCACCTGCTCCTTAATCACTCTCGTGACAATATGGTGGAGTCCAGTACCAGATTTCACCTTTGCTAGATCGAGCACTTTCTGTTTATCGATGTGGTGAACTCCTTCGACCGTGATGGTCTTGATCTCCAGCAACATTTGGAGCGCAGGGCCGGAATATTTCACACCCATCACGATGAGCCATGCCACGAGCATCATCCCGGTCATCACGCTGGCCCATCGAGCAAGGGCCTTTCGTCTGCCTGTTTTTACCCGGCTAGCTTCCTTGGCCGCCCTCTCTCCTTGCGGATCATTCCACTGATTCTTTCGTGGCCCCACCGGAGGGGATCGCCGCCTTCTTCCCAAGAATCGCATCACACTCACTCCTTTGTGATGACCCGTGCAAAGCGACTCGCGCGATCAAGCGCCGACTGCAGAATCTGTTCGACTAAGTCGTCATACGCCATGCCCACTTGAGCTGCGGCCATCGGCAAAAGACTCGTCTCCGTCATGCCGGGAACCGTATTGATTTCTAGGACATAGGGCCGACCTCTCGGAGTGATACGAAAATCCACGCGAGCGGCTCCCTCGCACCCCAACGCCTCGTAGGTTCGTCTGGTCAACTCACTGATGTGGTGAACGACCTTGGGAGGGAGCGGAGCGGGACAGAGATACTGGGTCTTACCCTTCTGATATTTTGCCGAGAAGTCGTAAAAACCTTCGGGCGCCACGATCTCAATGGCCGGAAGTACTTTCGGACCTTCCGCAGCGGTTCCCAGAATGGACACGGTCGCCTCATGTCCGGGAATATAGCTCTCAACCATCACTTCTGAGTCATAGCGATGGGCCAAGTCGAGAGCCTCACTCCATTGGCCGGCTCGACGCACGACAGTGACTCCGATCGTGGATCCCTGCGAAACCGGTTTGACGACAATCGGCAATTTCAGTTTTGTCTGTCTTAGGACCTTCGCCAATGACGGCCTGTCGCACTCCCGCACAACGGTTCCAGCCGGGAGTGGAATACCATGTGCGGCCAATAACGTTTTTGTAACCGCCTTATGCATTCCTACGGCACTCGCGCGTACACCGGACCCGGTGTAAGGGACTCCCAATGTCTCGAGAAATCCCTGGACGGTTCCATCCTCACCACCCGGTCCATGCAGCGAGAGAAAGGCGATGGCGACCTTCTGATCTTCCAAATCTCGATGCAGACGATCGGTGACGTCGATGGCCACCGCATCGTATCCTCGACGGATGAGTGCCTGATGAACTGCCTGACCGGTCTTCAGCGAAATATCCCGCTCTGAAGAGCGTCCTCCCATGAGCACGCCGATCCGGGCATTTGTTATACGACCCATTGTTACAACTATTCCCTTTCTTTACGCTTCACCCACAACTTTCAATTCCAGCTCCAATTTGATCCCCGTCTGTTGGGCGATTCGAGCGCGCACTTTCTTGATCAGCAAGAGCACGTCGGCGGCACTGGCATGCCCTTGATTCACGATAAAATTGGCATGCTTGGTTGAAACCAGCGCATCACCGACCGATGTTCCTTTGAGTCCTGCCGCCTCGACGACTCTCCCTGCCGAATCATTCAGTGGATTCTTGAACACACAGCCGGCGCTCGGCAGCGCGAGCGGCTGCGTCTCACGGCGGTAATGAAGATAATCTTTCACGACCTTTTCGATGTCCGACCGCACTCCCTGCCTCAGCTGCAGCCATACTCCGACCATAACACCCGACGGCAACATCGCCCGACGATATCGAAACTCGATTGCTTCTGCCGGACAGTCAATCAGTGCGCCTTTCGGCGACACGATCCGGACGGCCTTCACCGAGTCTTTCATTTCACCGAGCCGTGTTCCTGCATTCATCACGACACAACCCGCGACAGTGCCGGGAATGCCGGACGCCCACTCCAATCCGGACAAAGACCGGCGGATAGCATAGCCGATCAGCGTCGGCATGCCGACGC